>Ga0224544_1000017_pt1 | contig 18460 bp, 21 predicted proteins | sample 714P11014metaG_FD_179904 | JGI IMG/M metagenome (GOLD analysis project Ga0224544, IMG submission 179904) | Peat soil microbial communities from Stordalen Mire, Sweden - 717 P1 10-14 | ecosystem: Environmental > Terrestrial > Soil > Wetlands > Peat | place: Sweden: Norrbotten County, Stordalen...
ACACTGGCCCGGATCGGACGCGGCGCTCTTGGTCCTGATCCCGGCGGTGCTGGTGTTCGCTCTGGCGGCGGTCGCAATCGTGTCGCGCCGGCCGTCGTCCGCCGGAGGTCAGGCCAACGAAGCCGCGGTCCGCGCATGAGCCGGGTCGAGGCCCTGGGCCGCTTCATCTGGGACTTCGTCGTGGGCGACGACTGGCAGGTGGGCGCCGGCGTGGTCGTCGCGATCGGCGCGACCGCCGTGGTCGCCACGACGAACGTCGCCGCGTGGTGGGTGCTGCCGGTCGCTGTCGCCGGGTTGCTCGCGCTCACGTTGTGGCGAGCGTCGCGCGCTCGCTAGCGCCGGCTGCGCTACGGCAGCTTGTCCGACTCGCTAGTGTCGCGATGGTGCGCCGGCGCCTGTCGACGAGCGATGCGCGGCGTGGAGCGGTTGCTCAGCAACGGCGCCTTTTCGCGGCCAAGCGATCGATCTAGGGAGAGCCGTGATCGTCCACTCGCGGCTCGAGAGCGCTCACCTCGCCGGCAATCTGCTGGGGGATCCGAGCGAGCGGGACGTGTTCGTGTACCTGCCGCCCGGTTACGAACAGTCAGGTGTCCGCTATCCGACCGCCTATCTGCTGCATGCCTACGGCACCACGGCCCAGCAGTTGATCACCCCCGCCACCGACGGGCAGCAGTGGAAGCCACCGCTCGAGGACGTTCTCGACCCGGTGTTCGGGCGTATGGGGGTGGCGCCGATGATCGTCGTGATACCCGACGGCTGGTCGCGCTGGGGGTGCGGCCAGTGGGTTGATTCACCTGTCACCGGAAACTTCGAGCAGTACGTGCTGCACGACGTGATCCCGTACGTCGATGCCAGTTATCGAACCGTCTCGGGCGCCCGCAGCCGAGGCGTGTTCGGGTTCTCCTCGGGTGGGTTCGGTGCTTGGAATATCGCCTCGCGCAACCCGGAGGTGTTCGGCGCGATGGCGGTGCTGTCGGCCGACTCGTTCCTCGACCTCACTCACAAGTTCATGCTTTATAAGTTCCTCGACAGCATCTGGCCCGAGGCGCCCAGCGGTCCGGTGGACGGCAACGAATGGTCGGAGATGGTCTACGACTATTCCGCGACTTACTCACCCAATCCCGACCGACCTCCGCACTACGTCGACCTACCGGTCGCGTTCCCCAGTGGAGAGCTGATCCAGGATGTGTGGGACCGTTGGCTCAGCTTCGACCCCGTGGTCAACGTGCACCAGCGTCTCGAGAACCTCCGCAAGCTCTCCGGCATCCTGCTCGACGTCGGCTCAAACGACGACTACAACCTGCACTGGGGCCACCGGTTGCTCAGCCACCACCTCAAAGCAGCCGGGATAGAACACGAGCACCGAGAGAACTCCGGAAATCACGGCGGCCGCTCGCGCGAGCGCTACCAGGTCGCGCTGGCGTGGCTCTCGCAGGTCCTGGAACGCGCCTGAGCGCCAGCAGCGTGGTGGTTGGTCGTCGGCAACGAAAAATTATGCCGATTACGCATAATATGCCGTTTGCACGAACGCGCGTCCGCCTCGCGGGCGGACTCCAGGAGGAAGGAAGAAACGGATGGCTGACTTTCTGCAGACGAAACGGGACGAGATAACCGCACGCATGCGTGAGCTCGAGCCGCTAGTGGCGGAGTACCACCAACTCGCGGCTGCAGTTGCTGCGCTCGCCGGCGCGTCGGGTGGCGCGCGAAACGGCGCCGCCAGTAAGCGGTCAAGCGACGGTGGGACAACGGCTCGCGCGACGAGTGCTCGGTCGAGCACCGGGCGACGACGTGGGCGCCCTCCGGGTGGCGGCACGCGCGCCCTGCAAACGATCGAGCTGGTCAAGACACGACCCGGACTCACCATCGCGGAGTTGGCGAGCGAGATGGGGATCAAGCAGAACTACCTCTACCGGGTCCTGCCCGGGCTCGCTAAAGACAAGAAGGTCGTCAAGCGCGGCAAGGGCTGGCACCCTCGAGAGAACTGAAACAGGAATGCCGGCTTGGCCGGCAATGGTCAAGATCGGTGCTCGGTCCAACTGACGGCGAGCGCTGCTCAGACCTCCTGGGCAGAATCTGCGGGCTTCGTGGCCGTCCCGCTCGGGGCGGTCCGGTCGGCCGCGACAGTCGCGTGGCCGTCTGACCTGAAGGGCTCAAAGTCAAGCGCTCCGGCGGGCGGTCCATCGCGGTCGAAGCTGGCAGGCGCGGTGACGGCTGGGAGCAGCTGCGCGCTCGGGACGTTCCTTGTGCGGGCGTCTCGGCTCGCTGCATCGGCGCGGCGCAGCGCGCTGCCGGCATCGCTGTCACGAAAGTCCTCGAGATCCACAACTAGCACCGATGGAGCACATGCCCGTGGGGGGAGTCATGTTTACATGCGGTGGGCGATCAGAGCCGCGATCCGTCCTGGCGTGGTCGCGACGGCGCGGGGAGCTGGGACGGACTTGACGGTGCACGAGTTCGCACGCAGCGCTGCGAGCCGCGACTTGGACCTTCGCGCCGTGCGCTGTCTGTTGGTGCTCAGCGAGGAGCGCCACTACGGTCACGCCGCCGAGCGGCTGCACATGAGCCAGCCGGGACTCAGCCGCACGATCGCTGTCCTTGAGGCGCGGGTGGGGGCATGCTTGGTGGTACGGAGCGCGCGGCCCGTGCGTCTGACTAAGGAGGGAGAGGTTCTCGCCGGGCACGGCCGTCGTCTTCTCGCCGAACAGCAGGCGGCGTTCGAGGATCTGGCCGCCGTCGTGGCGGCCAACGGCTCCTTGCCGGTTCAGCCAAGCCCCGCCGAAGCATCTGACGCTCCCGCCGATTCGGCGGAGGAAGCAGATTACGAGCTAGCTCGATCTGGCCACCGAGCACGATCGGCCGAGGGCGAGATTACCGCCGGGGCTGACCTGACTGCCGGCACCATCGGTTGGGCCTGAACCAGCGGTTATGCGACATTCGCATAACGGGTGACTACACCTTGACAACCATGCGGCCTCTGGTTGGATGGACCGTCGTAAGAAGAAGCGTGCGTGTCCCACCCGCGATCGATCCAGGAAGTGCACCGTGGCGACGTGGCGTCGCAGGCCAAGATGGATCATCTACGTGGCGGCCGGAGCCGCCAGCAGCTTGGGTGCCGCGGCGATGGTCACCGCATTCGCGCTCTCTGCGGGGCAATCGATAGCCGCGAGCCAGCCAACGCCGACGGCTGGGTACGCAGTTTTCGGCACGCCGGCGAGTGCCGCAGACGCAATGCCTGCGGGACTCGCAGCCGAGCAGACACCGGGCGCCGAGATTCGCTCGCTGCCGACGACCCGCCCAGGACTCCTCGCGTGGGCGGTGGCCGGCTCCGGACGACTGTGCGTCGCTGAGTCGGATGCCGGCGGAGGCTCCGAGGCGTGTGCTGCGGCTACCACTGTGGCGGGCGATCCGAACACGCTCCTGTACAGCGCCACGGCAGAGGGGACGCCGAGCGCTGATGCTGACGAAGTCGACCTCGTCGCCGGGCTCGCTCCGGACGGGGTTGGCGATGTCACGTTCCACTTCAGCGATGGCACAAGCGCCCCAGCCCCGGTTGTCGACAATGGCTTTCAGCTCGTCACTGGCCGTCTCGTCACGATCAGCAGCCTGTCGTGGCAGGACGCGGCTGGCGCTACCCATACCCAGGAGGTTGGGACACGATGATCATCGCGGCGTCGAATCGGACCTGGACGCGCACCAAGTCATTGCTGGCATCGACCCTGCTGACCTGTGTGCTCGCCCTGACTGGACTGGCGATCGACGCGGCGCCGGCGCAGGCAAGCTCAGGCAACTGGTGCTATGACACATCGCTGTCGCAGGGGCAGAACTGTTACAGCGGCCACGAGAGCAACCTCTACGCAATTCAGGCATGGTCATGGGATTCGCTCGTGTGGGCGTGGATGTACAACCAGTCCGCGTCCCCCAGCTCGATATCGGGCTACTGCTCAGCCCTTGGCTGTACTGAATACCTGAACCTCAGTACTGGCGGTTCTGGCTATCAGGAGCTCAAGGCCTATGACGAGCCGGTGACCGACCCGGACACGTTCTTCGGCACCTGGCACAGCTAGGCAACGGGTAGGCCGCGCCGGTTCCCCTCGAGGTCGCTTAGCACGGCTCGCGGCGACCACGCTGCCCTGAGCGCGTACCGCATGCGACCAACCTGAGGCCGCCTGCGGCGTCACAAGTCGCTGCAAAATCGACAAGTATCGAGTATCGACCGATGGATTCTTCCAATCCTCGCAGCGAGGATGCCGCCCTGCTGTCCGGCGGCCCGGAGGCGTTCGGCCGCTTTTACCTGCGACACGAAGCGTACGTCCTTCGCTTCTTCATCCGCCGGGTCAGGGGGCTGGACGCGGCGGCCGACCTCTGCGCCGAGACGTTCGCGCGAGCCTTGGAGCACCGTCGCTCGTTCGATCCAAGCCGCGGCGAGGGCCGCGCCTGGCTTTTCGGCATAGCCCGCCACGTGCTGGCTGAGAGCGTGTCAAAGGGCCGTGTGCTCGACGAGACGCGGGTGCGTCTGGCGCTCGAGCCGCTGGCGATCGACGACGACAGTCTCGAGCGGCTTTCCGAGCTGGCCGACGACATCGCGATGGAGGCGCTCCGTGAGCTACCGGGCGAGCAGCGCGAGGCGGTTGAGGCGCGCGTGCTCGAAGACCGAGACTACCGTGAGCTCGCCGTCACGCTCGAGTGCTCCGAAAGCGTGGTGCGCCAGCGCGTGAGCCGTGGGTTGCGAGCGATCCGCGATCGACTGGATGGCAGGCCATGACCTACCTGCCGGAACTGCACCGCATCCTGGTTGAAGGCGCCGCTCGTCTCGAGCACGCACAGAGCGAAGGCGCTGCCGAGCCCACAGCGCCCCCGAGCCGCGGTCGTGGACGCCTTGGCGCGCTTCGCCGGCTCACGCGACGACGACTGTTCATCTTCGTCGGCGCCGGGCTGCTGGCTTCAGGCTCCGCCGCGGCCGCTCTCTTCGCGCTCAATGGTCTGCGCTCAGCGCCACCAAGCGGCGCTATCTCGAGCCAAACCGGTGCCGGACGCCGCCTGCAGCTTGCAGCCGGCAGCTATAGCGTGAGCGTGACGCCAGATCTCCCGGGAGGCGATGTCGGTTGGTGTGTGACCGAGAGCGATCACGAGTCCGCCCCGATACCGATCGGAGATGTGCTGGCGCTCAAGCGCGAGCTGATCCGGCAGCGCGCGCAGCTGCGGGGCCAGTTGGCGAGTCATGAGAGCTCGCTAACGTCAAGCGCGCGAGCGGCTCTGGTGAAGGAGGTCGAGATCGCCATCCCGCGGCTTCTGAGTTTGCTGTCGAGACCGGTGGGTACGCGCAGATCGCCGGCTTTCGAGAACGCGTACCGCGCCCTCTTCGGGGTCTCAAGCGGAGGCGCGTCCGATTGCGGCGTGGTCGCTCAGCGCGGCAGCCCAATCGTTGCCGACTTCAGCCAGTCCGACGTGCTCGGCGGCGCCAAAGCGACGCCCATCTCGACCACGACGCTCGTACTGGTCACCGAGCCCTCGGTCGCGGCGGTCCGTGTCTCGCCGACGCTCACGCTTCTCACCCGCGCCGACAGGCAGCTCCCGAGCGGCTACCGCATCGCGATCGCGGTTCAGCAGGCACTTGGAAAGAAGACCGCGCTCCCCGGCGGTCCGGGCGCGCCGACAGCGGTCGCACTCGATCGTCACGGCAGACCGATCCGCGCCACGGCGAGGACGACACGGCTCGGCGACCCGGCTGTCTTCTGGCAGGCCAAGACCGCGGGCCGCGCGTCGAAGGGGCGGTCTCCATTCGCCACTTCGCCCCCGCCTGGGGGCTGCGAGATCGACACGAGTGGCCTCGCCGGGGCGACGTCCGAGTATGGGTTCGTCGTGCGGCACATCCGCGGCTTCCCCCAGCTCAGCGCCGAGGACTATCTCTCGTGCGCGAGCACCGACTTCACCTACCACGGTCGGGTGGTGCTCGCGGCGATCCTGCTCGACGCCCAGCACCCGGGTGCGGCGCCTGCCTTGCTACCCAACGCCAGCCAGGTCTCGCAACAGCCGCAGGCCTTCAGCCTCGCGACATTGCCAACCGGCGGCTCGGAGTCGATCACCGCCCGCCGCGTCGGCGACGCATGGCTCGTCATCCAAGCCACCGGCTCTGTGCGAGAGCGCCTCGCCGTCCTCGCCGGCCTCACTACCTGCGTGCGCACAGCGGGGCGCTGCCCGTGACCCCGAGCCGGTCGGATGCTGGTGCTGGTTCCCGGCGGCAACGCGTAGCGCCGTGACGACCGCTGAGCCTCGATCATCCGCGCTCGCGGCCGTCACCCAGCCGCCGCCGCTGGCACCTGCTGGGTGATGCAGTGGATGTTGCCGCCCCCGAGCAGGATCTCGCGTGCGCCGACGCCGATGATCTCGCGGCCGGGGAAGCAGGCAGCGAGGAGATCGGCGGCTTCGCCGTCGTGGCGCTCGTCGAGCAGCGGAAACACGACGCGATTGTTGGCGATGTAGAAGTTGACGTAGGACGCGGCGAGCCGGTCACCGGCGTTGCGCGCCAGGGTCCCCGGCATCGAATTCACTCCGCCCGCCTCGTCTTCGCCGATCAGGATCGGCCCCGGTGCAGGGAGGCGAATGACCTCGAACGATCTGCCGCGGGCGTCGGTTACGGCCTCGAGTCGCTCTAGCGCGTCGCGCGAGATCGCGTGCTGAGGGTCGCCCTCGTCTGCCGTCCACGTGAGCAGCACGACCCCCGGGCGAGCGAAGCACGCGATGTTGTCGACGTGTCCGTCGGTCTCGTCGTTACACACGCCGCGTCCCAGCCAGATTACCTTTTCAGCGCCGAGATAATCGAGCAGGATCGCCTCGATCTGCTCGCGCGAAAGCTCCGGATTGCGATTGGCGTTCAGTAGGCACTCCTCGGTCGTCAGCACCGTGCCCTCGCCGTCGACGTGGATCGAGCCGCCTTCGAGAACGATCGGCGCGCGGTAGCGGTCGACTCGCTCGATCTCGAGGATCTTCTGGGCAGCACGGTCGTCGCGGTCCCAGGGAAAGTAGAGCCCGCCATGCAGGCCGCCCCAGGCATTGAAGCGCCAGTCCACGCCGCGCCTGCGACCCTGATTGTCGCGCACGAAGGTCGGCCCGATGTCGCGCATCCAGGCGTCGTTCGTGGACAGCTCGACAACACGGATTGATGGCGACAGTGTCGAGCGGCAATGCTCGTACTGCGCGTCGGAGACCGCCATCGTGACGGGCTCGCTCAGCTGGATCGCCTCGGCCACGGCGGCGAACGCCGCCTGTGCCGGCTTCGCGCTGAGACGCCAGTTGTCGGGCCGCTCCGGCCACGCCATCCAGCAGCCGGCGTGTGGCTCGTGCTCCCCGGGCATCCTGAAGCCGTCGGCGGCTGGTGTCGAGTTGAGCGTGGCGCTCATCGTCAGGCGAAACGCGTGTTGGCCCTTGACATCGGTGGCTGTTCATAGCAGGTGGTGCGCGGAACGGATCGGCGCGGACGCCGGCTCGAGCGGCCACCATGCAGCCGAAGGCCTACAGTCCGCGCATGAACGACATTCGCGTCGTCAGAGCGTTTGGCCCAAGGAACTCGCCGGCCCGCACGCGTCCCTCGACTCGCGCGCCGTTCCGCATCGCCGCGCTGCAGCAGCGCTGGCATCCCGACGCGACAGAGCACGCCGTTGCCCTCGAGGCGGGGATCAGGCTTGCTGCCAGTGAGGGCGCGCAGCTCGTCTGCCTGCCAGAGCTCACGCTGAGCCGATACTTCGCCGTTGATGCCGCCGGCCCCGAGCCCGGCCGGATCGAGCCGGAGGAGCTTCCCGGCGGACCAACCCACCGGTTCGCCGCGCGGATTGCCGGCGAGACAGGGGTCCACGTTCACGCATCGCTCTTCGAGCGTGCGGACGCTCCAGACGGTCTCGGCTTCAACACCGCGATCGTCGTGGCTCCCGACGGCCGGTTGGTGGCTCGCACGCGCAAGCTGCACATACCGGTGACCGCGGGCTACCACGAGGACCGGTACTTCCGGCCCGGCCCCGGTGGTAGCGAAGCCTTCCCCGTCATCGCGCTCGCGGGTGCGCGGCTCGGTCTGCCGACCTGTTGGGACCAGTGGTTTCCGGAGCTGGCGCGCGCGTACAGTCTTGAGGGCGCCGATCTGCTTGTCTATCCGACGGCCATCGGCTCTGAGCCCGACCATCCCGACTTCGACACGCAACCGCTCTGGGAGCAGGTGATCGTGGCCAACGGCATCGCCAACGGTCTCTTCATGGTCGCGGTCAATCGCTTTGGCGACGAGCCTCCGCTGCGTTTCTACGGCTCGTCGTTCATCTCCGATCCGTACGGGCGAAAGCTAGCCCAAGCACCCCGCGACGAGGCTGCTCTACTGATCGCCGACCTCGATCTCGACCAGCGGCGCGACTGGCTGGAGCTGTTCCCGCTGCTCGCAACGCGACGCCCCGACACATATGGATCGCTCACTGAGCGGCTTTGAGCGGCGCAGGCTCTAGGGTGCGATCGATGGACGTGATCGACGAGCTGATCGCCAACAACGTCGGCTTCGCCGCCTCGCTTCCGGCACGCCACCTCGACGTCCGCCCGAGCCGGCAGCTGGCCGTCGTGACGTGCATGGACTCTCGCCTGGACGTGTTCGCTGCGCTGGCGCTGCGCGACGGTGAGGCACACATCCTGCGCAATGCGGGCGGCGTCATCACCGATGACGTGATCCGCTCGCTCGCCGTCTCCCAGCGGCGGCTTGGCACGCGAGCAGTGATGCTGATCCACCACAGCGACTGCGGCATGCAGGCGCTGACCGATGACGGCTTTCGCGCCGAGTTGCAGGACGCGACCGGCGTCGCGCCGGCGTTTGCGATCGAGTCGTTCGCGGACGTTGACGCCGACGTGCGCCAATCGATTCTACGCGTCCGGCGATCGCCTTTCCTGCCTCACACCGACACGGTGCGCGGGTTCGTCTACGACGTCGACACCCACCTGCTGCGTGAGGTCGAGGTCGCTGAACAATCCGGCTCGAGCTGAGCGCGACATCCCGGCTGTCTCTGCAAGAGCGGCTTGTAAGGTTGGTCGGTGACGCTTGTTCTGCTGACCGGAGCTACACGCGGTATCGGTCGCGCCGCTGCCGTCGAGCTGGCCCGTCAAGGTGTGGAGGTCGCGCTCGTCGGGCGGGACCCTGGGCGCGTCAGCGCCGTCGCCGCCGCGGCCAGGAGCGCGAGTGGCGGGGCGCCGGTCCACGAGCACGTTGCCGACCTCACGCTGATGTCCGAGGTCCGCGCGCTGGCTGCGCAGGCGCGCGAGCGCTACCCGAGCATCGACGTGCTCGCAAACAACGCCGGCGCGGTGTTCGCCTCGCGCAAGGTGACCGCCGAAGGTCTCGAGCGAACGTTCGCACTCAACCACCTCGCGCCGTTCCTGCTCACCAACCTGCTGCACGACCGCCTGGGCGGCGGCCGCGTCGTCACGACCTCGTCTGACGCGCACCGTTACGGGCTGCTCGACCTCGGCGATCTTCAGTCGGCGAAGTCCTACTCCGCGATGGCCGTCTACGGCACGTCCAAGCTCTGCAACATCCTCTTTACGCGCGAGCTCGCCACGCGCCACCCGGAGCTCTGCGCTACCTGCTTTCACCCCGGTGTCGTCCGGACCGGCTTCGCCAAGAACGAGAACAGCATCCTGAGAATCGCGACGACGGTCGCCGCGCCATTCCTACGCTCACCCAGACACGGCGCGCGCTCCCTTCTCTGGCTCGCGACGTCCGCCGAGACGGCGGATCTGACCGGCGCCTACGTCGTCGACGAGACGGTCGTGCAGCCGAGCCTTCAGGCTCAGGACGACGCGCTCGCCGAAGACCTGTGGGAGCGCAGCGCCGAGCTCGCGGGCCTACCCGCTGACGTCAGCGCCTGAGCGTGGCTGACGCACCAAGGACGGCCAAGGCGGTCCGGGCCGTCGTGCACGGCGCAGTTCAGGGCATCGGCTTCCGCGACGCGACACTCCGGTGCGCACGCGAGCTCGGCGTCAGCGGCTGGGTGAAAAACCGCGATGACCGGACGGTGCAGGTCCACGCCGAGGGCGCCGGGCCGGCGGTCGAGAAGTTGCTGGCGTTCCTTCGGGCCGGTCCGCCCCTCGCGCGGGTCGAGCAGATCGAGACGGAGGCGACGGCGGTCGAGGGCCACGAGCAGTTCGCGATCCGCGGCGTCAGCGCCGGCGTCTTCGTCGTCCAGGAGCATGCCGCAACCGCCCATCACTTCGACCTGCGCCTCGAGGTCGAAGGAGTCATGCGCTCGTGGGCGATTCCGAAGGGCCCGTCGCTCGACCCGGCGGTCAAGCGCCTCGCAGTCGAGGTGGGCGATCACTCGATCTCCCACAACACCTTCGAGGGCACTCTCGACCACGGCGCCGTGATCGTCTGGGATCGTGGCACCTACGAGCAGGGCGGCCGTGTTGCCTGGCCCGAAGCCCTGACCCGCGGCCATGCCGTCTTCGTTCTACGGGGCGAGAAGCTACGCGGTGGCTTCGCCCTGCAGCGCACGCACAAGGGCGCCAAGCCGCAATGGCTCCTGATCAAGCGGCGCGACGACGACGCGCAGCCTGGCTCGGACATCGTGCTCGAGCGGCCCGAGTCCGTCATCAGCGGGCTCCCGCTCGACGAGCTCGAAAGGCGAGGTAACCAGGGAGCCGGCTAGCTCACGACGTCGTCACGGCGCTGGCGCCCTTGTCCGTCACGGCAAGACAGCGTCCTGTGCCGCTGCACGACACGACGGTCGGGAGTCGGCCGAGGCCGATCGGTGAAGTGGGCGTCCAGGAGGCGCCATCCCACTCGAGCGCCACGCCGGTGGTTGATGATGTCGCGACGCAGAAAGTCGCGGTCGTGCATGACGCTGACGTCAACGCCGGGGCTGGACCGCTGACGGCGGTGTAGAGCCAGCTATACCCGTCCCAGATCAGCGGTGTCGTCAGCGTGTCGACCGCCACGCAGAACGTGGCTGAAACGCATGACAACTGGCTGATGAACGCCTCGTCTCGGGGTATGGCGTTGCCGAGCGACTCCGTCTTGGACCAGTGCCACGCCGTCCCGTTCCAGTAGTTCGGGAGGTTGTCGTGGATGTTCGCGCAGAACCGGCTCGACGCGCAGCTGAGCACCCCGTTTCCGTCCGTGCCGGCGGTGGCACCGTCCCGCTTGCTCCAGTTCGAGCCGTCCCAGACCAGAGATCCGACGTTGCCGAGGGTCATGCAGAAGCTGATGCTCGTGCACGACACGCCGTGCACGACGTCGTACTCGCCATACTCGCCGCGGTCGGTGTACAGGAGGACCGGCGCCCGCCAGCTGCTCCCGGTCCAGGTGACCGCGTAGTTGACGGTGCGTTTCATCGTGCTGGAAGAGCCGATCGCGACGCAGAACGACTTCGTTACGCAGGACACGCCGGAAACGAACGCGAGCTGGCGAGAGACGCTCGGCGCGCGATGCCACGATGAGCCGTTCCAGGTGCCGGTTTGGCCGCTGACGCCGACCGCGAGGCAGAAGCCGCTCGGGATGCAGCTCAGCTTCGTCACCTGGCCCATGCTGCTGACTACCGGAGCGCTCGCCACGGATTTCCACCCCAGCGCGCCGCTCGCGCCCGCAGCGCTGCCGGCTGAGATCAACGCGCCGGCCGTGGCCGCGACGAGCGCCACCGTCGCGGCACGCCTCCTGCGGCCGTGCATGGCGCCGAGCACCGCGCAAGGCTAGCGCACACGCTTGACAGCGACCGGCGATCGCCTTGCCCGGTATGCGCGCTACCGGCCCCCCAGCCGCACAAGCTCGCTGGCGAGATCAGCGAGACCGCGAAAGGAACACTCCTCGCCGTCGACGGTCAGACGTCCGCGCTCCTCCTCCACGGCGATCGGGGCGGAGCCGCGAGGCCACGCGCGGATCACTTCCCTGATCGAGCTGACGACGTTGGCTCGCGCGTAGAGGACGCGTCGATCGGTGAGTATCAGCACCCGCCCCTGCGTCTTGCCGCGGGCCACATTGACCATGTTGAAGAGCGACAGGATCGGGTCGTAGAACATCGGACCAGTGTGCGCGAAAAGCGCCAGCTCGATCCTCTCGCCGGGGTCGAGCTCTTCGGCGAGGGCTCGCTGGACCCTCGCCCGCACCCGCTCGTTCATCCCCTCATTCCTCGCGTCGACATCGCGCGACCAGCCTACGCCGCGGCCACGACCGTGGACGCGCCCCTACCAGCTGCCGTTCTGGCAGGCCGAGCTGGCCGTGCCGGTGCAGCTCTGGGTCGGGGTGCCGCTGGCCGACTCGCCGATGCTGAACGTGTCGTCGGTGGAGGAGGTCGCGGTCACGGTGAAGCCGGCGCCGCTGTCGAGGATTGTCACGCCCCCGCTGGGGGTGATGTAGGCGTTGCCTGCGCCGGGACCGACCTGGATCGTGCCCGCGAGCGCATGCAGAGCCGCGGCGGTCATCCCGCTGTAGTTTCCGTTGTTGTTCGTCCCGTAGGTCATCGCGGCACTCGCCGCGGTGTGCGCCAGCTGCTCGGCGGTTTGGTCAGCCGACAGCGCGGCCGCATCCGACGTGCTCCCCGTGGCGGAGGTCGCGGACGTGGCGGAAGTCGCGGACGTCGAGCCCGTATGCCCGACGGTGCCCGTCCGCTTTTTCGTGACGTGCTTTGGGCCACCGGAGCCGCAGCCGGTGACAGCCACGGCAACGGCAAGTCCTGCTAGCGATCCCATGAAGCGTCCCTGGCGCAAGCGTCCCCCCATTATCCACTTCGACGCAGGCAGCATGATCAGCGCGCAGGACGGCAGCCGATCCAGGCGCGGTCACCCTCAGCGACCCGGTCGCGCTCGCCTGAGAGCCGTCCTCAGAAGCTCGGACCCGCACCCGGCGCCGGGCGTCGCGCGAGCACCTGATAGACGCCCGTGAAGCCGACTCGAAAGCCGTTTCGAGCGGCGCGCAGATAAAGCCGGAAAACCCTGACCCGCTCGGCTCCGGCGAGCTCAACTGCGCGGTCGAGGCTCTGATCGAAGCGCGCGATCCAGCGGTTCAGTGTCTCGATGTAGTCGTCTGCCAGGCCCTCGACGTGTGCCGTCACGAGGCCGGCATGCTCGATCGCGGCGAGCACGCGCGCAAGGTGAAGCGGCGCCGCGTCGGGGAACACGTAGCGCTCCGAGAACGGACCGGCGTCCGGGTCGCCGTGTCGCAATCGCGCGATGCCGTGATTCAAGAGGCGCCCGCCCGGTTCGAGCAATGCCGCGAGGCGCGCCGCATAGTCGTCGATCTGGACCGAGCCGACGTGCTCGACCATGCCGATGCTCGCGATTGCGTCGAAGCTCTGTCCGCTGAGCTCGCGGTAGTCGGCGACGCGGATCTCGACCTGGCTGTCGAGCCCGGCGGCGCTGACCCGCTCGCGCGCCAACTGCGCCTGCGGCTCGGATAGCGTGATTCCCAGAGCGCATACGCCGTGTCGCGCGGCGGCGTGGATGACGAAGCTGCCCCAGCCGCAGCCGACGTCGAGAACCCGCTCACCGGCCTCCAGTCCCAGCTTCTGGCAGACCAGCTCGCGCTTTGCCTCCTGGGCTTCCTCGAGGGTCTTCGCGCCGTGGGAGAAGAGCGCGCAGCTGTATGTCATCGACTCGTCGAGAAACAGCGCGAAGAACTCGTTCGAGACGTCGTAGTGGTGGCGGACGGCGCGCCGGTCGCGCAGGATGCTGTGGCGCTCGCCGCGCGGTCGCAGCTCGATCTCGGGCACCCGAGCGGGCGCCGTCAGGCCGACTGCCGGTATCGCGGCCAGCGCCAGGCGAACCCGGCCGGCTGCGTTGAGCGCCGGCGGCTTCCAGCTCGCCAGCAGTGACATTGCCGCGTCGAGGTCGTCCACTTCGAGCAACCCGGAGACGTATGCGCGGCCGATCCCGAGCTGCCCCGGCGAGCGCAGCAGGTGGCTGATCGCGCCAGGACCGCCGACGCGAAACACCGGCCCGCCTGGCGCGGTCGCCACGAGACGCGATCCGTCCCAGAACTCGACCTCGAACGGCCGCTCGGGGAAGCTGCGCTCGAGTTCGCGGCGGAGCAACGTCGGGGTGGCCAGCATCGTCGCCAGGAGGCTAATGCTCGGATCGTCGCTTGTGCGCTGAGGGGGGAAGTGGTTCGCGCTGGCGGGCTTTGGGCTCCTCCCGCTCGCGACCGGGCCGGCGTGGCGTGCGTTGCCTGGTCGTGATCTCCGTCCGCCTGCTTGTACCCGCGTTGCGGTTAGCTGCGCCGGCCCGCGCCTCGCGCCCCCTGGACGTTTGTTCGAGCGGGCGGATGGTCGCTGTTAGGCTCGCTTCTTGGTGTTGCGAGCGCGGGTTGCTGTGGTTGCGGCGGGCCTGGGGGCGATCGTCTGCTCAGTTGGTGTCGCGTCCGCCACCACCGCAAGCTACCCGCTGGGCCGGGGCACGGGTGGCTGCTCAGTGTTCCCGAAGAGCAGTCCTTGGCACGAGAAGGTTGCCGATCTTCCGGTCAGCCCGCTGTCGAACGAGTACATCGCTTCGATTGGCGCCGATCTGAACCTGCATCCCGATTTTGGCCATGAGCGCGCCTATGGAATTCCCTATGCCGTCGTGCCGGCGGGCCAGCCGAAGGTTGCGATCCACTTCACCGCCTATGGCAGCCAGTCGAACCCAGGCCCGTACCCGATTCCCGCCGGAGCACCGGTCGAAGGTGGACAGAGCGCCAGCGGGGACCGGCATGTGATCGTGCTGGCGCAGGGCACCTGCAAGCTCTACGAGCTGTGGGACGCCTACCCGCAGGCGGACGGCTCGTGGGACGCCGGCTCCGGAGCCGTTTTCAATCTGCGCTCGGACAAGCTGCGGCCAAACGGCTGGACCTCCGCCGACGCCGCGGGCCTTTCGATCTTCGCCGGCCTGATCCGCTACGACGAGATCAAACGCGGCTACATCAACCATGCGATCCGCTTCACGGTGCCCGAGACCCAGGCCGGCTTCATCCACCCGGCGACCCACTTCGCGTCGAGCTCGACCAACCCGGACCTGCCGCCGATGGGGCTGCGCCTGCGGCTCGAATCGAGCTACCCGATCGCGACCTTCCCGCGGACCGACCGGATCATCCTGCAGGCGATGAAGACCTACGGCCTGATCGTCGCCGACAACGGCAGTCCCTGGTTCTTCCAAGGCGCGACCGATCCGCGCTGGAACGACAACGTGCTCGACGCTTTGAAGACCGTCCCAGGAAGCGCCTTTCAGGTCGTCGAGACCGGACCGATCCTGCACACCGGCTGAAGCTCCGCCCGCTTCACCAAAGCCCTCTAGGCTGCAAGCAGGAGCAGTCGATCGCGGAAGGAGACGCCAGATGCTGTTCGGCGATGACCACGTCAAGCGCTACGTAGAGACCGACGGGCAGGAGGGCCACGAGTGGCAGGGGACGACGGCACTGATCCTGACGACCAGGGGACGGCAGAGCGGCGAGCCACGTAGCACGCCGCTGATCTATCAGCGCCATGGCGACGACTACCTCGTGGTCGCGTCGAAGGGCGGCGCCGATCAGCCGCCGGCCTGGTACCTGAATCTCCTGGCCGCGCCGCAGGTCGAGGTTCAGGTGCTCGGCGACCGCTTCCATGCCCTCGCGCGGACCGCTAGCCCGGAGGAGAAACCGGAGCTTTGGGAGATCATGCTAGGCGCCTGGCCGGCCTACGCCGGGTATCAGGAAAAGACCTCGCGCGACATTCCCGTGGTCGTACTGGAGCGCACCTGACGCGAGCGAATCCTGCCGGCCGACCAGTTTCGGCGCCCCGCCGTTGCCGGCGCTCGGTTCCTGCGCTGCCACCGGGGTAGCCTGTTGGAAATGGATCGCAAGCTCGGGGCCCGTGGCCGGCCGCATGCCTCACAAGGGCGCACGCGGCTGCACGCGCCCGACGGCTCACGCGGCAGCGCGCGTTCGCCGCTCACGGTCAAAGGCCCACCGCGTCCGCCGGCGCCACCGCGGCGCAGGGACACGTCGCGGGTGCTCCTGTTCGTCCGCTACGGCGTACCGATCACGATCGTGTTGGCCGGAGCGATCGCGCTCTGCTTCGGTACCGAGGACTCGTTCTACGGTGGCGCCAGCCTGATCGGCGCCGGGCTGTCCGTCTGGCTGATCAGTTGGGCCTACCGGATCGGGGTTCACGGCGATGCGGATCGCTACGCGGAAGACCAGGCACGCCGCTATTACGACCGCTTCGGGCGCTGGCCCGACGAACGGCGCTGAGGCTCCTACCGGTTCCAGCTCGCGTTTGCGCCGTGCGTTGAGAGCACGGTCGGCTTGCCGCCGGCCCACGGCACCGTCTCGACCGACGTCGGCGCGCCCTCGAAGCCCTTCGTGATCAGGACCGTCCCGCCGTCGCGCGACAGCCCATCGGGGATGTCCCCGTCCGCAACGCCGTTCAGCGCTCGAGGGACCGTCGACGCGCCGCTCAGGTTGACGGTCCACGCGGCGCTCGTGTCAGTGCCCTCGAAGTCCGCCAGCACATGCTCACCGCTGGCCGACACGGCAACCGGCACGAGTCCCGCGACGAGCGGCCCGACCGACATGTGCGTCAGCTGGGTCGCGTCGTGACCGCTCGGAGCGATCGACCAGAGCTGGTTGATCGGCTCGTCCTGCGAACCACGCGATCTGGACCGCGCGAAGACGATCGACCGCGCTCCCCAGACCGGATCGAAGCTGTGACCGTCGCTGGTCAGTCGGCGCCTGGACGAGCCGCGCGCCGAGCCGATGAAGAGATTGATCGGTGCGCTGCCCAGAAGCGAGTCGGCGAGCGCGTACACCACGTTATCCGAGGCGTTCGGGGCGAAGCTCGCGCCCATGATCACGCCGCGCGCGATCGTCCTGACGGACCCGCTCGCAGCGTTGATCACGAGCAATGGGCCGGCGTTGGCGTTGTCGGAGGCGGCGGCGAGCAGAAGCTTCGAGTCCGCTGACCAGCCAAGCAGCGCGAGGAAGCCGTCGTAGTGGTAGAGCCGCCGCGCCACGCCGCCTCGGGCGGGGTAGGTGAGGAGCTCGGAGGTTGCGTTGTCCTGCGGCGGCAGCAGCCTGATCACGGCAACTGCACTGCCGGAGGGCGCGACCATCGCGCTCATTCCCGGTCCGACCAGGCGCGCATTGCCTCCGTTCAGATCGGCGATCTCGACGGACGGGGACAGCGTGCGCGAGTTGGCGATGAAGGTTAGGTGGGCCGCCGAGCTCGCCTGCGCGAGGCTCGCGGCGAGCAGGCCGGCCGACGCGAGCGCGGCGGCCATCGCACACAAGGCGATGCGCTTGGCCGGCGTGCCGAATGGCTTCATCACGTGTCTCCCCCCAAACGCCGATTGCCTGCGCCAGCCCTAATGATTCCAGCTCGCGTCGCCAGCGGAGTAGGCGAGCACGCGTTGGCGCGTGCCGTTCCAATCGAGCGATACGATCTCGCTGGCGCCGCTCGTCCGCTCCTTGAGCAGGATCGCCTTGCCGTTACGCGAGATTCCCTCGGCGACGATCGTCGCTCCCGCGACCCTCATCCGACGCGTCGAGCGGTGGCGGCCCGCGAGGTCGAGCGCCCAGACCTCGACTTGCTGGAAGGGCGAGTAGAAGTCGCCGACAAGACGATCACCGTCAGCCGAAAGCCAGAGTGCCGCCCCGGAGCTCCCCGCGTCGGGCGGACCCGACGCGAAGCCGCCGAGCCGCTGCAGTCCGCGCCCGGACGGCTCGATCTGCCACAGCGCGTATAGCGGCGAGCTGCTCTCGCTGCCTAGCCTGAGGAGCTTCGCAAAGACGATTCCGTGAGCGCCCCAGACCGGCGCGCTGGCCAGGCCCGAGCGCGTAAGCTCGCGCGTCCGGCCACCGTTCGCCTCGGTCTCATAGAGCAACGACTCGTTGTTGTCGAGCTGCGCGACGCTGGCGTCGGCGTAGACGAGCCGGTCAGGCAAGGCCGGCGCGAAGCTCGCACCAAGGAAGTCGCCGGTGGCGATCGTCCTGACGTGTCCCGTGTGAACGTCGAGGACGAGCAGTGCGCTCTCCTCGCCCGCCGTGCTCAGCTCGTTGGCCGTCAGTGAGACGTAGCGCGAGTCGGGCGACCAGGAGCGCAGCCGCGTTCCGTCGGGCAAGAAACGCGGCGCGCCGAGCTGGGCGATGACCCGTGCCACGCCACGGCCGCTCGTGGGGTAGAGCGTGAGCGTGGCGCGCGACTGGCCCGTGCTCAGGGCAAGGACGCGCGTGCCGTCCGGCGAGAGGAGCGCCTGGGAGGCATCGCCAAGCGCTCGCGCGGCGCCGCCGGAGGGCGAGCTGACGCTAAAGGTCTGGCCGCCGTTGCGGTAGATCAGCAGCTGTCGTTTGGGCGCAAGGACCGATGGCCCCGCGGCAGCGCAGCCGGCCAGCGCCAGCGCCAGCGCCCCCGCGCCCGCGCGGCGCAGGTGCTCCGCGGCGAGGCGCGCCCGCAGCTTGCGTCTGAACGTCAATCTGGGCCGCCACCGTATCCGCACTCGCGAG
>Ga0224544_1000018_pt1 | contig 18431 bp, 15 predicted proteins | sample 714P11014metaG_FD_179904 | JGI IMG/M metagenome (GOLD analysis project Ga0224544, IMG submission 179904) | Peat soil microbial communities from Stordalen Mire, Sweden - 717 P1 10-14 | ecosystem: Environmental > Terrestrial > Soil > Wetlands > Peat | place: Sweden: Norrbotten County, Stordalen...
GCGCGATCCCACGCGCCGCGGCGAGAATCGCGCTGCGACCATCCTCCGGGCTGACGCCGGCGTGGGCTGCAACGCCGTGCAGCTCAGCGCTCACGCGGTAGTAGGTGGGTGAGGACACGACGACCCCGCCGAGCGGCATCGCGGCATCGAAGGTGAAGCCGACGCGGCTTCGCAGCACGCCGATCTCGAACTCTTTGGCGCCCAGCAGGCCGACCTCTTCGCCGACCGTGAAGAGGAGCTCGACGCCCGCCGCCGCGGGCTCGGCGACGAGCCGCCGGGCCAGCGCGAGCAGCACGGCGACGGCGGTCTTGTTGTCAGCGCCGAGAATCGCGTCGTTGGCGTTCTCCCAGCCGCCGTCGACGAGCACCGGGCGAATCGGCGCGGCGGCAGGAACCGTGTCGAGGTGGGCGCAGAAGAGCAGCGAACCCTCGCCGCTGCCGGGGATCCGCGCGAGCAGATTGCCGCAATCGCCTCCGAGCGCGCTGCCCGCCTCATCCTCCTCGACGACAACGCCGATCTCGTCCAACTCGCCACGGACGAGCTCGGCGCAGGCACGCTCGAAGCGCGACGGGCTGTAGACACTGCACAGCGCCGCGAACCGCTCGCCGAGGCGCCGCCGTTCGAGGTCGGCGACTGCGACTGCGCTCACGGGTTGGGAGCGGGCGACTCGCTGCTCGCCACGACATGCTCTGCTTGCTCCTCGTCGTCGTCGCGAGCGGCGTGCACGCGTTCGAGCGCGCAGCCGACGAACTCGCGGAAGAGCGGCGCCGGGCGGTCGGGCCGCGACTTGAACTCCGGGTGGTACTGCGAGGCGACGAAGAACGGGTGATCGGGAATCTCGACCACCTCGACGAGCCGCCCGTCGGGCGAGGTGCCTGACATCACCAGCCCGGCCGATTCGATCCGCTTGCGCAGCATGTTGTTGACCTCGTAGCGATGGCGGTGACGCTCGTAGGCGACCGCCTCACCGTAGATTGCGCGCGCGCGAGTCCCCGCGTTGAGCTTGATCGGGTCGGCGCCGAGTCGCATCGTGCCACCGAGGTCGGCGATCTCCTTCTGCTCCGGCAGCAGATCGATCACCGGATAAGGGGTCTCCGGGTCGCACTCGGTCGAGTTTGCGCCGTCCATGCCGGCGACGTCGCGGGCGAACTCGCAAACCGCGACGTGCATGCCGAAGCAGATACCGAGGTAGGGCACGCCGGCCTCGCGCGCATACCGCGCAGCCGCGATCTTGCCTTCGAAGCCGCGGCTGCCGAAGCCGCCGGGGATCAGGATGCCGTCACAGCCGGCGAGTCGCTCGGCGGCGCTCGTACCGCCATCGGCTTCGCGCACGAGCGACTCGGAGTCGACCCAGTCGATCGAGATCCGGCAGCCGTGCAGGAAGCCGGCGTGGCGCAGTGCCTCCGCGACCGACAGGTAGGCATCCTCGAGCTCGACGTACTTACCGACGATCGCGATCCGCAGCGTCTGGCTCGCCGCCCCGGCGCGCTCGATCAACGACCGCCAGCCGTCGAGATCGGCGGGCGGTGCGTCGAGTCCGAAGTGCTCGAGCACGAAGTCGTCGACCCCCTCGTCGTGGTAGCCGAGCGGCACCGAGTAGATGTTCTCGACGTCGTAGGCGGAGACGATCGCCTCAAGCGGAAGGCTGGCGAACAGCGCGATCTTCTTGCGGATGTCGCGCGACAGCCCTGACTCCGAGCGGCAGACGAGCATGTCCGGCTGGATGCCGATTCGGCGCAGCTCGTTGACCGAGTGCTGCGTCGGCTTCGTCTTCAGCTCGCCGGCGTGACTGATGTAGGGGACGAGCGTGAGGTGGATGAACATGCAGCGCCGGCGCCCGACGTCGACCGGGTACTGGCGGATCGCCTCGAGGAACGGCAGCGACTCGATGTCGCCGACGGTGCCGCCGATCTCGGTCACGACGAAGTCGGCGTCGGTCGCCTGGGCGATCAGCGAGATCCGCTGCTTGATCTCGTCGGTGATGTGGGGCACCACCTGGACCGTCGCGCCGAGGTAGTCACCGCGCCGCTCGCGGCGGATCACGGAGTTGTAGATGCCGCCAGCCGTGACGTTCGACGCGCGCGTCGTGTCGGCGTCCGTGAAGCGCTCGTAGTGACCGAGATCGAGGTCGGTCTCGGCGCCATCCTCGGTGACGAACACCTCCCCGTGCTGGTAGGGCGACATCGTGCCGGGGTCGACGTTGATGTAGGGGTCGAACTTCTGCAGCGCGACGCTGAATCCACGCGCGACGAGCAGGCGACCGATCGACGCGGCGGCGATTCCCTTGCCGAGCGAAGAGACGACGCCGCCGGTGATGAAGATGAAACGAGGTCCGGACTGGCGGTCAGGCGTCAATTGCATCGTTAGGTCTCCCGATTGAGTCTAGATGGCGGAGGACGGGGGCGCGCTCGACAAGTGCCGAAATTGAGCAGAACTCGCCGTAGATCGTGAACGCGACGAGCAGCGCGAGCGCAACGAGGAGGCCGCTCGCCGACAGCGTCAGCACCATCCAGGCGCCGGCGAGCGCGCCGAGCAGGTTCGCCCCCGTGTCGCCGAGCATGCCGCGCTCGCGCAGGTCATAGGCACCGAGGACCAACGCCGGCCCGGCAAACAACCCGAGCGCCCAGAGCGGATGGAGCGCGCCGCTCGCAAGCGTCAAGCCCGCCCCCAGCAGGACGAGCGCCTTGACGGCGCGACCTGGACGGAGGTCGATCAGGTTGAAGGCGTTGGTCGAAAGCGCCAGCACCGCCGCGCTCAGGAGGAACCGTCCAGTACCGCCGGCACGACCCGCCGTGACGAACAGCGCCAGGCTGAGCGTGCCCACGGCCTTGAGCGCACCGGTGTCGACGCGTCCCGCCCCCAGCGCCGCCAGGTTTCCTCGCCAGCCGCGCGCCTTCCCGGCGAGCGCGTCGTCGGCCAGCCCGAGCAGCGCGACACCAAACACCAGGACGGAGATCCAGCCGATGTCCGCGGGCAGCAACGTCCGGTGCGACAGCTGCTGCGCGAGCGCCAGCGGACCGAGCGCGAGGAGGGCAGCGAGGACGATCACGATCCCGAGCGGGCAGGCGACGATCCGGCCGCGGTAGTTCTCGCGCGCCAGTGGGCCTGCGGCGAGCGACCTGCAGGCCGCCGGTGCGATCGCGAGCGCTGCGAGCGAGGAGCAAATCAACGGCAGCGCGAGCATCCAATCCACCGTAGCGGATGCTCCGGCGGTGCTCGCCGGGGCTTCGCCCCGGCTGCGCTCCGGCGTCGCCGCTCATCAACGTCGTTGGACGATGGCCGTGCGATGCAGCCACAAGGGTGTCCTCAACTGGCGGGACGCTTGCGGGGTGCGCAGACCGGACCGTTGCTAGCGCAGTGCGGGCATGCCGGCTCGGACGCGCAATTCGAGGTAGTAGAGCGTGGAGCCGATCGCAATGAATGGGAGGACGACGGTATCCAGCACCACCGCGCCGACGACGACCAGCGCGTAGCTGTCGGTGGCGATCGCGAGGCTGCCGAAGATGTCCTCCGGAACGACCGAAGCGAAGAGCAGCACCATGAAGTAGCAGACGCCGACTCCGGCACTGTGCCACCAGTGCCCGCGCACCAGATCGGCACTCGTGGTGATCGCGGCAAAGCCGCGCCGTCCGTCGACTGAAACCGCCTGCACCGCGAAATACCAGCTCACGGCAACATAGATCCCTGGGATCAGCAGCACGAACAGACCGGCCGCGGCGGCGCATGCGACCACCAGGACCACGAGGAACGCCGGGACGAACAGGTCGAAACCCTCCTGGAGCACCTGTCGGGCACGCGGCGGGCTTGTCCCGACGCGGTCGAGCACGACTGCGCGCGCGACGCATGTGGTTACCAACGGCACCGTCACGAACGCCTCCGCGGCATAGCCGATGTAGAGGTCCGAATCCGGAAGGTTCTTGTGCGCGCTTGCGGTGAGCTCGCCGAGCCCCGCCCCGATCACGACGTCGACGAACGCCACCACCGGAAACGTCACGAGGATGATCAGTCGCAGATAGCGGCGGTAGAAGGCAAACGTCCGCCCGAGGAGATCTCTGATCGGCGGCAACGGTTCGGGGTTCATCGCGCTACTCCGCCGAGACGGGGAGCGGCCGCTGAGCGGTCGCGGTGACGATGATCGGTCATCGACCGGTGCGCTGGCGCGCGGAGCTAGCTCGCCCCAAAGAGCGCCCGGATCTTTAGCCGCACAAGCCGCGCAAAGTCGTGGCGCGGACGCGGACGGTAGAGGCGGCTGACTCCTTTGGCATCGACGAGGATCTCGCCGATTCTCAGTCGCGTGAGAAAGCTCGAGGAGGCCCCTTTGCGGTCGCGGTCGAGGAACTCCACCAGGTTGAGCTGCGAGCCGACGGCGACGATCAGCGACGCTCCCTTCTCGGCCGCGATCAGCATCGCGGCGTCCTCGCTCGTCCCGGGCACGCGTACGACCGCGTGCGTGAGACCGAGCCGCTCGAGCCGGTCGCGCCCCGGCGCGTGTCCGTCGCTGTAGGCGTGGGCAACCAGCTCAGCGCCGCAGCGGAGCGCGCGGTCGCTGGCGGAGTCCATGTCGCCGACGATCATGTCCGGACGCAGGCCGGCGTCGAGCAGGCCGTCAACTGCGCCGTCGACCGCGACGATGATCGGGCGCACGTCGCGGATGTAGGAGCGCAGCGAGCGCAGATCGTCCAGGTAGCCGCCGCCACGCACGACGACGAGCGCCGGCCGGTCGCGGAAATCGCTGGCCAGGGGCGGCAGCTCGAGCTTGCCTGCGAGCAGCTCGCGCTCCTCGCGCATGTGCTCGATCGTGTTGAGCGCAAAGCGCTCGAGCGCCTCGCCGATCTGATCGCGCCGAGCACGCGTCTGGGCCTGCAGCTCCGCGAGGCCCAGTGCGCGTCCCGCTGCCAGCAACTCGCCGTCGCGGCGCAGCTCGCCGTGGCTCGTGACCTCGAGCAGCTCGCCGTCGCGGCAGCGCTCGAACAGCGAGTCGTCTGGCACGTCGATCAGCGCAATCCCGGCTTCGGCGAGGAGCAGCGGGCCCATGTTCGGATAACTGTCGCTGAGCGACCGGCTGCAGTTGATCACCGCGCAGACGCGCGCCGCGATCATGTCCTCGGCCGACACGCGATCGAGACCCGGGTGGTCGATTATCGCGATCTCGCCACGCGCGAGGCGTCTGGCGAGCAGCTTGGTGCGCCGGCCGAGGCGCGCGCGGCCACGCAGCGTACGCGGCTCTGAGCGCCCTAGGACCGGCCTCGCGACCACTTCGAGTATCGACATCGCAGCGAGCCTAGCGGTCGTCTGCCCGGCGCGACGCGCGGCTAGACTTGCGAGCAGGATGCCTCGATTCGAGTCGCTGCGCGAAGCAGCCGAGACCATCATTCAAAGAGGGTCAGCCAGCGGCGTTGGCGATGGCTGACGCGCCGGCGCGCAAACCGGGCGTCGCCGCGCTCGGGACCTGGAGCGGCGGTCGATTCATGCGCTTCGGCGAGGCGATCGAGGCGGAGCGACTGGTCAATCTGCTGCGCCCCGATGAGCGGCTCGACACCGTTCTGACCGCTGACGTCTACGGCGCCGGCGCCGCCGATCGGCTGCTGGCGCTGGCGCTGTCCGGCACACGGCGCGAGGACGTCTGTGTTGTCGGCGCCGTCGGACACGATTTCTATGACGGCGAGCGCCAGGGAGCGAAAGGCTTCCCGCGCTTCACCGATCCGGCGCTCCGCGGGCCGTCCGAGTACGCCGGCTACCTGCGGATGGCGACCGAGCGAAGCCTTGAGCGCTGCGGGATCGACCGCTTCGACGTCCTGCTGCTGCACAACCCGGACCGAACCGGTTACACGAGCGAGGTCGTATGGGAGGCGATGGCGGCGCTACGCGAGGCGGGCCTCACCGCCGCGATCGGCGTCGCCCCCGGACCCGCGAACGGCTTCACGCTCGACGTCATCGGCTGCTTCGAGCGCTTCGGCGCGCTGATCGACTGGGCGATGCTGATCCTCAACCCGCTCGAGCCGTGGCCCGGCGAGCTGGCACTCGGGGCGGCCGAAGCGGCCGACGTCAACGTAATCGCCCGCGTCGTCGACTACGGCGGGCTGTTCTGGGGTGACATCCACGCCGGCCACTCGTTCCGCGCCGACGACCACCGCGCGTTTCGCCCCCCCGGCTGGGTCGAGGCGGGCCTCGAGCGGATCGAGACGATGCGCCCGATCGCCGTGCGCAACTCTCTGACGATGCTGCAGCTGGCCTGCGCGTGGGATCTCGCCCAACCGGCGGTCAGCTGTGTCGCGCCGACTTTGATTCAAGAGGCCGGCGCGGACGCCCGGCCGATTGAGGACAAGCGCGCCGAGCTTGCCGAGCTGGCGTCCAGCCAACGGCTGAGCGCCGGCGACGTGGCGTTGATTCGCGAGCTCGGCGACAACAAGGGCTGCATGGCGTTGAAGGGCGCGACACCCGACCACGACGGCGCCGAGCTGCCCGACCGCTGGGCGCTGGACGAGCGCCAGCTAGAGGTCGCTGCGCGCTGGCAGATCGACCCTCAGAGCGACTTGCGCGCGTACGTTGGCCGTGCCCGCGAAGGTGCGACGACGGCGAGCGCCTGAGCACCGCCTCCGCCGACCGCCGCACGGCGCAACTCGCACGGGCGGGGCAGCGCGAGAGTGATCCACCAAGGCGTCAAGCTTGGGCGCAGCGGCGCCGATAAGCGGACATGGCAAGCGTGCGTGCGAAGCGGTCACCTGCAAACGCGCGCCCGGAGCGGCCACGCCATGGCCCGGCAGCCGACGTGAGCGCACCCGCCAGGAAGACCGCGCGAGCGGCGGCAAAGCCAGCGCGGTCTGCGGCAATCGCGAAGCCGCTCGACGCCGGCGATTACCAGTACCGCTTGCTGTTCGAGCACAGCACGCTGCCGATGTTCGTGTACGACCGCGAGACGCAGCTCATCCTCGCAGTCAGCGACGCGTATGTCACGAGCTTTGGCTATTCGCGCGACGAGCTCCTGACGATGAAGATCGGGGATCTCCTGCCGGCCGAGGATCGAGCCCCGGCGGAGCAGTTTCGCAAGACGAAGCTCAGCAGACCCCGGCCCGGGCGCCTCGAGAGTCACCAGTGGCACGTGCAGCGCAAGGACGGCACGATCGTCGACGTCGAGATCACGAGCGATGACCTCGAGTTCAACGGCCGCCACTGCTGGAACGTGTTCTGCACGGACGTAACCGAGCGCAACGTGGCAGCCGCGGAGCTGGCGCAGGCCCGGGAGCAGCTGCGAGCAAGCGAGCAGCGCTACCGCCTGCTGTTCGAGCGCAACCCACAGCCGATCGCAGCGTTCGATCGCAAGACCCTCGAGTACGTTGCGGTCAACGGAGCGATGGTCACGGCGTACGGCTACTCACGTGAGGAGTTCCACGCCATGACGATCCTCGATATCGCGCTCGAGGAAGACCGGGAGACCTTGCGCGCGTACTACGCGAGAAGTCCGGACGGCGCCCGTCCCGGCGCAATGGGGATGCCGCCGAATTACCCACGGCGCCGCCGGCGCAAGGACGGCACGATCATCGAAATCGAGATCACCAGCGACAACGTGATTCTCGACGGACGCGATTGCCGGCTCGTGCTCTACACCGACGTCACAGAGCGGTCGATCGCAGCCGCGGAGCTGGCGGCGGCGACGGCCGAGCTCGCGGCCGCGCACGATCGGGCGGTCGAGGCGTCGAACATGAAGTCGGCGTTCCTGGCCAACATGAGCCACGAGCTGCGCACGCCGATGAACGGCGTGATCGGGATGAACGAGCTGCTGCTCGGGAGCGGACTGAGCGACGAGCAGCAGAGCTTTGCCGATCAGGTCGCACGCTCCGGCGAGCAGATGCTCGCGATCATCAACGACATCCTCGACATCGCGAAGCTCGAAACGGGCCACCTCGAGCTCGATCTGACCGACTTCGAACTGCGCGAGACGATCGAAGCGGCGTGCGCGGGCTCCCGCATCCATGCCGCCGTCAAGGGCCTCGAGTTCTCGCTGGAAATCGGACGCGGCGTTCCGCGCCTCCTGCGTGGCGACAGCCGGCGGTTGGAGCAGGTGCTCGCCAACCTCGTCAGCAACGCCGTCAAGTTCACGTCGAATGGCGGCGTCAGCGTCGACGTGACCGCCGCCAGACGGGGCGGGAGCGCGAGCGCCATCCGTCTCGTGGTCGCTGACAGCGGCATCGGCATCGCCGCGGACCAGCTGGCGCAGGTATTTCAACCGTTCACCCAGGCCGATTCCTCGACGACCAGGCTGTATGGCGGTACGGGACTCGGTCTCGCGATCGTCCGCGAGCTGATTGAGCTGATGGGCGGCACCGTCGCCGCTGAGAGCGAGCCCGGGCGCGGCAGTAACTTCGTTGTCGAGCTGGAGTTCGCGGCGGCGAGCGCCGAAGCTCTGCCTCGGCACGACGCGCAGGCGAACGGCGTCGCGCCGCCGTGCTGGACGAGCCCGCCGCTCGTGCTCGTCGCCGAGGACAGCGCGGTCAACCGGATCGTCGCGGAGCGAATGCTCGAGCGCTGCGGCTGCCGAGTCGAGGTCGCTCACGACGGCCATCAGGCCCTGGCGGCGCTCAAGCGCCAAATCTTTGACGCGGTCATGATGGATTGCCAGATGCCAGGGATGGACGGCTACGAGGCGACAGCGGAGGTTCGGCGGCGCGAACGAGGTGGCCGCCACACCCCAATCATCGCGATGACCGCACACGCCATGCCGAGCGACCGCGTGCGCTGCCTCGAGGCCGGGATGGACGACTACATCAGCAAGCCAATGCACCGCAATGAGCTCGTTGAGGCGCTAGAACGTTGGATCGCAGACGCTGCCAGCGGCGAAGGCGTGCAACGGCTGGCGCCGGCAGGGGGCGAGGCTATCCGCCGCCGAGGCGTCGCAGATGGTAGCCGTCCTCACGCAGAGCGCTGAGGATCGCCTCGGCGTGCTCGGCTCCGCGCGTCTCGAGCGTCAGCTCGACGCCGGTCTGGCGGACGTGTAGATCGACGGCGTCGCGAACGTGCTCGACGCTGAGGAGGTTGCCGCCCGCCTGCGCGACGCAGGTCAGCAGGGCGGCGAGACCCCCAGGGCGGTCGGAGACAAGCGTGGCGACCCGCAACCGCCTGCCGACCGCCGCCTCGTGGCGCTGGGCGACCAGCGCGAGCAGGCCGGCGTCGACGTTGCCGCCCGATAGGACGACGACCGTCGTTCCGCTCTGCGCCGGGAGCACAGTGCCCGCCAGCAGCGCCGCCACCCCGACCGCGCCAGCGCCCTCGACGACGAGCTTTGCCCGCTCCATCAGGAGGACCATCGCCTCGGCAACGTCATCCTCGCGCACGAGACAGACCTCGTCGACCCAGCGTTCTACGAGCGGCAGCGTGAGCACTCCCGGGCGCTTGACCGCGATGCCGTCCGCGATCGTGCTCGCACCGCCGACCGCGACCGGCGTGCCCTGCGCAAGCGACGCTGGGAAGGGCGCCACCGCCTCGGCCTGCACGGCGACCACGCGCACGTTCGGACGCGCGAGTTTGACGACGCCGCCGATGCCGCTCGCGAGCCCGCCGCCGCCGAGCGGCACGATCACCATCGCAAGGTCGTCGATGTCGTCCAGCAGCTCGAGACCGATCGTGGCCTGGCCGATGATCACCTGCTCGTCGTCGAACGGGTGGACGAACGCGAAGCCGGTTTCGCGTGAGCGCTCGAGCGCGGCCTGCAGGCATTCCTCGACGCCGGCGCCGCCGAGCACCACCTTGCCGCCGTAGCCACCGACCGCCGCGACCTTCGAGACGGGCGCCTCGCTCGGCATGAAGACCTCGCAGGCGACGCCGCGGGCGTGCGCCGCATAGGCAAGCGACTGCGCGTGGTTGCCGGCGCTGCCGGCGACCACGCCTGGCGGGTCGTTCAGGCTCGCGAGCTTGACGAGCGCGCCGCGAAGCTTGAACGAGCCGGTCCGCTGAAGGTTCTCGGCCTTGAGCAGGATCCGCCCGCCGCAGCGCTGCTCGAGCGTGCCGGAGCTGAGCAGCGGCGTGCGCCTGACAAGTCCCTGGAACGCGTCGCAAGCCTCGGTCGCCGCACCGGCGGCGAGACGCCGCTCTAGCTCGTCCGCGCGGGCGCCGCCATCCATACGCCGCCACAGTACTCGGCGGCCGGCGTCACCGAGTGAGCGTCACCGATCCATCCGGGTGAAGCGTCCAGAACGGGTTGTGGGCGACCTCCCACGGATGGCCGTCGAGATCGCTGAATACGCCCGAATAGCCGCCCCAGAACGTGTCGCTGTTCCATACGCGTGCCCGCCTATGCCGCGCGCAGAAGCTCCTGGGCGTGGCGGCGCGCGCCGTCGTCGCGCTCGTCGGCGCCGAGCATCCGCACGAGCTCCTCGACGACCTCTCCGTCCGCCAGGCGGGTGACGGTGGCCCGCGTCGTCTGCGCAGCGCTGTCCTTGGCGATCGTGAAGTGGCGGGCAGCCAGCGAGGCGACCTGCGGCAGGTGGGTGATCGCGAGGATCTGACGCCCCGCGGCGAGCGCGCGGAGCTGCTCGCCGACGGCGCGCGCGGTGTGGCCTCCGATCCCGGCGTCGATCTCGTCGAACACGAGCGTCGCGTGCCCACCGCCGTGCGCCGCGCCGAGCAGCGCGAGCATCACGCGCGAGAGCTCGCCGCCCGAGGCGGTGTCGCGGAGCGGCGCGGCCGGCACGCCCGGGTTCGGCGCGATCACGAATTGCGCCTGCTCGACGCCAAACGGCCCCGGATCGCAGGCTGCGAGCACGACGTCGAAGCTCGCCTGCTCCATCGCGAGGTCGGCGAGCCGCTCCGCGACGGCGCCGGCAAGCAGCGGCGCCGCGGCCGCGCGCGCCCCGCTCAGAGACTTGGCGAGCGTGGCGTGCTCGCCCATGGCGGCTTCGAGACCGGCCTGAGCGGCCTCCATCGCGAGCTCGGCGCCGACCAGCTCCTCACGCCGCGCCCGGCAGCGCTCGGCGTGCTCGAGAACCGTCGCGACCGTTCCGCCGTGCTTGCGCTCGAGGCGGGTGATCGCGGCGAGCCGCTCCTCGATCTGCTCGAGCCGTCCCGGCTCCGCCTCGAGGCCGTCGGCGTAGTGGCGCAGATCGCTCAGCAGGTCCTCGCCCTCGAGCGCGAGGGCACCGGCGCGCTCGGCGAGGACGGCCAGCTCGGGGTCAACGTGGCGCACGCCGTCGAGGCTCGATCTCGCTGCCACGAGTCCCGCCAGCGCGCCGGCTTCATCACCGGCCAGCGCCTGCTCGGCCGCGGCGGCCGCGAGCCGCAGTCCCTCGACGTTCCGCAGCCGGTCACGGTCGATGACGTGGGCTTCGCGCTCGTCCGGCTGCGGGTCGAGCTCCTCGATCTCGCGTAGCTCGAACTCGAGCAGGTCGAGCTCGCGCTCGCGCGCGCCGGCCAGCTCGTCGAGGCGCGCCAGCTCGGCGCGCGCTTCGCGCACTGCGTTCCAGGCCGCAGCACAGGCGGCCCGGCGCTCGATCTGTTCCGGCCCGGCTGAGCCGTCGAGGATGTCGAGCTGGGCCGCGGAGAGCATCAGCTTGCGATGTTCGTGCTGCCCGTAGAAGGACAGCAGCTCGCCGGCCAGGTCGCGCAATTCGCCGACCGTGACCGAGCGCCCGCCGAGATAGGCGCGCGTGCGACCGTCGGCACCGACGCGCCGGGCCAGCACGAGCTCGGTCGCATCGGCCGGGAGATGCTCGCTGCGGAGTCCCGCGGGCAGCTCGAAGATCCCCTCGACGTAGGCCTCGGAGCTGCCGGGTCGCACGACTCCGGGCTTCGCCCGCCCACCGAGCAGCAGGTCGAGCGCGTGCGCCAGCACCGTCTTGCCCGCGCCGGTCTCGCCGGTGATGACGTTGAGGCCGGGAGCCAGCTCGAGGCGCGCGTCCTCGATCAAGAGGAGGTTCTGGACGGTCAGCTCGAGCAGCATCGGTAGCACGGTCTAGCAGTGAGCGGGGACGGAACGGGACCCGCAGAGGAGGCCACGGGCGGCCGGCCGTGAGATGATCCTGCGATCGGAGCTTCCACCAGTTTCGTGGGTCCAGGCCCAGGTACGCCAGTCCGATGAGCAACGGAGAGAGTCCCGTCCCCGTCGAACGAGTCGGGGTTGTAGGGGGCGGCATCATGGGCTCCGGGATCGCCGAGGTCTGCGCCAGGGCAGGCCTGGCCGTGACGCTGGTCGAAGCGAACACGCCGGCCGCGAAGCGCGCCGAGGATCGCGTTGCCCAGTCACTCGAGCGAGCGGTGGCGCGCGGCAAGCTCGAGAGCGGCGACGCCGAGGAAGCGCTCTCACGACTCACCTACACCGACGATCTGGGAGCGCTCGCAGACCGCGAGCTGGTGCTCGAAGCGGTCGTGGAGGACAAGGCCGCCAAGCTCGCAGTTTTCGCGTCACTCGACGATGCGGTCGTCAGCAACGACGCGATCTTCGCGTCGAATACCTCGTCGATCCCGATTGTCGAGCTCGCCACGGCGCGGGAAGCGCGCGCCGGTCACGTGCTTGGCCTGCACTTCTTCAACCCCGTGCCCGTACTGTCACTGGTCGAGATCATCCCGTCGCTGCTGACCGACCCGGGCGTCACGGAACGCGCGCGCGCCTTTGTGACCAACCAGCTCGGGAAGGATCCGATCACCGCTCCCGACCGCGCCGGCTTCACCGTCAACGCGCTGCTCGTCCCCTACCTCCTGGCCGCCATCCGAATGTTCGAGCAGGGTCTCGCAAGCGCCGAGGACATCGACAAGGGGATGGTCAAGGGCTGCGCGCACCCGATGGGACCGCTCGCGCTATCCGACCTGCTCGGCCTGGATACCGTTCTCAACGTGGCGGAGATCTTGTACACCGAACACCGCGAGCAGCTGTTCGCGCCGCCGCCGCTGCTGCAGCGCCTCGTCGCGGCGGGCCTGCTCGGACGCAAGAGCGGCCGCGGCTTCTACAGCTATGACTGAGCCCGTGACGGCGAGCAGCCTGAGCCGCTAGCGCGCGAGACGCCCGAACTTCTCGCGCAGGCGCCGGTAGAAGCTCGCGCCGAACATCTGCGCGAGCGTTGCGATGCCGTCGACGAAGCGGGCCTCGATGCCTTCACCGACGGCGATCTCGCCGACCGGCCGCCCGTCGACGGTCAGGTCGAGTGGCTCGCGGGAGCTGTTGTGAAGCGTCAGCAGGTCGGTCGGCGAGGTGACGAGGGCACGAGCGCTCAGCGAGTGCGGCGCGATGAAGGAGACGACCATGCCCTTGACGCCCCAGGCGAGGACAGGTCCGCCGTTGGCGAGGTTGTAGCCGGTCGAGCCCGCGGGGGTTGCGATCACGAGCCCGTCGCAGCGCACGCTGCTGACCTCCTCGCCGGCGAGCGCGTAGGAGAGCTCGGCGACGCGGCCGCCGACGCGGCGATGGAGCGCCACGTCGTTGAGCGCGATCCAGCTCCCCTGAGTCGTCTTGATCTCGATCGCAGGCAGCCGCACGAGCTCGAGCTCCAGCTCCAGCGCGAGCTCGAAGCCCTGGCGCATTCCCGCCGGCTCGACGGTGGCGAGGAAGCCGACCTCGCCGAAATTCACGCCGAACACCGGCACCGAGCTGCCTGCGTACTCGCGCAGGCAGCGGAGGATCGTGCCGTCACCACCGAGCGCGACACAGAGGTCGACGTCCTGGCCTGGCGGCTGGTTGATCTCGATTCCGGCCTCGCTGCCGTCGAGCGCGTGCTTGCGCGTCTCCTCGTGGTTCGCCAGGAGCGTCGCGCCGTGCGCGGCGGCCATCTCGCCGAGCTCGCGCAGGGCTTGGCTGGTCTCCTCGGGCCGGGCGTGGCTCACCACCGTCGCGAGCGTCACGCCTGAGCGGCCCCGGTCATCTGCGGGGCTCATCCGCCGTCGCCTTCCGCTGCCAGCCGCTCGAGCTCGCTCGGCCCGACGCCACCACGCCCCGGCTCGGCGAGCTGGATGAACGTCTCGATGTTGCCCTTCGGTCCGGGGAGGCCGCTGGACCAGAAGGCGAGCACCGCGGCGCCAGCCGCGAGCGCAGCCGACCCCACATCGACAAGCGCCCCTACACGCAGCTCCGCATCACGGACCACGCCCCCCTTGCCGACGTTCCCGCGGCCGACCTCGAACTGCGGCTTGACGAGTGCCAGGGCGTCGAAGCGCGGCGCGGCGCAGGCCAGCACGGCCGGCAGGACGGTGCGCAGCGAGATGAACGAAACATCCACGACGATCAGCTCTGGAGCGTACGGCAGCATGGCCGCTGAGACGTTACGCGCGTTGGTGCGCTCGATCGCCGTGACCCGCGGATCACCGCGCAGACGCCAGCTGAGCTCGCCGTAGGCGACGTCGAGCGCAACGACGTGGCGCGCTCCCGCCTGCAGCAGGCAGTCACTGAAGCCACCGGTCGAGGCCCCGACGTCGAGCGCGAGCCGGTCCGCGACCGCGATACCGCTCGCGTCGAGCGCGTTCGCGAGCTTGACGCCGCCGCGCGACACGAACCGCGGCGCCTGCGCGATCTCGACCTCGACATCGCTCGAGACGAGCTGCCCCGGCTTGTGCGCGACGTTTGTGCCGATCTTCACCTCGCCGGCCAGCACCGCGGCTGCCGCGCGAGAGCGCGACTCGAACAGCCGGCGCTCGGTCAGCAGCGCGTCGAGCCTCAGCTTTGTGGCCACGGCGGGACCGCTCACCCGATCAGCGCGGCGTGACGATCACCAGCGGGATCGGGCGCTCCGTCTTCGCCTGATAGCCGTCGTAGCGGCGACTGTTTTCATCGTTCACGAGCCGCCAGAGCCGCTCATAACCCTCCTCGCCGCGCTCGAGCACGCGCCCCCGGCCGGCGAAGTGCTTTTCCGCGACCTGAAGGTCGACGTCAGCCTGCGTGCGCACGTTGAAAAGCCACCCAGGCGGGCGGTCGGCGCCGCCGTTCGACGCCACGAGCACGTAGTCCGCGCCGTCCTTCGCGTAGAACAGCGCGTTGCTTCTGACCTTGCCGCTGCGCCGACCGGTCGTGCGCAACAACAACGTCGACATTCCCAAAAACCGGTGGCCGAGGCGACCGTTGGTCCGCTCGTAGGCAGCCTGGTGAAGCTTCAAGACGCCTCTCCCCAGCGACTGCATGACACCCATGGCCGAGCGACTATAGCTCCGAGACGATTGGTCGCTTAGAGCGCGACGTCCTCGGCGCTCTGGCGCGACGCGCTCGCGACGCGCTCGGCGATCCGCTCAGCCGTGAAGCCGACCTCCTCGTGCAGCAGGGCGGGCGCACCGTGCGTGACGTAGCGGTCCGGCAGGCCGATGCGGATGATCCGCGTCGCCGGTGCCCCGGCCTCGTTCAGCGTCTCCCAGACGGCGCTGCCGAAGCCGCCGGCGAGCACGCCCTCCTCGACCGTCACGAGCAGCTCGTGCTCGGCCGCGAGCTGGAGGACGAGGGCCCTGTCGATCGGCTTGGCGAAGCGCGCGTCGACCACGGTCGCCTCGATGCCCTCGACGGCGAGCAGCTCCGCGGCGTCGAGCGCCTTGCCGACACCGCTGCCGTAGCCGAGTAGCGCAACCCGGCCGGCGGGGTCATCACCGGCGGCGGAGCGCAAGATCTCGCCGGTCCCGATCGGGATGACCTGCGCCCGCGCGGGCAGCGGCACGCCCTCTGCCTCACCGCGGGGGTAGCGCAGCGCGATCGGCCCGTCTTCGTAGGCGATCGCCGTGTGCAGCATGTGAACGAGCATCGCCTCGTCGCGCGGCGCCATCAGCACGATGTTCGGCAGGCAGCGCAGGTAGGCGATGTCGAAGGCGCCGTGGTGCGTCGGTCCGTCGTCGCCGACCAGGCCGGCGCGATCCATGGCGAAGACGATCGGCAGCCGCTGCAGGCAGACGTCGTGGACGATCTGATCGTAGGCGCGCTGGAGGAAGGTCGAGTAGATCGCGGCGACGGGCCTAGCACCCTCGAGTGCGAGCCCGCAGGCAAAGAGGATCGCCTGCTGCTCGGCGATCCCCACGTCGAAATAGCGATCGGGCATCGCCTCCTGAAGGATGTTGAGGCCGGTGCCGGAGTTCATCGCGGCGGTGATTCCGATCACGCGCTTGTCGCGACGGCATTCGGCGACGAGTGCCTCGCCGAAGACCGTCGTGTACTGCGGCGGCCGCGGGGCGCCGCTGCGCTTCACCGCGGGGGTTGGCTCGCCGTCGAGGATCGACTGCGGCTTGGCGGCGTGCCAGCGCTCCATCCCCTCGAGGCCACCGTCCTCCGCCGGCGCAAAACCCTTGCCCTTGACCGTCGCGATGTGGACGACGACCGGGCGCTGGGCTGCGAGCGCTTCGCGCAGCGCCACTCGCAGGGCGCGCACGTCATGACCGTCGATGACGCCGGTGTATGCCCAGTCGAGCTCCTCCCACCAGAGCCCGGGCGCCCAGAAGGCCTTGATCGACTCCTTGAGCTGAGGCCCGAGCCGCTCGAACTTCGATCCGATGCCCACGGGCAGCTTCGTCAGCCCGCCCTCGACTCCCTCGCGGGCGTGCCAGAGCCTCGGGTTGAGTCGCACGCGGTTGAAGTAACGCGACAGCGCGCCGACGTTCGGCGCGATCGACATCCCGTTGTCGTTCAGCACGACAACGATCGGCGTACCCAGACCGCCGGCTTGCGAGATCGCCTCGAACGCGACACCGCCGGTCATCGCGCCGTCGCCGATCACGGCCACGACCCGCGCGTCGTCGCCGAGCCCGTGCCGCATCGCCTCCTTCATGCCAACGGCGTAGCCGATCGACGTCGACGCGTGCCCGGCGCCGATGATGTCGTGCTCTGACTCGGCGATCGAGCAGAACGGCGCGAGCCCGCCGTACTTGCGGATCGTCTCGAGCCGGTCGCGGCGGCCGGTCAACACCTTGTGCGGGTAGGCTTGGTGGCCGACGTCCCAGATGATCTTGTCGCGCGGCGAGTCGAGCAGCGAGTGCAGCGCGACGGCGAGCTCACAGGTCCCGAGGTTGGCACCGAAATGACCGCCGATCTCGCCGACCGTATCGATGATGTGCTCGCGGACCTCCTGGGCGAGTTGGGCGAGCTGAGCGTCGTTCAGCGGGTGCAGGTCGGCGGGGCCGTCGACTCCGTCGAGCAGGCGCTTTGTTGGTTTTGAGCTCACGAGGTTCGCGTGTAGATGAAGTCGGTGATCTGCTCCAGCTCGGGCGCCCCGACCGGGGCCGCCTCGGCCAATGCCGCTCGCGCCGAGCCGTGTGAGCGACGCGCAAGCTCGCGCGCCTGCTCGAGGCCGTGCTCGGACACGTAGGTGCGCTTGCCGTGCCGCTCGTCGCTTCCGCTCGGCTTTCCGAGCGCGGCGTCTGTGCCAGTCACGTCGAGTATGTCGTCCACGATCTGAAAGAGCACGCCGAGCTCCACTGCGAAGCGACCGTAGAGCATTGTCTCATCTTCGCTCGCTCCGCTCAGCAGCAGGGGACATTCGATCGCGGCGCCGATCAGCCGTCCGGTCTTCAGCTCGTGCAGCCGGCGCAGCCCGTCGGCTCCGGCTGGGGCCTTCGTGGCGACGTCCAGGTACTGGCCGCCAACCATCCCGTCGACCCCGGTCGCGGCGGCGAGGTGCCCGGCGGCGCGCAGCACGTTGATCGGCTCACCCTCCTGCTGCTCGACGAGGTGACGAAAGGCCTCGGCGTAGAGCGCGTCCCCGGCGAGGATCGCAACGTTCTCGCCGTAGGCGACGTGGCAGGTCGGACGGCCCCGCCGGAGCTCGTCGTCGTCCATCGCCGGCAGGTCGTCGTGGATCAGCGAGTACGTGTGAATCAGCTCGATCGCTGCTGCCAGCGCCAGCACGCTCTCCGGCTCGCGACCCAGTGCGGCAGCCGTCGCGAGGCAGAGCACCGGGCGAATTCGCTTTCCCGGGGCGAGCAGCGAGTAGCGCATCGCCTCCTGGAGGCCGGCGAGCTCGGCGTCGTCGCTGAAGTTGATCTCCGTCAGGTAGGAGTCCACCGCGGCGCGGAGATGATCGGGATAGGTCGCCAGGACCACTACAACAGCGTGTCCTGTGCCGGCGCCTGCTCTTCAGCGCCCAGGCGGGCGCGCTGCTCGAGCTCGGCGCTCGCCTCACCGGCCAGCGCCGCGCAGTCCTCCACGAGCGTTGCGGCGGCATCCTGTGAGAGCTCCCCGGAGCGCAGCTGCGCGGCAGCGCGCTCCAGCCTGTCGATCAGCTGGTCGAGGTTGTCGTCCGCGGCGCTCATTGCAACATTGTCGCGCACCGGCTCGACGTTGGGCTGGTCACGGGCGGGCGCCCTCCCGCACCTCGCGGAGCACGGCAGCGAGGATCCCGTTGACGAAACCCGGTGCCTGCGCGCCGCAGAACTCCTTCGCGCTCTGCACGGCCTCGTCGATCGCCCCCTCGGGCGGGATCGGTCGCAGCGCCTCGACGGCGTCGCCATGCAACATCTCGACCAGAGCGATGCGCAGGATGCTTCGCTCGAGC
>Ga0224544_1000019_pt1 | contig 18388 bp, 19 predicted proteins | sample 714P11014metaG_FD_179904 | JGI IMG/M metagenome (GOLD analysis project Ga0224544, IMG submission 179904) | Peat soil microbial communities from Stordalen Mire, Sweden - 717 P1 10-14 | ecosystem: Environmental > Terrestrial > Soil > Wetlands > Peat | place: Sweden: Norrbotten County, Stordalen...
AAATTAAGCAGCAGGCTTCGCATGGGCGCTGCCGTCGCAGCTATCAGCCTGGGGGCTGTGGCTGTGGGCTCGGCCTCCAGTGCGTCGGCGAGTTCGTCGGTGAGCATCAGTGTCGCGTCGCTGGTCCCGGGCGCCACGGCGGCGGCGACCGCGCAGTTCAACAACCAGGTCAAGCAGTTCGAGAAGGCGAATCCGGGGATCAATGTGAAGTCGGTTCAGTACGACTGGACCGCTCCGACGTTTGCCGCGGAGCTCGCCGCGAAGACGTTGCCGACCGTGTTCACAGTTCCGTTCACGGATGGTGATTCGCTCGGTGATGCTGGACAGCTCGCCAACCTGACGAAGTACGTCAAGACCTACTCGTGGTCCAAGGACTTCGACAAGGCGGCGATCGCCGAGGGCACCGATGCGAAGGGTCAGATTGTCGCGATTCCCGAAGCGGCGTATGCGCAGGGACTCGAGTACAACCGCAACCTCTTCGCGAACGCGGGCCTCAACCCGAATGACCCGCCGAAGACGTGGGCGCAGGTCGAGACCGACGCGAAGGCGATCGTACTTCACGACGCGCAGGTGGCCGGCTTCTCGGTCATGGGTGCGAATGACAACACCGCTGGCTGGATCCTGACGACGATGGCCGACGCATTCGGTGGTCGCATGGAGAAAGGCATCGGCGCCAAGGCCGTCGCTACCTTCGACAACCCGGGAGCAGTTGCTGCTCTGACCTTCGACCACAACCTGCGTTGGAATGACAACGCGATGGGCACCAACTTCAACCTCAGTTGGGGCACCAGCAACCAGGCCTTCGCGGCTGGTGAGATCGGCATGTTCATCAGTGGTTCTGACGTGTACACGAACATGGTCCAGGGCTTTAACATCCCGGCCGGTATCTACGGTCTGGCTGCGCTCCCGCAGCAGAGCAGCGGTTCGGGCGCCAGCAGCCCTGGCGAACTCGGCGGCGGCACCCTTGCCGCAGTCACGCCGTTTGCTTCCAAGGCGCAGATCGCCGCGGCGGTGAAGTGGATCAACTTCTTCTACATCTCGCCGCTCGTAACCAAGGCGGGGGCGATTCGCAACGCGAAGTCGCTCGACGACGACAACCAGCCGGTTGGTGTGCCGACCTTCCCGATCTTCAGCCAGAAGATCTACAACCAGGATCTGAAGTGGGAAGAGCCGTACATCAACGTTCCGGAGACGGCGTTCGCGCCGTTCAACAAGTCCATCCTCAAGGACAACTTGTTGCCGGAGCCCGAGGCGGCGACGCAGGCGATCTACGGCGACCTGGACTCGGTCGTCGAGCAGGTCCTGACCAACCAGAACGCAAACATCCCGGCCCTGCTCCAGGCGGCTAACTCCGCCGGACAGGCCTCGATTGCGCAGGCATCCGCGTCGTCCTAAGACGCTCGCTTGCCGGTCGCGGGTGGTCGTGCTACCAAGGAGCTCGACCACCCGGGCCGGTGAGCCCGAATGAGGACGGACCGGCGGCGCGGGTTGGTCGTGCTAGCAGTAGCGTGACCACCGGGCCGGAGGCCCGACTGAGACCCAAACAGCCGATGACACCCAGACAATCCATTACCCCCACGCTCGAGAAGACGACGTGAGCACAGCGCCTCAACCGGCGGGCGCCGCTCCGAAGCGTAAGCGCGTCAGGCGCACGCCCGCGACTTGGGTGAAGCGGGGCGGGCTCTCGAAGTTCCTCTTCCTGCTGCCTTTGCTCTTGGTCTTCGGCCTGTTCTCGTGGTATCCGATCGTCCGTCTGGTGATGATGTCGCTGCAGTTCACCAACCTCGTCCAGCCGGCAAAGTGGATTGGGCTCGCGAACTTTTCCGAGGTCATCCACGACCCGTTGTTCCTGATTGCTGTCAAGAACACCGCGGAGTTCGCCGGACTCGCCCTCGTCTTCGGCTACCCGATCCCGCTGATTATCTCGGTGCTGATCAGCGAGGTACGCAAGCGGCGCGGTCTGTATAGCGCGCTCGCCTACCTGCCGGTTGTGATTCCGCCGGTTGTCGGGGTGCTGTTGTGGAAGACGTTTTACGGTGACTCGGGGGGGATAGGCGTCTTCAACACGATCCTTGGCTGGGTCGGCATCCACCCACAAGAGTGGATCCAATCGACGTCACAGGCGATACCCTCGCTTGTCCTCTATTCGACGTGGGCGAACGCCGGCAGCACGGTGATCATCTACCTTGCAGCGCTCACTGGCGTGAATCGTGAGCTCTATGAGGCCGCGTCCGTCGACGGTGCCGGGCTTTGGAAGAAGCTTTGGCATGTCACGCTGCCGCAGCTCCGCACCATCCTCCTCATCACGATGATCCTGCAGATCATTGGGACCGCGCAGGTCTTCATCGAGCCGTGGCTCTTCACCCAGGGCGGCCCCGCGAACGCGACCCTGACCGTGCTGCTGCTCATCTATGACTACGCGTTCGGCAACTCAATCGGCGCCGCGTACGGCGAAGCTGCGGCGCTCAGTCTGATGCTGGTGGCGTTCCTCGCAGTGTTCTCGCTCATCTATCTGCGCGCAACGCGCGCCTGGAGCACGTCATGACCGTGCTCCCGTTCCGGCGCAAACAGCGCGCGTACGAGGCACGCCAGCAGGGGCTGGTGCTCGACGACGACTGGCACCGGCCGAGCGTCAAGTGGGGACTTGGGACTGCGCACGTGCTGCTCTTGGTTCTGCTCGTGATCGTGGGCCTCGGCCCGATCCTCTGGCTTTTCAAGTCGGCGATTACGACGACGCAAGACACGATCGTGTCGCCGATGGCGCTCTTCCCGCACGGGATTGCCTGGAGCAACCTGACCGACGCCTGGAACAACCTCGATGTCGGCCTGTATCTGAAGAACACGGTCGTGGTGGCGATCGGCTCGTGGATCAGCGCGATCTTCATCGCGACGACTGGCGCGTACGCGCTCTCGGTCCTTCAGCCGAGGTTCGGGAAGGTCATCATGGCGGCGCTGCTGACGACCCTGTTCGTCCCGGCGGTCGTGCTGCTCGTGCCGCTCTACGTCGAGGTCGTGGACCCGCCGTTCATCCACCATTCCTTCGCCGGCAACTACTTCGCGATCTGGCTGCCAGAATCGGCGAACGCGTTCAACGTCGTACTGATGAAGCGCTTCTTCGACAACTTGCCGCGTGAGATTTTCGAGGCTGCCCGCATCGACGGCTGCGGTCCTTTCCGCCTGTTCTTCAACATCGTGATACCGATGTCGCGGCCGATCCTCGGCGTCGTCTCGATCTTCGCCATCCTGGCGTCGTTCAAGGACTACCTGTGGCCGCTGCTGGTACTCGGCGACACGAACGCGAACCTGCAGACGGTCGCGGTGCACCTGCCGCAAATCGAGCCCTTCACGCCACTTGGTGACTTCCTCGCGGCCCTGGCGCTGTCGGCTCTGGTCCCGATCGTCGGCTTCCTAATCTTCCAGCGCGGGTTCCTGCGCGGAACCGGCCTGAGTGGAGCGCTGAAGGGCTGATGGCTGAGATTCACTTCGAGGGCGTCTCCAAGGTTTACGGGGACGGCACGCGCGCCGTAAACGACCTGGATCTCGCGATTGGAGAAGGCGAGTTCATGGTCTTCGTCGGGCCGTCGGGCTGCGGGAAGACGACCGCCCTGCGGATGGTGGCGGGCCTCGAGGAGATCACCGACGGCACGATCCTGATCGGCGACCGTGTGATGAATCATGTGTCGCCCAAGGATCGCGACATCGCGATGGTCTTCCAGAACTATGCGCTCTACCCGCACATGACCGTCGAACAAAACCTCGCGTTCGGACTGAAGCTGCACAAGATCAGCAAGCCCGAGATAGCGCGCCGGGTCCACGAGGCTGCGGCGGCACTGAACCTCGACCAGCACCTGCAGCGCAAGCCGAAGGCTCTCTCCGGAGGACAACGCCAACGCGTAGCGCTTGGGCGGGCGATCGTGCGCGAGCCGGCGGTGTTCCTGATGGACGAGCCGCTCTCTAACCTCGACGCGGCGTTGCGCGTGCAAACGCGAGGCGAGATCCTGACGCTCCAGAAGCGGCTTGGGACGACCACCATCTACGTCACACACGATCAGGTCGAGGCGATGACGATGGGCGACCGCATAGCGGTGATGCGCGAGGGAGTCCTCCAACAGCAAGGCACGCCCGAGGAGCTCTACACTCGGCCCGTCAACACGTTCGTCGCGACGTTCATCGGCTCGCCGGCGATGAACGTCGTTCCCGCCCCGGTCCTGAAGCTTGGCTCGGACTCCAGCCTCGTCGGCTTCCGGCCTGAGCACATCCGAGTCGGCCCGGCGCTGAACGGCAGCGTCGGCTTCAACGCCGGGGTGGAGGTCGTCGAGTACCTCGGCGACGAACAGCTTGCGCACCTCCGCCTCGGCGAGCTCTCGCTCGTGGCAAAACTGCCCGTGGCAGATCACGTCGAGCCCGGGACGGCCGCAGCCTTCGCCGTGTCACGCGAAGCGCTGTTGTTCTTCGCCGTCGACACTGGCTTCCTGACGGACCCTCCGTCGTGATCAGCGCGCACGTTCTGAAGTGCGCCACGCCGACTCCGAGAAGCGACGCAATTCACCGATAATGCGTTGCCGCCGCGGGGCTTTGGTCGCGCACAGCAGACGAGGCTGGGTCCGATGAAGGTGCCCGCTCCAGTCGCCTTTGCCGCACTTGCAGGTTGCGCCGCTGCCTTGAGCGGCTGCGGTTCGGCTGCCAAGCCCCGCGTGTCCTTGGCCTCGCCTTCGTGTGTCACGAAGAGCACCAGCGTGCACGGAAAGACGGAGATACGCTACTGCGGTCCAGCGACCGCGACCTTGCTCCTCGGCGGCAAGACCTACAAGTTCAGGTATGGCCGCTGCAACAGCGATAAGGCGATCGGGTTGACACTGGGTGTCACGCTTGGAACGATCGACTACGGCAACCTCAAGACCAACGGTGGCCGTCGGTTGTTCCAGCTGCAAATCGACGAGCAGCCGGTCGCGATCGAGACCGTGAACGCCTCATGGGGCGGGAGGTCGCTGATCTCGCTCAACACGGTGAAGACGAACGACACGGGCTCGAGGCCGCTGAGCGGCACGTTCCAGTCGTTCAAGGGAGCGTTCGGCACTGGCAAGCCGTTCAGCGGGTCCTGGGACTGCGGCGGAAAGCTCTACGCAGACTGAGCTGCCAGAGGCCGCTGAGCTTCAATAGCAAGCCGGCGCAAAGAGAACCGAACCGGCCGGCTGCTCCTCGAGCACGGCTGGCTTCGGTTGCAGGGTTTCAGAGCGATGAGCGCACTCCGGTGGGGCATAGTGGGCACAGGCTCGATCGCTCACCAGTTCGCTGAGGAGCTGGCTTCGAGCGACGCCGGCTCGGTCGTGGCAGTGGGCTCGCGCACGCAGGAACGCGCAGAGCGTTTCGGGGCCGAATTTAACATCCCGCGCCAGCACGCCTCCTACGAAACGCTCGTCGCTGATTCCGAGGTCGACGTCGTGTACGTGGCCACGCCCCACGCGATGCACCAGGCGGGCGCGATGCTGGCACTCGAGTGCGGAAGGCGGTCGTGGTCGAGAAGCCTTTTACGATCAATGCAGGCGAGGCCCGGGAGCTCGTGGCGACCGCGCGCGCCAAGCAGCTCTTCCTCATGGAGGCGATGTGGACGCGCTTTCTGCCTCACATCCGGGAGATAAGGCGGCTGTTGGACGAGGATGTTCTCGGCACGATCGTCGCCGTGCACGCCGACCATGGGGGAAGGTGCCCGTCTGATCCCACTCACCGGATCTACGCACCAGCGCTTGGGGGTGGGGCCCTACTCGACCTCGGCGTTTACACGGTGCCGTTCGCGTCGATGGTGCTGGGGCGGCCACAGCGGATCGCTGCTGTGGCCGCCCCAGCACCGTCGGGCGTTGACGCCCAGGTGTCGATGGCCTTCGGCTACGAGAATGGCGCTCAGGCTCTGCTCCATTGCACCTTGCTCGCGGACCTGCCGAACCGCGCCACGATCATCGGCACCGACGGGAGGATCGAAGTTGACGGCCCGTTCTTCGCGCCGACATCCTTCACCGTCGTTCCGCGGCGAGGCGAGCCGACGCGCCACGAGCAGGCTCATCACAGTCGCGGCATGCGTCATGAGGCCGAGGAGGTCGGCCGCTGTCTGCGGGCCGGGCTGCACGAAAGCCCGCTGATGCCGCTCGACGAAACAGTCGAGATCATGGAAACCCTCGACGCGGTGATCGGCTGCGCTCTGCGCACTATCCAATCCTCCTGACCGCGACCGGTAGGTCGCTGTCGAAGGTCGTGATGCCGTCCCCGAGTTCCCCGGCCCCGTCGTAGCCCCAGCAGTCGACGGCGCCGGTAGCGAGTAGCGCGCACGTGTGGGCGCTGCCGGCGGTGATCTGGGTTGCGTTGGTGATGCCGCTGACGGCTACCGGTAGGTCGCTGTCGGTCGTGGTCCCGTCCCCGAGTTGCCCGGTGTAGTTGTAGCCCCAGCAGTCGATGCTGGCGGTGACGAGCAGCGCGCACGTGTGAGCGTTGCCGGCGGCGATTTGTGTTGCGCGTGACCTGCCGCTGACCGCCAGCGGCAGGTCACTCCCGAGACTCGTGGTCCCGTCCCCTAGTTGCCCGTCCTCGTTGTCGCCCCAACAGTCGATGGTGGCGGTGACGAGCAGCGCGCACGTGTGGAAGCCACCGGCGCTAATGGTCTTCGCCGCGACGATGGCTGGCGGGCGGATCTCCAAGCGTCTGGAATGGGTAGTGGCGAGCAGTCGCCCGTGCGACACCAGCTCGACACGCAGGATCACCCGGCGCACAGTCTTTGGAACGGAAGCCGTCCACGTCAGCGCAAACCTGCTCGCCTTGCCGCTCGCACTCAGCGCCGCACTCGCAAGGGCCTGCCACGACGCTCGACCGTGCGACACCGCACCGTACCGTTCGAGCACGACGCGCCACCCCGCACGGACGCCCGCCCCAGCGAACTTCCCCGCACCGACCCGCCCAGAGGAAGCGACAAGGGTGCCGCCAACGGTGATCGAGGCAGTCAGCCGCGGGCGCGACACGCTCCGCCCCGACGCTGCCGTGCATGGCACGAGCAGGACGACGGCTACGACGACCCACGAGCCGTCACGTCGAACGCCTCGCAACGCAAGACGCAGAACGGCGTGTCCACGTGTCTTAGCGCCAGCCACGTGGTGGCTAAGGCGTGCGCGTACGATGACGCAAGTGTATGCCCACCGCTTGAACGAAACGCGACCATGGGACAAAAGCGAGAGCTACTCTCGCTCGTAGGGGTGTCTGTGAGGGACAAAGTTCTCGACTCCTTCAGCGGGGCCGTCTCGGACATCGCCGACGGAGCGACGATCGCGGTCGGCGGCTTCGGCCTGTGTGGGATTCCGGAGAAGTTGATCGCCGCGCTGCATGAAGCGGGCGTCCGCGACCTGACGGCGATCTCCAACAACTGCGGCGTCGACGATTTCGGCCTCGGCATCCTGCTGGCGAACCGCCAGCTGCGCAAAATGGTCTCCTCTTATGTCGGCGAGAACAAGATCTTCGAGCAGCAGTACTTGTCGGGCGAGCTCGAGGTTGAGCTGGTGCCGCAGGGCACGCTCGCCGAGCGCCTGCGGGCCGGCGGCGCCGGGATCCCCGCGTTCTACACGGCGACCGGAGTTGGCACGCCGATCGCCGAAGGCAGGGAGACGCGCGACTTCGGCGGGCGGACATACCTGCTCGAGCACGCGTTGCAAGCGGACTTCGCGCTGGTCAAAGCCTGGCGCGGCGACCCTCTCGGCAACCTCGTCTATCGCGACACGGCACGCAACTTCAACCCGCTCGCGGCGATGGCCGGCAAGGTGACGATCGCCGAGGTCGAGGAGCTGGTCGACGTTGGCGAGCTCGACCCGAACCAGATCCACACGTCGGGGATCTTCGTCCAGCGGATCATCAAGGGCACCGACTATGCGAAGCGGATCGAGCGCATAGTACTCGCAGGCGCGCGTGTTTCCTGATGGACGACGCGCGCACCAGGATCGTCAAGCGCGCCGCGCGCGAACTCGCCGACGGCATGAACATCAACCTCGGCATCGGGCTGCCGACGCTGCTGGCCGAATACGCAGGCGGCTTGCAAGGCGTGATGTTGCAATCAGAGAATGGACTGCTCGGAATCGGGCCCTACCCGCAGCCTGGGCAGGAGAGCGCGGACCTGATCAACGCCGGCAAGGAGACGGTCACCGCTGTCCCCGGAGCGTCGTTCTTCGACAGCGCCGAATCGTTCGCGATGATTCGCGGCGGCCACATCGACCTCGCGATCCTCGGCGGCATGGAGGTATCCGAGGCCGGCGATCTTGCCAACTGGATGGTCCCCGGCAAGCTGGTAAAGGGGATGGGCGGCGCGATGGATCTCGTCAACGGCGCCAAGCGCGTTGTCGTGATGATGGAGCACGTCAACAAGGCCGTCGAGAGCAAAGTACGCCGCGAGTGCACGCTGCCTCTGACCGGCCGCCAAGTCGTCCACCGCCTGATCACAGACCTCGCCGTCTTCGACTTCACCCCAGCCGGCATGCAGCTCGTGGAACTGCAGGAAGGTGTCGCGCTCGAGCAGGTGCGCGAGCAGACCGAAGCACGCTTCAGCCTGGCGATCTGAAGCTGGACTGACCTCCCGGGTACCAGCGGCGAAACTCGAGACGACTTGCCGGATTGGACGTGACCGAACCACATTCATCTGACGATGCGCACGTGGGCCACTCTCACGGTGTGTCGGCGGAGGCCGACGCGAGCAAGCTGACCGTTGCGCTCGTGCTGATCATCGCCTTCATGGCGGTGGAGGTCGTAGTTGGCGCGTTGGTGCATTCGCTCGCGCTGCTCTCCGACGCCGCACACATGCTCACCGACGCCGGCGCGATCGGTCTGTCCCTGTTCGCGATTCGTCTCGCAGCGCGGCCGGCGAAGGGCGCGATGACCTACGGCTTCAAACGCGCGGAGATCCTCTCGGCGCAATTCAACGGCGCGACACTGCTCGTACTTACACTGCTGATCTTTTACGAAGCGATCACGCGACTCGTGCACCCGGCCAACGTCGAGGGCACCCCGGTCCTGATCGTCGCCCTCCTCGGGGTCGTCGTGAACCTCGCCGCGACGTCGACGCTTTCGAAGGCCAACCGACGGTCGATGAACGTTGAGGGCGCGTTCCAGCACATCCTCGCCGATCTCGCCGCGTTCATCATTACCGCGATCGCGGGGCTTGTCATCATCACGACCAGCTTCAAGCGCGCCGACGCCATCGCATCGCTCGTCATCGCCGCAATCATGCTGAAGGCGGCCTACGGGCTGCTACGCGACTCCGGCCGCGTGTTTCTGGAGGCGGCCCCCCGCGGCCTCGACCCCACGCTCATCGGACGCGCGATGGCAAGCCACCCGGGCGTCAGCGAAGTCCACGACCTCCACGTCTGGGAGGTCAGCTCCGGATTTCCATCGCTCTCCGCCCACGTCCTCGTCGGCACACAGACCGACTGCCACGCCGTCAGGCGAGACCTCGAACAGCTCCTCCACCAGCAGTTCGCCCTAGACCACACCACGCTCCAAGTCGAAAATCAAGCCAACAACCTGATCGCGATCGAGCCAAGCGCGACAGTCAACGCTCGGTAGGCGACGGCGCAGCGCAGTGGGCCGGCAGCAGCCCCACCCGCCCTCGGCGCGCGACGACGTTCCCCCAACACACGACTCCGTCGAGTAAAAGCGACGGTCTCCGGTCCCGAAACAGTTCCCGAACCCCGCAGATATGTTCTTGTGGTCTTGGTGTTAGGTTGCCGCTTCGAGTTCGGGTAGGGCTTCTTCGCTGAGCGTGAACGTCTGCTCGCTCGGCCGCTGCTCGAGCAGGAGTGCGGAGAACAGGGCGCCCGCTGCTGCGATACCGGCGAGGACGTAGAAGGCCCCTTGGAAGCCGTGGGTGAGGGCGGCCCCTGCGGTTGCGCTTGAGCCCGTGTGCGCGCTGACGAAGTGCGCGGTTAGCGTCGTCGCGATCGTTGTAGCGATCGCGACTCCGATTGCTCCGCCGACCTGCTGGGTGGTGTTGATCAGCCCGGAGGCCACGCCCGCGTCGGCGGGTCGCACGCCGGCGAGGCCGCCGATTGACATCGGCACGAACGACAGCGCGAGCCCCAGGCCGCTGAGCAGGAAGGCCGGGAAGAGGTCGCTGAAGTAGTGACCGTGCACGGGCAGTTGCGCGAACAGAACCAGCGCGAGGCTCGAGATCACGAGTCCGGTCGGGAGCACCCAGCGCACGCCAACGCGGTTGACGAGCGCCTGTGCGACGACCGAGAAGATGATGATCGTCAGGGTCAGGCTGATGTACGCGACGCCGGTGTGCAGGGCCGAGTAGTGCAGCACCTGCTGCATGTAGAGCGTTAGCAGGAAGAACTCGGCGAAGACGGCACCGCCGAGCGCGAGGCCGCCGAGGTTCGATCCCGAAAGCGTCCGCAGCTTAAAGATGCGCAGCGGCAGTAGCGGGGCGGGCGAGCGCGCCTCGATTGCGAAGAAGACGCCGATCAGCGCCGCGGACGCGGCGAGCAGCACGATCGACTCGGTTGTGGCCCAGCCGTGCTGCGCGGCGCGTGTCATGGCGTACACGAGCAGCATCAGACCGGAGGTGATCGAGGCGGCGCCGGCGAAGTCGAAGTGGCGGTGGTGGAGGTCGGCGCGGCTCTCGCGTAGCAGGAACGGGGTCGACGCGATCACGGCGATACCGACGGGCACGTTGATAAAGAAGATCCACGACCAGCCCAGGCCGCTCGTCAGCGCACCACCGAGCAGCACGCCTGCGGCGCCCCCACTGCCCGAGACCGCACCCCAGATGCCGAGCGCGAGATTGCGTTCGCGGCCCTCCTCGAAGGTTGTGGTCAGGATCGACAGCGCCGCCGGCGAGAGCAACGCGGCGCCGAGGCCCTGTAGCGTGCGGAACGCGATCAGCGAGCCCTCTGACCATGCGAGGCCGTCGAGCAGCGAGCTGGCGGTGAAGATGCCGAGTCCGATCACGAACAGGCGCCGGCGGCCGAGCAGATCGGCGAGCCGCCCACCCAGCATGAGCACGCCACCGAAAAGGATCGAGTACGCCGTGATCACCCATTGGAGGCTGACCTGGGAGAAGTGCAGGTCGGTCTTGATCGACGGCAGCGCGACGTTGACGATGGCGATATCGAGCACCACCATGAACTGGGCTGTCACGATCAGCGCGAGCACTATCCAGCGGCGGCGATCGCCCGCAGTATCCGAGGCCTGTGAAACAGTTTCTGTCGACATCGCTTGCGCCTCCAAATCGTTGATAGCTGCAACGATAGCACGCGCCGATGCTCGTACGGTACACTTGTGCTGATATGAACGAACTTGCCACCGCCGACACGTCTCGTCCAGTTCAGCTGGTGGCTAGAGAGCTCGCGAACAGCAGCGGCTACCTGCTGGCGCGACTCGGTTTAGCGTTCAAGCTCCAGGCCACCGAGCGGGCAGAGGCATCCGGTTTCGAGCTCTACGACTACAGCGTTCTCGCGATCCTCGGCGAGGGGTCACGCGAGACACAGGCGACGATCGCCGACGCGCTGACGCTCGATCCCAGCCGGCTCGTCGCGCTGCTCGACTCACTCGAGGAGCGCGACATGGTTGAGCGACAGCGAGACCCCCAAGACCGCCGCCGCCACGTCGTCAGCATCACCAACAGCGGCCGAAAGGAACTTGCCCGAGTCCGCGCGATCATCAGCCAGCTTGAGGGTGAGTTCTTCGCGCCCCTTGACTCGGCGAACCGTGAGGCACTGCACACGATGCTAGCGGCGCTCGCCACGCAGAACGACCCACGCTGCTGCCCCCTCGACGACGAAGAGTAACGATCCTGCTCGATCGTCTGGCCGGACGAGTCGATGAACGACGCAGGGTCGTTGTGCTGCCCGCCGACCTGATTATCCGCGAGTCCTGCGGCGCTCGGGCGCCAGTCTCGTGATCTACGGAGGCATTGAAGCAGGAGGCACCAAATGGGTCTGCGGCATCGGCGACGGTCACGGCGAGCTGCTCGAGTCAGAGACGTTTCCCACAACCACGCCCGAAGAAACGATCGCGTTGGCTGCGCAGTTCTTCCGGAACGGCAGAGCCCTCGGCGGCGTGGGCGTAGGCTCGTTCGGCCCAATTGACGTCCACCGCGCATCGCCAACTTGGGGACAGATCACGACGACCCCGAAGCCGGGCTGGGCGCGAACCAACGTCGTGGCAGCACTGCGCAGCGCACTTGACGTCCCCGTGGCGCTCGATACAGATGTCAACGCCAGCGCCCTTGCTGAATTGCGATGGGGTGCAGCGGTCGCCATCAAGACGTTCTGCTACATCACCGTCGGCACCGGCATCGGCGGCGGAGCGATGGTCAATGGCGAAGTGCTCCACGGACTGCTCCACCCGGAAATTGGCCATATGCGGATCCCGCACGACCAGGCCCGAGATCCCTTCGACGGAGCGTGTCCCTATCACGGAGACTGCTTGGAAGGTCTCGCGTCCGGTGAAGCAATACGCCAGCGCTGGGGTCGCCCCGGTCAAGAGCTTGCGGACAAAGCCGAGGTCTGGAAGCTCGAAAGCGAGTACCTCGCCCTCGGGCTGATGAACGTGATCTGCACACTGTCGCCGCAGCGAATCATCATCGGCGGCGGCGTTCCGAAACAATCCTCCCTGCTTCCGCTCGTCAGGCATCGGCTGCGCGAGCTGCTGGCCGGCTACTTCGACGCACCGGACCTGAAGCAGGCGGGCGCGATCGACCGCTACGTCGTGCCCCCGACCTTGGGCGACCGAGCTGGGGTCCTCGGCGCCATTGAACTGGCTCGTAGCGCCGCGCAACACCGTGAACCGTAGAGGTGGCCCGGACACTGTCGTGCGAACGCCCGACATTCGCGGCCGCTTGGATTTGCGCGTTTAGCGCTTGCCTACTGCCCGGTTGGGTTTCCCGATGAGCCGGACCTCGGCTGTCGTCGCGCGCCGCAACTTGCGTGCGAGAGGATGGCCGCCAACCGAGAACCGGCGTGCGGGAAGAACGATGAGATCGAATGCGTTCGCCGCGGCCCATTTTGTTAGCGGCGGCTCGCGATTTCCTACGAGACTCGTGAATGTCGTCCGTGTGCCTGTATCGCCGAGAATCTGCCGTGCCTCGCGGAGGTCGTCCTCGGCCGCGTCGCGGACAACGCAGTTGACGACCTCGACAGATGGTCCGCGAGCGCAGCACCGCGAATCGACGCTCTGTGGCGCGAGCGTAACGACCGACAGATCGGTGCCCTCGTCGGCCAGCTCAGCCGCCTCCTGGAGCGCGGCTACGCCGCTTGGAGTTGACTCGAAAAGCACTAGAACGCTCGTCAGCGGCCGTGAACCCGCGCCCTTTCGGTCACCGATTCCGGCGTCAGTAAGCGTTGCGTCGATGCGCATCCGTACCCCCGACATTGTTTCACGGCTTCCACCAGAGGAACCGCAGGCCTGCAGCGGCGGTCCGCTCACCCGACTCCGCTGACCGCGAGTTGGTGCTCGCGCGGATTGCCCTCCCGGACCTGGGCGAGAGCGGGGAGCGGTGAAGGCTCTATCGGCGCGCTGCTGGCTGCCCGACGTTCGGTCGGTGCCCAGCCGTGGCGCTCGACCATTCGGCCGCAACGGTGTCAAGTGTCGGCGTCCGCTAATCGGCGCGACCTACGCTTTGGGCGATGCGACGACGGATGACCTTCCTCTGCTGCTGCTTCTGCTTCTGCGTTGCGGTTGTGGGCGCCAGCGTCGTGCCCGCGGCAAGCTCGGCCACGTCAACGCCACTCCCCGGCGTACGCTTCGTGCCCGTACCCGTCGACGCGGGCCCGGTGGAGACATCGCATCCGACGCATGTCGTGGGGCACGGGACTGCGGCCAGCTGCAGCTCTGCGGCGGTGGTCGCCGCGGTGCGAGCCGGCGGGATCATCCGATTCTCGTGCGGGCCCAATCCGGTCACGATCAGGATGAGCGCGACCGCCAAGGTGATGAACACCAGTTCGCGGGTCGTGCTCGACGGAGGCGGGCTGGTGACGCTCAGCGGCGAGGGCCACCGGCGGATCCTCTACATGGACACTTGCGATCCGGCGCAGGTCTGGACCACGCCGCACTGTCAGGATCAGTCCTCCCCCAAGCTGGTCGTCCAGAACCTGACGTTCGAGGACGGCAACTCGACCGGCGAGAGCTTCGATGGCGGTGGCGGCGGCGCGATCTTCGCCCGCGGCGGCCGACTGCGGATAGTCAACACGACGTTCAGCGACAACCGCTGCGACCCTGATGGACCGGATATCGGAGGCGGAGCCGTCCGAGCGCTGTCGCAATACGACGGCCTTCCCGTGTATGTGGTGGATAGCCGCTTCAAGCGAAATGCGTGCAGCAACGGCGGCGCGCTGAGCAGCATTGGCGTCTCGTGGACCGTGCTGGACAGCCGTTTCTTGGATAACCGGGCTATCGGCACGGGCGCCAACCCGGCCCAGGCGGGCACGCCGGGCGGCGGCAGCGGTGGCGCCATCTACAACGATGGCGATGCCATGACGCTCTCGATTGGTGGCAGCCTGTTCGTGGGCAACCATGCCAACGAGGGCGGCGGGGCGATCTTCTTCGTCAGTGACGACCGCACGGGAACGATGGCGATCACATCGAGCAGCCTCAGACGAAATCGCAACGCTGGGTTCCAGACCGCGGGCCTTCCCGGGATCTTCTTCCTCGGCGCGCACAGCCCAACGATCACCGCCTCCGCCGTGTGATAGCGAAAGCCGCTCTTTCGACCGATCGCTCAGCGCCGGCTACACGCTCGCATTCGCGCTCGCCAACTGGTGCGCTCACTCAGACAGACGCCTTTCCAGCCTCCGCTTTTTCCTTCAGGTTGGGCCGCCCCTTGCCCGTAGTGATCAGGCTCCGCAAACTACCGTTGACATAGGTGCCCCATGCGTTTGAACAGACATCGAAACACTCATGCTCGGCCAAGCCGACGTGGTTAAAGCAAATCTCGGTCTGATTGCCCTTTCGCGAGATTTCAAAAGTGATTTCTGTGCCCGTCCACTCGGTTGTGTCTTCGACGAAGTTGAGGTAGCTGTCCAAAACGAGCCAAACGATTCTCTCGCCGGGAATTGATTCGGTGATCCTCTGCTTGGAATAATGAACGTCCTCGTAACGATAGGTGAACTCGTCGTTGAGTTTGTCGGTGCGACCGTCGATTTCTCCTGACCACCATCCGCGAACATCGTTGATGGCAGCGAAGGCTTGTTCCGCCGTCTGGTCGACGGTAAAGGTAGTGGTGAAGTTGTGGTAATCCATGATTTCTCTCCAGTTTTTGAAGTGGGGTTGTACACCTAGGACGCGGCGGCAAGCTCGGGTGTCGCGGTCGGCGCTGCGTGCCCGAAACTTGTGCCGCATCCGGGGTGCTGCTTATGCCGCGACGGGATTCGCCTGTAGGAACGCGGCGTTCTGACGCTCGAACGCCTTGACCGCGCCGTTGCGCCAACTCTCGGCCAGCGTCGCCGATGCGGGATCGGGGAAGATGTCCTCGTCCCCGCTCTCCACGCCGTCGAGGATGGCTTGCGCGACGGACTCCGCGGAGGCCTTCGGTATCTCGAAGCCTCGCGTCATATCGGTGTCCGTTGGCCCGGTCAGTACGGCATGAACGCTCACGCCCCGTCCGGCCAGAAGGGCGCGCAGCGATTGCGTCATGTTGAACGCGGCGGCCTTTGAGATCGCGTATGCCGGAGTGAACGGCAAGGGGGCGAGCGCCATCATCGAGAGGTTGTTGACGATCGCTCCGCGCGACTCGGTCAGGCGCGGGAGAAACGCCTGGGTCACACCATGCGTGCCGTAGAGGTTGACTTCGAGGCTCTGCTCGAGCGCCACGCGATCGCTGAGGTCGTCGTACAGCGCGATCCCGGCGTTGTTGATCAGGATGTCGAGCGACTCGACTTCCTCGACAGCGGCCTCGATGTTCGCCGCGTTCGTCACGTCCAGAAGCAGCGGCGTGACGCGGCTATCCGCGTGCGCCAGGGGCTGACGGGTACCGGCGTACACCCGCTTCGCGCCCCGCCTCAAAGCTTCCTCGACCAGCGCCTCTCCGATGCCGCGATTGGCCCCGGTCACGAGAACTGCCTTGCCTTCGATTGTCATTTTGATCTCCTTGGTATGTGCTTCTTTCCAATGGAGATCCGCCGGACCGTCGCAATCCATCGCGACCCGGAAAAGATTTACGCCGGCGCTACGGCCGGCAGTCCGAACGGCTGCAGCTCGACGCCGACGAACGCGGTGATCGCCGCGATCCGGCCCTCGGGGGTGAGCGTCAGCAGTTGCAGCGCATGGTGTGCCTCGCCGGCCTCCGGCGTGTTATAGGTGCCAAGCGCCAGCTGCCCATTCGCGCGCCCGACGCGCACGCGACGCTGAAATCCCGGGGCGAAGGGTATACGCGCGAGGAACACACGCACTTGCGCGATGCCGGTGTACCACGACGGTACCGGGGGCATCGCGATCGTCGCTTCTTCGGTGAGCATCGCGACGATCGCATCGATGTCGCCGCGCTCCCACGCGTCAACGTAGTTCGAGACGAGCTCCTTGACACGCGCGTCGCCGAGCGAGCGCAATGTCGCCTGCTGGCTCTGCTCGGGCAACTGCTGATCGACGGTCTTGTGCGCGCGCTGTAGCGCGCTGTAGACGGCCTCCGGCGAGGTGTCAAGCGTCGTGGCCACCTCGGCGCCCGAGAACCCGAGCACGTCGCGAAGGATCAGGACGGCCCGTTGGCGCGCGGGCAGGTGCTGAAGCGCTGCCACGAAGGCAAGCTCGACGCTCTCGCGCTGCTCGTAGCGTGCCTCGGGCACCGCGGAGCTCTCGGCGACGGCCTCGTCCGGGTACGGCTCCAGCCATACCGACTCGACGAGCGGCGCCGCCGGCTCATCGTGCGCGTCAGTGGGCGGGCCGTAATCGATCGGGAGCACCCGCCGCGGCTGGCGCTCGATCAGCCGCAGGCAGCTGTTGGTTGCGATCTGGTAGAGCCACGAACGCAGCGAGCTTCGCCCCTCAAACCGGGGCAGCCCGCGCCAGGCTCGCAGCAGCGCGTCCTGGAGCGCGTCGTCGGCGTCGTGGACCGAGCCAAGCATCCGGTAGCAGTGCGCGCGCAGCTCGGAGCGGTACGGCGTAATCAACTCGTCGAAGGAATCTCGATTGCTGGCGGTCACTGACATGCCGGTCATCTTCTAGCTAAGACCCGGCGGGTGCAAGAAATCAATCGCTGCCGTGGTCGAATGCGGAGCACTGACGGCGCTCTGGGTGCTGCCCGGGCCGCGCTAGGGCCGGAAGGGATCGCGCAGAGTGATCAGCGCCGCGTTGCGTCTCGCCGTCGGGTGATGCTCAGCGTGGCCGTTTCGTGGCGGCAGCGCCAGCGGGCGAAACGGCCAGAACCACGATAGCTCTAGCCTTGCGGCGGCGCTGACGCGGCACTAATGCGACGTGTGATGCTGGTGGCGCTTGGCTAGGCGGTGGCGTGCGAGCCGGCCGTTGTGCGCTGCGCCGGCGCCCTCGGCCTGGGCCTGGGCCCACGTGAAGCTGTAGCTCGTCCAGTTGATGCGCGGTGTCCATACCAGTGTCGTCGCGTAGCTCGAGTTGCCACTCGCGTCCGTCCCGACCGCTGCGCCCAGCGAGAGAGTCCCGGCGCTCGCGAAGGCAAGGACGTTGCGGCGGTGAACCCAGCAGCCGTTCGCGGCGGCGGACGTGCAGTCGATGTTCGAGGTCTCGGGGCCGTCGTAGCCGTCGTCGTACATCCACTCGTAGTAGGCATACGGTGCGTTGGCCCATTCGCCGGCCCAGTTGGATGTCCAGCCGTAGACCGATAGGTCGCCGAGGAGTGAGGTTGGATCAGGGTCGACGTCGCTCAACATCGCGCTCTGCGCTGCGCTCCCAAGCGTGGTGCTCAGACCCGTGATCGGCGGTAGGCCGTAGGCGATGCGATCGAGGTTCGAGAGGACGAGGATCTGTTCGGTCCCATGGAGCGAGTTGAAGTCTGCTGGGAGGACGTACGGTCCGAGGCCGATGTCCGCGCGGGCCGTGTCGAGTGCCACGACGACCGCGTTGACGCAGGTATCGCCGTCTGGCGCCCGGTCGCAGGTCTGCGGAAGCGCGCCGATCGGAATGTTCGCCGCCAAGCTGCGGGCGACGGAGGCCGCGCCGGCTGGAGCTGCACTCAGACACAGGCTGCCGGCCGCGACGACCGTCGCGAGGGCCAGGGATCTCAAGCTGATTGCGCGGAAGATGCGCCAGTTGACCACCTGTCCAGGCTAGGCGGATCTCTCCGGCACGCCCGGGGGTTTTCCTGCCCCGTCTGGCGCCCAGCGCGCTCGCAGCCTTGCTACGAAGAGCCGGAAACGGTTGTCTGCTTTGGCGCGGCGATGCCGGCTCGTCGGAATTGCGGCTG
>Ga0224544_1000020_pt1 | contig 18059 bp, 14 predicted proteins | sample 714P11014metaG_FD_179904 | JGI IMG/M metagenome (GOLD analysis project Ga0224544, IMG submission 179904) | Peat soil microbial communities from Stordalen Mire, Sweden - 717 P1 10-14 | ecosystem: Environmental > Terrestrial > Soil > Wetlands > Peat | place: Sweden: Norrbotten County, Stordalen...
GGGATGTCTTACAGTCTCTCGTGGGAGCCCGATGACGTTCCAGATCACAGCCGGCACGATCATCGACTAGCGCTACCGCGTCGTCTCCCGCGTCGGCTCGGGCGGCATGGCCGACGTCTACTGCGCCGAGGACCTCCAGCTGGGACGGCGCGTCGCCGTCAAGCTGCTGCACGAGCGCTTTGCGCAGGACGCCGAGTTCGTTGAGCGCTTCCGGCGCGAGGCCTCGAGTGCGGCCTCGCTCTCGCACGCCAACATCGTCAGCGTCTACGACCGCGGTGAGTGGAACGGCACCTACTACATCGCGATGGAGTTGCTGGAGGGCCGCTCGCTCGACCAGATCGTCCGCGAGGAAGCTCCGCTGACGCCCGAACGCGCGATCGAGCTGACCGAGCAGGTGCTGCGCGCGGCGCGCTTTGCGCACAAGCGCGGCGTCGTGCACCGCGACCTCAAACCGCACAACGTGCTCGTCGACGACGAGGGCCGCGTCAAGGTCACCGACTTCGGCATAGCGCGAGCCGGCAGCTCCGAGATCACGCAGACCGGCTCGATAATGGGTACCGCGCGCTACCTCTCCCCGGAGCAGGCGCAGGGCGAGGCGGTTGGGCCGAGCAGCGACCTCTACGCAATCGGCATCCTGCTCTACGAGCTGCTGACCGGCACGGTGCCGTTCGAAGGCGAGTCGGTCGTGGCGATCGCGCTGCGCCACCTGTCCGAGCCGCCGCGCCCGCCGAGCGGGCTCGTCTCGTCGATCTCGCCGAACCTCGACGCGATCGTCCTCCGGGCGCTCGCCAAGGACCCCGCAAACCGGTTCGCCGACGCCGACGAGTTTCTTGCCGCGCTGGCCGGGGAGCGCGAGCGGCTGCGATCCGAGGACGGAAGTCGCACCGCGACGTTCGCCCCGATGATGCTCCCGGTGCCGCTCGCGACGGGTGCCGCTCAGGGCACCCAGACGCTGCTGCCGGCCGAGGTCGTCCCCGCCGATCCCGGGTATTGGGACTCGACGGCGACGAGCATCATCGGTCCCGGCTTGCCGCCGCGCCAGCGTCGCGGCGGCCCGGCGTGGCCGTGGGCGCTGTTTGGCGCCGTGCTCGCCGCGGCGGCGATCGTCGCGCTGGTCTTGCTGCTCGTGCCCAAGCGCGAGACGGTACCGAAGGTGATCGGCCTGACCCAGGTACAGGCCGGGGCGAAGCTGTCCGGCTTCAACATCGTGCCAACCTTCCATCCGTCGGGCGTCACGCCGGGAATCGTGTACGCCCAGACTCCGCCCGCGGGCACAGTCATCTCCAAGGGCGATACGGTTGCGATCTATGTCTCGAGCGGCCCGGGGCAGAGGACCGTGCCGTACGTGACAGGCGAGCCTGCGGCGCAGGCCAAGCGCTCGCTGCGCCTCGAGGGCTTCCGCTACGACGAGACATCACAGCCCTCGGCCAGCGTGAAGAAGGGCGAGGTGATCTCGACGAGCCACGCGGCGGGCAGCACCGCCGGCCCTGGCAGCGTCGTAGCGCTGACGGTCTCGAGCGGTGCACCGTTGGTGAACCTGGTCAACGTCGTCAACCTTCAGTACCCGAACGCCCAGGACATCCTGCTCGCCGACGGCTTCAAGGTCAAGAAGCAGCGCGTCTCGTCGAGCCTGACGGCGGGGCAGGTGCTCGCAGAATCTCCCAGCACCGCCAAGGCTCCCCAGGGATCAACGATCACGCTCGACGTTGCCGAGCCCTCGACGCGGATCGCGGTGCCGGATGTCCAAGGGGACAGCGAGCAGGCCGCGGTGGCGACGATCCAGGCGGCCGGCCTGACCCCCGAGACGTCCGTGGAGCCGACGCCGAACTCGGCCGACAACGGCCTCGTGATCAGCGAGACGCCGGCGCCCAACTCAATGATCAAGCGGGGGGCCGTCGTGGCGCTCGAGATCGGCAACTACTCGGCGAGTAGCGGCAACAGCGGCACAACAGGCGTGTCTGGCTCGACCTAGTGCGCGTCGCGGTCCTCGGCGGCGGCCGCTCGGACGAGCACGAGGTCTCACTCGCGTCCGCTGCGTCGGTCCGCGACGGGCTCGAAGCGGCTGGTCACAGGGTCGTTGCCGTCGAGATCACGCGTGACGGACGCTGGCTGTCCAACGGTAGCGAGCTGTCGCTGACGCCCGCCGCGGGCCTGCTCGCATGCGACGTGGTGTTTCCAGCCCTTCACGGGCCGTTCGGCGAGGACGGGGTCGTCCAGGGCCTCCTCGAGTGCCTCGACGTGCCCTACGTCGGCTCGGGCGTCGCGAGCTCGGCGCTCTGCATCGACAAGGTCCGCTTCAAGCAGCTGATGGCCGCCGAGGCGGTTGCCCAGGTCGATTCTCGAGCGATCGCGCGCCGGCGCTTCGCGGAGTCGCGAGAGCGGGTCCTCGAGACGCTCGCGCCGCTCGGCCTGCCGGTGTTCGTCAAGCCCGCACGGCTCGGTTCGTCGGTCGGCATCACGCGGGTCGACGAAGGCGGGCTCGAGCTGATCGCCGCGCTCGAGGCTGCGTTTGAGCACGACGAGCTGGCGATCGTCGAGGCGGCGGCGAGCGGGACCGAGGTCGAGTGCTCCGTGCTCGGAGGCGACTCGCCGCGCGCCTCGCAGCCCGGCGAGATCGTCCTTCAATCCGCCTTCTATGACTACTCAGCCAAGTACGAGCCTGGCGGCATGGAGCTGATCGTGCCGGCGCGCGTTTCGGCGCCTGTGCTCGCCGCTGTGCAAAGCCTCGCGCTGGCGGTCTTCGAGCTCTGCGGCTGCGCCGATCTCGCCCGCGTCGACTTCTTCGTTGACGGCGACGAGGTGGTGGTCAACGAGCTGAACACGATGCCCGGCTTCACCCCGACGAGCGTCTACGCGAAGCTCTGGGACGCCGACGGCCTCCCCTATCCGGCGCTGGTCGACGAGCTCTGCCGCCTCGCGCTCGAGCGCGCGCGCAGCAAGGCCTAGCCGCGGAGCAGCCTGAGGTTGGCGAGGCTCGCCGCGACCCGAGTGCCGGGCGCGACCGGCTCGAGCCGCGTGATCCAGGCGAGGTAGTGCGTGTAGGGCGTACCCGGGTGCTCGAGGGCGATGGTGGCGCTCGGCCCGACGTCGTCGCGCTGACCGAGCAGGGTCCAGCCGAGGTCGGCGAGCGTCTTGGCGTGCGGGGCCGGTTCGATTCTGTCGGTCGCCCACACCTGCATGTCGAACCCAGGGGTGCTCGTCACCAGGGTCAGCCGGTTGGCGGCGACCGCGGCTGGCAGCGTGATGTAGATGCCGACTCCCGGCTTGCGCAGGTCGCCGTCGGCGTAGCGGTTGGTGGACCACCCCTGCGCGGACCCGGCGCCAATCGCCAGCCGTGCCTCACTCGGGTTGTCGGCGCCGTTCGTCCCGAACGGGTTGTACGACGTCACGCCGGCGCCGGTGAGCGCGACCGCCACCTCGCGCAGCGGCGCATGACGCTGCGCGTTTCCATGGATATTGGCGAGGGCGAACGCGGCGACGGCGGCGAGGACGAGTGCGACGACCGCCGCGGTCAAGCCGATCGAGTGCGGATGGCGCACTCGCAGCGGCACGCGGCTGCGATCGCTGGCCGGCAGCGTGCGCAGCACCGCGTGCGCAGCGCCCGTCGCGTCGCCGGCGCGGGCGGTCTCGATCGCCAGCGCGCGCTCGAGCTCGGCGATCATCGTGCGAGCGTCGGGGTAGCGGCGCTCCGGGCGCTTGGCCGTCGCGTGGTCGACGACCGCGGCGAGCGTCGCCGACACCTCGGGGCGCGAGCGCTGTACGTCCGGGATCTGGGCTCGCACGTGCATCGTTGCCACCGCGAGCTGGGACGAGCCGGTGAACGGGACCGCACCGGTCAGCGCCTCATAGAGGACGATGCCGAGCGAGTAGAGGTCGGACTGGCCATTGACCTCGTGGCCGAGCGCCTGCTCGGGGGAGACGTAATCGGTCGTTCCGAGGACGCGGCCGCCCTGCGTCAGAGCGACATCGGCGCCACTGCGCGCGATGCCGAAGTCGGTCAGCTTGGCACCGCCGTCCGGAGCGAGCAGGATGTTCTGAGCCTTGACGTCGCGATGCACGATGCCGCGCTCGTGCGCAGCGGCCAGCGCTCGCGCCACCTCGATCGCGTAGGCAATCGCCTCGTCCACCGGCAGGCGCCCAACGCGCCGAAGGCGCTCCTTCAGCGTCTCGCCCGCGATGTACTCGAGCACGATGAACGGTGTTCCCGCCTCCTCACCGACGTCGATCACGGTGACGATGTGCGGATGCCCGAGCTTTGCCAGCGCGCGGGCCTCGCGTCGAAAGCGCTCCAGCTTGTCGGGCTCGCCGGCGAGACCCTGGGCCAGGATCTTGACCGCTACGCGCCGCTCAAGCACTGTGTCGAAGGCGATCCATACGGTGGCGCTGCCCCCGCTGCCGAGCGCCCGCTCGAGGCGGTAGCGACCTCCCAACGGTCGTCGGGCCGCTGGGTCGGGGTCGGGCTGAGGAACGTCGCTGCGATCGGGAGGAGCCATCAGGACATAGCAGTCTGGCCCTCCACGCCCAGGAGGGCCGCTGGCGGGTGCGAAGCGTCGACAGCTGGCGGCGCGGGTCGCCGTGCGCCGTCGCTTGCTGCGTGGGCCGAAGCGTGCTCAGGGGCGCTAGAGGGTGATGGCGAGAGTTGGCAGCGAGATGACGGCCGGGCGCTCGGTGACGTGGCCGATCGTGCGCGTGCCGGGATGGAAGTCGGCCAGCAGCTCGGTCGCTTGTGCAGCCTCGCCTGCGGCGACGACGACGGCGAAGCCGCAACCCATGTTGAAGTGCTGGTAGGCCTGCTTCGGCTCGATGGCGCCGCGCTCGCAGATCAGCGCGCAGACTCCCGGAACGTCGAGCGGTGAGTCGATCTCGAAGCCGACGCCTCGATTGAGCCGGCGCAGGTTGAGCAGGCCGTCGCCGGTGATGTGCGCGAGGCCGTGGACGGCGACCGGGCTGCGGAGCAGAGCAAGCACCGCTTTGACATAGATCACGGTCGGCTCCAGCAGTGCATCGGCGACGCTCACGCCACCGAGGATCTCCGGGCGGGCATCAAGGTGCTCGAATTCTCCGAGCACTGCGCGCGCCAAGGTGAAGCCGTTTGAGTGCAGGCCGCTCGACGGCAAGCCGACCAGCGCGTCGCCGGGAGCGCACAGCTCGCCGGTAACGATCCGATCGAGGGCCACGGTCCCGACGCCGGCACCCGACAGTTCGATCCCGTGCGGCGAGGGATGCCCGCGGATCAGGTCGGGCAGGATCGCAAGCTCGCCACCAGGGATCTCGATGCCGGCGAGCTCCGCTCCGCGACGCAACCCGACACCGATTTGCTCGAGCGCTGCCGGGTCGGCCTGTTCGACAGCGATGTAGTCGAGCATCGCGATCGGCTCGGCACCGACGCAGACGATGTCGTTCACGTTCATCGCCACGCAGTCGATGCCGACGGTATCGAGGCGGCCCGTGGTCTCAGCGACGATCAGCTTCGAGCCGACGCCATCGGTCGAGAGCGCCAGCCCGAGTCCCGGAGCTATCTCGAGCACGCTCGCGAAGTGACCGCTCGCGAGCACCGATCGCGACGGGCGGCCGATGTCGATCTGGCGCAGCACGTCGACAACAGCGCTGACGCCTCGGTTCGCTTGGCTCGTGTCAACCCCGGCGGCGGCGTAGGCGTCGATCACGACCTACCATTCTTACGAAGCCGCCGGAGCACGATGCCCGCCAAGCCGGCGCGGTAGGCAGCGTAGGGAACGAGCGAGTGGCTGCGCCGAGCCAGTGACGCGGTTGCGAGCGTCGAGACATAGGACGCCATCGCGCCCGCCGCGAGCACCCCGAGCTCCGCCGGCTCAGCGCTCTTCAGCTCACGCAGCTTCAGCGTGATCGCGCCGATCGTGACGGGTACCCCGACGTCAAAGGCGAGCTCCTGTGCGGCGTCGGGAGCAAATCCCCGGCTGCGCGCTGCCACCAGCGCTGCACCGCTGCGCGACACGCCGGGAACCAGGGCCAGGCTCTGTGCGAGTCCCAGCGCTAGCCCATCGTGCGGGCCGGCATCCGCGGCGCGCCGCGTCCCGCTCCCCAGTGCCTCCGCCGCCAACATCGCGAGGGAACCGGCCAGCAGGCCGGCCGCAATGCTCGCGGGCTTGCCCAGCCGCCGCTCGATCGGACGCTCGAGCGCGAGGCCAGCGATCGCGGCCGGCACAGACGCGAGGGCGCCGAGCAGGAGCCTCCGTCCGCGCAGGCTGGCAAGCGAGCGCACGACATCACTACGGAGGGCGAGGACGACGCCGCAGTGGAGGGCAACCTCGAAGCGCTTGCGGGTAGCGGGGTCGAGGTCCTCGTAGCGCCAGCCGCGCAGCCAGGGGACGAGCGCGGTATGGCCGGACGAGGAGATCGGCAGCAGCTCGCTCGGTCCGTGCAGCAGCCCGAGGAGGACGGCGTGGCGCAGCGGCAGCTGCGCCCCCTCAGGCTGCCTCACCGGGGCGCGCTCGCGGCCGACGCCAGCGCCGCTGCACGAGGTAGACGATCGCGGCGACGATCACGACGAGCGCCGCGATGTCGACGTAGTGAAGCTGGCTCTGCACTGAGTGGTAGGACGAGCCGAGCTCCCGTCCGAGGATCGCCCAGGCGGCGATCCACGGCAGGCCGCCAGCGAGGCTCAGGAGGATGAACTTCGGGTAGCGCATGCGCGCGGCCCCGGCCGGGAACGATGTGTAGGCGCGGATCAGCGGCAGCATCCGCGAGACAAAGACCGCGACAGCACCCCGGCGCGCGAACCAGCGCTCGGCTCGGTCCATCCGCTCGGGCGTCAGATGGAGCTTCTTGCCGTGGCGGCGCACGAGCTCCATCCTGCCGACGTAGCCGATCAGATAGGCGATCGTCGCGCCGCTCAAATCACCGGCGATTCCGACGGCGATGATGTCGAACATGCCGAAATGCCCCCGGTAGACATCGAAACCCGCGAACAGCATCACCGCCTCAGAGGAGACCGGAATGCCGCTCGACCCGGCGACGAGCAGCAGATAGATCCCGGGGAGGCCTAGGTCCGTGACGATATGCGTCACCAGGTTGACGAGCGAATTGGTGACGGAGGCAAACTCGTACACGGCCGGCGAAGGGTAGCGTGCTCGCCATGCGAATCTGGGTCGATCTGACGAACAGCCCGCACCCGCTGGTGCTGCGACCGGTGGTCGAACGGTTGCGCCGCGGCGGGCACGACGTCGATGTGACCGCACGCGATTTCGCCCAGACCGTGGAGCTGTGCGAGCGGTTGGGCCTCGCAGCAACGGTCATCGGACGCCATCGCGGCGGACGCGTCGCGGACAAGGCGGCCGGACTCGTCTCGCGCTCGTGGGAGCTGACGCGCTGGGCGCGGCGACGCCGCTTCGACCTCGCGATCGGTCACGGCTCGAACGACATCTCGATCGCGGCGGCGCTGCTGCGCATCCCCTCGGCGACGATGTTCGACTACGAGTGGGCGAGCGTTCAGCACAACATCAACTGCCGCCTGGCGCGTGCGGTCGTCGTGCCGGATGCGATCCCACCCCGACGACTGGATCGCTACGGCGCAAGCGCCAAGCTCCGCCGCTATCCGGGCCTCAAGGAGGAGTACTACCTGTCCGACTTCGAGCCGAGCGACGGCGTCCTCGACGAGCTGGGCCTCGACCGCGCCGCGCCGATCGTCGTCGTCCGCACACCGCCCGACGTGTCGCTCTACCACCGCTTCGACAACGACCTACTGCCCGCGATCCTCGACCGGCTGCGCGGGGCGCAGACGGTCGTCCTGCCGCGCACGGACGACCAGCGCCGCGAGCTGCTCGCCGACGGCGGCTTCATCGTTCCCGGCCATGCGATCGACGCCCAGTCGCTGATCTACCACGCCGATCTCGTGATCAGCGCCGGCGGCACGATGAACCGCGAGGCCGTCGCTCTCGGCACGCCGGTCTTCACGACCTTTGAAGGCCGCCTCGGCGCCGTCGACGAGCAGCTGATCAAAGAAGGCCGGCTGCGCAAGCTCACCTCACCCGACCAGATCGAGCTCGGCAAGCGGCCCCCCGCCGCCACCAAGCGCACGTGTCGCGACCCTGCGTTGATAACGGAGCTCCTGCTGAGCGCCAAGCAGGTCGAGGAGTAGAGCGGCGAGGACCGTCAGTCGTCGTCCGGCACTCCCCTATGATCGATTGGATGCGCCGGAGGCTCCGTTCGGCGACCTTCCCGCTCCACCGCCATTCGTTGCCCCAGCTCGCGGTCGACGCCGGTCTGGTCGCGCTCGCCTACTTCCTCGCGTTCTGGCTTCGCCTTGACCGCCTGCGCGGCCAGTACGGCACCTTGTTCGACCGCACCGTGGTGTGGGTCGTGCTCGGCACGGCGGTGCTGCTCGCCGTGGCCGGCGTCTACCGGCGGCGCTGGCGCTATGCGACGCAGCGCGACATCGAGAACCTGCTGCGGCTGCTGGTCGTCGACACGGTCCTGCTGGTGGCCGTGGTCGAGGTGGTGCGGCCCTATGGCACGCTCAAGCTGCCGAACGGCACGATCGTCCTCTACTTCCTGCTCGCACTGCTGTTCCTCGGCGGTGCGCGCTTGCTCGCACGCAGCGCTCACGACCGCCGCCTGCGGGGCTTTCGCGCGCGCAAAGACGCCCGCGCGGTGCTGATCGTCGGGGCTGGGGACGGCGGCCGGCTCGTCCTGCGCGAGCTGCTGCGAAATGGCGAGCTCGGCCTCACCCCCGTCGGGTTCGTCGACGACGATCCGCTCAAGCGTCGACTGCGCGTCGACGGAGTACGCGTCCGCGGCACAACGCGCGACCTGCCGCGGATCCTCGACGACGCCGAGCCGGACGAGGTGATCATCGCGATACCGTCGGCCCCCGGGGCGCTCCGCATGCGCGTCGTGACGACCTGCCGTGAGCGCGGGATTCCGGTTCGGACGCTGCCGACAGTGTTCGAGCTGCTGCGAGGCTCGGTCGAGCTGGCGCGCCAGGTGCGCGATGTGCGCGTCGAGGACGTGCTCGGCCGCGAGCCCGTCCTGATGGAGCTCGAGCGGGTCGGCGCCTACCTGCGCGACGCGGTGGTGGTCGTGACCGGCGCCGGCGGCTCGATCGGCGCGGAGCTGTGCCGCCAGATCACGCGCGTCGGTCCGCGGCGACTCGTCCTCATCGACCACGCCGAGGACAACATCTTCGCGATTCAGCGCGAGCTGCTCGAGGATCGTCACGTCCAGCCCGACCTGCTTGCGCCGGTGCTGGCCGACGTCAAGGAGGAGGAGCGGATGCGCGAGGTGTTCGGCGAGCATCGCCCCCAGTTTGTCTTTCACGCCGCCGCCTACAAACACGTCAGCCTGCTCGAGCGCAACCCGCTCGAGGCGATCCACAACAACGCGATCGGAACGCGTGTCGTCGCGACGGTTGCGGGCGACCTGGGCGCCGCGGCGTTTGTCCTGATTTCGAGCGACAAGGCCGTGTCGCCCTCGACGGTGATGGGAGCCTCAAAGGCTCTCGCCGAGTGTGCGGTCGAGGTCGCCCAACGCCGCTTTGCCGGGACGCGCTTCATGGCTGTCCGCTTCGGCAACGTCCTCGGGTCCTCGGGCAGCGTCGTCCCGATCTTCCGCCGGCAGATCGCCGCCGGCGGTCCCGTGACCGTGACCGACGCGCGAATGACTCGCTTCTTCATGACGATCCCGGAGGCCGTCCAGCTCGTGATCCGCTCGGGATCGCTCGGTGAGGGGGGCGAGATCTTTGTGCTCGACATGGGCGAGCCCGTCTCGATCATGGGCCTGGCGCGCCAGATGATCGAGCTGTCCGGGCTCGAGCCGGAGCGCGACATCGCGATCGACATCATCGGGTCGCGTCCAGGAGAAAAGCTCCACGAGGAGCTGTTCAACCCGTTCGAGCGCCGGCAGCTGACAGACGCCGACAAGATTTGGATCGCGGAGCGTGGCCCGCTTGAGAACGAGGCCGTCGAGGCGATGTTCGACGAGATCTCGCTGCTGGTGCTCGAGGGCGACGCAGAAGGGCTCGCCGAGAAGGTCACACAGATGACGTCGATGCGCGGGGAGCAGCCGCCCGCGGCTGGGCCTTAGACTGGCGGCGGTCGTGGCCCACCTGTCCGTGATAGCGCTCTCGATCAACGGCGGCATCAAAACGCTCGGGTCCTACGCCGGGCTCGCCGCGGTTGTGGCGCTGGCGTTGCTTGCGCTGCTCTATTTCGCCCAAGCCCGCGAGCTTAAGCGACTGCGCGAATGGATCGAGCACGAGGCGCAGCGCCCGCGCGCTCCGGCGCCCGCACGGGCTGGCGTTCCTGCTCCACCTCCACGGCGCGGGCCCGCGCCAGCACCGGTTTCGCCGGGACCGCTCGCCACGGGCGTCGCTTCGACCCCGGCGACGCCATTGCTCGCAACGACGGTCGAGGGAGTTCGGCGCGTGCCGCTGCCCGGCGCCGGCGCTGCGGTCGGGACGGTGGTCATGCCCGGTGGCGTGGCGACGCCCAGCGCTCCTGACGCGACAACCGTCAACGAGCCGGACGGCCTCGACGAGGCTTCGCCGCCAGAGCCCGCAGCGCAGACGCCGCGCCTGGTCGCCGACAGCGTTGGCGAGCGGGAGCCCGGGAGCGCCCACGACGTCGGCGAGGGACTGGTGATCGGGCGCGCCAAGGGCGTTTCGATCCGGCTCTCCGATCCGCTCGTATCGGGGCGTCACGCGCGCGTCGCCCCCGACGGTGACGATGTGTCGGTGGAGGATCTCGGCTCGACCAATGGCACCTTCCTGAACGGCGCCCAACTGAGCGCCCCAGCGGTTCTGAGCAACGGCGACCGCATTCGCGTCGGCGAGAGCGAGTTCGTCTTCGAGAGCGTGCCCACGGTGGCCCCCCCGCCGGACCCAACCGAGCCACCGCCGGCGGTTGGCGGGCCGCCTGCGCCAGGCGCCGCCGAGGTAGGCGCGGGCGCTGACGAAGTGGGGGAGGTAGAGGGTGCGCCCGCTGACGATGCGGACGAGGTGGAGGGCTCCTCGGCAGCGGTCCCCCTGCTTGCCACCCCGATTCCCGAGCGGACGCTGCAGCTCGAGGATCAGGACGCGACCGATGCCGCGGTGCTCGCGACGCCACCGCCGCCCGCCCCGCCGGCTCCATACCCGGCTCGGCCGGCTGGCACGGGCGCCGTTCGGCTGCCACCGGCGCCGGTCACGCGTATGTCGCACGGCGGCGCCGATCAGGATCGAGCGGACGAATCGCCTCGGCACCTGCGGCATCTTCCCCGATGGGATGGGCGCCTACCGGGGGCAATGCCGCCAGGCCGGCGCCTCGCGCTGGGCGGAATCGTTCTCGCCCTCGCGGCGATCGTCATCGTCGTCGTGCTGCTGGGTTCCGGCGGCGGCCCGAAGGGAAAGTCGCCTGCCTCGGCTGGTTCGAGTTCGCCGCCCGCGTCGGCGACCTCGAGCGCGACGCACACGGCGCCCGCGCCGTCGAGTATCACGGTCGCAGTGCTCAACGGGACGACGACAACCGGTTTGGCCGGTCAGCTGTCCGCGAAACTGGTCGGCGACGGCTTCGCCAAGGGCGGCGTGGCGGATGCACCGAGCCAGACCGCCGCGACGACGACCGTTGGCTACACGAAAGGCAAAAAGGTCGCGGCCGACGAGGTGGCCAACAGGCTGCGGATCAGCCTGGCGCGCGTTGTGCCGGTCACGAGCGCGAACGACGCCGCGGCGAGCGCCGCGGGAACCCACCCGCAGGTCGTAGTCACGATCGGTGTCAAGCACCCGCAGTGAGTCCGGTGACTCTGCGGTCGCCGCTCCACTTGCACGGATCGCGTTAGCGCTGCTCGCGCTGGCGGCGGTCGGCGCGCTGCTGATCGCCCAGCACCTCAAGCACGAGCAACCGCTCGTCAATACAAACGAGATCTGGCATCCGAGCAGCGGCGCATTCGATCCCAGGAACGCGCCCGCGTCGTTCTCGTTTACCAGCTTCTATCGGGACGAACTGACGATTACGATCGTCTCGAAGGAAACAGGACGTGTGGTCGCCGTCATCGCGCGCGACTATCCGCTGGCGAGCTACCGGACCGAGACGTTCAGCTGGCCAGGCACCACCCTCAATGGGGCCCTCGCGCCTACAGGCACCTACATCGTCCAGGTGCACTTCGACCATCTCGACCGCACGACGCCGCTCCCGCAGGTCGCCTTCCATGTCAGCTATGGCACGCGATGAGCTTCGACCCGCTGCTGGCAACAACGACGCTCACGCTCGCCCTCGAGAAGGGCGGGCTGATCGTCGTCGCGATCCTCGCCGGCGCGCTTCTCGCTTTCAGGCCGGCGAGGCCGGCGCCGCGCGCTCGCGCCGCCGTCGTGGCAGCGACGCTGATCGCCACACCCGCGCTGCTGGCGCTTGCGCTCTGGAACAACCACAAGCTCGCCACCCTGCACCACCACCCGCTCCGTGGAGTCGCTGTCGTCCTGGTGATCCTCGTCGTGGTGGCCACGCTCGCCCACTTGATCAACCGGCACGAGCAGTTGCTCCCGTTGCTGGGCGTCGGAGCCCTGCCCTTTCGCATTCCGCTTGGCTCCGTTTCCAGCGGACTCCTCCTTCCCCTGTACGCCGTCATCGCAGCCGGCGGACTCGTCTTCGTCGTCCGCAACTGGAATCGAGCGCCTGAGGCGCCCACCGAGGACAGCCGGCGAAGCCGGCTCCCGCAGCTTCTCGCGGCCGTCCTCGTCCTCTACGCGCTGCAGACCACCTACTCGCCGGACTTGGGAGTGGTCAAGGCGGTCGAGAATGTCGGATTCTTCTACGTCCCGTTCGCGCTGCTCTTCTTCCTGCTGGCGCGCATCACCTGGACCGCCCAGCTGCTACGGCGGTGCCTGCTCGTATTGCTCGCACTCGCCGCCGTGTTCGTGGTCGTCGGGCTCGGCGAGCTCGCCGACGGCAGCCACCTGATCCTCAACCGCGGCCTCGACCAGGATGCGTACTTCGTCCGTATCAACTCTCTCTTCTACGACCCGAACGTGTACGGGCGCTTTCTCTCGCTGACGATGATCCTGCTCAGCGTCGTGATGCTGTTCGAGCGCCGGCCGCGGGTTCTGGTGGCTGCTGCCGGCGGGCTCGCACTGATGTGGGTCGGTCTGCTGTTCAGCCTCTCGCAATCGAGCATGGCCGCGCTCCTCGTCGGCCTTGCCGTTGTGGCGCTTGCCACCTGGGGCCGGCGCGCGGCGATCGTCGTGAGCGTTGTCGTCGTTGTCGGCGCTGGGGGCGCGGTGGCATACGCGCTCGGTAGCGGGAATTCGGCCAGCTTCTTGACGAGCGGGCGTTCGTCGCTGGTGAGCGGCGGCCTCGACCTGTTCAAGGCGCGACCGCTGCTTGGCTACGGCTCGGGCTCGTTCTCGACCGAGTACAAGGCGCACATTCCGCGACGGCGGAATGGCTTCGAGATCGCCAAGCAGCTGCCGTTCTCCGCGCCGACGACAAGCGACTCGCACACGACTCCGGTGACGATCGCTGCCGAGCAGGGGATCGTCGGACTCGCGGTCTATGTCGCACTGCTGGCCGCGTGCTTCTGGGAGCTGTACGGCGGCGGTGTGCTCACGCGGACCGATCGCGCAGACTGGGTTGCGCGCCTCGCGATCGCTGCCGCGTTCACCGGGCTCGCCGTGCACACGCTGTTCTACGCGGACTTTCTCGAGGATCCAGCCACCTGGGTGCTGCTCGCGGTTGGCAGCGCGCTCGCCGGCGCCGCGAGCGCGCGGCCTGAGCCGGGCTGAGATGCTCACCTACCTGAAGCGCCTCGCCAGCGCGGGACTGGCCTACCAGGCGGGCGACCTCCTCTCGAAGGGCGCGGCGCTATTCACGCTGCCGCTCTACACGCGCTACGTAACGACCACCCAGTACGGCTACGCGGAAGCGCTGCTGACCGCCGTGATCCTGCTGTCGATCGTACTGCGCCTGGGCGTCGGCGAAGCGTTCATCCGCTTCTACTACGACGACGCAGACACCGAGCGCCGCGACCGCATCGCCGCTGCCGCAGTCGGGCTCTCGTTGTTCACGACGACGGTCGCCGCGCTGGCCGGTGTGCTCCTGGCGCCGACGCTCTCGAAGGTGATGCTTGGTCCGCACACAACGACGCTCTTCGAGATCGCGATGCTCGGGATCTGGGCGTTCACGAATCTCGAGATCGCATACGCGCTGCTGCGCGCAGACGAACGTAAGCGCGCCTATATGAAGGCCTCGTTGGCCGATGTGTCGCTGACGATTCCGTTGATGGTCTACCTCGTCGTCTTCCGCCACGACGAGGCGCGCGGTCTGCTCGCCGGCAACTACATAGCTTCGACGCTGATCCTGCTTGGGCTGTTGTGGACCGAGCGCAGGCGGCTGATCGCGGGGCTCCGTCGGCGGCCTGGGGCACCACCTCTCGCCGTGCGCAAGATGCTGAACTTCGGGCTTCCCACAGTGCCCGCCGACGCCAGCGTCTACGCGCTCCAGGTGGCTGACCGCTGGTACCTGCTCGACGCCTACTCCAAGGGTGCAGCCGGCATCTACTCGATCGCCGCGAAGCTCGCGACGGTCGTCTTCATCTTCGTGCGCGGCTTCCAGTACGCCTGGCCGCCGCTCGCCTACTCGGTCGAGGACGACGCGGTTGCCGCGCGCCTCTACTCGATGGTCACGACCTACTACGTGCTCGCTACCGGCATCGTGGTAGCCGGCGTGACGCTGTTCGCCCGCTGGGGCGTTCGCATCCTCTACCACAGCTACTACACGGCCTACGAGGCGATCCCGTGGCTCGCGCTCGGATGGTCGCTCTACGGCCTCTACCTGATCTTCATCGTGATCTCGGGCCGCGCTCGGCGCACGCGCCGCAACCTGCCGGCCGCGTTTGTCGGTCTTGCGGTCAACGTGCTGTGCCTTGTCCTGCTGGTCCCACCGCTTGGCATCGCCGGCGCCGGGATCGCGCTCGTCGTCGCGTACGCGGCGATGATCGTCGTCATCTACCTGCTGACGCGCGACCTCTTCAGCGTCAGCTTCGAGTGGGGCCGGCTCGCGCGCCTCGTCGCCGTCTTCGGCGTGGTGTCTGTGGCCGGCGACCTGCTGCTACCGACCCATGGACTCGTCGGCTTCCTGCTTCGCGGCGCGGCCTGGTGCCTGATCTTCCCGCTACTGCGCGGAGCCGGCTTCTTCAACGCGACCGAGCTGGCGCGCGCCGGCGCCCTCGTGGGGTCAATCATTCGCCGGCGCGCGGTCCCCTAGCCCCGCCGCGCCGCTAGCATGAAAAGGTGCTCAACCGGCTGCGGCTCGCCGCGATCGCCGGTCTCGGCGCGTTGGTGTTGGTGGTCGCGAACGGCGCGACGGCCGCTGCGCCGAGTGACGAGCTCGCGCCGCTGAGCGCCGGTCAAGAGCCCGCGCCGAGCCTCTTCGGGATCAACACCGGCACGTATGACACGAGTCAGGCGCGCCTCTCCCGCGACCTGCCGACCGCGAAGCGGCTGGGAGCGCGCTGGGTTCACTTCACCGGCGACTCGGTCAAGTACTCGCGCGGCCGGGTCAGCTTCGCGCAGCTCGACTCCGAGGTCGACCGCGCGCTCCGCCTGGGGCTGGGGGTCGTGATCTCACTCGGCGGCATCCGCGGCGCGTGCTCGGTCGTGCCGGCACCGTCCGATCCGGTCCACTGTCCACCGACCAGCCCCCACGATCTCAGCGTCTACGCCGCCTACGTGCGCAAGCTGCTGCTCCATTTCGCCGGTCGCGTCGTCTACTACGAGTCCTGGGTCGAGCCGAACCACACCTCGATGTGGGCGGGCGGCGTCGACCCCGCGCAGTACGCGACACTGCTCGAGACCGAGTACCGGGTGTTCCAGGCGACCGACCCGCAGGACAAGTTGATGTTCGCCGGCGTCGCCGACTTCGGCATCGAGGACGGCTCGCCCAGTGGCATCGCCGTGCTGCCCTACACGCAACAGGTCCTGGACGATCTTCATGGGCAGATCGCATTCGACCTCGTGGCGCTGCACGCCTACCGCTATCCGCCGTCGCTCTCGCCCGACGACCTCGGCTGGACCCACTTTCCCGCCGGGCCGGTCTGGCGCAAGGAAAACTGGGCGGCGCAGCTGGAGGCCTACGAGCAGGAGTTCACGGCGCACGGCTACGGTCAGCCGCGCATGTGGCTCACCGAGTTCGGCTGGCCCGGCAACGCGGCGCCAAACGGCGACTACTATCCGAGCCTTGAGGCCCAGGCGACGGATGTCGCGGAGGCCTATCAAGCGCTCGAGAGCCCAGCCCTGTCATTTGTGCAGGCGGCGTTCTGGTTCAACCAGCGCGACTACGAGCCCGGCACGCCAAACCCGGACCCCGGCTTCTTCGCCCACTACGGCCTGCTGTTCAACGACTACGCCGCGAAGCCCGCCGCGGCGATTTTCGAGCGCTACGCGAGCGCGGCGCCGTCGTCCGGCTAGCCTCGCGCCGGGATGCTCGACCTCCGTCCGTGCCTCGCCGACGAGGAGCCGCCGCCGCCGCCAGACGCGCGTGGCGGTGTCAGACAGCCTCTAGGGGAGCAACACGATCTTGCCGCGCGTCGTGCGCTTGGCCAGCTCGCGGTAGGCCTCCTGGACCTCGGCGAGCGGGAACGTGCGCTCGATCGGGATCTCGAGCTCGCCCGCGGCGATGAGTCCGACGATCTCGCGCAGGACCCCCACGTTCGCGACCAACATCGATCCCTCGCCGTGCACGCCGAGCCGCTCGATGGCGGCAAAGTCGGCGATCGTGTTGATGCGCTGCGGCGAGACGCCGAGCTCGATCGCGAGATCGACGTAGCCGCCGCCGAAGGTGTCGATGAAGGCGTCGAGCTGTCCGTCGCTCGCCGCGCGGACCCGCTCCGCCTGCCCGTCGCCGTAGGCGAGGGGAATCACGCCCTTGTCACGTAGCCAGGCATGGTTGCGCTCGCTCGCGAGCCCGATCACCGTCGCGCCCGCGCGAAGCGCGAGCTGCACGGCGACCGAGCCGACGCCACCGGCGGCGGCCGACACGGCGACGACCTCGCCGGGCTCGAGCGCGACCGCCCTGACCGACGCATACGCCGCGAACGGCGCGACGAAGAGCGACCCGGCGACCTCCCACGGGACGTCGGGCGGCTTGGCGGCGAGCTGGCGCGTCGGCGCCGCGGCGAGCTCGGCGTGACTGCACCGTCGATCGGTCCAGCCGCACACCTCGTCGCCGATCGCGAACTCGCTCTCGCCCTCACCGAGCTTCTCGACGACGCCGGCCAGGTCGCTGCCCTCCCCACTGGGAAGCTGCGTTGGCCAGCGCGACTCGAGGAGGCCTTCCCTGATCGCGATCTCACCCGGATTGATCGCCGCCGCCTTCACCGCAATGAGCACCTCGCCGGCCTCCGGCGCGGGTCGCGGGACGTCGCGGAGCTCGAGAACCTCGGGTCCGCCGAATCGATCGAACTGAACTGCCTTCATAGATCCTCCATGCAGTCGCCACTGCCGGCGCGGGGACGGCGCCTCTCCTCGGAGCTTAGTCAGCCGCGTGCCGCTCGTTTGTTGCGCGCGGCGGCTGCCTCCGACAGCCCCTCGCCGCGGGACGGCCAGAGGGTCGCGGTGACGTCGCGGCGGTAGCGGCGCCAGTCGTGGCCCGGCAGCACCGGTGCTGCGAGCATCCGCAGCAGATAGCTCCACGCGATCAGGCCGCGCACGGTCATCGCCGCGACGCGGCCGTGGTGCTTTCGCATGTAGCGGTCGCGACCGCGCGCGAGCTCGACGATCCGCCGCTCGGGCACGGCGTCGGTCGAAAGCTGCTCGTGGTGGATCGCCTCGGCCTGCGGCACGTAGAGCGCGCGCCAGCCGCCGTCGGCAAGCCGCCTCTGGAAGTCGACCTCGTCCGAGTAGACGAAGAACGCGCCGTCCATCCAGCCGACCTGCTCAGCCGCCTCACGGCGGACCAGCAGCGCCGCCGACTGTCCCCAGTCAACCCGCCGCACAGCCGAGCCCTTGCTCTGCACCACGAGCCAGCGATGCAGGAAGAGCGCCTGCGCAAGCGCGCTACCAACGCCCGGGAACCGCCAGGCTGAAGGCTGAACCAACCCATCCGGCCGCTTCAGCA
>Ga0224544_1000022_pt1 | contig 17847 bp, 18 predicted proteins | sample 714P11014metaG_FD_179904 | JGI IMG/M metagenome (GOLD analysis project Ga0224544, IMG submission 179904) | Peat soil microbial communities from Stordalen Mire, Sweden - 717 P1 10-14 | ecosystem: Environmental > Terrestrial > Soil > Wetlands > Peat | place: Sweden: Norrbotten County, Stordalen...
TGGGCCGCCAACGCTCGCTCGCCGAGCCCGCCCTGGCGCACCACGCGCCAGCTGCCGTCCAGATCGAACTGGCTGAGATCGACCACCGTCGAGGCCACGCCCGGCAGCTCGCCACCGTCGATCACGAGGTCTGCGCCATCGCGGATCGCGAGCGGCACGTCCTCGAGACGGCGCCCATCGCCCTCACCCGAGCGGTTAGCGCTGGACTGGAGCACCGGCAAGTCGAGCGACAGGCCGACGTCGATCACGCGCAGTCCCAGGAGCTCGCCGCCGGTGAGTGGGTAGCGCCGCCGCGCGTTGGGCAGCAACAGCGTGACCGGCCCCGGCAGCAGGTCACGGAGCGCGCCACGCGTCCGCTCGCCGAGCTCAGGCAGCAGTTCGAGCGCGACGTCGAGCGAGAAGCAGAGCAGCGCGGCCGGCTTGTCCGCCGCGCGTCCCTTGAGCGCGTAGAGGCGTCGCACAGCGACCGCGTTCTCGGGGTCGCAGCAGAGACCGTAGACGGTGTCCGTCGGAAACACAGCGACGCCGCCGCCGGCGATGCACTCGCGCAGCGCGTCTTCCGAGCCGGCGAGCGCCCGCGTCGTCACATCACCGGCCGCGCGACGATCACGCGCTCATGGCCGGCCAGGTCGCGCCGCCGGTCGATCGCGCTAAAACCGGCCTCATCGCAGAGATCGGCGACGGCGTCGGCCTGGCCTTCGCCGCCGTGCTCGATAGCGAGCAGCTTGATGTCGGCGCGCGCCGCCTGAGCGACCAGCCGGCGGATCAACTCGAGCCCGTCCTTCCCGCCGTCGAGCGCGAGAGCCGGCTCGTGGCGCGCGACCTCCGGCTCGAGCGTCGCGATGACGCTCGTCGGGACGTAGGGCGGATTGGCGAGGATCGCGGCGAAGCTCCCGGCGAGGCCATCCAGTAGATCGGCTCGCTGCCAGGTGACGTCGAGCCCGAGCCGCTCCGCATTCGCTCGCGCGACGGTCAGCGCGGCGTCGCTCAGGTCGCTGCCGCTGACGCGCAGATCGTCGCGTTCGTCCTTCAATGCGAGCGCCACGGCGCCGCTCCCGGTACAGCAGTCGAGCACGCGCGCGCCGCGATCCAGCTCGCAGCCGATCTCCACGAGCAGCTCGGTCTCGGGACGCGGGACGAGCACGCGCGCATCGACCGTCAGCTCGAGGCGGCGGAACGCCCGCCGGCCGACGATGTAGGCGACCGGCTCACGGTCGACCGATCGTCGTCGCACGTGGGACTGGAAGCGGCGCACCGCCTCGCCTGTCACAACCAGGTCCCGGTCGATGAGCAGGCGCTCGCGCGTCACGCCGAGCGCGTGAGCCAGTAGCAGCTCCGCGTCGAGCCGCGCGCTGTCCGACCCACCGGCGGCGATCGCGGTGCGCGCTCCGTCGAGCGCGTCGTGCGCCGAGACAGCGGCGCGGAGGCTCACTCGCCGGTCTGCGCCGCGAGCAGCCGGCGCTTCTCGTCGGCCTGCAGTGCGGCAGTGAACTCGTCGAGCTCGCCGGCAAGCACGGCGTCGAGGTTGTAGAGCGTCAGCTTGACGCGCTGGTCGGTCACGCGCCGCTCGGCGTAGTTGTAGGTGCGAATCTTCTCCGCACGATCGCCGCTCCCGACCTGTGAGCGGCGGTCGGCCGCGAGCGCCGCCCGCTGCTCGGCGAGCGCCCGCTCGTACAGCCGCGCGCGTAGCACGCGCAGCGCCTTCTCACGGTTCTGCAGCTGGGATTTCTCGTCCTGCATCGAGACGACGATCCCCGATGGCCTGTGTGTGACACGGACGGCCGAATCGGTCGTGTTCACCGACTGACCGCCGGGTCCGCTCGAGCGGTAGACGTCGACCTGGAGATCGCCCGGATCGATCTGCACGTCGACCTCCTCGGCCTCCGGCAGCACCGCGACGGTCGCCGTCGAGGTGTGTATACGGCCCTGGGACTCGGTTTGGGGCACGCGCTGGACCCGATGAGTGCCGCCCTCGAACTTGAAGATCGAGTAGGCGCCGTCGCCCTTGATCGCGAAGGTGTGCTTGCCTTCGCCGTCCTCGAGCGTCTCGACTGTGAAGCCGAGCCGCTCGGCGTAGCGAACGAGCATGCGATAGACGTCGTCGGCCCAGAGGCCGGCCTCGTCGCCACCCGCTCCGCCCTGAATCTCGACGATCACGTGCTTGTCGTCGTTGGGGTCGCGCTGGACCATCGCGAGGCGAAGCTCCTCCTCGAGCTGACCGATCCGCTCGCGCGAGCTCGCCAGCAGCTCACGCAGCTCCGCATCGTCGCCGTCATCGACCAGGAGCTCCTCGGCCCCCGCCACATCGTCGCTCGCGTGCCGCCACTCCGCAGCTAGCTTGGCTGCAGGCTCGAGCTGACTGTAGGCACGGCCGACCTCGGCGAAGCGCTGGCGGTCGCCGAGCACCCCCTGGTCCGACATCTGCTCGGAGAGCTCGGCAAAGCGGGCCTCGATCTGGTCCACCAGCCGGTCGATCAAGCAACCACCTCGAGACCAACGAGGTCTGCAGCCGTCAGTCCGTCGGCTGCTTCCGCGTCGATCACGGCGCGCAGTGCCGCAAGGGCAACGGCGAGCTGGCCGAGATCGGGCTCCCGCGTCGTCAAGCGCTGCAGTGCAAGACCGGGAGCGATCAGCAGCCCGACGACGCGGTTGCGACGGTAGCGAGCGGCGAGCCGGATGATCTCGTAGGAGATGCCGGCGATCACAGGCACACCCAGGACGCGGGTCACGATCAGCCAGTACCACGCGGGCAGGCCGAACGGCGCGAAAACAAAGATCGCGACGATCATCACGATCAGCAGGAAGCTCGTGCCACAGCGCGGATGCAGCCGCGAGAAGCGGGCCGCCTCGGACGGCTCCAGCTCGGCGCCGGCCTCGTAACAGGCGATCGCCTTGTGTTCGGCGCCGTGATACTCGAACACACGCCGAAGCTCGCGCAGGCGCGACAGCAGCACGAGATAACCGAGGAAGATCGCCGTCCGAACAACGCCCTCGATCAGCCAGAACAGCGTCGCCGAATGCAGCGAGCCCTTGATCAGGCTGACGAGCCCGACCGGGACGACGAAGAAGAGGCCGATCGCGAAGACCAGCGATAGCGCCACCGCTCCGGCCCACGCTCTGCCAGAAAGCTCCTCCTTCCCCTCCCCGTCCGGCTCGCCGACCTGCACGCCCAACGAGATGTTGAGCGCCCGCAGACCGATGCCAAGCGACTCGCCGAGCGCGATGATGCCCCTGAGCAAGGGCAGACGCAGCATCCGCCGCCGCCGCAGCACCGACGCGAACGGCATGGTGCGCACGACGATCTCGCCCGCGGGCGGCTCGCGCTTGGGATCCTCGAGCTGCTCAGCGGTCGGCGCACGTGCCGCTACCGACCAGGTCCTTACGCCGCGCATCATCACGCCTTCGAGCACCGCCTGGCCGCCGACTGGCCGGTCCTCGCCGCTTGCAGGCAGGGCCCGACGCACGCCCGCAGCGTGCACCGCCGCCACGCGCCCGCCCTACTTGGTCGCGGGAGCGCGTCGCGAGGCGCTGCGAGCAGCGCGGCGCTGGAAGCGCTCGACGCGTCCGCCGGTGTCGATCAGCTTCTGGCGCCCGGTGTAGAACGGGTGGCAGTTGGAGCAGATCTCGACGTGCAGCTCGGACTTGGTCGAGCGCGTGACGAACTCGTTGCCGCACGTGCAGCGAACGTGGGCAACAACATATTCGGGGTGTATCTCGGTCTTCATCTGACTAAATTGTAGCGGGCGAGAAAACAGCGGCCGGGGCGCGAGCGCGCTCAGCCCCCGCTCGCCGCGTTCGCGCCGTCGGCGGCGCCGCAGGTCAGCGTGATCCTGCGACTCGGGTTGCTCGGCTCGCTGATCGCGTCCGCCGGATCGAGCTGCGCGGTGATCGTGCTGCCAGCCGTGCAGCGCGGTCCGCTGAACTGCACCGTCGTGTCCGAACGCGGGTCCAGGCCGACAACCTGCTGGTCTGCGAGTGGCGTCGCATCAACGCTGAAAGCGACCTCGAACGGGCCGGCCGAGCCCGGGCCACTGTTACGGATCGCGACGCTGTACAGCTCGTTCGTCCTCGCCGGCGATCCCGCGGCATGAGTGATCTGCACGATGAAGAGATCGGGCTCAGGTGCCGTTTCGACACACGCCTTGGTGACACGCTCCGCGCGGCGAATCACGCGGCCGCTGCGGCTCAGCCAGCGGTACCTGACGAGCGCGCGAAACGCTGCCGGCGCGGGGAGATCCACCACGTTCTCGTTCGCGGTGAACGACGCGATCGCGCGATTCGAGCTCTGCCAGACGCCGAAGCCGGGGGCGCTGACCGCAACGTAGGGGCTCGTCGCGCTCGTCTGCTCGTAGAGATCGAAGGCCACCGACATCGTGCTCGTTCCGGGCACAGCGTCCATGCCGGCGCTGAAGGTTGCGGAGCGCTCGGTGGCGGTGTCGCCCGTCGTGCAGTCCGTCACCGTCGCCGAGGCGAGCGATGCGCGCAGGAGACTCGCGCCGTCGCGAGCGAGAGTTGGCGTTGCCGCAGACGCGGACGCGGCTACAAATCCCACGAGGACCGGGACCATGAGCGCAAGCAGGCGTTGAAGACGCTTCATCGCGCCTAATTGAACACGTCAGCCGGGCGGATGTTGCGACGCCGTCGGCGTGCCTTCGCCGGCTGCGATCCACGGCCAACGGCGCTATCGCCTTCGCAGCGCCGAGCAGCGGCCGGGACGCGCCCTCAGGTGAGCCGGTAGAGCGGCCCGTCGCCGCCCTCCGAGGTCATGAGGCGCCCGCCCTTCGCCGTGATCGCGCCGCACTGGACACAGTTGGTGTAGTTCACCGTGACCTCGACGTCGCCCTCTGCGGGAGCGTCCTCCGGGATCTCGTAGACGCCTGCCGGACACATCCAGCGCCAGGTTTCGGCGAGCTCGCGCGGCACGGTTCGTTGAATGCGGATGGGGTTCGGTGCATCGTCGCGTGTCGTGTTGCCGGCGAGGTAGACGGATGAGAGCTTGTCGAACGTGTATTTGTTGTCGGGTTTGGGGTAGCGCTGCGAGGTCTTGCCGACGAACATCTTGCGCTCGTTGTTGCGCTCCCAGGAGAGGCGTCCGCTGGGAAGCTTGCCGCGGGTCATGATCGCGAGGTTGACGAGCGGTGCGCCGCGCAGGAAGCCGCGCTGGAATGGTTGGCGGGTGTTGCGCACGCGGTACAGCTCTTCGCCGCTCGACGAAGCCTCGAGCGTCTGCTCGTAGCGTGCGAGCGACTCCTCGCCGCTTTTCAGCGCTTCGTGGATTGCTTCGGCGGCGAGCGTTCCTGAGCGGATCGCGTGATGCACGCCCTTGAGGGCGACCGTGTCGACGAGTCCGGCGGCGTCGCCGACGAGGACTGCGCCGGGCATGACGAGTCCCGGCATCGACCACCAGCCGCCGCCGGGAAGTGCTTTCGCGCCCCAGCCGACGCGCTCCCCTCCGGTGAGGATCCGTTTGACCAATGGGTGCTGTTTGAAGAGCTGAAGCAGGTCGTGGACCGAGGTCGTCGCGTCGGCGTAGTCGAGGTCGACCACGAAGCCGATGCTGACGAGGTCCTCGCCTGTCTTGTGGTCCTTCATCGGGTAGATCCAGCTGCCGCCGATCTGCCCGTTGCGCGCGCTCAGGCTCACCGGCCAGGGGCCGATCGTGTGGATCACACGGTCGAGCGGCCGCGCGACCTTCCAGACCTCCTTGACGCCGAGCTCCCAGACCTGCGGCTCGCGACCGTCGGCGAGGCCGAACTCGCGGATCGCGGCGCCGGTCAGAGAACCCCACGAGCCCTCCGCCAGAACCGTTGCCTGCGCTTTGATGTCGGTGCCCGCGGCGAAGCCCGCGAGCTCCTCACCGTGCCTGCCGCGGCCCTTGTCGGCGGAGCGAACGCCCGCAACGCGTCCGTCGAGCACGATCAGCTGGCTCGCCGCAGTCTCTGCCAGCACGTGGGCGCCGGCCTCCTCGGCACGACGCTGCTGATAGCGCGCCAACGCGGCTACCGAGATGACCTCGTTGCCGTGGTTTCGAAACGGCGGTGGCGGCGGGATCCGCAGCCTCGTCCGCGCGCTCGGGAGCAGGTAAACGGCTTCCTTCGTTACCTCGCCGAACGCGAAGGCCTCGCTGCGCCAGTCCTCACGGGAAAGCTCCGGGAAAAGCTCTTGTAAGGGCCCGGGGCGCATCACCGCGCCCGACAGGCTGTGAGCACCACAGACCTTCGCCTTCTCGATCACGCAAACAGGCACTTCGCCAAGACGCTCGAGCGTGTCGGGATCGTCGGCGAGCAATTGCAGCAACCGGTTCGCGCATGCGAGCCCCGCGGTGCCGCCGCCGACGATCGCCACACCCACCTCGATCCGATCGTCGTCTGCGTCGAGCTCGCGCTTGATCAGCTCGCCCTGCGTGTCGATCGGCGGGGGATAGTCCGCTGGGCGCGTACCCCCGCCGTCCATTACTGGGCCTTCTTGGTGCGCACGGCCGCACTCAGCTTCGGCAGGATCTTGTTGAGATCACCGACGATGCCGAGATCGGAGAATTCGAAGATCGGGGCGTTGCGGTCCTTGTTGATCGCGACGATGTTCTCCGAGCCCTGCATCCCGACCTTGTGCTGGATCGCCCCGGAGATCCCCGCGGCCAGGTAGAGCTTCGGTGAGACGGTCTTGCCGGTCTGCCCGATCTGCGCCGCGTAGGGGTACCAGCCGGCATCGACGACCGCCCTGGTTGCCGCGACGGCGCTGCGCGCGCCGAACGCCTTTGCGAGCTCCTCGCACAACGCGAACCCTTCCGCGTTGCCGAGTCCACGACCGCCGGCAACAAGGATGTCGGCGCCCTCGATGTCGATGTCCTCGCCGCGCTGCTCACCGCGGCTGATCATCCGCGCGCGCGTCGAGAACGCCGAGAACTCGACCACCGTCTCCTGCACCTGCGCATCGGCGGCCGCGGTCTCCGCGACCTCGAACGCGTTCAGCCGGCCAATGATGATCCCGACGTCGCTGCGAAAGCTGATCTCCGAGATCTGCGAATCACCGAGGATCGGACGCTGCGCAATCAGCTTGCCGCCATCGACACGGATCCCCGTCACCTCCATCGCTACGCCGCCGCCAAGCCGCGCGGCAAGCCCCGCACCGATCTCGAAGCCGAGCAGTCCGCCGCCGAACAGCGCGTAGCCGTAACCAGCGTCACCGATCACGCTCGCCATCGCATCGACGACCGGCTGCGCGAGCCCCTCGGGACCCGGGACGCGGTAGACCCTTCGCGCGCCGTAACGGCCGAGTTGCTGGCAGAGCCCCTCGCTCGCGCCATCACCAACGACGATCGCGTGGACCTCGCCACCGAGTCCCGGGGCGAGCCTCGCCGCCTCAGATACCGCGCCCAGCGAGTTCTTGTTGAACGCGCCGTCGTAATGCAGCGCATACACCAGGATGTCAGCCATCAGACAAGCTTCCTCTCATCGAGCCAGGCGAGGACCCGAGCCACCGTGGCGTCGGTGTCATCGTCCTCGATGAGCATGCCCGCCGCCTTCTTCGGCGGCGCCTGCGCCGCGATCCACTGCGCAGCAGCGTGCTCGCCACCAACACGCGACGGATCGATACCCAGGTCTGCGGCGGCGAGGACGTCGAGCGGCTTCTTCTTCGCGCCCATGATCGCCTTCAGCGACGGATAGCGCGGCTCGTTGATCGCATCCCCGACAGCGATCACCGCGGGCCACTCGACCTCGACGGTGTCGTAGCCGTACTCAGCCTGACGCTCACAACGCAACACGCCGTCGCCAACCTCGAGCTTGATCACCTGCGTTAGCGACGGCATCCGCAAATGGTCGGCGACAACCGCCCCAACCGTGTAGCACTCGCCGTCATCCGACTGCTGACCGAGCAACACCAGATCGGGAGCTTCGCGCTCGAGCGCCTTCGCCAGCGCGTAACCGGTCCCCGCCACATCCGACCCCGCCAGCAACGGATCGCACAGATGCACCGAACGGTCAGCACCGAGCGACACCGCCTTGTGCAACGCGCGAGCCGCAGTGTCAGGTCCCATCGTGACGGCGACGATCTCCTCGACGCTCGCGCCGCCAGCCTCCCTGATCACCATCGCCGCCTCGATCGCATGCGTGTCGTACGGATTCAACGTCCGTTCGCCGCTGCGGTCCAAGCGCCCACTCACCGGGTCGGTGCGCTTACGCACCGCGGCGTCAGGCACCTCCTTCACAAGAACACAGATCTTCAAGTCGGCTCCTTCGTGGACGGGGCGGGTTGGCGCGGGACTGCGTCGCGTCTCACCGTGCGGCCGCGACAGCGCTGCGGATGAACTCGACCGCAGTCTTGGTCGAGGCGCCCGGGGTGAACACCTCAGCGACGCCCAACCGCTTCAGCGCGGCGATGTCGTCGGATGGAATGGTGCCGCCGAGGGTTATAACGACATCGTCTGCGTCCTGCTCGCGCAGCAGCTCGATGATCCGCGGGACAAGCGTCATGTGAGCACCTGAGAGGATCGATAGCCCAACGGCGTCAGCGTCCTCCTGGATCACGGTCTCGACGATCTGCTCGGGCGTCTGATGCAGCCCGGTGTAGATCACCTCCATGCCAGCGTCGCGCAGCGCCCGCGCGATGATCTTGGCTCCACGATCGTGCCCGTCAAGCCCGGGCTTGGCAACCACGACGCGGATCTTCCTGTCGGTCTCGCTGTCTGTTGTCATGACCTGGTGGACCTTAGGGGCCAGTCGATTTGGCACGAGGTTCGCCAACTTGTTTCAAAATGAGCTGCCGCCGGCAAGGTGGCCTAAGCCCGGACGACGATCGCGTCGACATCGGCACTCCCTCCAGGGTCACGGGACTCTCGGCAGGATGCTAATGACCCGCCGCTGTATGCTCGCCGGGGATGGACGTGCGCCTGGCCAGCGGACCGGCGGAAAGCACCTCGGCCGACACGATCGTTGTCGGCGGCTTTGACGGCGAGAGCGTTTCATCGGCGACACTGCAGGTCCTGCTCGACTCGGGCGAGGCCAAGCTCAAGCTAGGTGCGCTCGGACTCACGCACGTCGACGGCCGACGCTTCCTGCTGGCCGGCCTCGGTGCCCGCGAGCAGTTCGATGCCGAGGCGGCGCGCGTCGCGGCAGCAGGCGCTGCCAAGCGGGCACGGGAGCTCGGGGCGCGAGCGCTGTGCTGGGAGGCGCCGCCGGGCTCCGACGAGCGGATCGCGGCGGCGCTCGTCGAGGGCACGATCCTTGCGAGCTACCGCTTCGATCGCTACCGCACGCAGGAGGATGATGAGGCCGATGGTGGGCTTGAGTCGCTAACGATCTGCGCAGACGGCGACTACGGCGCCGCCCTGGCCAGGGCCCAGGTGATCGCCGACGCGGTCAACTCGGCGCGCCTCCTCCAGGACACACCCGGGAACGACATGACGCCGACCGATCTCGCCGATCGAGCGCGCGCGGTCGCGGGCGAGCACGAGGGCCTCGAGGTCCAGGTCGAAGGTCGCAAGGAGCTGGTCGAGCGCGGCATGGGAGCCTTCGCCGCCGTGGCGCAGGGCACTGCGCAGGAGCCGGCGCTGATCACGCTGCGCTACCGCGGGCCTGACGCGAGCGGCCCGGTGCTCGGGTTCGTTGGCAAGGCCGTCACGTTCGACAGTGGCGGCATCTCGCTGAAGCCGGGATCGGGCATGGAGGAGATGAAGTTCGACATGTCCGGTGGCGCGGCGGTGATCGAGGCCGTTGGCGCGATCGCAGCGTTGCAGCTGCCTGTCGAGATCGTCGCCGTCGTCGGCGCAACCGAGAACCTGCCGAGCGACCGTGCGGTCAAGCCCGGCGACATCGTGCGCACGATGAGAGGCAAGACGGTTGAGATCAACAACACCGATGCCGAGGGCCGGCTCGTGCTCGCCGACTGCCTCGCACACGCGATCAGCGAGGGTGCCGAGCGACTCATCGATCTGGCGACGCTGACCGGCGCGATCATCGTCGCGCTTGGCTCGACGTACGCCGGGCTGATGAGCAACGACGATGAATGGGCAACAGCGGTCGAAGCTGCCAGCGCCGCGACGGGGGAACTCGTCTGGCGGATGCCGCTCCACCCCGAGTACAAGAAGCTCGTCCGGGGAAGCTACGCCGATCTCAACAACGCGCCCGAGCGCGGAAAGGCGGGTTCGATCACGGCCGCCGAGTTCCTCGCCGCCTTCGCCGGCGACACGCCGTGGGTGCACCTCGACATCGCCGGCACCGCTTGGAACCTCGGCCGCGCCTACGCTGAGAAGGGCGGCTCGTGATTCGGTGTGCGCCTGCTCGTGGAGCTCGCGAGCGCCAACCGCTGAGGGGGCGGCCCGGCGATGGAGGCCGGCTACTCCGGCACGCCCCTGCAGCGCAAGCTCGGAGTCGAGCCGCAGATGCGCGTCGCGGTGATCGGTGGGCCGAGCGGGTTTACCGAGCGGCTCGAAGGCGCAAGGATAAGCCGTCAGCTGCGCGGCCAGTTCGAGTTGGTCGTGTACTTCGCGCACTCGCGCCGATCGCTCGAGACTCGTCTACCGGCAATCCTGCGGGCCAGGCAGGCGAGCGGGCGGATCTGGCTCGCCTGGCCGAAGCGTGCTTCGGGTATCGCCACCGACGTCGACGAGCACGTCGTGCGAGCGATCGGGCTGGCAACCGGGCTTGTCGACAACAAGATCTGCGCGATCGACGACACCTGGTCGGGACTGCGCTTCGTCGCGCGTCGCAAGGGGTAGACGCAGGCTCGAGGCCTGCCGGCGCCAGGTGGAGGCGCCGACTCCCGGCTGGAGCGGTTCGCGACAACAGGCAGACCGCGCAGACGGCTACGCGGAGCAGGCCGATCCTGCCTACCGGCGCTCTACGATTCGACTCGCGTGGAGCGCCAGAGTCAATTCCCGCTTTTCCCGCTCAGCCTGGTCGCGTTGCCGGGCGAGGAGATCCGGCTGCACATCTTCGAGCAGCGCTACCGCACGATGGTCAGCGAATGCCTCGAGCACGAGCGCGAATTCGGGATCATCTGGCTGGCGGACGATGAGCTCAAGGACGTCGGTTGCGCGTGCGAGATCGCGCGCGTGATCGAACGGATGGACGACGGCCGGATGAACATCCTCGCGCGTGCGACGCGCCCGTTCCGACTCCTCGAGCGCGAAGACGGCCTGGCCTATCCCGCCGGAACGATCGATCTGATCCTCGACGACGACGAGACGGGCGACGCGCACGCGGCCGATGCGGCCCGCGAGAATTATGCCGCGCTCGTCAGCGCCGCGACCGACGATGAGCCCGACCAGAACATGCTCGCGACGATGTCCGCCTACGACATGGCGGCAACCGTCGACTTCGGACTCGAGGCCAAGCAGCGCCTGCTCGAGCTGCGCTCGGAGAATGCGCGGATGCGACTGCTCGCGCGCCTGCTTCGCGCCGCGCTGAGGCGGCTCGACTTCGTCGATCGGGCGCAGGCGCGCGCCCGATCCAATGGCAAGGTCCGCTTCAGCTAGTTCGCGACCCGAACTCCGGCACCTCGATCTCTGCGATCGCGAGCGCTGAGCGGGAGGTGATGCGTTGCGCCGCCGTCCGGTGGACCCGCGGCTCGCCTGCCGGCTGGTCGATGACGAGCGCCGGTGGCCGGACGCGATCGCCGTGAGCGGTGGCGACGACCGTGACCCAGACCTCGTCACCGAGCTTCTCGTCGACCGTCGCGCCGAAGATGATGTTCGCCTCGGGGTGCGCGGCGTCGCTCACAGCCTTCGCCGCCTCGTTGACTTCCCACAGCGAGAGGCTTGGTCCACCTGTGATCGAAAGCAGGATGCTGCGGGCTCCTTCGACCGACGTCTCGAGCAGCGGCGAGGAGACAGCGGCCATCGCGGCCTCCACTGCCCGGCCGTCGCCTGATCCCATGCCGATCCCGAGCAGCGCCGTCCCGGCGTTGGACATCACGGTCCGCACGTCAGCGAAATCGAGGTTGATCAGACCCGGCAGGGTGACGAGGTCGGCGATGCCTTGGACGCCCTGGCGCAGCACGTCGTCAGCGACGGCGAACGCATCGACCATCGACACCTTCTTGTCGAGCACCGCCAGCAACCGGTTGTTCGGAACGACGATCAGCGTGTCGACCACGCGGCCGAGCTCCTCGATCCCCTTGTCGGCCTGCGCGGCGCGACGCGCGCCCTCGAAGCCGAACGGCTTAGTGACGATGCCGACGGTGAGCGCGCCGACCTCCCGCGCGATCGCAGCGACGATCGGCGCCGCTCCGGTGCCGGTCCCGCCACCCTCGCCGGCGGTGATGAACACCATGTCCGAGCCCTTGAGTTTGGCCTTCAACTCGTCGTAACCCTCGATCGCCGCCTCCCGCCCAACCGCGGCGTCCGAGCCCGATCCGAGACCCCGTGTGACCTCGGCTCCGATGTGGATCGTGCTACCCGCCGTCGACTGCTGCAGCGACTGCACGTCCGTGTTGATCGCGACGAAGTCGACGCCTGGAACCTCGGCCTCGATCATCCTGTTGACAGCGTTGACGCCGGCCCCGCCGACGCCGACCACGCGCAGTCGAGCCTGGCCGAGCAGACGTGTCGCTTCGAGTTCCTCGAGCGGGCTCAGTGGCTTTGGCGCGCCCTCGGCGTCGGGCTTCCGACCCGGCGCCGACGCCGTGATGTCACCGAGCGCGGGCGCCGCCAGGATGTCGTTCGGCAGCTCTGAGCCGAAGGCCTCGCGCAAGCGGTCGCGAGGGCTCAGAAGCCGCGCAGCCAGATCGTTACTCGCGCCGGCAGGCTCCGGATCGATCGGCGGCGGTTCGAGATCGTCGCCGTCGGTCTTGCGGAACAGCGCCGCAAGCGGACCCTCACGCATACTCGCGCGTTTGCTAGGCGGCGCCATCGAGAATCTCCTTTGCAAGGTCGCGGTAGGCCTTCGCAGCCGTGCCGGACGGGTCATAGCGGAGCACCGACATCCCCTTCACCGGAGCCTCGGCGAAGCGCACCGTCTTGCGGATCCGCGAGGCGAATACCCGGTCGCCGAAGTTCTCTTCGAGGATCTCGATCGCCTCCTTCGCGTGGATCGTTCGCGAATCCACCAGCGTCGGCAGGATGCCCTGGATGTCGACGGTCGGGTTGAGGTTCTCGCGGACCATCGACAGCGTGTTCTGGAGCTGGATCAAGCCGCGCATCGAGAGGTACTCGCACTGCACCGGGACGATCACCTTGTGCGCGGCGGTAAGGGCGTTGATCGTCAGTAGTCCGAGGCTCGGCGGCGTATCGATGCAGATGAAGTCATAGTCGTCGGAGACCGGCTTCAGCGCTCGTTCCAGCGCGCGCTCGCGTCCGATCGTAGCTGCCAACGCAATCTCGGCCCCCGCAAGGTCGATCGACGAGCAGGCGACGTCGATCTCTCGCTTGCGGATCACCTCGCGGATCGAGGTCGCGTGAACCAGCACGTCATACATCGAGCGTTCCAGCGTGTCGGGATCAATTCCCTGGGACATCGTCAGGTTGCCCTGCGGATCCATGTCGATGCAGAGCACGCGGTGGCCCTCCTCGGCGAACGCTGCCGCGAGATTGAGCGTTGTGGTTGTCTTTGCGACGCCGCCCTTCTGGTTGGCGAACGCTATGACACGCGCCGGGCTCACGGAAGCCTGCACTCTTTATGGATGAGCTCCACGCCGGAGTATTCGGACGCCGCGATCGGAATCCTTCCGGGTCTGCAAATCCTCTCGCCGAAAGTCGCGAGGCCGTCGACCCTTAGCATCGGCAGTAATGATCGACGGCTCCCCCGCGCCAGGACTCCTCGACCGACGTCTCGTCTTCGTCGTCGGCAAGGGTGGCGTCGGCCGCTCGACCCTGTCGGCCGCGCTCGGGATGCTCGCGGCGCGGCGCGGCGCGCGGACGATCGTGGCCGAGGTCAGCGGGCGTGGCGAGCTGGCGCAGCTCTTCGGCGTCGGCGTGGAACAGGGCGAGGTCGAGGTCGCGCCACGGCTGTGGGCGATCCAGATAGATACCGAGCGAGCGCTCGATGAATATCTCCACGAGCATCTGCCGCTGCGGATGCTTGCCGATCTCGTTGGAGCGACGCGTCTGATCGGCTACTTGGCGGCGGCAACACCGGGGTTGCGTGAGCTCCTGAACGTCGGCAAGCTCTGGGAGCTGGCGCAGCCGGAGCGGCGTGTGCCCGACGTGTCACCGTACGACCTCGTTGTGGTCGACGCGCCCGCGAGCGGCCATTCGCTGGCGCTCCTGACGGCCCCGCAGGCTTTCGCGCGAACCGCGCAGGGAGGCCCAATCGCTCGCCAGGGGGGGCGGATCGACGAGTTCCTGCACGACCGTAGGAGCACCGCGGTGGTTGCGATCGCACGGCCCGAGGATGCAGCGGTCAGCGAGCTGCTCGAGCTGAACGAACGACTCCTGCTCGAAGCCAAACTACCGCTCGACCTGGTCGTCGTCAATGCGGTCTCGGACGAGCGGCTGGATGAGGCCGATGCGAGCGCGCTGCGCGGCGTGCTCGGTCGCCCAGGCGAGCTGCCACTGGGAGCACGGGTCGCCGTCGAGCGCGCGCTGAGCGGCGATCTCGAGTCGCGCCTGGAGCGCGAGCAGATCGAGCGCTTGGCAGCGGCGCTGCCGGCCGTGGCGCGCGTCGAGCTTCGCCGCTGCTACGGCGGGGAGCTGGGCCTGTTCGAACTCGCAGCCCTCGCGACGGAGCTGGAGGCGGCAGTGTGAGCCTCGATGCGGTTCTCAGCGAGCGCCGGATCTGCATCTGCGTCGGGGCTGGCGGTGTCGGCAAGACCACAAGCGCTGCGGCAATCGCACTTGGCCTCGCAGCAAAAGGTCGACGCGTGGCGCTGATCACGATCGATCCGTCGCGGCGTCTCGCCGGTGCCCTGGCGCTCGACGCGCTTGCCAGCGAGCCACAGCTCCTCAGCGCGGAGCACCTCGCCCCAAGCGGCGTGGCGCTGCGCGGTGAGGTCTGGGCGATGGTGCTGGACCCGAAGCGCACCTTCGATGATCTGATCCGCGGGCTGGCCGTCGATCAAGCCACACGCGACCGCGTCTTCACCAACCGCATCTATCGCGAGATCTCGGGGGCCGTCGGCGGGTCGCATGAGTTCACCGCGGTCGCCAAGCTGTTCGAGCTAGATCGCTCGGGGCAGTTCGACGCGATCGTTCTCGACACGCCGCCCTCGCGCAACACGCTCGACTTCCTGCGCGCGCCGGAGCACCTCATGCAGTTCTTCGACGCGCCGGCGCTTCGCCTCTTCCTCGCTCCGGCCGGTCTCGGTGCCCGGTTCGCGAACCGGGCGGGCGCCCCGGCGATGGCCTTGATGCGGCGCTTGATCGGGATCGATCTGCTCGGCGAGATCGCGCTCTTCTTCGCGGCCGTCGGCTCGCTTGTCGGCGGCTTTCGCGAGCGCGCCGCAGCAGTGGAGGCCTTGCTGCGCGATCGCGGGACGACATTCGTGCTAATCAGCTCACCCGAGCGCGAGCCGGTTCGCGAGTCGATCGCGTTCGCTGCGCAGTTGCGGCGGGCCGACCTCGAGATCGGCGGTGTCCTGGTCAATCGTGTGGCGATGTCCACCGACGACGACGCTCCGAGCGATTCGCCCGCGACCGAGCTGGCGCTCGTCGCGGCGCTCGGCGAGCGCCTAGGCGGAATCGTCGCAGCGAGCGCCGAAAGAGCCGTGCGGCAGGCGCACCAGGATCAGCTCGGCGTCGCACGGCTGCGCGGGCAGCTCGACGGCGTTCCGCTGACGCTAGTGCCGCGGCTCGATCGCTCACTCGGCGAACTCGAGACGCTCGGCGCCGTCGCGCGGCGCCTGTTCGACTAACCGCGTGCCGTGGTGCGCAGCTCGTCCGTCGGCGGCTCGACAGCCTCCCAGCTGCCGTGGGGGCTCCCCGGATGGGTGAACACCGAGTCGTCGCCAGCACCCGGGCGCGGTGAGGAGTGCGGCGTCGCGAAGAGCTCGGAGGCGAACCTGCCCGTGCCCGTCCGGGTGACCTGAAAGTCACCAACATGGCCGATCCCGGCATCGTCCTCGGGCACGTAGATGCGGGCGTCGGCGAGGGCCGCGAGATCTCCGCGCAACTCTCCCGCGATGACGTCGCGCAGGATCTGGCGAAGGCGCTCCTCGACTTCACTCGCGACGGCGCCGGCGCCGGCGTCCGGTGTGGACGGCGCGATTTCTTCCCCTGCCATGACAGCCTGTTCGAGCGCGACGGCCCGCAGCATCCGCCGGGTCATGTCGTTGCGCTCGCCGGTTTCCGCGCAGAGCGCGGCAAGGCGTCCCGCGAGCCGGCCGCTACCGGCGCCCTCGGGCTCGAGCAGCGCTCGTAGCGCGAGCAGGTGATCGGTGAGGGCGTCCAGGCGATTCTCGCGCTCGCAGCCGAGCTCGAAGCGCCGGAGCGCCCAGCCGAGCGCGCCCGCGGTAGGCCGCCGTCGCGCGACGGTCGCGATGAAGTTGCACAGCTGTTCCTGTTGCTCGGCGACGAGCAGGACCTGCCCGTCCGTGCGTCCGCCACCGAGCTGCAGCGCACGCCAGTGCGAGCCGCCGGAATGGATCCACGCGAGCGGCGCCAGGGAGATCCCACCCGCGTAGAGCCGCATCGCAGTCTGCAGCTCGAGCATCTGCGCCAGCGCGCGCTCGACACCGTCGGGGTCGTCCCCCGGGTCGACGGCGACCACGAGCGACGGCCGGTCGTCTCGACTCCACGCGGGATCCGGCGGTACGCTCCCGAGCCGCTCGAGCGACGCCAGCAGCATGCCGTTGCCGAGCACGATTTCCCTGGCGGTCGTGCTGACTCCGCGCAGCAGACCAAGCAGCGCGATGTCGTTGCACTGCTCGACAGCGTTCTCGAAGAGTTCGCGGTAAGCCGGCTCGAAGCGCTCGGGAACCAGCACGAACGTCTTGTCGGCACCGTCGAAGACTCGCGCCGTGAAGCATTGCAGCGCGGCCTCCGAGTGGTCGCAGCTGTCATCGTCGGGCGGCGTCGCGTGCGCGGCGAGATAGCTATTCAGTCCCGGCATGCCGGCGAGCTCGGCCAGCGCAGTCGCCGCGGACGGCAGCGATCGCAGCGCCGGCCATTGGCGCGCGACGAATTGGCTCGTGAGTGGCCGGTAGCAGTACAGCGCCGGGCGGTGCAGGCGCGCGCGTTCCTCGACGATGTCGAAGCCGACCTCGGCGCCGCTCGCCGTCGCCGCGGTGAGTGCTTGGGCCGCCTCGATGGCGAAGGCGTGCAAAGACTGATGCAGCTGGCCGGAGCGCATTGTTGGCGTTTCGCTCCGCCCGTGCCGCCTCCTGCCCGCGCAGCGGGCGTTGCAGCGCTTACGCTGCGACCGGCTCGCTTAGCGGTGGAGCCTGCGTGAGCTCCTCGCAGACCCAGCGGCGGCCGTAATCGCGCATGCTGTCGATGATCGGCAGCAGGTCGCGACCCTTCTCAGTCAACGAGTACTCGACGCGTGGCGGCACCTCGGGGTAGGTGTGCCGCTCGACGATCCCATCCTCCTCGAGGGCCCGCAGGCGGAGCGACAGGGTGCGGGGGCTGATACCGGCGAGCGATCGCTCGAGCTCGCAGAAGCGGCTGCGTCCGGCCGCCAGGTCACGGACCAAGAGCAGCGTCCACTTGCCGCACACGAGCTCGGCCGTATGGCAGACGGGGCACGTGTCTTCCAGAGACATACACGAGACTTTACCAACTGAAGTGTCCGTCTGGGAGCGGAGTGGTCTCCGGCCGGAGGCCGGGGGAGGCGCCGCGACTAGCTGGCTGACGTGCCTACATACGTTGTGAACGGTTGAGGAGGCATCCGGGGCTGATCCGAGGCTGTGGGTCTGCGAGGACTCACTTCCTAGGAGGACCCGGATGCAGTTGCAGCGTAGAGCCAAGCTCGGACC
>Ga0224544_1000023_pt1 | contig 17744 bp, 15 predicted proteins | sample 714P11014metaG_FD_179904 | JGI IMG/M metagenome (GOLD analysis project Ga0224544, IMG submission 179904) | Peat soil microbial communities from Stordalen Mire, Sweden - 717 P1 10-14 | ecosystem: Environmental > Terrestrial > Soil > Wetlands > Peat | place: Sweden: Norrbotten County, Stordalen...
CGCCGCTGCGCCCGGCAGGCCGCGTCGTGGGCCAGAGCCGCGCGGAAGTCCGCCGCGCACCGAGCCTCCTACTCCAGAGCCGGACGCAGCGCCATGCGGAAGCCCGCCGCCGGGCAAGCTGCCCGACCGCCCAGGGCCACCGGCAAAGCCACCCGATCGCCCGGCGCCGCCGAGACCGCCGACTCCACCACCACCGCCAAGTCCACTCGCCGTTCCGCTGACGGTCGGGCCGGCGCTCGGAAGCGAACCGGCGTGCGGCGTCGTGACTGTTTGGGCGGCGTAGGCGAGCGGGCCGGCGAAGCAGCCGACCGCCACGCACGTCGTGGCGATAACCGCCGTCCGTCGCGCGAACCGGCCGAGTAGCGGCGCCGCGAGCAGCCCTCCGGCCCCGACGATCGCAGTCACGAGCACGAGCGGCCGCAGCCATGGCTCCCAGCTCGGCGTGCGGTCGAGCAGCACGTAGGCCCAGACGCCGGTCCCGAGCACCGTGGTCGCAGCGACGATTCGCGCCCACAGCGCGTCGCGCTGCTGCCACAGCAGGGCCGTGCCGATCGCGACGAGCGCCGCGATCGCGGGCGCCAACGCGACCGTGTAATAGGTGTGGATCACGCCGGTCGAGAAGCTGAAGATCGCCGCCGTCACGAGCAGCCAACCGCCCCAGATGATCAGTGCCGCGCGGGCGCGGTCGACGCGAGGCGCGCGGCGCCGTAGCCACAGACCAAGCGCGAGAGCGACCAGCGCCGCCGGGAGCAGCCAGGAAGCCTGTCCACCGAGTAGATCGTTGAACAGCCTCAGGATCCCCGTCGGCCCGCTGAACATCGACCCGCCACCACCGCCCCCAGGTCCGCCGCCACCGAAGATTCGGCTGAACCCGTCGTAGTTGAAGATCAGGTTGAAGATGTTGTTGTCAGGCGAGCCGTCGATGAACGGGCGCGAGCCGGCGGGCAGCAGCGCGACGATCGCGACCCACCAGCCGGCAGCGACGACGATCGCGACAAGGCCGTAGCAAAGTTGCGCCAGCCGTCGGCGCAGCGAGGTCGGCGCCGCCAGGAGGTAGGCGCCCGCGAACGCCGGCACAACGAGAAACGCCTGACCCAGTTTCGCGAGGAAGGCGAAGCCGATCAGCGCGCCCGTCGCGATGATCCAGCGCGAGCTCGCAGCTTCGATCGCCCGCGTCAGGCAGTAGGCGGAGGCAACCAGCAGGGCGACGAGTACCGCGTCGGGGTTGTTGAAGCGGAACATCAGCGCCGCGGCCGGCGTCATCGCGAGCATCGCCCCCGCCAGGAGACCGGCTGGCGCACCGAACCAGCGCTTGACGGCGCCATAGAGCAGGGCGACGGCGGCTACGCCCTCCAATGCGTTGGGCAGCAGCATGCTCCAGCTGCTGAAGCCAAAGATGCGCCCGGAGAGTGCCATCAGCCACAGCGACGCCGGTGGCTTGTCAACGCTGATGAAGCTGGAAGAGTCGAGCGCGCCGAAGAAGAACGCTTTCCAGCTCTCCGTTCCGGCCTGCACTGCCGCCGCGTAGAAGCTGTTCGCGTAGCCCGAGTCGCTGAGGTTCCACGTGTAGGCACCCGCGGTCACCACGAGCAGTGCGATCAGCGCCGGTCGGACCCAGCGCTGCTCCGCGACGCGCTCGTCGTCCCGTGTTCCCGACCAACTGCCGGTCCGCCATCGTGGCTGCCGGTGCGTGCCCGACGGCGCCACTGCTGTCTGTTCCGTCATGCCCATTGATCGCTCCAATCCCGCGTACCGCGGCGCTTGCTTGGTGGGCCGATTCTCTGGCCCTCAGCTGCGGCTAGCCTTGGACGAAGCTGAGAGGAAGCTGGGAGCGAAGGCCTGTCGTCGACGCCGTCGAGGCCTTGCGGATGGCCTGAAAAGGGGCCGAGACGGCCCGAAACCGATTGTCTGCACGGATCCGTGCAGCATGGTAGGCTGGCGCGGAAATGCCGAATCCTCGGCGAGATGGCCGAGGAGCGGGGAAACCAGGTGGTTGGGGCGAATCCCACAGTAAAGCTGTGGGAAGCGCGGCTCTTTCAGCGCTAGCCCGTCAGCTAACTCCGCAGGCCTTAGAGAGAGGTAGCTGTGCGGCAACGCCCCATCTGCGCCATTGCGACGACGATCCTCCTGCTCGGAGGTTTTGCCGCCACCGCAGGGGCGAAGGCCAAGGCCAAGGACGCCGGCGGTGCCGTGGCTCCGGTATCGACGGCCACAGGTGGGACGACGGGGTTGACCGGAATCAGCGGTTCGACCGGAATCAGCGGTTCGACCGGAATCAGCGGTTCGACCGGAAGTAGCGGTTCGATCAACCCGACGGCGCCGCTCGCCGATCTTGCGCCGATCGTGCTTGGCAAGCACGAGAGCGCGACCGCCGTCTACAGCGGCCCTATCTTTGAGGTCACGGCCGGTGGCCTCGTGCCCTACGACGCGGGGAGTGACGCTGCCACGAGCTCGACGGACGTCGCTGGTGGCACGACCGCAGCAGCTGAAAGCAGCCTCTCCACTGGCCTGCCTCAGCTGGAGGTTCCCGGGAGCACCGCCGAGGAGGTCAAGGTCAATGGGCTCGGTTTCGCCGCGGCGCCGGAGAACGCCCCGATCGTCGTCCAGGAAGTGATCTGGGCTGCCGATAGGATCATCGGGCGCCCCTACGTCTACGGCGGTGGTCACAAGTCCTTCCAGTCCTGGGGCTACGACTGCTCAGGGACCGTCTCCTATGCCTTGCATGGCGGCGGCATGCTGAAAGCTCCGCTGGACTCCGGGCAATTCATGAGCTGGGGCGCCCACGGTCAGGGCCAGTGGATGACGATCCTTACGAATGCCGGCCACGCCTATCTCGACGTCGCTGGCCTGCGCATCGACACCAGCCCGGCCAACGACCCGGCGGGGCTCCAGGGTCCGCGCTGGCGTCCGCTGCGTCCTGACAACGCCGGCTTCGTCAAGCGGCACCCGTTCGGTTACTAGCCCCCGTCGGCTAGCCGCCTGCTTCAGGAGGCCGCGTCAACAGGCAGAGCGACGCCGAGCTCGGCAAGCTCCTGCGCCGGAGTGCGATCCGCTCCCTGCCGTCGATGAGCAGGCGGGGCGTACTGTCATCGCTCGTGTGTGGAGGCTCCCTCCACCTGCATCGTCGCGTGACGCGCGAGTCGTATCACTACTCTGCAGGTATGGACGACGCCACGCTGATGACGGCTGCCGACCTCGAGGCGCTGCAAGCGGAGCTGGCGCAGCTCGAGGGCGAGGGTCGGCGCGACATTGCCTCGAGGATCAAGACCGCCCGCGAGTGGGGCGACCTGAAGGAAAACAGCGAGTACCACGACGCCAAGAACGAGCAGGCGCATCTCGAGACACGGATCGCGATGCTGCGCGATCGCCTCGCGCGAGCCCAGGTGGTCGAGGTGGCCGAGGACGGCGGTCCCAACGGAGCCGTCGCGTTCGGCTCGGTCGTGATCGTTCGCGACGAGCAGGGGCGCGAGCAACGCTTCGAGCTCGTCAGTTCGCGCTCGGCGTCCACGAGCGCTGGGCAGATCTCGATCGAATCGCCCGTCGCCAAGGCACTGCTGGGGCGCCGGGCGGGCGACGTCGCAGCGGTCTCGCTGCCGCGTGGCACGCGCGAGCTGACCGTGCTGTCAGTCGCCTAGCCGCTGCGAGGCGCGGCTGGTTGCCTGCGCAGGCAACTAAGCCTTACTGATGAACGACCAGCTGAACGCGCGCGAGCTCGCCGCCTGGCGTGGCTTCACCCGTACCCACGCGCTCCTCTGGCGCGAGCTCGAGGCTGGCCTCGAACGCGGGCATGGGATCTCGCTCGGCGCCTACGACGTGCTCGTGCTGCTCGACGAGTCTCCGGGTCGCCGGCTGCGGATGAGTGAGCTTGCCGAAGCGGTTCTGATGAGCTCGGGCGGCTTCACGCGGCTTGCCGACCGCTTGTGCGCGGAAGGGCTGGTCGCGCGTGAGCGCTTGCGCAGCGACGGCCGCGGATTTGAGCTCGTGCTCACGCCCACCGGCCGCGAGCTTCTGGATCGCGCGCGCGAGACGCACCGCGGCGACGTGCGGCGCCGCTTCCTCGCGCATATCGACGCCGACGAGCAGGTCGCGCTGGCCGCACTGTGGAAGCGGATCGGCGGCGAGCCCCTCAGGACACCGGCAGCGAGTAGTTGATCCACTCCTCGCGGCTAGCGCCAGTGCGATCGTAGACGGCCTGCGCCCGCTTGTTCGTCGGCGCTGTGTACCACTCCAGCGCGACTGCGCCGTGGTGCACGCACTCGCCGGCGCAGGCCTCGATCAGTGTCGCGCCGATCCCGCCGCCGCGCGCGGCGGGGGCGACGTAGAGGTCGTTCATCAGACCGATCGGCCCGGCATTGAGCGTAGAGAAGGTCCAAAGCAGCGTTGCAAGCCCGACCGCGGTACCGTCGCCGAGGCGCGCGAGCAGCTGGATGCCGGCAGTATCCGGCGCCTCCAGCAGCGCCTCGCAGACACCGCGCAGCGCGGCTTCGCTGGGCGCCGCCTCGTAGAACTCGCAGTAGCCCCGCAGCAGCGGCATCACCTCGTCGATGTCGCGCGCGCTCACGCGGGCGATCCCGAAGTCGGTCATGTCTTCTTGTGTGCGAAGTGCGCTTCGAGGACTGCCGGGTAGGCCGTCTCGGGCCGGCGCTTGAAGTACTCGCGCTGCAACGGCCACGCGATGAACATCAGGACGACGCCGAGCAGCAGCCCACCGATGCCGATGACGATCGGCACCTGGAAGCCGTCGAACGGTGGCGAGTAGTTGGCGCCCGCGACGCTGTAGGAGACGTAGGCCTTGTAGAAGACGGCGAACATCAAGAGCCCGCCTATCATCGGGAGCACGCCGACGAGGAAGAAGCGGCGCGCGTTGACGAGCAGCTCCCTTCGGTAATAGACCGCGCAGGCGAACCCGGTGAAGCCGTAGTAGAAGCAGATCGCGAAGCCGACCGCGGTGATCGAGTCCAGGAGCACGTTGCCCGGGCTCCCGTTCTTGCCTGGGTTCAAGGCTATTACGCCGACCGTCCAGACCGTCGAGATCGCGCCCATCGCGAGCGTCGAGACGTCGGGCGTCTGGAACTTCGGGTGGGTGTGGCCGAATATCTTCGGGATCGCTCCCCAAGCGGCCATCGAGAGTGTGGTCCGCGCGGTCGGCAGGATCGTCGTCTGCGTCGAAGCCGAAGCTGACGTCAGCACGGAGAAGAGCAGCAGTTTCTGCAGAATGCCATGGCCGAACACCACGTTGCCGAGCGGACTGAGAATGTCGGCCGAGTTGCTTTTGAGGAAGTCGAGTCCACCGACCGACTGGGCGCCGGTGGTGACGAGCACGTAGATCAGCAGCAGCAGCAGCGTCGACACGACTGCCGCACGGCCGGGTCCCTCGGCGGGGTTCTCCGACTCCTCGTTGATCGCGACGCCGGAGTCCCAACCCCAGTACACGAAGATACCCAGCAGCACGCCGTCAGCGAGCGCGCCCCAGCTGAGCGCGAACGGGTTGAACCAAGACAGCTCGGGGTGGAGGGGGTGGACCCCCGCACCTGTGAGAGCGTGCCCGGAATAGACATCGACCAGTGCGACGATCGCGAAGATCGCCAGGATCACTACCTCGAAGGTCAGTAGGAATTGCTGGATACGCGCCGAGAGCTCGATCCCTCGCCAGCAGATCCAGGTCATCAGAGCGATCCAAATGACCGACGCGACGATCAGCGCGAACGTCGAGTGGGCGGCAGCCGTCCAGCCGACGAGAAGAAACGTGTAGGACCCCGCGATCGCAGCCAGCGAAGCCATCACGAGCACGTCGGCGAGGAAGATCGCCCAGCCGTTGATCCAGCCGAGCTGTGGACCCATTGCGCGCGTCAGCCAGGCGAAGGTCGTACCGGCGTCCGGGTCGTGGAGGTTGAACCAGCGATAGCCGAGCGACACGAACAGAATCGGAATGAACGAGACGATCATGATCGCCGGCGCGTGAACACCGAGGCCGCCGACGGCGACGATGAAGCCGAGCGTCACGGCGATGCTGTATGCCGGCGCAGTCGAGGCGACGGCGACCACGACGTTCGACGCATAGCCGATCGCGTTGGTCTTGAGGCCCTTCTCACCAGGGGCGCTCGAGCGCTTCGGTGTGTCTGGACTTACCGGAACGGCTGCGCTCTCCACGGCTGCCTCCCTAGTCGACCTTGCCCACACCCCTGGGAAGGCGCGTATTGAATCGCAAACCGCGGTGTCGTGATGCGCTCCCCGCGGTGGTGTTAGCGTGTGAGCTAGGCAACCGGCATCGGAGGCAGAGCGTCGTGTCCATCACCGCCACCCACGAGTACTCGACCATTGAGCTGTCCGAGCTTGCTCGCCGGCACCTCTGGATGCACTTCTCGCGGCTTGGCAGCGACCCGCACGCGCCGCTGCCGATCATCGTCGCGGGAGAGGGTTGCTACGTCTATGACGCGGATGGCAAACGCTACCTCGACGGCCTCGCCGCGCTGTTCTGCGTCAACGCTGGACATGGCAGGCCGGAGCTGGCCGAGGCGGCGGCGGCACAGATCCGCGAGCTCGACTTCTACACGACTTGGAGCTACGCGCACCCGCGCGCGATCGAGCTCGCGACACGGATCGCCTCGCTTGCCCCGGCGGACCTGAACCGCGTCTTCTTTACCTCCGGCGGCTCGGAGGCGGTTGAGAGCGCCCTGAAGCTCGCGCGCAACTACCACCGCCTCACGGGCTACGCCCAGAAGACGAAGGTGATCGCGCGCGAGATCGCCTATCACGGCACCTCGCTCGGGGCGCTGTCAGCGACCGGGATCACCTCGATTCGCGAGCAGTTCGAGCCGCTCACGCCCGGCGGCTGCCACGTGCCGAACACGAACAGCTACCGTTAGCCCGCGGACCGCGACCCGCTGTGGGCCGCTGAGGCGATTGCCGAGCGGATCGAGTTCGAGGGCCCGGACACGGTCGCCGCCGTGATCCTCGAGCCGGTCCAGAACGGCGGCGGCTGCCTGGTGCCGCAGGAGGGCTATTTCCAGCGGGTGCGGGAGATCTGCGACGCCAACAACGTGCTGCTGATCTCCGATGAGGTGATCTGCTCCTGGGGCCGGCTCGGCTACTACTTCGGTTCCGAGCGCTTCGGCTACATCCCGGACATCATCACGACTGCGAAGGGACTGACGTCGGCCAACGTCCCGATGGGGGCGATGATCGTCTCCGATCGCCTTGCCGAACCGTTCCTACAGGGAACGCGCAGCTTCGCGCACGGCTTCACCTTCGGTGGTCACCCGGTGGCGGCTGCGGTCGCCATGGCGAACCTCGACATCTTCGAGCGCGAGGACCTCTGCGCGCACGTCCGCGACAAGGAGGGCGAGTTCCGCGCGATGCTTGAGGATCTGCGGGACATCCCGATCGTCGGCGATGTTCGCGGCGCCGGCTTCTTCCAGGCTGTAGAGCTCGTCAAGGACCAGACAACCAAGGAGACGTTCAACGACGACGAGTCCGAGGACCTGCTGCGCGGCTTTCTCTCCGGCGAGCTGTACCGCAACGGTCTGATCTGCCGCGCCGATGATCGCGGTGACCCGGTGATTCAACTCGCGCTGCCGCTGATCGCCGACAGCGAACAGTTCGAGGAGGTCGGACACGTGCTGCGTACGGTGCTCACCGCCGCGAGCGAGCGCATCGCCTGAGCGGCCCGCAGTGAGCGCGAACGGCAAAGGGCAGTTGCGCGTCGTCGTCCTGGGCGCAGCGGGCACGATCGCGCCTGCGATCCTCGAGGACCTTGCGGCCTCCGACGAGGTTGTGAGCGTGCTCGCGCTGGATCTCGACGGCGAGCGCGCGGCAGCTGCCGCGACTGCGCACGGCGGCGAGAAGGCCGCCGCGCGGGCGGCCGATGCGCGCGCCGGGCTCGCGGAGCAGCTTGCGGGACACGATGTACTGATCAACACCGCGTCATACCGCGTGAACCTCGACGCGATGGAGGCCTGTCTTGCGGCCAGCTGCGACTACATCGACCTCGGCGGTCTCTACCACGTCACGATGGAGCAGCTCGAGCTGAATGATCGCTTCGAGCACGCGGGGCGGCTTGCCCTGCTCGGCATGGGCTCGAGCCCCGGCAAGACGAACCTGATGGCGGCCCGCGCCGTCGCGGAGCTCGGTGCCGTCGACTCGATCGACATCGTCGCCGGCGGCCACGACTTCAACCCGCCGGGATCCTTCAGCCCGCCCTACGCGGTCCAGACGCTGATCGACGAGGTGACGCTCAAGCCCGTCGTGCTCCGCGACGGCAGGCCGACTGAGATCAAACCGCTCACCAGTGGCGGCACGGTCGATTTTGGCGACCCGATCGGCAGCGCCGAAACGATCTACACGCTCCACTACGAGCTCGTCAGCTTCGGTAAGAGCTTCGACTGCGCCGAGTGCTCCTTCCGTCTGTCGCTATCGCCGACCATCGAGAAGCGCCTGCGCGAGCTCGCCCAGGGGGGCCTGGAGGACATCGCCCGCGCGCAGCGCGAGGCCGCGCCACCATCAGATGAAACGGTCTCCATACATTTGATCGAGGCGCGCGGCGGCGGCCGAGCGGTTCGTGTTCGAAGCGTCACGAACCCTCATGTGCCGTTTCGTCTCGGTGGCTCGGTCGTCTCGACTGCGGCCCCCGCGGTGGCTGCGGTGCGGCTCCTGGCGCGCGGGCGGATCGATGCAATCGGCGCCCAATTCCCGGAGCGCTGCATCGCTCCAGAGGATCTCTTCGCCGAGGTTGCGACGCGCAGCTGTGAGATCAGCGTCCAGGTTGAAGAGCTCGCAGCATGAAGGTCGGCGTCCCGCGCGAGACGAAGGCTGACGAGTACCGCATATCGATCACGCCGGCCGGCGTGCGCGAGCTGTGCGAGCACGATCACGAGGTGCTGGTCGAGGCCGGCGCCGGCCTCGCGAGCGGCTTCTCCGACGAGCAGTTCACGGGCCAGGGCGCAGCAATCGTCGCAGACGCGCAGTCGCTCTTCGCGGACGCCGACATGGTGGTCAAGGTCAAGGAGCCGCTCGACTTCGAGGTTGCGCGCCTGCGTCCGGGACAGATCCTGTTCACCTACCTGCACCTCGCGCCGGCGCCCGAGCTCACGCGTGCGCTCTGCGCGTCGGGCGCCACGTGCATCGCCTACGAGACGGTCGAGGATCGCCACGGACGGTTGCCGCTGCTCGCGCCGATGTCGGAGATCGCGGGCCGGCTCGCGACGCAAGCCGGCGCCTTCATGCTCGAGAAGCCGCTCGGCGGCCGCGGCGTGCTGCTCGGCGGCGTCCCCGGGGTCGCCGCCGCGAACGTGATGATCATCGGCGGCGGCAATGTTGGCCAGCACGCCGCCGCCGTCGCTATCGGTCTCGGTGCCGACGTCTTCATCTTCGACATCTCGATCGACCGCCTGCGCGAGCTTGAGGTGGCGCTCGGCGGTCGCTGCTCGACCGTCCACTCCTCGACGCTCGCGATCGAGGAGATGCTGCCGCGAGTCGACCTGGTGATCGGAGCGGTGCTCGTCGTCGGTGACCGCGCTCCGTACGTGATCCGTCGCAGCCAGCTCGCGATGATGCGGCCCGGCACCGTTCTGGTCGATGTTGCGATCGACCAGGGCGGCTGCTTCGAGACGTCGCGACCGACCACCCATCACGAGCCGACGTTCGAGGTCGACGGAATCACGCACTACTGCGTCACGAACATGCCCGGGGCGGTGCCGGTGACCGCCACGCACGCGCTCGCGAACGCGACGCTGCCGTACGTGCTGGCGCTCGCCGACCGCGGCGTCGCTGGGGCGGTGGCCGTCGATCCGGGGCTCCGCCGAGGTGTCAACGTCGCCGGCGGCGTGGCAACGCACGCGGCGGTTGCTCGCAGCATCGGCGAGGAGCCGGTGCCTATCGAGGCGGCGCTCGGCGCCGCCTAATCAAGGGAGGGACGTTGCGAGAACTCGAGAACTTCATCAATGGCGCCTTCGTCGCACCGGCGGACGGCGCGAGCGAGCCGGTTCTGAACCCCGCGACCGGCGAGACGATCGCACAGGCGCCGCTTTCCGGTGCCGTCGACATCGATGCCGCGGTGGGCGCCGCGCGCCGCGCGTTCGAGGGCTGGTCGCAGACGACGCCCGCCGAGCGCGCTGAGGCGCTGCTCGGCCTGGCGACCGCGGTCGAGGAGCACGGCGACGAGCTCGCCCGCGATGACTCGATGAATGCCGGCAAGCCGCTGTCGGCGATGCGAAACGACGAGATTCCGGTCGCGGCAGACAACCTGCGGTTCTTTGCGAGCGCAGCTCGTTGCCTTGAAGGCCGCGCCGCGGGCGAGTATCTCGAGGGCTACACGTCCTACGTCCGGCGCGAGCCGGTGGGCGTGATCGGTCAGATCGCGCCTTGGAACTACCCGTTGTTGATGGCGATCTGGAAGATCGGCCCGGCGCTGGCGACCGGCAACACGATCGTGCTCAAACCGGCCGAGACAACCCCGATCACCGCGCTCCGCCTCGCTGAACTGGCGGCCGAGTTCCTGCCGGCGGGAGTCCTCAACGTGGTCTGCGGCCACGGCGACCCGGCCGGGCAGGCGCTCGTCGACCATCCGGACGTCGACATGGTCTCGCTCACCGGTTCGGTTGAGACCGGGAAGCGGATCGCCGCCAGCGCGGCGACGACGCTGAAGCGCGTCCACCTCGAGCTTGGCGGCAAGGCCCCGGTCGTGGTGTTCGACGACGTCGAGCTGGAGAGCGCGCTCGAGACGATCGCCGGCACCGGCTACTACAACGCCGGGCAAGACTGCACCGCTGCGACGCGCGTACTCGCCGGTCCCAAGGTCTACGACGAGGTCGTCGCTGGACTCTCCGAACAGGCCCAAGGGCTCGTCCTCGGCGACACCTTGGCCGAGGACACGACGCTCGGGCCGCTCAACTCGGCGCGCCAGCGCGAGCGTGTGGAGGGTCTGCTCGAGCGGCGCGGCAAGCACGTCGAGCTCGTCACGGGCGGCAACGAACCGGCTGGTTCAGGCTTCTTCCTCGAACCCACGGTGCTCGCCGGGCTGGAGCAGGACGACGAGCTGATTCAGCGCGAGATCTTCGGGCCGGTCATCACGGTGCAGCGCTTCAGCGACGAGGAGGAGGCGATCAAGTGGGCCAACGGAACGCCCTACGGTCTGGCTTCCTCGGTCTGGACGCGCGACGTCAAGCGGGCGCTTCGCGTCTCCAAGGCGCTGCGCTTCGGCTGCGTCTGGATCAACGACCACATCCCGCTTGTCTCCGAGATGCCGCACGGTGGCTTCAAGCAATCCGGCTACGGCAAGGATCTCTCGATCTACTCGCTGGAGGACTACACGGTCATCAAGCACGTGATGGCCAAGCTCGATTGATCCGGCCGTCGCCGGATCAATCGGGTACCTCAGAGGCCGTCTTAGCGCACGCTCGCCGCTGCTAGCCGGGCGGGAGCACGCTGGGGGTTGGCGTGCGCAGAGCGTCGGCGAGGAGCGCCAGGTAGCGCACAGCGCTCGCCGGCGTCGGGCACGTGGGGGTGTGTTTTGCCGTTGCGGTGACCATCTGGATCAGGAGCGGGAGCTCTGAGGGGTCGAGGTCGCCGCGGATCTGTCCGCTGGCCTGGGCGCGAGAGAAGAGGACGCTGAGCGGCTCGAAGACACGGACGTTGATCTCGTCCTTCAGCTCGAGCATCACGCCTGACTGGTCGAGCGCTTGGAGGAAGACCATGTTCGCGGTCTGAATCTCGATCAGCGCGCGGATGCCGGCGAGCAGCGCCTCCCACGGATCGGGCATCGCCGTGGCGGCCGCGATGTCGAGCTCGAGCTCGCCGATACGGGTGTCGAAGATCGCGTGCAGCAGTCGTTCCTTCGTCGGGAAGCGCCGGTAGATAGTCGCTGCGCCGACGCCGGCGCGCCGCGCGATCTCCTCGATCGTGACCTCGTAGCCCAACTCGGCGAACGCTTCGTGCGCCGCCGCGACGATTCGGTCCTGGTTGCGCTGCGCGTCGACGCGCAGCGCGCGGTCGGGCGAGGTCGTGGCCATGTTGTGACGTATGTTACCAAAGCGGAACGGTAACTCTCACTTGTGCTAGCGTGTTCGCCGAAACCGAGAAAGCGACCAGCCGGGGGTTGATCGATGAAAGGACTCGCACGCTGGTGTATCGCGCACCGCCGCACCGTGATCGTCGGCTGGGTAGTCGTCCTGATCGCAGCAAATGCCGCCGGGCTGGCGGCCGGCTCGAGCTACAACAGCAACTTCAAGGGCCCGAGCACCTCGGGCTCACAGCTCGCGATCAACCTCCTGACCAAGGACTTTCCCCAGCGTCGCGGCGACCAGGCGGCGATCGTCTTCGAGTCCAAGGCGCCGATCGTCAGCTAGGCGGTGCGCTCCGACATCGGCCGTCTGCTTTCGAAGATCGCCGGCGACGCCCACGTCAGCGGCGTCATCTCGCCCTACGTCGGAGCGCACCAGATCGCGCCCGACGGGCACATCGCCTACGCGACGGTCCTCTTCGACGAACGCTCCTTCCAGCTGCCGACCACGTCGATCGACCGTGTGATCTCGACCGCCGAGGCCGCGCGCAGCGCGACGCTCGCAGTCCAGCTCGGCGGTCAGCCGATCGAGCAGGTCGAGCCTCCGAAGACCGGCCCGGCGACCGGCGTGGGCATCATCGCGGCGATCATCATCCTGCTGCTGACCTTCGGCACCGTGGTCGCGGCTGGTCTGCCGCTACTCACTGCCCTGCTCGCGCTGGGCACATCGCTCGGCGTGATCGAGCTGCTGACCCACGTCCTCGACGTCGTCAACTTCACCCCCGAGCTCGCCGCGATGATCGGCCTCGGGGTCGGCATCGACTACGCGCTCTTCGTCGTCACGCGCTACCGCTCGGGGCTCGACGAGGGACTCGAGCCGGACGAGGCGATCGTAACGGCGATGGACACGTCGGGACGCGCCGTGCTGTTCGCTGGTGTGACCGTCGTGATCGCGATGCTCGGTCAGCTGCTCGTTGGTGTGGCGTTCCTGCGCGGCCCGGCGGTCGGTTCCTCGTTGACCGTGCTTCTCACCATGCTCGCCGCGATCACGCTGCTGCCGGCCGTGCTCTCGAAGCTCGGTCGCGGCATCGATCGCCTCGATCCCTTCCACCTGCGCCATCGCCAGAGCAAGGGCGGCGGCTTCTGGGAACGCTGGGCGGCCTTCGTTCAGCGCCGGCCAATCGTCTGCGCGGCCGCCTCACTGGCGGTCCTGCTCGTGCTCGCCTCGCCAATACTCTCGCTGCGCCTCGGCGCGACCGACGCCGGTACCGACGCGACGAGCACGACCACCTACCAGGCCTACCAGCTTGAGTCCAAGGGCTTTGGCCCCGGCTCGACTGGCCCGATCGAGACGGTCACGAAGACACCGAAGCCGCACGACACGGCGGTCGCGGCGATCCTCAGCGCCGCGTTCGCCCGGCAGAAGGACGTCGCCGCCGTGACTCCTGCGACCTACAGCCCGAACGGCGGGATCGCGGTGATCAACGTCGTTCCAAAGACGACGCCGCGGGCAAAGGCGACCTCGACGTTGCTGAACACGCTTCGCAACGACGTGATCCCAGCGCTCGAGAAGCGCACCGGCGCTGTCGTCTACGTCGGCGGCACGACAGCCCTGTTCGCCGACTTCTCGAGCTACATGGCCAGCAAGCTGCCGCTCTTCATCGGCGCCGTCGTCCTGATCTCGGCGCTCCTGTTGCTCGTTGTGTTCCGCTCGGTGTTCATCGCGCTGAAGGCGATCGTGATGAATCTCCTGAGCGTCGGCGCGGCGTTCGGCGTTGTCGTCGCGGTCTTCCAGTGGGGCTGGCTCGGCAGCATCGTCGGTATCTCGGCGACCTCGCCGATTGCCTCGTTCCTCCCCGTGATGGTGTTCGCGATCGTGTTCGGCCTCTCGATGGACTACGAGGTCTTCCTGATGTCGCGCATGCAGGAGGAATGGGAGCGGACCGGCGACGCCGCGCACGCGATGCGCCACGGCCTCGCCGCAACCGGTCGGGTGATCACGGCTGCCGCCGCGATCATGGTCTGCGTCTTTGCATCGTTCGTGCTCGGCGACAGCCTCACGATCAAGCTGTTCGGCGTCGGTCTGGCAGCAGCCGTGTTCCTCGACGCGTTCCTGATTCGCGCCATCCTGGTGCCGGCGATCATGGCCCTGATGGGACCGCGCGCCTGGTGGCTGCCGCGCGGTCTCGACCGCGCACTGCCGCGGCTCAACGTCGACCCGAGGGGAGCGGAGATCGCCACCGAGGGAGTCTGAGCCGCGCCTCGGGCCTCCGTGACGTGAATCGGAGAGCCGACGCAGCCTTGTACTACCCAGAGCCGAAGGACGCAGCGGCCGAGATCAAGGACCACTTCGCCTTCTGCCACGGCGTCGAGCTGACGCCTAGCTGGCCGACCAGACGTCGAGGATGCCGCTCCGGCTGTCGCTGTTGGCGTTGCCTTCGGGCTCGATCACGTAGCCGTCGACCACGATCGGGCTGTTCCAGTGCCCGGTACCCGAGCTCAGCGTTGCTATCAGCTTGCCGCTGTGCGGGTGATAGACGTTGACGCCGCCGGAGTCCATGTCGTAGACGAAGAGCAGGCCGCCCGCGAGCACCGGCGTGGTCCCGTGTGTGGCGTTGCTCCAGGCGATATGCATGCGCCGGTGCGAGACGTAGTAGCCGGCGGTGCCGCCGCCATCGGCGACGAAGACCATCGAGTGCGAGACTGCTGGCGCGCTGAACAGCATCGCGCCGCCCGGTGTGCGGAGGATCTGCAGCTGGCCGCCGGTCTGTTCAGGCAGGCGATGGCGGCGGCCGTCGAGATCGCCGAGGCTCAGCACGCGCAGCAGGCCGTCCTTGCCACCGATCAGCGCCAGGTGGCCGGGAAGCAGCGCCGGCGAGCCCGAGCCCTCGTCGCTGTCGGAGCTATTGAGGGTCGCCTGGTCGGTGGGTGTGTAGGCCTGGATCAGCCGCAGGTTGGGCAGGCTCAGCTCGATCAAGCTGTCGCCGAAGTCCGTGGTGCCGTTCCAAGGAGCGTTACCGGTGGCGATCAGCACGCGGTGCCCGCCGGGCAGTACGACCGGGCCGCTCCGCGAGAGGATCGCGGAGTCGCTCGCCGAGCAGGTCGGCGGGGAGATGATCGCGTGCCGGTTGGCGCAGAGCGTGTTGAAGACGTGCTCGATCTGGCCGCTCTGGAGGTTGATCGCGACGATGTGGCCGACGTACGGCGGCTGGTCGCCGATGTAGCCGCCGGTCGTAGCGAGCAGCTCGCCGTCGGCGATGTTGAGCGAGGCGGTCAGCTTCTCGCGCGCCGGCAGCACCGTGATCCGCGCAGGCCAGCCGGCGGCCTCCTGGCCGTTCTCGAGGCTCAGCTTGTGGACCAGGCCGTTTGGCGAGGTCGTGTAGACGTACTGGTGGCTCGAGTCGGCGATCGGGCTGGCGGTCGTGAACTGGTAGGTGCCCGACCACGCCCCGATCCCGGGTGGCGTGAACTGCCAGAGCGTGTGACCGTCGCTCGGGTCGATCGCCTCCGTGATGCCGTAGGTCGTCGTGACGATCACCGCGTTCTGGACGGTGCCGTCGACGTTGACGCTGCTGAGGAAGATCGCCGAATTGTCGGCCGTGCCCGGCAGGTGCACCTGGCGCAGGTGGAGCTGCTTAACGTTTGCCGCCGTGATCCCGGTTGCGGCGCCGGTCGCGTTGGTTCGCTGCGGATTCAGCCCGAACTCGGGCCAGTCGCCAAGCGGCGCAGCAGCCCTGGCGCGGTTGGCACTGGCGACGTGGCCCGTGGCGATGACGTGTGCAGTCGTCTGGGCTGGAGCCTCGCCGGGCGAGCGAACTGCCACGATGGTGGCCGCTGCTGCACACAGCGCCGCCGTGCCGGCGATCACGCGGCGGTTAACCGTCCTCATCCCTTCCAAGGCTAGCGTCTAGCCGAGGTGGGCCGGTGCGATTGTCGCGGCTGGCGTCGCGCCCTTGGCCTTTCCGTCCACGTTCACCTGGAAGGAAGCGGAGCCGTGAGCCGGAAGCGACGGGATCAGGCTCTGTCCTGCGGCCACGACCCGCGCACCCGCGAGCGCGACCGCGTAGACCGTGACGTCGGTCTCGGCTGCAGCCGAGCTGTTGTTCGCGCTGCCGCTGATGAACGGCCCAACGAAGTTGCTGCCGCTGGCGAGCCTGCTGGCGCTCAACGATTGTGCTGGAGGGCTGGCCGTGGGCGCACCGATCTTTACGACGACGCGCACCGGCGTCCCACCGCTTGCGAGCACGTTTGAGTCGACCCACCACACGGTCGCGTGAGCTCCGAGGAGGGACAGCTCCCCGCTGGGTGAGCTCTCACCGACCGTCGAGTTGCTGTACACCGCCTTGCCGGCTGCGTCGTAGACGGTGATCAGGATTGGGATGTCGGCCTGCGCGTGGCTCGAGCTGTTGCTGAGCTCGAGCACGGCGGCGGTCCCACCGGCGGAGCTGACGATCTGGGCCGAGACGATGCGTACGCTCGAGTTAGCGCCCTTGATCTTGGTGACTGCGGCCGAGGCGCGTTGGTGGCCGAGCCGCTTGGCGATCTTTGCGCTCTCTTGTTCGGTGCTCTCGCAGCCCGCCAGGGCGATCGCGGCGAGGAGCGTGAGCAGCGCCGCGCTGCGGCGACTCATCCGAAGACGCCGGCGATGTACTCGCGCGTCTGTTCTTCGCGCGGGTCGCTGAAGACCTGCTCCGTCTCACCCGCCTCGACGAGGTCGCCGAGGTACATGAATGCGACGCGATCGGCGATTCGGTGCGCCTGCTGGAGGTTGTGCGTGACGACCACGATCGCGAGATCCTCGCGCAGTTGCAGGATCAGGTCCTCGATCACGGCCGTCGAGCGCGGGTCGAGCGCTGAGCACGGCTCGTCCATCAACAGGATCTCCGGCTCCTGAGCAATCGCGCGAGCGATGCAGAGCCGCTGCTGCTGCCCGCCAGACAGGCGTAGTGCCGAGCGGTTGAGGTCCGCGCGGACCTCGTCATGCAGGCCCGCGCGCTGCAGGGCGTGGTCGACGAGCGGTTCCAGCTCGCGGCGACGCGGGCGCTTGCGCGACTGCTCGCGCAGTGCGAAGCCGACGTTATCAAAGATCGACATCGGGAACGGGTTCGGCTGCTGGAAGACCATCGAGACGCGCCGCCGCAGCTCCGTGTCGACGATGTCGTCGGTGTCCTCGCCGTCGAGCAGGACGCGTCCGCTGTGGCTTGCATTCGGCGTCAGCTCCGTCAGGCGGTTCAGCGTTCGCAGCAGCGTCGTCTTGCCGCAGCCGGACGGTCCGATGAGCGCCAGCACCTCGCCCTGGCGAATCGATAGCGACACGTTCTTGACCGCCGGAGTGTTGCCGTAGAAGACGCTGACGTCCTCGAGGCGCAGACGCTCGACGGCCGTGACGGCCGCGCGCGCGCGGCGCGGCCGAGTGTTGGTTTGTTCGGGTGCGATGGCCATCAACTGCGCTTCTAAGTCGAGCTTTTCGATCGGCAATGGTCCATTCTGCCATGCCGGGCTCTCGGGCGCGAGGCGATTTCTCACGGCGCCGGCGCGGCCGTTCATGCTCCGAGCCTCCGCTCCGCGTGGATCGGAGGCCCGCCGATCCGGCCGATCCGTCCGACGCCCCAGTTGAGCACGAGGACCAGCAGCAGCAGGACGGCCGCCGCCGCGTAGGCCTTGTCCGGCGCGTTGCCGTCGCCCGCCGGCGAATTGTTGTAGATGTAGCTGGTCAGGCTCGAGCCGGTGCCGCTTAGGAAGCCAAGCG
>Ga0224544_1000024_pt1 | contig 17648 bp, 14 predicted proteins | sample 714P11014metaG_FD_179904 | JGI IMG/M metagenome (GOLD analysis project Ga0224544, IMG submission 179904) | Peat soil microbial communities from Stordalen Mire, Sweden - 717 P1 10-14 | ecosystem: Environmental > Terrestrial > Soil > Wetlands > Peat | place: Sweden: Norrbotten County, Stordalen...
TGATCTCGTCGACATCTCGCCGCAGCAGATCTGGTCGGTCGCCACGGCGATGATCCCGTTCCTCGAGCACGACGACGCAAACCGCGCGCTGATGGGCTCAAACATGCAGCGTCAGGCGGTGCCGCTGCTGAACACCGACGCGCCGCTCGTCGGTACTGGCATGGAGCGCCGCGCGGCGCTCGACACGGGTGACGTCCTGCTGGCCCAGAACGCCGGCACGGTCGCGTTCGTCGATGCGAACGAGATCTCGGTCGAGCGCTCGGACGGGACGAGCAACAGCTATCGCCTGCAGAAGTTCATGCGCTCCAACCAGGGGACGCTGATCCACCAGAAGCCGCTCGTCTCGAGCGGTCAGAAGGTATCCAAGGGCGACGTGCTTGCCGACGGCTCCTCGACCGACCGCGGCGAGATGGCGCTCGGCAAGAACCTGATGGTCGCGTTCATGTCTTGGGAGGGTTACAACTTCGAGGACGCGATCATCCTCTCCAAGCGCCTCGTGCGGGACGATGAGCTGACCTCGATCCACATCGAGGAGTACGAGATCGACGCGCGCACGACGAAGCTCGGGGACGAGGAGATCACGCGCGACATCCCGAACCGCTCGGAGGAGTCGCTGCGCAACCTCGACGACCGCGGCATCGTCCGCGTCGGCGCCGAGGTCGGCTCCGGCGACCTGCTCGTGGGCAAGGTCACGCCGAAGGGCGAGACGGAGCTGACGGCCGAGGAGAAGCTGATCCGCGCGATCTTCAAGGAGAAGGCACGCGAGGTCCGCGACACCTCGCTCAAGGTTCCCCACGGCGAAGGCGGCGTGGTGATCGACGTGATGATCTTCAGCCGCGACGCGGGCGACGACCTGCCGCCCGGAGTCAATGACTTGGTGCGCGTGTTCGTCGCCAAGAAGCGCAAGATCTCCGAGGGCGACAAGCTCGCCGGGCGCCACGGTAACAAGGGTGTGATCTCGAAGATCGTCGACGAGCAGGACATGCCGTTCCTCGAGGACGGCACACCGGTCGACGTGATCCTCAACCCGCTCGGCGTGCCGAGCCGGATGAACGTCGGCCAGATCCTCGAGACGCACCTCGGATGGGTTGCCGCGCAGGGCTGGTACGACGACGGCTCGGACGCCTACAAGCTGGCTCACCAGAAGGGCGGCAATGGACGCGTCTACGTCGCGACCCCGGTCTTCGACGGCGCGACTGTCGCCGACGTCGACGAGGCGCTCGTGTCTTGGCAGAACGACTACGACGGCGCGATCAAGATGGACATCGACAAGGGCCGCCGGGCCGGTGAGCAGGCCTCGGGCAAGGTGACGCTCTACAACGGGCGCACCGGCGAGCCGTTCGAGGAGAAGATCACCGTCGGCTACATGTACATCCTGAAGCTGCTGCACCTCGTCGACGACAAGATCCACGCTCGCTCCACCGGCCCGTACTCGCTGGTCACCCAGCAGCCGCTGGGCGGCAAGGCGCAGTTCGGCGGCCAGCGCTTCGGCGAGATGGAGGTCTGGGCGCTCGAGGCCTACGGCGCCGCCTACACGCTGCAGGAGATGCTGACGATCAAGTCCGACGACACCGTCGGGCGCGTGAAGGCCTATGAGGCGATCGTCAAGGGCGAGAACATCGCCGAGCCGTCGATCCCGGAGTCCTTCAAGGTGCTGCTGAAGGAGATGCAGTCGCTTGCGCTCGACGTCAACGTCGTCTCCGAGGAGGGTCAGCGCACCGAGATGCGCGACGAGGACGATGACCTGCTACGCGCCGCCGAAGAGCTCGGCATCGACCTCTCGGGCGTGCGCGTCGAGGACGAGATGCCAGAGGGTGAGGAGGAGATCACTCCCGCCGGAGCCGCCGAGGAGGATGACGGCGATGCGCCGGCGGTCAGCATCGACGACCTCGATGACGTGCCGGAGGACCCGCTCGTCGCTGTGGCCGTACTCGGCCTCGACGAGGAGGACGCCGACGGGGCTCTCGAGGACATCCCGCTGGAAGTCAGCCTCGAATCACTTGAACAGGACGAACCGCTTGACGAGGAGACCGCGTGATCGACATCAACAACTTTGACGCCATCGAGATCAGCCTCGCGTCTTCAAAGCAGATCCGGGGCTGGAGCTCCGGTGAGGTGACGAAGCCCGAGACGATCAACTACCGGACGCTGAAGCCGGAAAAGGATGGCCTGTTCTGCGAGCGCATCTTTGGTCCGACGAAGGACTGGGAGTGCTACTGCGGCAAGTACAAGCGAGTTCGCTACAAGGGCATCGTCTGCGAGCGCTGCGGTGTCGAGGTGACGCGCTCGAAGGTGCGTCGTGAGCGCATGGGCCACGTCGACCTCGCCGCGCCGGTCAGCCACATCTGGTTCTTCAAGGGCGTTCCGAGCCGGATCGGCTACCTGCTCGACATGGCGCCAAAGGAGCTCGAAAAGGTTCTGTACTTCGCCGCGTCGATCGTCACCTGGGTTGACGACGAGGCGCGCACGCGCGACATCGACAAGCTCCAGAAGGAGATCGACAAGGTCCTCGACGCCTACGCCGCTGAGCGCGAGGAGCGCGTGCTCGAGTTGCAGGAGTCGCTCGAGCGTCGTGAGGAGTACCTGCGCAGCGCGAAACAGACCGGTTTCTCACCGGATGATCACCTATGGGCCGACGCGCTCGACGTGAAGGTCGCGAAACTCTCCGCGGAGGACCGCGAGAAGCTGCTGAAGGAGCTGCGCAAGACGTTCGAGGCCGACATCGCCGACACGGGCGCCTACATCGATGACGCCGCCGAGCGCGTGCGCCAGGTCTGGGAGCTGTTCAAGTCGATGTCGCCGAAGCAGATCGAGCACGACGAGACGCTCTTCCGTGAGCTGACGGAGCGCTTCGGCAGCTCCTATGGCTTTGGCGAGTACTTCCGCGGCGGCATGGGAGCGGAGGCGATCCGCGACCTGCTCCAGCAGGTCGATCTCGACGCTGAGCGGATCGAGCTCTCCGAGGTGATCAAGACGGCGAAGGGCCAGCGACAGGCGCGTGCGGTGAAGCGGCTGAAGGTCGTCTCGGCATTCATCCAGTCCGGCAACAAGCCCGAGATGATGGTCCTCGACGCGGTTCCGGTGATCCCGCCGGAGCTCCGCCCGATGGTCCAGCTCGACGGCGGCCGCTTCGCCACGAGCGATCTCAACGACCTCTACCGTCGCGTCATCAACCGCAACAACCGCCTCAAGCGGCTGCTTGACCTCGGTGCGCCCGAGATCATCGTCAACAACGAGAAGCGGATGCTGCAGGAGGCTGTCGACGCGCTGTTCGACAACGGTCGCCGCGGCCGGCCGGTGACGGGGCCGGGCAACCGCCCGCTGAAGTCGCTGTCGGACATGCTGAAGGGCAAGCAGGGTCGCTTCCGCCAGAACCTGCTCGGCAAGCGCGTCGACTACTCGGGCCGTTCGGTGATCGTCTCGGGCCCCTACCTGAAGCTCCACCAGTGCGGGCTGCCGAAGCTGATGGCGCTCGAGCTGTTCAAGCCGTTCATCATGGCCCGCCTCGTCGAGCGCAAGTCAGCGCAGAACATCAAGGCCGCGAAGAAGATGGTCGACTCGTCGATCCCGGAGGTCTGGGACGTCCTCGAAGAGGTGATCCGCGAGCATCCGGTGCTGCTGAACCGCGCGCCGACGCTCCACCGCCTCGGCATCCAGGCGTTCGAGCCGCTGCTCGTCGAAGGCAAGGCGATCCAGGTCCACCCGCTCGTCTGTCACGCGTTCAATGCTGACTTCGACGGCGACCAGATGGCCGTCCACCTGCCGCTGTCGGCTGAGGCTCAGGCGGAGGCACGCATCCTGATGCTGTCCTCCAACAACATCCTCTCGCCGGCGCACGGGGCGCCGCTCGCGACGCCGACCCAGGACATGATCCTCGGTGGCTACTACCTGACCTACGGCCCCGAGGCCGAGGAGCTCGCAAAGATCGACCGTGCCTCGCACGAGCCGCGGCCGCACGCCTTCCGCACCGCCCAGGAGGCGGAGCTGTCCTACGAGGCGGGCGTCGTCAAGCTGCACGACATCGCGGAGTTCCGGCCGTTCCGCCGCGAGAGCGGGCACGTTCTCACGACGGTCGGGCGGATCATCTACAACGACCGCATCGAGCGGGCGCTCGAGGAAGCTCTCGGCACGTCGTTCGATCCGAGCACCTACGTGTTCGTCAACCAGTCGATGAAGAAGCGCGACACGACGCGGTTGATCGATGCGCTCGTCCAGCGCTACGGCGCGACGACGATCTCGCTCGTGCTCGACGCGTTCAAGGAGCTCGGCTTCAAGTACGCGACGCAGGCGGGGATCACGATCTCCAAGAACGATGTCGTCGTGCCGCCGAACAAGCAGGAGATCCTCGGCCGCTATGAAGCGGAGGTCGCCGAGATCCAGGAGCAGTACGACTCCGGCCTGATCACCCAGGAGGAGCGCCACGAGGCCGTCGTCGAACGCTGGAACGCGTGCACCGACGAGGTTGCCGAGGCGATGATCGCGAACCTCGACGAGTTGAACCCGATCTTCATGATGGCCAACTCTGGAGCGCGCGGCTCGTTCAAGCAGATCCGCCAGCTCGCCGGCATGCGCGGCCTGATGGCGAACCCGAAGGGCGAGATCATCGAGCGGCCGATCAAGGCCAACTTCGTGGAGGGTCTCTCGGTGCTCGAGTACTTCATCTCGACGCACGGTGCGCGCAAGGGCCTCGCGGACACGGCGCTTCGCACCGCCGACTCCGGTTACCTGACGCGCCGCCTCGTCGACGTCGCACAGGACGTGATCATTCGCGAGCCCGACTGCGGCACCGCGGAGTACATCGAGGTGCCGGTCTTCAAGGAGGGTGGCGAGGCCAACGACAACCTGCTCGGGCGATTCGCGGCCAGCGACTTCCAGACCAAGCGCGGGCGGATGCTCGTCGAGCAGGGCAAGCAGATCGACCGCGCCGAGTTCGCCGACATCGTCGAGAGCTACCGCGAGGACTACGAGCAGCGCAGCCACAACACGATGGTGCCGGTCCGCTCCGTGCTCAAGTGCGAGGCGGTCACCGGGGTCTGCCAGGCCTGCTACGGGCGAGCAATGGCGACCGGCCAGGTCGCGCAGATCGGGGACGCGGTCGGGATCATCGCCGCGCAGTCGATCGGCGAGCCGGGCACGCAGCTGACGATGCGGACGTTCCACACCGGCGGCGTCGCCGGCGCGGACATCACGCACGGCCTGCCGCGCGTCGTCGAGCTGTTCGAGGCGCGCAAGCCGAAGGGGCTCGCGAAGATCGCCGAGCAGGACGGTGTGATCACGATCGAGGAGACCGACAAGGCGCTCACCGTCGTCATCACCGACCAGGCCGGTGAGGAGCATCGCCACCAGTTCCCGCGCCGTACGCGCGTATTCGTCACGCCGGGACAGAAGATCAAGGCCGGGACGCAGCTCAACGAGGGCTCGCTCTACCCGCACGAGCTGCTGGCGATTCGCGGGCGGACGGAGACCGAGCAGTACCTCGTCCGGGAGGTGCAGGAGGTCTACAAGTCACAGGGCGTCGACATCAACGACAAGCACATCGAGCTGATCGTGCGCCAGATGCTGAAGAAGGTCCGGGTCGACCAGAAGTGCGACACCGACTACCTGCCCGGCCAGTACGTGGACCACTTCGAGTTCGCCAAGGCAGCCGAGCAGGTCGCCAAGGACGGCGGCGAGGCGGCCGAGTTCGAGGACATCATCCTCGGCATCACGAAGGCGTCGCTCAACACCGACTCCTTCCTCTCGGCGGCCTCCTTCCAGGAGACGACGAAGGTCCTCACCGACGCGGCGCTCGAAGGCAAGATCGACCGCCTCAACGGTTTGAAGGAGAACGTGATCATCGGCAAGCTGATCCCGGCAGCGACCGGGCTAAAGCGCTACCGCCGGATCGAGATCGAACCGTCCAAGCCGCTCCCGCGCGCCGTCGACGACCTCGGTCTGCTCGGCGGTGACGATCTCGCCTCCGAGCTCGGCATATCGAGTGGCTTCGCCGATTTCGAGGCCGATCTCGCGTCGCTCGAGGAGATCGGGCTCGGCAACGATCCCGGCTTCGCCGAGGAGCTCGCCGAGCTCGACGTCAGCGAGGAATAGGTGGGAATCGGTCCTTCGTGGAGCCCGCTGGGCTCCACGAAGGCTGCGATTCTCTGACTCAGCGGAGACCTAGGGTCGACACAACTCGGTCGTTGGCCGGCAGCACCGCACTCGCACCACCGCGTAGGATCCGTGCGTGGCGTGGAGCGGGTTTGCCCCGTGCGAGGCGATCTTCTTCGACCTCGACGACACCCTGATCGACTTCGATGGCGCCGCTGTCGAGCGCTGCTGGCAACTCGCTTGCACGGAGGTCTTAAGCGATCAGGCCGACGGCATGGCCGCGGAGCTGAGGAGCGCGATCAAGCGCGTCGGCGCCTGGTACTGGGCTGATCCTGACCGGCACCGCCGCGGCCGCGCCGACCTGATGGAGGCCACTCGCGCGATCGTCGGCCAGGCCCTCGAGACGATCGGTCGCCCTAACGATCAACTCGCGCGGACGCTTGCGACCCGCTACAGGGCGCTTCGCGACGAGCGGCTCGAGATCTTCCCCGGTGTGGTGGAAATGCTCGCCGGCCTCGTGGCAGCCGGTCACACGCTCGGCATGATCACCAACGGAGACTCGGCCGGTCAGCGCCGCAAGCTCGAGCGCTTCGACCTCGCGAAGCACTTCGCCTACATCGGAATCGAGGAGGAAGCCGGAGTTGGCAAGCCGGAACCGGAGGCCTACTGGCGCGCGCTGCGCGCCGTCGACTGCGCTCCCGGCGATGCCTGGATGGTCGGCGACAACCTCGACTGGGACGTCATAGGCGCGCAGGAGCTCGGACTTCGCGCCGTCTGGATCGACCGCCACCGTCGAGGCCTCCCCGACGACTCCAGCGCACGACCCCACCACATCGCCAGGCGCGTCACCGAGCTGGGAGTCGTCCTCGGCTGAGCCCCCGCAGGCGCCCTTTCACCTGCGCTTACCGAGCGCTGCGACCGTTTGCCGCAACCTTCTTGGTGCGCCGGTGGTTGTAGACGTTTGACCGGTCTGATCTACAGGGCGGCGACCGGCGCGTCGATACGAAGGATGCAATGGGGCTTCGGCCCCTTCGTCGTCTTTGGACTTGGACACATGATTCAGATTGGCATCCTTCTAGCGGTCTGCTGCGCGCTCGTGACGAACCTCGCGTTCTTCTACAAGCAGCGCGGCGCAAAGCTCGCGCCGGCGGTCAGGGCGGGCAGTCCGCTGCGCTCGGCCCGCGATCTGTTCGGATCTCGCTGGTTCACGATCGGCATGCTTGTGGCCGTGGGTGCCTGGCTGCTCCACGTGGCGGCGATGGCGTTCGCTCCGTTGACGACGGTTCAGGTCGTGCTGGCAGGAGGGATCGTGCTCGTCGGGGTGATGGCGGACCGCTTCTTCGGCTTTACGGTCAACCGCCGCCAATGGCTGGGACTCGGCTTGACGGCGCTCGGGCTCGCCGCGTTTGCGCTCACGGCTCCGGGTGGCGGCGGCGCCCACTCGAGCTTCTCGCCGTCGGGCATGGTCGCTTTCGAAGCGGTGCTCTGCGGCCTCGGCGCGGTCCTTATCGTCGGTCCGTCGGCTGGCGCTCCGCGTCGCCATCACGGGACGATGCTCGGCGCCGCCGCAGGCATCCTGTTCGGGGTCTCCGATGTGTCGATCAAGGCGCTGACAGGAATCGCCGGCGCGCACGGCGTGCTCGGGCTGTTGCTCAGCCCATGGCTGGCGGTGACCGTGGTCGCTTCGGTTGTCGCCTTCTTCGCCTCCGCCAAGTCGCTGCAGGACGGCGATGCCGTGCCCGTGATCGCGATCACGAGCGCGACGGCGAACATCTCGGCGATCGCTGGCGGCTTTCTCGTATTCGGCGATCCGCTGCCGAGCGGTGCCATCGGCATCGCGATTCAGGCGATCGGCGTGCTGGCCATCGTGTTTGCGGCAGCGCTGATGGCCTCGTTCGGCGGCGAGCGCGCACAGCAGGCGAGCGCCGCACTAGCCGCATCCTGACGCGGACGGCGAATACCTCGCCAAACGGTCGGCGGGGCGCCCGTCATCCTTTGCTATGGTCCGCCACCCATGCCGACCACGAGCCAACTAGTCCGCACCGGACGCAAGCCACCGAAGAAGAAGCTCGCAACACCGGGCCTGAAGTCCGGTGCCGGGCGCAAGCGTAAGGTCGCTGCGCCGCAGCGCCGCGGCGTCTGCACGCGCGTCTACACGGTGACGCCGAAGAAGCCAAACTCGGCGCTGCGCAAGGTCGCGCGCGTGCGGATCACCGGCTCGATCGAGGTCACGGCCTACATCCCCGGTGAGGGCCACAACCTGCAGGAGCACTCTGTCGTGCTCGTGCGCGGCGGTCGCGTCAAGGATCTGCCAGGCGTGCGCTACAAGGTCGTCCGCGGTGCGCTCGATGCGGCCGGGGTCAGCGACCGCAAGAAGGCGCGCTCGCAGTACGGCGTCAAGAAGGGCTAATGGTCAGCTAGTGCCGCGCCGTGCAGCAGCACAGATTCGCCGGGTCGCGCCCGATCCGGTCCACCGCTCTCGCATCGTCACCCAGGTCATCAACAAGGTGATGGTCGACGGCAAGAAGTCCACCGCCGAGCGGATCGTCTACGACGCGCTCGCGATCATCGCCGAGCGGACCGGCAAGGAGCCGGTCGAGGCGCTCGAGGAGTCGATCAAGATCCTGACGCCCTCGCTTGAGGTGCGCTCGCGTCGCGTCGGCGGCGCCACCTACCAGGTCCCGGTCGAGGTTCCGGCCGCCCGCGCGCGCACGCTGGCCGTTCGCTGGCTCGTCGAGCACGCACGCACACGCCGCGAGAAGCAGATGGCCCAGCGGCTCGCCGGTGAGCTGCTTGACGCCCAGTCGCAGCAGGGCGGGGCCTATAAGCGCAAGGACGACATCTTCCGCATGGCGCAGGCCAACAAGGCCTTCGCGCACTACCGCTGGTAGCCGATCGGCCGCTGCGCTAGCGCCGGCGATCACGGGCGCCCTGCTATGATCCGCCGAGTGTGGCGACGCGTGCGTGAGCGCGCTCGCCGCTGCCCTACGACCATGGAGACCACGAGCGCATAGCAAACGCGACCGAGGGCTGGACAAGCGTGTTCATAGGCCTGCGGGCCTATTTTTTTGCCCTCTCAGCGACCGCGTTCAAGCAGGCCTCGGACCACTCCAGTCGAACTGCGATAGCCCAAAATGCCAAGAGCCTTCTCCCTAGAAAAGACCCGCAACATCGGGATCATGGCGCACATCGACGCCGGTAAGACGACGACGACCGAGCGCATCCTTTACTACACCGGCCGCACGTACAAGATCGGCGAGGTGCACGAGGGCGCGGCCACGATGGACTGGATGGAGCAGGAGCAGGAGCGCGGCATCACGATCACCTCGGCCGCCACGACCTGCCAGTGGAAGGACCACCGGATCAACATCATCGACACGCCCGGCCACGTCGATTTCACCGTCGAGGTCGAGCGCTCGCTGCGCGTGCTGGACGGCGCGATCGCCCTATTTGACTCGGTCGCCGGCGTCGAGCCGCAGTCCGAGACCGTCTGGCGCCAGGCCGACAAGTACCACGTTCCGCGGATCGCCTACATCAACAAGATGGACCGGATCGGCGCCGATTTCGAGCGCGGAGTCCAGACGATGATCGATCGCCTCGCCGCCCACCCTGTACCGATCCAGCTTCCGATCGGGGCCGAGAGCGAGTTCGAGGGAATCATCGACCTCGTGAAGATGAAGGGGATCTACTACCTCGACGAGCTCGGCACCGAGCAGGAGGAGCGCGAGATCCCCGCCGAGCTCGCCGATGCCGCCGCCGCTGCTCGCGAGCACCTGCTCGAGGAGGTCTCACACTTCGACGACGCGCTGATCGAGCTGATCCTCGAGGAGCAGGAGATCCCGGTCGAGCTGCTCAAGCGCGCAATCCGCAAGGCGACGCTGGCGATCGCCCTGACACCGGTCCTCTGTGGCTCCTCGTTCAAGAACAAGGGCGTCCAGCCGCTGCTCGACGCGGTGCTCGACTACCTGCCCTCACCGCTCGAGGTCCCCCCGATGATTGGAATCGAGCCGTCGAAGGACGGTGAGGGCGTCGAGGCGATCCGCGAGCCCGACGATTCGGCGCCTTTCTCGGCGCTCGCCTTCAAGATCATGGCCGACCCGTTCGTCGGCAAGCTCACCTACTTCCGCATCTACTCGGGCAAGCTCACATCGGGCGCCCGCGTGCTCAACGCCTCGACCGGGCGCACCGAGCGGATCGGGCGGATCCTGATGATGCACGCCAACGACCGCGAGGACGTCACCGAGGTCTACGCCGGCGACATCGCCGCCGCGGTCGGCATCAAGCAGGTCACGACCGGCGACACGCTCTGCGCGCCCGACGCGCCGATCAAGCTCGAGCAGATCATTTTCCCGGAGCCCGTGATCAAGGTCGCGGTCGAGCCGAAGACGAAGGTCGACCAGCAGAAGATGTCGGTCGCGCTCGGCCGCCTCGCCGAGGAGGACCCGACGTTCCGCGTTCAGACCAACGACGAGACCGGCCAGACCGAGATCTCCGGCATGGGCGAGCTGCACCTTGAGGTGCTGGTCGACCGGATGAAGCGCGAGTACGGCGTCGAGGCAAATGTCGGCCGCCCGCAGGTCTCCTATCGCGAGACGGTCCGCGGCGAGGCCAAGCACGTCGAGGGGCGCTTCGTGCGCCAGACCGGCGGCTCGGGCCAGTACGGCATCGTCTATATCAACCTCGAGCCGGCTCCCGGCGAGGGTTTCGACTTCGTCAACAAGATCAAGGGCGGCTCGATTCAGAGCGAGTTCATCCCCGCGGTCGAGAAGGGCTGCGAGGAGGCGCTCGAGAACGGCGTCAAGGCCGGCTACCCGATGGTCGACATCCGCGTCACGCTGACCGACGGCAAGTACCACGACACCGACTCTTCGGAGATCGCCTTCAAGATCGCCGGCTCGCTCGCCTTCAAGGAGGCCGCGCGCCGCGCCAAGCCGGTTCTGCTCGAGCCGGTCTTCGCGGTCGAGGTCGTCGTCCCCGAGGACTTCCTCGGCGAAGTGATCGGCGATCTCTCGCGCCGGCGCGGGCGGATCGAGGGCCAGGAGCGGCGCGGCAACGCGCTCGCTGTCACGGCCCGCGTGCCGCTGTCCGAGATGTTCGGCTACGCGACCGACCTGCGCTCCAACACGCAGGGGCGCGCCAACTACACGATGCAATTTGAGCGCTACGAGGAAGTGCCGCCGAACATCGCCGAGAAGGTCGTCGAGAGCCGCGGTGGCGAGTCAGCTGCAGCGGCATAGCAGCGCCCACCGTCGCCGGACGACGGTTTCTGAGAGTATTTCCGGGTTCGCCCCCGATGGGCGGGCCTCCAACTGCGAACACAGGAGCAACTGAAGTGGCAAAGGCGAAGTTCGAGCGCGACAAGCCGCACGTCAACGTCGGCACGATCGGTCACATCGATCACGGCAAGACGACGCTTACCGCTGCCATAACGAATGTGCTCGCCGAGAAGATGGGCGGGGAGGCCAAGAGCTTCGAGGAGATCGACAACGCTCCCGAAGAGCGCGAGCGCGGCATCACGATCGCGACCTCGCATGTCGAGTACCAGACAGAGAACCGCCACTACGCGCACGTCGACTGCCCCGGACACGCCGACTACGTCAAGAACATGATCACCGGCGCGGCGCAGATGGACGGCGCGATCCTCGTCGTCTCGGCCGCCGACGGCCCGATGCCCCAAACGCGAGAGCACATCCTGCTCGCTCGCCAGGTCGGCGTTCCCTACATCGTCGTCTTCCTCAACAAGGTCGACATGGTCGACGATGAGGAGCTGCTCGAACTGGTCGAGGTCGAGGTGCGCGAGCTGCTTTCGCTCTATGACTTCCCCGGCGATGACATTCCGTTCATTACGGGCTCGGCGCTCAAAGCGCTCGAGGGCGACGAGGCCTACCGTGAGAAGATCCTCGAGCTCGCGGCCGCGCTCGACTCCTACATCCCGCAGCCGGTACGCGAGCTCGACAAGCCGTTCCTGTTGCCGGTCGAGGACGTCTTCTCGATCACCGGTCGCGGCACCGTCGCCACCGGCCGCGTCGAGCAGGGCATCATCAAGACCGGTGAGACGGTCGAGATCGTCGGCATCAAGGACACGACGAGCACCGTCGTGACCGGGGTCGAGATGTTCCGAAAGATCCTCGATCAGGGCCAGGCTGGCGACAACGTCGGCTGTCTGCTCCGCGGCACCAAGCGTGAGGAGATCGAGCGCGGGCAGGTTCTCTGCAAGCCCGGTTCGATCACGCCACACACCCACTTCAAGAGCGAGGTCTACGTTCTCAAGAAGGAGGAGGGCGGCCGTCACACACCGTTCTTCTCGGGCTACCGGCCCCAGTTCTATTTCCGCACCACCGACGTCACCGGCGTGGCGAACCTGCCCGAAGGTGTCGAGATGGTCATGCCCGGCGACAACGTCCAGATGGAGATCGAGCTGATCCAGCCGATCGCAATGGACCCCGGGCTGCGGTTCGCGATCCGCGAGGGCGGCCGCACGGTCGGCTCGGGAGTCGTGACCGAGATCATTAAATAGACAATTTCTTGGCCCGCATAGCGGGCCAAAAAATTGCCGACGCAACAACCGATACGACAGCCGCGGCCTCGCGTTTCAGCACGGGCCGATTGAGACGGGGGAGGCGCAGCCCGCGCCGACACCCCGTGAAGTTTTGAGCAACGGTCACTACCACCGCAACCACTTAGAGAGACAGCGCCGACCCCAATGCCACCCGCAGCTCAAAACAAGATTCGCATCCGCCTCAAGGCCTATGACACCCAGGCCATCGAGACGGCTGCAAAGGAGATCGTCGACACCGCCACGCGGACCGGCGCGACGGTTTCCGGGCCTGTGCCGCTGCCGACCGAGAAGAACGTCTACTGCGTGATTCGTTCGCCGTTCAAGGACAAGGACTCGCGCGAGCACTTCGAGATCCGTACGCACAAGCGGCTGATCGATATCCATCAGCCGACACCGAAGACCGTCGACTCCCTCCAGCGCCTCGATCACCTGCCCGCCGGGGTCGACATCGAGATCCGTCTCGCAAGCTGATGGCCGCGATCCTCGCAAGGAAGCTCGGGATGACGCAGCTCTTTGGGGAGGACGGCGCAGTCGCCCGCGTCACGGTGCTCGAAGCAGGCCCCTGCTACGTCACCGCGATTCGCACGAGCGAGCGCGATGGCTACGACGCGGTGCAGCTCGCTTTCGGCGCGACGCGCGAGAAGTCGCTCAGCAAGCCCGAGCTCGGTCACCTGGCCAAGGCATCGGCGCCGCCGATGCGCCATCTGGTCGAGTTTCGCGGTGAGGGCGAAGGCCTCAACGTCGGTGAGACCGTGGGTCCCGACGTCTTCGAGCCCGGTCAGCGCGTCAAGGTCTCCGGCGTCTCCAAGGGCAAGGGCTTCCAGGGCACCGTCAAGCGCCACCGCTTCAGCCGGGGGCCGGTCACGCACGGCTCCCACAACACCCGCGCGCCGGGCTCGATCGGCGCCTCGGCGACGCCCTCACGCGTGATGAAGGGCATTCGCGGTCCGGGCCAGATGGGCAACAAGCGCATCACGCAGCGCGGACTCGAGGTCGTCGCGGTTCGCCCCGACGAGCATCTCCTATTCATCCGCGGCGCCGTTCCCGGTGCGCGCGGCGGCTACGTCGAGGTCCGGACCGATGGCTGAAGCCCCGGTCCTGGGCGGAGCCAGCCGCTCGGTCGAGTTGAACGCGGACGCCTTCGGCGCGCGCTTCAACGGACCGCTCGTTCACGAGTCGGTACGCGCCGAGTTCGCAGCCCGCCGTCGCGGCAGCGCGTCGACCAAGACGCGCGGCCTGGTCAGCGGCGGCGGCGCGAAGCCGTGGCGTCAGAAGGGGACCGGCCGCGCTCGCGCCGGCTCCTCACGCTCGCCGGTGTGGACCGGTGGCGGCACCGTCTTCGGCCCGCATCCGCGCTCCTACACCTTCAAGGTCAACCGCAAGGAACGCCGGGCCGCGCTGCGCAGCGCGCTTTCTCTGCACGCCGACCGGGGCTCGCTCGCCGTCCTCGATGCCGCCAACCTCGTCGAGCCATCGACCCGGGTCGCGGCCCGGCTGCTCGACGCCTGGGGCCAGCCGCGCGCAACCCTTGTCGTCGTGACTGCCGAGGAGCGCGGCGCAGCACTCTCATTCCGCAACATCGATCGCGTGTCCGTCCTCGAGCCGGCCAGCGTCGGCGTCGCCGACATCGTCGGCGCCGCATCGCTCCTGTGTTCAGATGCGGCATTGGCGGAGCTGACCGCTCGGGCTGCGGGGGCTGCGGGGGCTCCGGGGGACGCGGCTGACGCCGCGCCCTCCTCGCCGGCGGAGCGGCCGGCTGCCGCGCGTGGCCGTGCTGCGTCTGTCCCGGCGAGTGCGGCTGCCGCGGGCGCCGCAGCTTCCTCGCCGCCGGAAGCGACTCCTGCCAGGCGCAGCCGTGCCGTCTCGGCGCCGACGGCGAAGGCGGAGGCGCCCACCGCGAAGGCCAAGGCTCCAGCGAAGCCGAAGGGGACTGCGGGCGCCGCGGCTTCGGCCGCGTCGTCCTCGTCTGCTCCGAAGGCCCCTGCGTCGCGAAGCCGCGCAGCCGCAAAGCCGGCCGCCGAGTCTAAGGCGTCGGCAAAGCCCGCTGGCGAGTCCAAGGCGTCGGCGAAGCCCGCCGCTGCGGCAACCAAACCCAAGGCCACGAAGCCCAAACCCGCCCCGCGCGGTAACACGACGGCTGCAAAGCGCGCCCCGGCCAGGACGCCAAGGCCCGGAGCTGGTGGCGGCAAAGCCGCCACCAGCGAGGACCTCTGATGGAGCACGCCCAGGTGATCATTCGGCCCGTCGTCTCCGAGAAGAGCTACGTGCTCGCGGCTGCCGGCAAGTACACGTTCCGGATCCATCCCGACGCGCACAAGACGCAGGTGCGCCAGGCGGTGGAGGCGATGTTCGCAGTGCACGTCGAGGATGTGCGCACGATCTCGGTGCGACCGAAGCCGAAGCGGCGCGGCGTGACGCGCGGGAAGACGCGCGCTTGGAAGAAGGCGATCGTGCAGGTCCGCTCAGGCGAGACGATTCCGATCTTCGCCGGTCTCGAGGGAGTGCAGGGCTGATGCCGGTTCGCAAGCCAAAGCCGACGAGCCCGGGGATGCGGTTCGTCTCCTACTCGGACTTCGCCGAGGTCACGACCGACAAGCCGGAGCGCTCGCTCGTCGAGGGCCTGACGAAAAGCGGCGGTCGCAACTCCTACGGCCGCAAGACCTCACGCCACCGTGGCGGCGGCGCCAAGCGTCTCTATCGCAAGATCGACTTCAAGCGACGGAAGGACGGTGTGCCGGCGCGCGTCGCGGCGATCGAGTACGACCCCAACCGAACCTCCTACATCGCGCTCCTGCACTATGCGGACGGCGAGAAGCGCTACATCCTTGCGCCCAACCGACTGACGGTCGGCATGACTGTGATGTCGGGCGAGGAGGCGGAGATCGCGGTCGGCAACTGCATGTCGCTGACGAAGATGCCGACCGGCACGGTGGTTCACAACGTCGAGCTCCAGGCTGGCCGCGGTGGCCAGCTCGGCCGATCGGCCGGGACCTCGATTCGGCTGATGGCGAAGGACGGCGACATGGCCACGCTGCGACTTCCCTCGGGCGAGATGCGGCTCGTGCGCGCGGAGTGTCGCGCCACGGTCGGCGTGCTCGGGAACGCCGACCATCAGAACGTCAAGATCGGCAAGGCCGGTCGCAAGCGCCACCTCGGCGTACGACCGCAGACGCGTGGCACCGCGATGAACCCGGTCGATCACCCGCACGGCGGTGGTGAGGGCTCAACGACGCCCGGACGTCATCCGGTCACCCCGTGGGGTGTGCCGACGCTCGGATACCGCACGCGTAAGAAAGGCAAGGGCTCGGATCGCTACATCGTTCGCGGCCGGCGCCGCGGGAAGGGTAAGCGATGAGCCGTTCGAGCAAGAAGGGGCCGTACGTCGAGGAGCGCTTGCTCGCGCGCGTCAACGCGATGAACGCCGCCAACACAAAGCAGATGCTCAAGACCTGGTCGCGAGCATCGACGATCTTCCCCGAGATGGTCGGCCATACGATCGCCGTCCACGACGGGCGTAAGCACGTTCCGGTTTTTGTCAGCGAGTCGATGGTCGGTCATAAGCTCGGCGAGTTCGCCCCGACCCGCACCTACCGCGGCCACGCCGGCTCAGGGAAGATCAGGTAGCCGATGGCTGATTCAGACGAGCTGAAGCCGCCGCGTCGGCGTGCCGCAGCGAAGAAGACTGCGGCTGCCGCGGCTGAAGCCGCGTCGTCCTTGGCTGCGCCGAAGCCGGCTGCCAAGCGCACTCGTGCGACCGCGAAGAAGACTGCGGCTGCCGCAGCTGACGCCGCGTCCGCGCCGGTGCCGGCCGCGACGCGTACCCGTGCTGCCGCGAAGAAGCCGCCGGCCGACAAGGCTGCTGAGGCGAAGCCGGTGCGTAGCCGGGCCGTGGCGAAGAAGCCCGCTGGTGAGCCTGCTGCCACTACGGCGGCTGCGGCGGTTGGCAAGGCGGCCGCGCCGGCCGCCGCCAAGACCCGGCGACCGGCACGTAGAGGTGCGCTAGCCAAGGAATCGGCCAAGCCGGTTCCGGTGGCGTTCACGGTCAGGGCGCAGGCCCGCTACGTTCGCTCTTCGGCGCGCAAGGCGCGGCTTGTGTGCGACCACATTCGCGGCAAGTCGGTGCCTGAGGCCCGCGCCGTGCTGGCGTTCGCGCCGCGCGGCGTCGCCAAGGACTGGTCGAAGCTGCTCGATTCGGCGATCGCCAACGCCGAGAACAACCACGAGCTCGTCGGCGACGAGCTTCACGTCACCACGGTCTACGCCGACGAGGGGCCGACACTGAAGCGCTTCACGCCGCGCGCGATGGGTCGCGCGACGCCGATCCACAAGCGCACGAGCCACCTGACGATCATGCTCGGGCCGAAGGAGTAGCGATGGGACAAAAAGTTCATCCCGAGTCGATGCGTGTGGGCTACATCCACGACTGGCAGTCGAACTGGTTCAACGAGCGCAACTTTGCCCAGTTCCTTTTCGAGGACATCAAGATCCGCGATCACATCACGCGCAAGCTCGCGCACGCCGGCCTCTCGGACATCACGATCAAGAAGAACTCCAACGAGGTCGAAGTGAACATTCGCACTGCCCGGCCGGGCATCGTTATCGGCAAATCGGGGACCGAGGTGGATGCGCTGCGCAAGGATCTCCACCGCATCACCGGCAAGCAGATCAAGGTCAACATCCTCGAGATCAAGCGCCCCGAGCTTGACGCCAAGCTCGTCGCGCAGTCGATCGCCGAGCAGCTGCAGAACCGGGTGGCGTTCCGCCGCGCGATGAAGCGCGCGCTGACGAGTGCGATGCGATCGGGAGCCAAGGGTGCGAAGGTCCAGGTGTCAGGTCGGCTCGGCGGTGCCGAGATGGCGCGCACCGAGGCCTACTCGGATGGCCGCGTGCCGCTCCACACGATGCGAGCCGACATCGATTACGGCTTCTACGAGGCGCGTACCACCTTCGGGCGGATCGGCGTCAAGTGCTGGATCAACAAGTGCGAGATCATGCCCGAGGG
>Ga0224544_1000025_pt1 | contig 17636 bp, 17 predicted proteins | sample 714P11014metaG_FD_179904 | JGI IMG/M metagenome (GOLD analysis project Ga0224544, IMG submission 179904) | Peat soil microbial communities from Stordalen Mire, Sweden - 717 P1 10-14 | ecosystem: Environmental > Terrestrial > Soil > Wetlands > Peat | place: Sweden: Norrbotten County, Stordalen...
CACTAGCGTGTCGGGTTTGTGGTCCAGTATCAAACCTCGGAGGGCGCCGGACTCTGACTCCTGCTGGACCAGCTTCACCAGCGCTGAGGAGTCGAGGTAGAGCTTCACCGCTCGTCGGCGCGCAGTGCGGCCAGCCGCGCCGACGCATCGATGCCGTAATCGATGGGCGCGTCGTCCGTCACGTCGCCCCCACCGCTGGCAGCGATGACCTGTCCGCTCGCGACGAGCTCCTGCCAGGGATCCTCAGGAGTGGGCACCAGCAGGGCGACCGGGCGGCCGCGATCGGTCACCTCAATCGTCTCGCCGGTCGCAACCCGGGCGAGGTAGCGGCTCGCGTGCTGGCGAAGCTCTCTGACGCCGATCCGATCCATGATGCTACAAGGTAGCACCTCGGTACTTTGCAAGTGTCGGCCGAAGCCGTGCTCTCCAGTGTTTTCAGGCGTTCTCGGGCCGTGGGGGCGGCGTCATTCCGGCCGTGCCGGCATGCGAGAGGCCTGGCGACGGGCGACGTACCGGCGCATCTTCGCCGTCTTGCCGCAGTCCTCCATGCTGCACCAACGCCGGCTCCCGTTCTTGCTCGTGTCCACGAAAAGGAAACGGCATGCGGCGCACTGCTTGACATCTTTGAGCGAGCGCGATTGGACGAGGTCGATTGCGGCCTGCACCAGCGGCCATAGTGAAGCGTTGAGGCTGGTGCAGTCGGACCAGTCCCAGGCGTAGCTCTCGCCTGTCCTCGCGAGCTTCGCGTAGCCAAGGGATCTCGCCGCGTCGTCGCGGAGCAGGCCGAGCAGCCCGTTGTCTGGTTCCTGCTTGCGTGCTAGCGCAGCGAAGAGCTCCCAGAGTTGCGACCGCAGGCGCGCCGCCTCGCGCAGCGCCGATGCGGCTGCCGTCGGAGCCTCGCGCGCCGCCAGGGCGAGCGCGTTCAGTTGTGGATTGCCGATGGCACCCACCTGGCGGCTCCAGCTGAGGAGATCCTCGTAGCTCTCCAGGGCGTCGCCGTCGGGCGGGCCGTCGTGTGGCCCGGTCTCGGTGTTCACGAAGTCGAGCGCCAGGTTGCCCCCGACCAGTCGCACCTGTTTGAAGTGACCGTGGGTTTCCATCAAAACGCAGTTTACAGGCTGACACGAGGCGAGGGGAATGGTATGTTGCTGGTGTTACGGCGATAGCAGGTAACCGAGGCATGCTGGCAGACCGATCGGAATGACCAGCGCGGCCGGCATTTCCGTAAACGGCGCGCGGCAGCGGACCCACGCCGCTGCGTGGGTTGCACCGCAAAATCCAGGCCAGAACCGATCAAGGAGCCGACCGATGTCCTTCCCGTCCACGCCCAGCCAGCTTGCCATCTTCCAACCCCCGGCGCTGCCAACTGTCTACGACACTCCGCAGGTGATCGTGCCGCGTCGCAGACGACACGCCGGTTGGGCCGGATTACACCTGACTCCGCCACGGCCAACCCGGACTGTCGGCGAGCTCCGCCGGTAGGCGACGTTCGTGACGGCGCCGTAGCCGACGACCGCCCTGGGCGGCGAAGTGTTGGAGCTAGCGCCGGGGAGGATTGACCTGGCGGCGGCGATTACCTCCACCGCAGTAAACGTCGGCATCAGCACGGGGGCGCTCGGCGGCGGCCTCCTCATCGAGGCCGTTGGCCTCCGCGATACGGTACTCGCGGCCGGCATCCTCAGCGCCGTGGGGCTCGTGTTCGCGACAGACAAAAGGCCACGACGATCTGCGGTCCCGGCAACGGCCCCGCCAAGCGACTTCGCGCGGTCCGACGCTGCCCACAGTAGGCACGAGTCAGGAGGCGCAAGCCTTGAGCAGCACGGAAGCAAACGAGACGGTGATCCGCCCCTACCGGGCGGATGATCTGGGCGCGGTGTACGAGGTGTGCGTTCGCACGGCCGATGCGGGTGGTGACGCACGGGGGATCTACCGTGGCGATGAACTCATGCCCAATCTGTTTGCCGGTCCCTACCTGTTGCTCGATCCGGACCTCGCCTTCGTTTTGGATTCCGAGGGGAGTGGTGTCGTGGGCTACGTGGTGGGTACGGCGGACACGCGGGCATTCGTTGGCGCTTATCGCGACCGGTGGATTCCGCGGTTGGCGCACCACTATCCCGAACCATCGGGCGAGGCGACCGAACCCGACGACATCATGATCGCGCTTCATTACCGCCCTGAACGGATGATCCTGCCGGAGCTTGCGAGCTACCCGGCTCACCTGCACATCGATCTGCTGCCTTCGTTCCAGCGCTGCGGACACGGGAGACGCCTCATCGCTGCCTTCCTGACCGCGGCGCATCGACGCGGCGCGCCAGCCGTCCACGTCGGCATGCTGACAGCGAACACAGGTGCGCGAACCTTCTACGACCGGCTTGGCTTTCACGAGATTGACGTCGCCGATCCCGGCCCACTCAGCTACCTCGGCCGGTCCACCAGCTCAATGGCGGCCGTGGCTGCACCGTAACGACCGATTGGAGTGAAGATGGCCAAGCTGATTTATGCGGCGATCGTCGAGTCGTGTGCGCCTCAGACCGTTCGCAGCGCTTCGGTTGGCGACATGTTCGCGGCGCGGACGGCGGGGATTAGTCCGGCGATCGCGCCGATTGCGATTGCGGCGGCGAGCCCACCACCCCAGGCGAGCGGCGGGATGACCACGGCCCAGCCTTTGGTGGATGCGTAGATCGTGGTGGCGAGGATGCCGGCGAGCACACCGACGATGCCGCCGAGTAGCGCGAGCAGGATCGCTTCGCTGAGGAACTGGGTGCGGATGTTTGCCTTCGTCGCGCCGAGTGCGCGGCGCAGGCCGATCTCCGAGCGGCGTTCGAGGACGCCGATGATCATGATGTTGGCGACGCCGACCGCGCCGACCAAGAGCGCGACGGCGGCGAGGCCGAGGAACAGGTCGTTGAACGCGCCCTGGGCGTCGGCTCTTGCGACGAGCGCTGCGGAGGGCTGGCTGACGTCGACGTTGCTCGGGCTCTCGGGGTTTGCGGTCGCGGCGAGGATGTTGTCGACCGCCTCGACCTGGCTGTTCTGAGTGCGAACGTAGATCTCGGAGGGGTGGCCGTCGAAGTCGAGGTAGCGCTCGGCGGCCGGGAAGCCGACGAGGACGCTGCTGTCGATCTCCGGCGCGAGCACCGCCGAGCGCAGGATCCCGGCGACGTAGAACCACATCCCGCCCAGCCAGATCCGCTCGCCGGCGAACACCCTGTCGATCCCGAGGAGTTGCGCGGCTTGGGCGCCGAGCACGGCGACCGGCTCGCGCTCGGTTGCAGCGTTCAGGTAGCTGCCCTGTCGGATGCTCGTCCCGACCGCGCCGGGCAAGCCGAGGCTGGTGGCGCTGATCGAGATCGCGTTGGTGTCGATCGAGGGGATCAGCGGGCTGCGGAACACGTTGCCGTTGACCGACCCGGTGTACTGAACCTGGGTTATCGGGCCGATCCGTTTGATCATTGCCGGCGCCGCGTCGGGCAGCTCCGCGGTCTGACCGAACAATGTCTGGCCGTTGGTCACATCGAGCAGGTTCGTCCCGAGCCGGCTGATCTCCGACAAGAGCCCGGCCTGCGAAGATGCCGAGAGGCCGAGCACCGCGACGATCGCCGCGACGCCGATCGCGATCCCGAGCGCTGACAGCGCCGCGCGCACCCGCCGCGTCCGAAGGCCGACGCTCGCGAGCCGCGCGAGATCGCCGAACCGCAGCTTCGACGGCGCCAGCACGGCCTGGGTGCCTGTGCCGCGCGTGGCGGCACCACGCGGGCTCGCGCTTGCGGCGCTCACCGCGCCCGCGTTGTGTCGGCGACGACGCGGCCGTCGAGCATCTCGATCCGCCGCGGCAGCCTGGCCGCGATCTCCCGATCATGCGTGATGACAACGATCGTCGCACCGTCTTTGTTGAGTGCTTCGAGCAGCTCAAGCACCCCGGCGCCCGAAGCGCTGTCGAGGTTCCCGGTCGGTTCATCGGCGAGCACAATCGCCGGCGAACCGACGAGCGCGCGAGCAATCGCGACACGCTGGCGCTCACCACCTGAGAGCTGGGTCGGGCGAAAGCCAGCTCGCGGGCCCAGCCCGACGCGCGCCAGCGCGCTAGCGGCGGCCGCGCGCCGCTCCACGGGCTCGACGCCGGCATAGAGCAGCCCATCGGCGACGTTCTCGAGCGCGCTCTCGTGCTCGGCGAGGAAGAACTGCTGGAAGACGAAACCGATCCGCGTCGCGCGCAACGCCGCAAGCTCTCGATCATCGAGGCCGCCGACATCGACACCATCGATCCGCACGGTGCCGCTGCTCGGCCGGTCGAGCGTCCCGATCAGGTGCAGCAGCGTCGACTTGCCCGAGCCCGACGGGCCGACCACAGCTAGCAGCTCGCCCGCGCCGACGCTGAAGCTGACCTGATCGAGTGCGGTCACCGGGGGCTCGGTCATGTAGACCTTGCTCACGCCTTCGAGCTCGAGCACCGGCGACTCCACCGCGTGCCAATCGGCACGCTCGGCCATCGGCGATGAGGAGCCTGCCGCACGCGGCGCGACACCGCGTGAGGGTGCAGCGCCTGCGGGGCTCACAGCGACGGCACCACGACGCGCTGCCCGACCGCAAGCCCGGGACCGCCCACCTGGACCATCCCGCTCGCGTCGTCGAACAGGCCGAGCGAGACACCGACGAGCTGGTGGCGCCCAGCGGGCGAGACCTCCTCGACCGCATAACCGCCCCCCGAAAGCGCGAGCAGCGCATCGACCGGCACGACCAGCGCATTGTTAACACTCCCAGTCGTGATCGCGACATCGACCGGCGCCTGGTCGATCGAACCGGTTGCCGAAGGATCGAGCGGGCGGACCGACACCGGTACTGTCGGCGAGCCGCCGTTCTGGCTGGCGCTCGCGACAGTCCCGATCGACGTCACAACGCCCGGCGTGTTCGCGTTGTCAGGCAGCGTGATCGTCACCCGGTCACCGACCGCGACATCGGTCTGCTCCGCCGCGTCGAGCTCGATCGAGACGACACGCCGAGCCGAGCTGCCCGTCAACAGCGGCGCGCCTTGCCCCGCGCCCCCGCCGAGCGTTCCCGCGACGTTCGTGATCCGCAGACGCTGTACCGGCAGAAAGACCGCCTGCCCGAGCGCGAGCGTCCCCGTCTCGGTCACGCCGAGGTGGTCCTGGAGCGACTCCAGCGCGTCAACCGTCGCGCCGCTGAAATCGTCCGACGTCGGGCTCAGCTCCGCGCTCGTCGCGTAACCCAGCCCGACGAGGTCGCGGTTCAGCTGCTCGACATCCGCGCCGCTCATCCCGTCCGACAGCGCGCGATAGAACGGCACCTTGCCGCTGAGCAGGATCACCGGCGCCCAGTCCACGCGGTAGAGCACGCCGCCCTCGGGGATGATCTGACCGACCGACGGCAGCCAGGTCAACGTTCCCGACGCGCCGTTGATCACCGAGTAGCTGCCGGCGAAGCCGAGCGTGCCTGAGGTCTCCGTCTGCGAGGAAAGCGCCCCGCGCGTGATCGCCTGAAGGCTCGTGCCGCCATCGTTCACCTCGCCGCCGCCGGCGCCGCCACTGCCAAACGGATCAGCGAACGCGACAACCACCACCGCGACAACCACGATCAGCGCCGCGACGACAGCAAGGCGACGACGCGTGAAGCGCAAGCCGCGATCAGCCGCCCGGCTCGGCCGTTGAAGCACCTGAGGCGCCGCCCTCGGCGCTCACGGGCTCAATGTCTTTCCCGCTGCAGGCGTGGCGCTCATCACAGTCCGCCTGGTAGCGCGCCGTGCGGCTTGGTGCATGTCCGGGTCGCGCGCAGGAAGATCGGTGATGAGGGGTCGAGGTCGGTGCCAGGGCGCCAGTTGAGCTCCAGGTCGCCGCCGCTCGTCGGGTCGGGGAAGTCGAGCACGCCGTGGCTGAGCATGCACTGCGCGTAGACGACCGCCTTTTTGACGAACAGCTGCTGCTGGGCGAGGCTGGGCGTGGCGTGGGGCAGGTCCTTGTCGCAGTTCTGCTGCGCGCTCATGATCTCCGACGAGCCCGGGACGATCCCGACGAACGCGCCCTGCGAGGTCGGGTCGGGGAAGTTGGGGTCGCCGTTCGCGCGCGCACACTGCGCGAACTTGAGCAGCTGCGCGCCGCTGTAGGAGCCACCCGTTGCGCTTATCTCCTTAACCGAAGCGCCGGGCACCAGCGAGCTCGAGCTCGGCGCGCCGCCGGCAGGGGACGACGGCAAGCCGCCGGTCACCGCACCCTGAAACGGCACCGGAGAGCGCGCACCACCGCCACCGCCGCCGAACACGACGTAGGCGCATACCGCGGCGAGGACGACCGCGCCGAGCGCCACGCAGGCCCGGCGGCGACGCCGATGCTGGTGCGAACGCGCGTCGTCGATCACTCCAAAGCGAATACGAGCAGCCCACACAGACCTCATAGGCGCTACTATGACTAGCACCATGATGGATGTCAAGATCGACCGCTCAGACCCCACCCTTCTACACGACCAAGTCGCCGCACAAATCCGACGCGCGATCGCCGACGGCGAAGCAAAACCCGGCGAGCGCCTACCCCCAGCACGCGACTTCGCCGCCGTGATGGGCGTCAACACCAACACCGTCCTGCGCGCCCTCCGACTACTCCGCGACGAAGAGCTCCTCGAGTTCCGCCGCGGCCACGCCATCCGGGTCGCCGGCACAGCGGAACGGGGCACCGTCATCGCCAAAGCAATCGAACTCGTCCAACTCGCACGCCAAAACGGATACAACCGCGCCGAACTCCTCGAAATCATCCAAGGCCTGCCGTAGACGACCGGCCGTCGCCCAGGAGAGACAGCGCGGTTTTGATGGGCCGGCCAGGACTCGAACCTGGGACCGACGGATTATGAGTCCGCTGCTCTAACCAACTGAGCTACCGGCCCGCGATGCACAGCGTAGTCGCCGGGACGCGGTGGTTTGGCGTGCGCCGCCGCTCGCTGGCTCGACGAATGTTCGATGTGGCGGCGAAGGTGTATCCCCGATCACAAGGGTGAGTGGTACGCCGGGCGTTCACGTTACCGAGCTTGCGAGGCGCACGCGCGCTGCGAGGGGCGCTCGGCGCCCTGGTCGCGTTCGCGTTGCTCGCCTGCGTACCGGCGGCGGGGGCGGCGATCGTCTCCGGCGGTGGTGGTGGGCGGCTCGGAGTGCAGCCGCTCACTCCGAGCGTTCCTGAGGCGCCGACAGCTTCGCGCGTGCTGATGGGCCCGCTGCTCGGGCCCGACCAGGGGATCGTCTACCACGGTGGGCCAGTGCTCCACGGGGTCACCACCTACGCGATCTTCTGGGACCCCGATCATGTGTTCGACTCGAGCACGGAAAGCCTCGTCGGTGGCTTCCTCTCAAACGTGGCGGACGCCAGCGGCAGCAACGACAACGTCTTCTCCGTCGCCGCTCAGTACACGGATGCCGCCGGCAGCGCGCAATACGCTCAGAGCTTCGGCGGCAGCTACCTCGACAGCGATCCCTACCCGACGAGCGGTGGCTGCGGCGAGACGACACCCACCGCGCCTACCTGCCTGACCGACTCGCAAATCACCGGCGAGCTGGAGGGTTTCGTGGCCAGTCACTCCCTGGCCAGCGGACTGGGATCGTTGTTCGTCGTGCTCACGCCCGACAGCGTCGTGACGTGCCTGGACGGCGGCGATCAGTGCTCGAACAACGCGTACTGCAGCCTCCACTCCTATGCGAGCGACGGCAGCTCGCCGCTGCTCTACATCGAGATCCCGTTCACCGAGCTAGGATCGGCGAGCGCTGCGAAGGGCTGTCAGGACGACGGCAACCCGCTGGTCCAGACGCCGAGCGGCGACTCCGGCTTCGGCGATGTGGCGCTGAAATCGCTGGGCCACGAAATGCTCGAGACGATCAGCGATCCGCTGCTGAACGCCTGGTATGACAGCGCGGGCGACGAGATTGCCGACCTCTGCAACGGCGTCACCTGGAGCCCCGACTCGTTCCTGCCGGTCCTGGGTGGCGACGCGTCCGCCGGCACGCTGTGGAACCAGGCGATCAACGGCGCGAATTACTACTTGCAGGGTGCGTGGAGCAACGCCACCGGGGCCTGCGCGCTGAGCGCTTCGCCTGTCCCCGGCTTCAACGCTCCGGCGTCCGCCTTCGCTGGGGCACGGCTCAGCTTCGTAGGGGCTCCGGGCACGAACGCGGCAGTGAACAGCTACGCCTGGAGCTTTGGCGATGGTCAGAGCTCCGACGGGCAGAGCGTGACCCACACCTTTGCCGCAGCTGGCGTGTACACGGTGACGCTGAGCGTGACAGACAGCTTCGGCGACACCGGCTCGGTGAGCAGGCAGGTTGACGTGACGGCGCGGGCGGGCAGGACTGCGGGAGCCTCAGCCGCGCACTCGCCACGGCGCTCGACGATGCGCTGTGGGCGCGTGCGTCACAGGCCCGGCCGCGTCGAGGTGCGGCGCTGCACGAGGACGGTCGTGTCTCACTCGAGCGCTCGCGCGTGTAAACGCGCCGCGCGCGGGAAGCACGGCAGGGTCTGCAATACGGTCGTGCGGACCGTCACGCGCCGCGCGGCTTGCAGGTCGCGGCGCGCCCGAGGGGCTGCTAAGTGGTCGCTGCGGTGCGCTGCGGCGGTCGTGGTGCGACGGCGCGGCTGAGCAGGCGCGCCGTCCATCGTGCGCACGAGCGCGGCTGCTCGCATAGTCTTTGCCGACCGGTGAGGCACGGCGTCCCAACGAGCTGCGCGGCTGTCTGGCGCGCCGCGAATCGATGAGCGCCGGCGAGACTTCGGCTGACGGCGCGGAATCGGCGGGCGACGAGCGCCCGGCGGGGACGTGGCGGCAACGCCACAGCGCTCGTCGGAGCTTCGCGCTGCGCCGCGAGCACGCAGCACTCGGCTTCGTGCTGCTCGTATCGGCAGCGCTCGAGGGCCACCGCATCAGCCACAACGGGTATGGCAACAACTACTACTCGGCAGCGGTCAAGTCGATGCTCGGCTCGCTGCACAACTTCTTCTTCGTCGCGTCCGACCCGGGCGGACTGATCTCGGTCGACAAGCCGCCGCTCGGCCTTTGGCTGCAGGCCATCAGCGCCAAGCTGCTGGGCTTCCACGAGCTCAGCGTGCTGCTCCCCGAGGCGGCGTGCGGGTTCCTCGCCGTGCTCTGCACGTATTTCATCGTGGCGCCGCGATTCGGGCGCTGGACGGCGGTCGGTGCTGCCGCCGCGCTCGCGGTCTTCCCCGCCTTCGTTGCATCGACGCGTGACAACAACCTCGATGCGCTGCTGATCCTGCTGATGCTGCTCGCCGGCTGGGCAACCGTGCGGGCGATCGAGACCGACCGCCTGCGGACGCTGCTGCTGGCGGCGCTGCTCGCGGGGCTTGCGTTCAATACGAAAGCGCTCGCCGCCTACCTGATCGTGCCGGGAATGGGAATCGCCTACCTGCTTTGCGCGAACGGCTCGATCCTCCGAAGGGTGCTCCGAACGGCCGTCGCGGCGATGGTGCTCGCCGCGGTGTCGCTCGTCTGGATCGTCGCCGTGGACCTGGTGCCGCAGGATCAGCGGCCATACGTCGGCGGCACGATGAACGACTCCGAGCTGACGCTGACCTTCGGCTACAACGGCTTCGGACGCGTCGCCGGCGAGGTCGGGGGCTCCGGGACGAGCTTCTCATCCGGCGTTCTCGGCAACTCGGCCGCGCACCCGGCGCCCGACACCTCGTCGGTGCTTGGCTCGCGGGTCCAGAGCCAAGAGTGCAAGCCGGCGGCGGGTGCGAGCGGCGCCAGTGGAGCGACCGGTACCACCGGCCTGGCGACCGGTACCACCGGCCTGGCGATCGGTACCACCGATAGCCAGGTCGGCATCTTCGCGGGGACGAAGTGCGTGACCGTCATTTCGGACACCTACGGTCAGCCGCCCGCCCCGACAACGCCGACGGCGCCAACGGCGCCGGTAGTCCTCCGTCACTACTCACCGATCGCGCTCGGTCCCTCACCCGGTCCGCTGCGACTCTTTGGCACGGGGTTCGGAGACCAGGCCGGCTGGCTGCTGCCGTTCGCCGTGTTCGGCCTGATCGCCCTGGTGGTCGTGTTCTTCAGGAGCCCGTTACGCGACCGCCGGCTCGCGCCGCTGATCGTTTTCGGCGGCTGGTTCGTCGTCGAGGTGCTGGTGCTCAGCTTCTCCAACGGCATCGTGCATCCGTACTACACCTCGGCGCTCGGCCCGGGGACCGCAATCGTCGCCGCCTGCGGCGCCGGTGCCTTCATCGCGCTCGCGCGTCGCGACCGGCGCTACCTGGTGCTGCCGGTCGCGGCACTCGCAACGACCGTCGGCGTCCAGATCTACCTGCTGAGCCGCCAGTACGACTACCTCGAGTGGCTCTGGCCGATCCTGATCCTGGCCGCCGTCGTTTGCATCGCGCTGCTCTGGTTGCGACCTCGCCTGACAGCGGCGACGATCGCCACCGGACTCGTCGCGCTCCTCATCGTGCCCACGCTTTACTCGAAGACCGTGTGGGATGTGCCGGTGGACGGGACGTTCCCCGCCGCCGGCCCCTACGCCGACGCGGGCCAGGGCGGTGTCGGCGCGTCAGCCCCGACGTTGCCGATCCTGGCGCAACTCTTCAGGTACGTCGACCCGCGAGCCCCGCATGCGCGATACGCCCTGCTAACGCAGGCCTCGATCACCGCGGCGCCGATGATCCTGCTGGGCTACAAGGCCGCGGCGTTCGGAGGCTATGGCACCCAGACTCCCGCACTGACTCCGAAACAGCTGGCGAGCCTCGTAACGCGCGGGGAAGCGCGCTTCATCCTGATGGGCGGCGCGTACACGTGGCGTGGCGGCAACGCGGCCTCGAGTGCCGTCAAGGCGGCGTGCGCCATCGTCCCGCCGGCGCGCTGGCGGCCGCCGACCTACATCGGGACACCCGCGCATCCGATCGCCTGGTACCCGGTCAGCGGCCAGAACTACGCGCTCTACGACTGCAAGGGCCACACGAAGCAGCTGGCGGCGGACTAGCGCCGCGTGGGCAAAAAGGGCGCTGCTGGAGCTCCGGGGGTGGGACTCGAACCCACAACCACTCGCTTAACAGGCGAGGACTCTGCCATTGAGTTACCCCGGACCGTGCTACCCCGGAGGGTGCTTGTACGACGCGTCGGCCGGGACGACTGCCATCCCGTCCTCGACCTCCGCGTGGCAATTAGAGCACAGAAGGACGCACTTCTGCGCCTCGAGCCGCAACTTCGCCAGAGCGATTGCGACCCCCCTGGCGTTCATCTCGTGGCGCTTTTGCGACGGTTCGAGGTGATGGAAGTGCAGCGCCCGCATGGTGCGGTCATACCCGCATATGCAGCACGCCCCGCCCGCTTCCTGCACGAGCGTCGCCTTCACAGTCCGCCGTCTGCGCGCCACGGCGGCCGATCGACACCGCTTGCAGCGATAGTAACCACGCCCATCGAGGCAGAACTCGGTATCGCCGTGATGGGCGCAGTGCATCACCGCCGTCGCTAGACCAGAGTGCTTCGCCGCTTTCGAGGCCCAGCCCGTACGAGTCTTCAGTCCGTACCGGATCAGCCAATGGCGCACCGTGGCCTTGCTGCGATCGACCGCCTCGGCGATCTGGGCGATCGACATGTTGGCCTCAACGAACGCTTCCAGGTCCTCTAGCGGAATGCCGCCGCGTGCGGCGTGCTTCTCATGCCCGGCTGCGCTCAGGCCGTGCTTCTCGAGCCAGTACGCGACCGTGCTCGGGTGTCGGTCGACCAGGCGGCCGATCTGCTCCAGCGAGAGTCCTTCAGACACCCACAGAGCAAGCTTTTCCTTATCCATCCCCGTCTCCTTCGCTACGAACATATGTTCGTATACTTTAGACACCGCGCCGGACGGCTCGGCGCCCGCGCGAGCCTGTTCTGTAACGGATCCTGCGCTGCCTGGACTGAACTCTTGGACCCCGTCAACGATCCAGGAGGCCTCCACATGTTGCGAACAGGGAAGATCGGAGTCGCGTCGGCGATCGCCGCCGCAGCGCTCGCTGCCACCGCCGCTGCCGCTTCAGCCTCGCCGCACCACTTTTTCTTTGAGCGCAGCGGCGATGCCGTGTTCGTGCAGAGCGACTACGCCGCGGGCAACACCGTCTCGGTCTACGACCGCGGGCGCGACGGCACGCTCGAGCTCGCGACCACCTACGCAACGGGGGGCCTCGGCGGCGCGCTCGACGGCGCCGTCGTCGACGACCTCGCCTCGGAGGACTCGCTGGTTTACGACCAGGCCGCGAGCCTGCTGTTCGCCGTCAACGCCGGCAGCAACTCGGTATCGGTGTTCGCGGTGCGCGGCGATCAGCTCGCGCTGACCCAGCAGATCAGCTCCGGCGGCAGCTTCCCCGTCAGCCTCGCGCAGCACGGCAACCTGCTCTACGTCGTAAATGCGCGCGCCGGCGGCAGCCTCCAGGGCTACGTGATCGCCGGTGATCAGCTCGTGCCGCTCGCGGGCTCGAACCGGAGCCTCGGCCTCGCGAGCGTCACCGGACCGACCGAGTTCGTTAGCACGCCCGGCGAGGTCGGCTTCAGCCCTGACGGACGCCAGCTGATCGTCACAACGAAGAGCAATGGCAACGACATCGACGTCTACGCGGTCGAGCCGAGCGGCGAGCTGTCCGCGACAGCGGTCGTCAACAGCGAGCCGGGAACAGTGCCGTTCGGCTTCGTCTTCGACCCGTTCGGCCGGCTGGCGGTCGCCGAGGCCGGCACCGACGCCGTCGCGACCTTCAGGCTGAGCCCGCAGGGGACCGCGACGAACCTCGCTTCGGTCGCGACCACGCAGGCCGCCACCTGCTGGATCGTCGAGGACGGCGCGACGCTATACGCGTCGAACGCCGGCAGCCCGTCGCTCAGCTCGATCTCCTTCGAGCCGTGGAACGGACTGACCCTGCTCACCAACACGACAACCGATCCTGGCACGGTCGACGCTGCCGTCGCGCCCGACGGTCGTTTCCTCTACGTGCAGACCGGCGGGAAGGGCATCGTCGATGAGTTCCAGGTCGGCTGGGACGGCGCTCTCACCGAGATCGGCTCGGTGACCGTGCCGAATGCGGTCGCCGGCGAAGGGATCGCCGCTTCCTGAGCGACTGCAGGTCAGCCGGCGCGCCTCAGGCGGCGCGCCGGCTGGTCCGCCTCCACCGGAGATGTCAACGATCGCCCTGCCCCGCCTGTCCAGCCGCCGTACGCTTGCGCCAGTGGACGCCGACGCACCGCTCCTCCTCGCCCGGCTGCGCGCAGGTGATGAGGCGGCGTTCGTCGGCCTCGTCGCAACCCACCACGACGCCATGCTCCGTCTCGCATCCACCTTCGTCTCGAGCCGCGCCGTCGCCGAAGAGGTCGTCCAGGACACCTGGCTCGCGGTGGTGCGCGGGATTGAGCGCTTCGAGGGGCGGTCCTCGCTGCGAACCTGGCTGCTCACGATCCTCGTCAACCGGGCGCGCAGCGCCGGCACGCGCGAGGCGCGTAGCGTGCCGATCGCCGACGCCGGCCCGGCCGTCGATCGCTCCCGCTTCGACGCGAGCGGCCACTGGAGCTCGCCGCCTGAGCACTGGGTCGAGGACGCCGAGAACCGGCTCGGCGCCGCTGCACTCGCGACGCTGATTCGCGACGCGCTCGCCGAGCTGCCGGCGCGCCAGCGAGCGGTCATCGCGCTGCACGACGTCGACGGCCTGCGCGCCGCCGAGGTCTGCGAGATCCTGTCTCTCACGCAGTCCAATCAGCGCGTCCTCCTGCACCGCGGGCGCAGCCACCTGCGACAGGCGCTCGAATCCGCGCTCGGAGAGAATGACTGATGCTGCTGAGCCGCGACTTCGTCTGCGAGCAGGCCGTCGAGCTGGCCAGCGACTACCTGGAAGGCGCGCTTTCACGCCGCGAGCGCCGCCGGTTCGAGCGTCACCTCGCGGGCTGCCCCCACTGCACGGAGTACCTCGGACAGATGCGCGAGACGATCCGTCTGACCGGGCGCCTCCTGCCTGAGGATCTCTCGCCCCAGATGCAGGCCGCGTTCTCCGAGCTCTATCGCCGCTGGCGCGCAGAGCTGCCCGCCGACAAGACCTGAGCGCGCGCGAGCGGCGCGCCGAGGCGCAGCCGCCCCTAACGCGCCGTCGCGGCCGTCTCCTCGAGCGCTCGCACGAGCCACTCGGCGAGCTCCGCCTGAACCTCGGCGCGCTCGTGGCCGAGCTGCTCGACTCCGGCTCCGCCGCCGGCGCGCACGCCCTCTATCGCGCGTTCGATGCGGGCGAGGTCAAGCTGGCGCACCGCGACCTCGAGCTGCCCGGGCATCGCCTCGAGTGTGCTGGCGATGACCGCGAGCTTCGTAAGCAGAGTCCTCAGCGCGCTCTCATCGGCGTGGACGGCCGGTGACTCGATGCTCGCGCGAAGGCGCTCCGCGGCGGTGCGCGTTAGCTGATTCGCGAACATCGCATCGATCGCGATCTCGCCTAGCAGCGCCGATCCCCGCTCGGGCAGCGCGATGCAAAGCTCGAGGAACGCGAACTCCGTGCGCTCCCCCGCGTCGAGCGCCGGGGCTGACACGCCGGCGGCAGCCTGACGCGCGCCGCCGGCGCCGAGCACCTGCTCGACCGTTCGCTCCGACACGCCGAGCTGCGAGGAGACCTCGCGCTCGAGCTCCTCACGCATCGCCCCGGGCCCGAGCTCGGCGAACACGGGCCGCAGTTGCTCGAGAATCCGGTCGCGGCCCTCGGGCGTGCCACGGTCCCCCCCGGCGAGGATCCGCTCGACGCGGAAGCGCACGAACGCCACGGCGCGCTTGACGAGTGCCGGGAGCGCCGCGGCGCCTTCACGCTTCAGCACATCGGCCGGGTCGCTCCCCGCCGGCAGCGGCACGACGCGCAGCTCGATGCGCTTGGCTTGAACGAGCGCCGCCGATTTCAGCATCGCGGCCTGCCCCGCCCCGTCGGCGTCGAGCGCGAGGATCAGCCGCGGCGCGAGCCGCGCCAGCACGCCGACCTGCTCGGCGGTCAGCGCAGTGCCCATCGACCCGACGCAGTTCTCAACGCCGGCCTGGTGCATCGCGATCACGTCGGTGTAGCCCTCACACAGCACCACCGCGCCGGCCTGCGCGGCCGCGCTCTGCGCGAGGTGCACGCCGAAGAGGTGCTCGCGCTTGCGGAAGATCGGGCTCTCCGAGCTGTTCACGTACTTCGCCGGATCCTCGGCGCGCATCGCCCGCGCTCCGAAACCGACGACGCGACCACGGCGGTCGCACAGTGGAAAGGTGATACGCGTGCGGAAGCGGTCGTAGACCCGCCCGGGCTGGTCGATCGAGCGCTGCACGAGCCCGGCCTCGAGCAGCTCCTGCTCGCTGAAGCCGCCGCGCCGCGAGGCGAGCAGCACGCGATCCCAGGCACTCGGCGCGTAGCCGACGCGGAAAGCTCGCAGCACCGCCTCCTCGAGGCCGCGCCCCGCGAGGTAGTCGCGCGCCCGCGCAGCCTCGGTGGACTCCCAGAGGTAGCGCTCGTAGTAGCCGCAGGTCCGCTCGAGCAGCGCCTGAAGCCGCGCCTCGTGGGTGCGCCGCGCCGCTGCGCGCGGGTCCTCCTCGGCCAGCTCGAGCGTCACGTTGTAGCGCTCGGCGAGCATCTCGAGCGCGCCGGGAAAGTCGAAGCCCTCGGTCTCCATCGCGAAGGTGAACGGATCGCCTGAGGCCTGGCAGCCGAAGCAGTAGTACATCTTCTTCGACGGCGTGACGTTGAACGACGGCGTGCGCTCGTCGTGGAACGGGCACCGGCCGGTATAGGAGTCCGCGCCGGCGCGACGCAGCTCGACGCGCGTGCCGACGAGGTCGATCATGTCGACCGCGTCACGGACCCGCTCCTTGCTGTCGTCGGTGTAGCGGGGCATCTCAGACCCCGTAGACGTCGAACGCCCGCGGAACGGTCAGCTCCTCGAACGCGCGGATGCAGTAGCGGTCCGTCATCCCGGCGATGTAGTCGCTAACCCTCCTCGCCAACTCGCCGTCGTCGGCCAGCCGGCTCGCGAAGGGCGGCTGTTCGCAGTAGCGCTCGAACAGCGTGCGGATCACGGTCTCGACCTTCGCGTGCTCGCGCCGTGCGACCGCCCCGAGGTAGACGTGCTCGAACATGAAGTCGCGCAGTGCAGCCATCGCCGCCGCGGCCTCCTCCCCCTGGACGATCTCGCCGGCGCGCTCGGAATGCTCGACCAGGTCGTGGACCAGCGCGTCGATACGCCGGGAACCGCTCTCGCCGAGGCCGGCGATCGCCTCGCGCGGAAGCTCGCCGACCGAGAGCACGCCGGCGCGCAGCGCATCGTCGATGTCGTGGTTGAGGTAGGCGAAGCGGTCAGTGATCCGTACGATCGCACCCTCGAGCGTCGCGGGCGCGGCCGCGCGCCCGGAATGCGCGAGGATCCCGTCGCGAACCGGCACCGTCAGGTTGAGGCCGGCGCCATCGCGCTCGAGGTGGTCGACGACCCGCAGCGACTGCTCCCAGTGGTGGAAGTGGCCGCCGAAGCGCTCGCGCAGGCAGCGGTCGAGCACGTCCTCGCCGATGTGCCCGAATGGTGGGTGGCCGAGGTCGTGACCGAGCCCGATCGCCTCGACGAGATCCTCGTTCAGGCGCAGCGCCCTGGCGACGGTGCGCGAGATGCCCGTGACCTCGAGCGTGTGTGTGAGGCGGGTGCGGTAATGGTCGCCCTGCGGCGCAACAAACACCTGTGTCTTGTGCTTGAGTCGGCGGAACGCCTTGCTGTGGACGATCCGATCGCGGTCGCGCTGGAACGGCGTGCGCAGCGCGCAGTCCTCGTCGGGCCGCAGGCGCTCGGCCGGATAGGAGCGCGTCGCCGCCGGCGCGAGATCGCGCTGCTCGCGCTCGATCTGGCGCGCGGCGAAGCGCGCCGCAACCTGCTCGGGGGCGCTCGCCCTCATCGGGCCACCGCCGCTCGCAGGTGCAGGTGCGCGTGGTGCTCGAGCGTCTCGCCGATCGCGCGCTCGGCTTCGCGCAGCGCCTGCGGCGAGGCCGCGGGCGTCTCGGCGAGCGGACTTGCGAGCGCTGCGATCATGAACCCGTAGGTCTCCTGGGAGAACGCGAACGATCCGGCCTCGCAGGCGGTGCACACGACTCCCCCCGCCGCCGCCGAGTAGCCGGCGAGGTTCTCGAGCCCGCCGCACGAGGCGCAGGAAGCCAATGATGGCGAGAGTCCCGCCGCGACCAGCAGCTTCAGGCGGAAGGCCAGGGCGTTCGCATGGCTTGCGTAGCGCGGATCGCCGGCGAGCAGCGCCAGCTCATTGGACAGCAGGTTGTAGACGCCCGGATGCGGTTCCTCCGTCTCGAAGATCCGCGCCACGGCGTCGCAGGCGCGGGCCGCGGCATCGAGCGTCACGGCCTGCGCGCGCAGCGCGCCATGCGATTCGAGCGTCTCGACGGCGGTGACCGTCAGCAGCTCCCCTCTCCCCTCGTGGCAGACGAGCCGCACGCGGCAGAACGGCTCGAGCCTGCCACCGAAGCGGCTGCGGATGCGCCGGACGCCCTTCACGATCGCTCCGATCCGCCCACGGCCGGGCGTGTACAGGTGCAGGATCCGGTCGGCCTCGCCGTAGCGCAGCGAGCGCAGCACGATCGCGTCCGTCTTCAGTGGAGGAGCCATCAGATACGTGTAGC
>Ga0224544_1000026_pt1 | contig 17524 bp, 14 predicted proteins | sample 714P11014metaG_FD_179904 | JGI IMG/M metagenome (GOLD analysis project Ga0224544, IMG submission 179904) | Peat soil microbial communities from Stordalen Mire, Sweden - 717 P1 10-14 | ecosystem: Environmental > Terrestrial > Soil > Wetlands > Peat | place: Sweden: Norrbotten County, Stordalen...
CTGGGAGCGCCGCGAGCGCGGCACCAAATCGCCGGCTGCGGCGGCGGCGGGTACGGCCGGATCGGGTCGAGCCGACGACGGGCATACGCGGCGCGATGCGCCGACGCCCGCGCGGAGACCGTGGCGGTCGCGTGTAGTAGCCATCGCGGAGCGTCTGCGGGGCCACCGGCCCGCCCGGCATCTCATCGCGCACGCCCGTCGCCGCAGGAGCGGGCACAACCAGCGGTTCCGTGGGCGGCCCGTCGGCTGCGCGACTACGGCGTCGCGTCGCGGTCGGCTGGCGTGCCGCCCCGCCATCCACCTCCTCGAGGCGGAACAGGATCACGGTGATGTTGTCGCGACCGCCGGCCTTGTTTGCGGCGGCGATCAACTCGCGCCCGGCGGCGTCGAGCGTACAGCTCTTGGCGATGATCCGCTCGATCTCGCTCTCCTGGACCATCGAGGTCAGGCCGTCGCTGCAGAGCAGATAGACGTCGCCGTCGATCCCCTCGAGGGTGATCATGTCGACGTCGACGTCAGGCTCGGGACCGAGGGCACGCGTGATGATCGAGCGCTGCGGGTGCTCCTCGGCCTCGGCCTCCGTCAGCTGGCCCTGGCGGATCAGCTCCTCGACGAGAGAATGGTCATGGGTCAGCCGCTCGAGCTGTCCGTCGTGGAAGCTGTAGGCGCGGCTATCGCCCACATGCGCAATGGAGATCTCGCTCGGACCGACGTACGCAGCGGTGAGCGTGGTGCCCATCCCCGTCAGCTCGGCGTCGTCTTGTGCCCGCGCGTGGATCTCGGCGTTGGCCTCCCCGGCGCGAGCGGCGAGGCGCTCAGCCGGGTCGGCCGCCTCGTCGATGTCGAGGCCATCGGCGAACAGTTCGATCGCAATGCGCGACGCAACCTCGCCGGCCTGGGCGCCGCCCATCCCGTCGGCGACGACGAACAGCGGCGCACGTTCCAGGAACGCATCTTCGTTGCCGCGGCGTTGGCGCCCGGTGTCGGAATGTGAGAATTGCTCAGCGACGCGCAGCATCAGCCGTCCTCATAAGTGAACTCGCTGTCGCCGATTCTGACGCGATCGCCGTTGTGCAGCGGCGCGACGCCGGCCAGCAGCTCCTCGTTGAGATAGGTGCCGTTGGTCGACCCGAGGTCCTCGAGCATCACGACGCCACCCTGCAGGACGATCCGTGCGTGACGCGAGGACGCAAAGGGATCGTTGAGCCGTATCTCTGCTGCGTCGCCACGGCCCAATACGGCGCCGGCGTCGATGTCATAGATCATGCCCGCCGCGTGACCCGGCGCGCGTTCGACGACCAGCCGCGGCGCGCGCTGCGCCACGACCCCGCCGGCACTGGCCGAGTACATGCCGGTCCCGTCCTCGCCCGGGGCGCTGACGCTGCGCGGAGCCCGCAGGTCGCGCGTCGCGCTCCATGCGACCCACAGGAGGAACAGGTAGAGAACGCCAAGGAAGCCGAGCTTGAGAGCTACCGAGACTGGTTGTAGGGTCGACACGACTGTGATTTTCGGGTAAACCGTGCGCCGGGCGCAGTGCGGTTCAGTTGACCTCGAAGTTCAGCTCGCTGGAGCCGATCTCGATGACGTCGCCGTCCGTGAGCAGAGTTGGCACGCCGATCGTGGAAGCATTGAGGCGCACCCCGTTGGTCGAGCTGAGATCGACGAGCACCCAGCCTGCTTCGTCGCGGACGATCTCGGCGTGCCGGCGCGAGACGTCAGTCGAGGAAAGCACGACGTCGGCGTCGGGACTACGGCCGATCACTGCACCGTGCGGACCGATCACGTGGCGCGAGCCGCCGACCGAGAGGTAGGCCTGCCCGACCTCCGGACCGCGGCCACGCGCACCGACCGGCGCGGCTTGGCGCTCGTCTGGCGAGCGGCGCTCCTGTCGCACGAGGTGCGCCTCGATGCCGCATTCACCGAGTGCTAGCCGGCGATCTGTGCGGAGCTCGATCAGGGGCTGCGAGGCCAGCGCCAGGCGTTCAGCGCGCGCGTGCTCGAGCAGATAGGCGGACAGCTCTTCGACGAGTCCCTGCTCGATCGGCGCGAGCTGGCGGCGATCCTCGGGTGAGAGCCAGACGATGTACTCGTTGGGCACGTATGTGCTCGAGAGCAATGACCGCCGGTGTGAGTCCATCTCGCGAGCAAGCCGGCGGGCGAGCTCGACCGGCCGAATCTCGCTGCGGAAGGCGCGACCGAACGCCCCCTCGACGAGGCCGGCGATTCTGTTCTCGAGGTTGCGTAGGACGCTCATGTTCACGGACGGCGGCGGAGAGATCCTCGGCGGCCGCGTTCGCGGTACGCGAGGATGCTACGTCACGCCAGAGCGAGCCGGGACGCGCAGGCGAGCGCGCCGCAGGCTTAGCGCCACGGCGAGGGCGAGCAGCGCGGCGGCGAGCGGAAGCGGCGGCTGCGGTGCGCCGATGCGGTGGGCGAGGACGAGGCCGGCGACGATCAGAGCCGCAGCCCAGGCCGCCGCGCGGCACGCGCGAGGGAAACCCGCCGAGCCACGCAGGACCCATGGCAGAACTAGTGCTGCGAGAGCCCATAGGGCTGCAGGCGCGAGCCGCCCGGGCGTGCAGAGGGGCTCAACCACGTGCGTGAACGCGCCGCCGACCGAGCCGTCCCAGCCGGCCCGGGGTCGCGCACCGCTCACCGCCCCCAGCAACAGCCGGTGCCCGCTCAGCGCCTCGGTCAGCGCAACCCACCAGTATCCGACGGCGCCGAGCGCGGCGCGCCTCCAGGGCGAGCTTCCGCCGGCCCGCGCGGCGAGCGCGGGAAACGCCGCGGCGACACCGGCGAGACCGAGCAGCGGCGCCAGCGCTGGCAGCGACCACATCCAGGGGTCGCGCGCAATCAGGAAGGGGACTGGCGCAAGAGCGACGGCGAGCAGCAGCGCCGTTCCCAGCTGGCCCGCGATTGCCATGCTGGCGAGCGCCGCGAATGCCAGGGTCAGCCAGGCGGCGCGGGGGGCAAACGCGCCGGCGACAAGCGCGATCGACGCGACGGCGAAGACCGTGCTCTCGGTGTGCGGACCGAGCACCGACGACAGCGCCGCGGCGCTCAACGCCGCAAGACCCGCTCCGGCGATCAGCCGCTTCGCGCGCCCGGTCAGCTCGGTCGGTCGCGTGGAGGCCGGCTGGCGAAGCGTGGTGGCGCGCCGTGCCGCGCCACCGGCCAGCGACGCGAGCGCGTCACGCAGGTCGCCGAGGCTTCCGCGCTCGGCCGGGTCGATAGACAAAGCGCGATCGATCGCCCGGACCAGCCGGCGGGGCAGGTCGGGCCGTTTTTCCGCCAGCGGGGAGATACCTTCGCTGAGCAACTTGACCGTCGCGACCGCGGTCGCGCCGCGCAGGGGGTTCTCTCCAGCGAAACCCTCGTACAGCGTCAGCGCGAGCGCGTAGAGGTCGGTTGCGGGTGACGCCTGTCTGCCGTCGGCTTGTTCCGGCGCCATGTAGGCGAGCGTGCCGACAACGTCGCCGGTCCGCGTCAGCGGCTGCTCGCCAGCAATCTGAGCGACGCCAAAGTCCGTCAGCTTCGCATGGGCTCCGGTTTCGCCCGCGTCGACCGCGATGATCACGTTCTGGGGCTTTACGTCGCGATGGATCACACCGCGCGCGTGCGCGTGTGCGAGCGCGTCGGCGAGCGCAACGCCGATTGCGATCAGCTCACGGTCGCGCAGCCGCCCAGCGGCGTAGCGCTTGGCGAGCGAAGCTCCGCGCACGATCTCGCTGACGAGGTAGTAGGCGTCGTGATCTGAGAGCGCCTCGTGGAAGGCGACGATCGCCGGGTGCGACAGCCGCGCGGCGGCCAGCGCCTCGCGATCGATTCGGCGATGGTCGTCGTGCTTCGCATCGTGCGCGCACGCGATCCGCTTCAGAGCAACCGTCCGCTGCAGACGCTCGTCATAGGCCTCCCAGACCGTGCCGTGACCGCCTGACCCGAGCGGCTCGATCAGGCGAAAGCGCCCGAGCACGAGCTCGTCGCGCGGGGTCGCGGGGCGGGCGTGCGACGGCGCTCCCGCCGCACGGGGGACGGTGTTCACCCGCGCGCCTTCGCGCGAGGACAGGGTGTTTCCTGCCGACGGAGCGGGCGCATTCCTGCCAGCGGAGCGCAATGATCGCAAACTTGCACGGACCGCGTAAAACGCGCCGGTCCGCAATAGTGAGGGCCGCCAAGCCCCTGCAAGGAGCGATGTTGTCGTTCTTCGACGAGGGTGATGAGCCCCGTACAGCAATCGAGTCCCCCGCCCCGCGACGGCGCCCGGGCCGAAGGTCGCCTTCAAGCGCGCCACCGCCGGCCGATGAGCGCACCGTTCTCGCGCGGCGCGCCGGCGCGCTCGGCATCGCCGCCGTGGTGATCGCGATCCTCGTGTTCGGGACCAGGGCGTACCTCTCGAGCCAGAACACCCAGGCACTGAAGAATTACAACGCGGAGGTCACGACGCTCGTCCAGAACGAGCAGACCGCTGTCGCGCAGCCATTCTTCACCTCGCTTGACGGCGCGGCCGGAACCTCCGGCCAGCAGCTCGGAATGCTGCAGGGAGACATCTACCAGGACTACTACACGGCCAAGCAGGACGCCGAGACCGCTGCCGGCTGGAGCGTCCCCTCGGCGGTCGCCGGCGCACAACAGGACTTACTGCTCGTGCTCGACCTCCGCGCCGAGGCGATCATCAAGGTCTATCAGCAGCTTGAAGGCGCGCTCAACGGCGGCTCACTCAGCGCGATCAGGAAGATCGCGGGCGCAATGGACATGATCAACGCGTCGGACGTGCTCTACTCGGTCCGCGTCCAGCCGCTGATCGAACAGGCACTGGTGAACGACGGCATCCAGGTCAACGGTGTCGGCGCCGGCGGCGTGAGCCTGGGGGGCGAGAACGTCGTGTCCAGCCAGTTTTTGCCGAACCAGTCGTGGACGATCTCCGGCTACGTGCAGGGGAGGATCCTCGGTAGCACGACACCGCAACTGGGCGGCACGCTCAGCGCCGGCACGCACGGACACAAGATCATCAGCGTGATGGCCGGCAGCACGGTGCTCACGCCCGCGCCCGGCTCGAGCACCATCAACTCGATCTCCTACGCAAAGGACCTGCAGTACACAGTGTCGTTCGAGAACGACGGCGAGAACGACCAGTTCGACGTCATAACCAAGCTCACTCTCTCGTCCGCTTCGACTCCGACGCTGACCACCCAGACCTCGACCCGCGAGACCCAGCCCGGCCAGACCTACTCAGCGACGCTCGCCTTCCAGACTGCGCCGATCGAGAACACGACGCTGCGGCTCACGGCCACGATCGAGCGTGTACAGGGCGAGAAGAGCATCGCCAACAACACGCTGACGTTCCTCGTGGACTTCACAAACTCCTAGCTGCGACGCTTCATGACGTGCCGCCGGCAGCGGTCGGTACGGTTCCGGTGTGCTTCTCGCCGCCACGTCGGCCATCGACATCGTCTCGGTCGCGGCGGCCGCGGCCGCAGTCCTTGCCCTCGCTGGGTGTGTTTGGCTGGCGCTCCGCCTGCGAGCGCTCCGTGCGGCGCAGCGCGCCGTGCTGGGTGAGCGAGAGTCGACCGACGTGGTGGCATACGTCGTCCGCCTCGAAGAGGACCTGACATTGCTACGTGACTATCTCGACGACGCCGCGGCGCGACTCGACAGCCGTCTGCGCCGAGCCGAAGCGCGACTCGACGGGGCGATCGTCCACCGGGCACTGGTGCGCTACGACGCCTACGGCGAGATGTCGGGGCGCCAGTCGCTGTCGCTCGCCCTGCTCGACGCCTCCCGCTCGGGCGTGGTGCTGTCCTCGATCCTCCACCGCGACCAGGCGCGGATCTACGTCAAGCAGGTCCAGGCCGGCGAGAGCGAGCTGAAGCTGTCACCCGAAGAGGAGGAGGCGTTGCGCCTCGCCCTCGCTCAGGACGCCTGAGCGCCCGCCACAGTGGGCATTCGGATCGCCTTCCTCGGACCCGAGGGCACCTTCAGTCATCAGGCGCTGCGCGACGCGGAGCCGCCCGAGGGGGCCGAGGCCGTCGCAATGACCACGCTTTATGGCACGGCGATGGCGGTCCACGAGGGCGCTGTGGACGTGGCGCTGGTGCCGATCGAGAACGCGATCGAGGGGTCGGTCGATGTGACGCTGGACACGCTTGCGAGCGACGCCGACAAGGTCACGATCATCGGTGAGACGGTGCAGCGGATCCGCAACTGCCTGATCAGCGCTGCGCCGATCGACCTCGAGGAGATAAAGACGGTGCACTCACACCCGCAGGCGAGCGGCCAGTGCGCAAGGTTCCTGCGCTCGCAGCTGCCGGCCGCGACGATCGTCGCGGCGAGCTCGACGGCGGAGGCAGTTCGAGCGGTCGCTGCCACAAACGACCCCAGCCAGGCCGCGCTCGGCAACCGCCTAGCTGCGGAGCTCTACAGCGCGCACATTCTTCGCGCGGACGTCGACGACGAGCCGGACAACGTCACGCGCTTCGTCTGGCTGGCCAAGACGGAGCGGGCGGGCGAGCTGCGTGGCTTGTTCGAGCGGGGCGAGTCCACGAAGACCTCGATCGTGTTCTGGGGTGGTGGCGACGCGGCGGCGGGCTGGCTCGTGAGCTGCCTCGCCGAGCTGTCGGAGCGCGACATCAACCTGACGCGGATCGAGTCGCGGCCGCGGCGCATCGGCCTCGGCCACTACATGTTCTTCGCCGATCTCGAAGGCGCGTCCAGCGACGCACCACTCGCCGCCGCGATCGACGGCCTGCGCGATCGCTGCCAGGAAGTCCGAGTCCTCGGCTCCTACCACACGCCCTAGGCTCAGGCCCAGACCCAGCGCCACAAGCGCCGAGGAGGAGCGCCTCGCGCGTAGCGCGCCCGCGACGACGCCATATAGACTCGCGCGAGGCGCATGTCAGCCGTGCTACCACTCCCGCCAACAAGGTCCACGTCGCCCGATGAGCACCGGCGACGTGGGCGTGAGGGTGGCCGGGTGCTCGTCTTGAACGCGACCTACGAGCCGATCAACGTCTGCACGGTGCGCCGCGCGATCGTGCTGATGCTGAAGGCCAAGGCCGAGGTGCTGGAAGAAGCCGAGTGGTCACTGCACGCCGAGCGCTTTGCGCTGGCGCGGCCGTTCGTGATCCGCCTGACGAACTATGTTCGCGTGCCGCGCGACGCGCACCGGCGCAAGATCACCCGGCGGGCGGTCTTTGCTCGCGACGACTGGACGTGTCAGTACTGCGGCTCCCGCGGGAATCTGACGGTCGACCACGTGATCCCTCGCTCGAAGGGTGGCGCATCGAGCTGGGACAACATCGTCGCCTCGTGCGCGCCGTGCAATCGCCGCAAGGCCGACCGCACGCCGGTCCAGTCGGGGATGCACCCAGCACGCGCACCGCACCAGCCGCACGCCGAGATCTTCATCCGCGTATCCAGTCCGACGATCCCGCCGGCTTGGCGGGCATACCTTCCTGTCGCGGCCTGAGCCGCGAGTCCGTCTCCGCGTCCATAGACGCAGAGAGGGCGCCCCGTGGGACGCCCTCTCGCTGGACTAGATCCGACAGGCCGCTGCGCGCTACACCAGCTCGCCGGGGGGACAAAGTCCGGCAGCCTGTGAGACGGTGGTCCGGGTTGGATTCCGCTAAGCGGGTCCAGCCGATTGCTCCGACCTAGCGGCCGGCCACCTCCAGAGTCCCGCAAGTACTGTCAACCAATTGAGGACCACCTCCTTTCTCTGGTCCCAGCAGAGTAGCGAACCGCCCTGACGGCCGGTTCGCCCAGGCGGGGCGGACCTATTTGCTCCCGTTGTCGCTCGGAACGGCACCGTTCTCGGCCGCGATCTCCTCAGGTCCGGTGTCGGCGACGAGAGCGATCGCGCTGACGGTATCGTCGTCCTTGAGGTTCATCAGCCGGACGCCCTGAGCCGCACGACCGTAGCGGTTGATTCCGCGCACGCCGGTGCGCTGCACCATCCCGCCGTGACTGATGAAGACGAGCTCCTCGTGCTCGCGCACCACGAGCGCGCCGGCGAGCGCCCCCTTGTTTTCGGTCAGCTCGATCGTCTTGACGCCCATCGTGCCGCGCCCCTTGCGGGGGTAGTCGCTGAGCGCGGTCCGCTTGCCGTAGCCGTTCTCGGTCACGACCAGGAGCTCCTGCTCATCGCTTGCGACGTCCATCGTAAGAACGCGGTTGCCGGGCTGTGAGACGTTCATGCCCTTCATTCCGGACGTGTCGCGACCCATCGCGCGCACGTCCGATTCACGCATCCGGACGGCCTTGCCCGAGCGCGACACCATCAGGATGTCGTCCTCGCCGCTTGTGCGGCGCACCGCAACGAGCTCGTCGTCGTCGCGGATCTTGATCGCGATGATCCCATCGGCGTTGATCGGGGTGTTGTAGGCCGCGAACTCCGTCTTCTTGACGATTCCGCCGCGCGTCGCGAACAGCAGGTAGCGGCCCTCGCTGTAGTCGCGCGTTGCGAGCACCGACTGGACGCGCTCGCCCTCGCGAAGCGGCAGGATATTGACGAGCGCGCGGCCTTTTGCGGTGCGCGAGGCCTCGGGCAGGTCATAGACCTTCGAGCGGTAGACCTTCCCGCGATTGGTGAAGAACAGCAGGTAGTCGTGCGTCGAGCAGATGAACAGGTGCTCGATGAAGTCTCCGTCCTTCATGTCCATGCCGCTGACGCCGCGACCGCCGCGATGCTGCTGGCGGTAGGTGTCGAGCGGCAGCGACTTGATGTAACCGGTGCGCGTGATCGCAATCACCATCTGCTGGTCGGCGATCAGGTCCTCGATGTCGATCTCGCCCTCGGCGTGCGAGATCTCGGTGCGCCGCTCGTCGCCGAAACGCTCGCGAATCTCGATCAGCTCTTCCTTGATCAGCGCGAGCACGCGAAGTTCGTCGCCGAGGATCGTCCGCAGCTCGCCGATACGCTCGAGCGTGTCGGCGTGCTCCTGCTTGATCTGGCCCGACTCGAGCGCCGTGAGCTGCGAGAGACGCAGGTCAAGCACCGCTTGAGCCTGGATGACGCTGAGCTTGAAACGCGCGATCAGCTGCTCTCGCGCGTTCTCGCGATCCTTGGCGGCGCGGATCAGCGCGATCACGGCGTCGAGGTTCTCGATCGCGATCAGGAGGCCCTCGAGAATGTGGGCGCGAGCCTCGCGCTGGGACAGTTCGTGCTTGGAGCGGCGCACAACGACCTCGCGCTGATGCTCGACGTAATGATGGATGACTTCCCGCAGCGACAGCGTGCGCGGGACGCCGTCGACGAGCGCGACCATGTTGACGCCGAACGTTGTCTGCATCGAGGTGTGCTTGTAGAGCTTGTTCAGCACGACCTTCGGAATCACGTCGCGCTTCAGCTCGATGACCAGGCGCATGCCGCGCTTGTCGGACTCGTCGCGGAGATCCGAGATCTCGGTGATCCGCTTGTCCTCAACGAGCTCCTTGATCTTCACCATCAGCCCGTTGTCGCCGCCCTTCTTGACCATGTAGGGCAGCTCGGTGACGACGATCGCCTCCTTGCCGTGGCTCAGCGGCTCCGTGTGGGCGCGCGCCTGCACGCGGATGCGTCCGCGGCCGGTCTCATAAGCATCCTTGATCCCTGAGCGTCCGAGGATGATTCCGGCGGTCGGGAAGTCCGGACCCTTGACGTGTGTTGTTAGCTCCTCGACGGTGATCTGCGGCTGCTCGATATAGGCGACCGTCGCGTCGATAACCTCGCGCAGGTTGTGCGGCGGAATGTTCGTCGCCATGCCGACCGCGATGCCCTGGGAGCCGTTGACGAGCAGGTTCGGGAAACGCGCAGGAAGCACCAGCGGCTCCTGCTCGCTGCCGTCGTAATTCGGCGCGAAGTCGACGGTGTCCATGTCGAGGTCGCGCAGCATCTCCATCGCGAGGCGCGTGAGCTGCGCCTCCGTGTAGCGCATCGCGGCCGCCGGGTCGTCGTCGACCGAGCCGAAGTTGCCCTGGCCGTCGACCAGCGGATAGCGCATCGAGAAGTCCTGAGCGAGGCGCACCAGCGTGTCGTAGATCGCCGAGTCGCCGTGGGGGTGGTACTTGCCCATCACCTCACCGACGATGCGCGAGCATTTCGCCTTCGAACGCGTCGGGCCGAGGCCCAGCTCGCGCATGCCATACAGGACGCGGCGATGCACCGGTTTGAGGCCGTCGCGGACGTCGGGCAGCGCCCGCGAGACGATCACCGACATCGCGTAGTCGAGGAACGCGGTGCGCATCTCGTCCTCGATCGCGCGCGGCTCTATGTTGCCGCCGGTCAGCACGTCACCCGCCATACCCGTCACCTCCTAGACATCGAGGTTCGCGACCAGTCGGGCGTTGGTCTCGATGAAGTCGCGGCGCGGCTCGACCTGATCGCCCATCAACATCGAGAAGACGCGATCAGCCTTGACGGCGTCGTCGATCGTCACCTGGGCCAGCGTTCGCGACTGCGGGTCCATCGTCGTACTCGCCAACTGGTCGGCGTTCATCTCGCCGAGGCCCTTGAAGCGCGAGACGTCCTCGCCTTTCTGGGAGATCGTCAGCACCGCCGCGCGCAGCCCGTCGAAGCTGCCGGCGCTCCCGCGCTGCTCGCCGAGGCGGACGTCGAATGGGGCCTGGCCGGCGAACTCGCTGAGCGCGGCGTGCGCAGCCAGCAGCTGGCGGTAGTCCTTTGACTCGAACAGCGCCGGGTTCAGCCGGTGCGTCCGCGCGAAGCCGGTGGTCTTCTCCGTCACGCGGACCACGAGATCCTGATCGGCGCTGTCGAGCACCTCCGCGTGGTGGGTGCCGGCACCGTTGCGCGCGGCGAGCAGCTTGACGACGTCGGCAGTGTTTTCGGCGCCATTGTCGAGAATCCCCGCCTCGCTGAGCAGGTGCAGCGCATCCGAGCCGTGAACCGCGCGAAGTGACGAGGAGAGGCCCTCGTACTGGCGCACCTGACGGACGAGCTTTTGCCAGCGCGCCTCGGTCAGCTTCAGCTGCTTGCCGGTTCCGTCGCTGATCTCAAAGCTCTCGAGCTTGTCGTAGAGGAGGATCTCCTCGAGGTCGGCCTCATTCTCGATGTAGCGCTCGCGTTTGCCCTGCTTGAGCTTGTAGAGCGGCGGCTTCGCGATGTAGACGTAGCCGGCCTCGATCAACTCCTGCATCTCCCGGAACAGCAGCGTCAGGATCAGCGTGCGGATGTGGGCACCGTCAACATCCGCGTCGCACATCAGGATCACCTTGTGGTAGCGGGCGTTCTCGATGTTGAAATCGTCGCGCACCCCGGTACCGATCGCCGTGATCAGCGCCTGGATCTCGGCGTTCTGAAGCACCTTGTCGATGCGACTCTTCTCGACGTTGAGGATCTTCCCGCGCAGCGGGAGCACCGCCTGCGTGTTGCGGTCGCGGCCCTGCTTTGCCGAGCCTCCCGCGGAGTCGCCCTCGACCACGAAGAGCTCGGCGAGGGAGGGGTCCTTTACCGAGCAGTCCGCGAGCTTGCCTGGCAGATGGGTGTTCTCGAGGGCGGACTTGCGCCGGATCAGGTCGCGGGCGCTGCGGGCGGCCTCACGGGCACGCGCAGCCGAAACGGACTTGGTGATCACGGCGCGCGCGTCCTGCGGGTTCTCTTCGAGGAACTCGGCGAGCCCGGCGTTGACGACCGATTCGACGAACCCAGCCATTCCGGGGTTGCCGAGCTTGGTCTTCGTCTGCCCCTCGAACTGTGGGTCGGCAAGCTTGGCCGAGATCACCGCCGTGAGACCCTCGCGCACGTCCTCGCCCGAGAGATTCTCGTCCTTCTCGCGCAGCAGGCCTTGGTCGCGCGCGTATTTGTTGATCGTCCGGGTCAACGCCGAGCGGAAGCCGGAGAGGTGGCTGCCGCCCTCGTGCGTGTTGATGTTGTTGGCGAACGAGAAGATCGACTCCTGGTAGGAGGAGTTCCACTGCATCGCGACCTCCACCGCACCCTCGCCGCTCTCGCCCGAGAAGTAGACGATCTTCTTGCCGACCGGCTCCTTGTTCTTGTTGAGGTAGGAGACGAAATCCTCGATCCCGCCGTCGTAGCAGAACTCGACCTCCTGCCCGGCGCCGCGCTCGTCGGAGAGCGAGATCTTCAGGCCACGCGTCAAGAACGCGGTCTCGCGCAGCCGCTCCTCCAGCGTGCCAAAGCTGAAGTCGACCGCTTCAAAGATCTCGGCGTCCGGGAGGAACGTGATCGTCGTCCCGGTCGGCTCGCCGCGCTTCAGCGCCCGGCCGCGCTCCTGCGCGCCCTGCGGGACGCCGCGGGCGTACTCCTGTGTCCAGACGTAACCATCGCGACGGACCTCCACGATCAGCCGCTCCGACAGCGCGTTGACGACCGAGACACCGACGCCGTGCAGCCCGCCCGAGACCTTGTAGCCGCCGCCATCGCCGAACTTCCCGCCGGCGTGCAGCGTCGTCAGCACGACCTCGAGGGCCGGCCGGCCCTCCTTCTCCATCACCGAAACGGGAATGCCGCGGCCGTCGTCAACGACCGTGACCGAGTTGTCGGCGCCGATCGATACCGACACCGCCGAGCAGAAGCCGGCCAGCGCCTCGTCCACAGAGTTGTCCACAACCTCGTATACGAGATGGTGAAGTCCTCGCTCCCCCGTCGACCCGATGTACATCCCGGGACGCTTGCGAACCGCTTCCAGCCCTTCGAGGACGGTGATGTCTTGCGCGTCGTAGTCGGCTGCGGTCCGCTTGTCGATCTTGGCCAAAGGCCCTCCAATGACGTGAGAAAGCCCCGGGCGCCGGTCCTACATCGCCGGTCCGGGGCGGCTCTCGATAGTTGACAGAACAATAGCACATCGCACCCCCCGAAGCCAGCGCTGGGGGGCCTTAAAATACCTGCAAATCGCGGCAATCAGCGGTCTCTGCGCGGCCCTTTCGCGCCATCCGCTCGAACCCGTACCGCGCGCACCACATCGCGGCCGATCGCAGCGTTCAGCGAGCTCACGAGGGAGGGGCCCATCAGCTCGAGCTCGGACGCCCAGACGGCGTCGTCGCAGGCGATTTGAAGGACGCCATCACGCTCGCCCACCGGTCGTGCGCCGCGCGCGATCGCCTCTCCGACGACGCTCGCCCACAGTCGCTGAACCGAGCCGAGCGTGCTCGCCGGCTCGAGGCGCTCGTTCAGCGCGCCGAGCGCCTCGCCAATTGGCCGCGGTGCGGCGCGTCTGCTCACCTCGCGGCGCTCCGCACCAGGTCGGCGACTGCGATCTGCGCGACGGCGCCGCTGTCAGCCCCGGGCACGTGCTCGAGCTCCGTGGTCGTGACGACGCTCTGTCCAAAGCTCGCCAGCGTTTCGACGAGCCGGGCGCGACGGTCGGAGTCGAGCTCGCTCATCACGTCGTCGAGCAGCATCAGCGGTGGCCGCGAGCGCTCGGCCGCCAGCGCGTCGCGCTCGGCAAGCAGCAGCGCGAGGAGGACAAGCCGCTGCTCGCCCTGCGAGCCATAGGTCCGCAGGTCGCGCCCGTCGCGGCGTACGACCAGGTCGTCGCGGTGCGGACCGTGCGTCGTGTAGCCGCGCGCGAGGTCGACCGGTAGCGCTGCTGCGATCTCCTCGGCGAGTTGCTCCGGCGTGGTCGCGCGCGAGCGGGCGCGGTAGGCGAGTCGCACGAGCCCACCGAGGCCGAGGGCTTCGGCGTGACTGGCGAAGCCCTCGGCCACGAGGGCAGTCGCGAGGGACCGATTGGCCGAGAGCTCGATGCCAAGTCGCGCGAGCTCGACGTCCCACGGTCGCAGCGCGGCCGCGTCGACGCGGCCACCGCGGATGCGCGTCAGCAGTGCGTTGCGCTGCGCAAGCGCTTCGCCGTAGCCGCGCCGCGTCGCCGCGCGGGTCGGCCACAACGCCGTGACGAGCTGATCGACGTGGGCGCGGCGGAGCTGCGGGACGCCTTTAACGAGCTCGAGCCGGTCCGGTGAGAAGACGCTGACGAGTGGGCGCTGCGGTGCGTCGAGCAGGCGCTCGATCGGCGCTCCGTCGACCGACAGGCGCTTTGGCTCGCCCGGACTGAAGCCTACGGCGAGCTCGTGGCGACCGTCGTCATCGCTGGCCTCGACGACGACGCGGGTAGCCGACGCACCGAAGCGCACAAGCTCACGCTCGTTGGCCGTGCGGAAGGACCGAGCGGTGCAGCCGAAGTAGAGCGCTTCCAGGAGGTTTGTCTTGCCGGCGCCGTTGGCGCCGTGGACTACGGTCAGCCCCTCACCAAGGTGGGCTTCCGCGGCCTCGTAGGAGCGGAAGTCGCGCACGCGCAGGCGCTCGACCCGCATGGCGACTCACGTGCCCAGCCGGATCGGCATGACCAGGTAGACGAAACCGCTGCCGTCAGCAGACTCGATCAGACCCGGTCGCAGCGGGCTGCTCAGCTTGATCACGATCTGCTGAGACTCGACGCTCTCGAGCCCGTCGCGCAGGAACTCCGGATTGAAGCCGATCTCAAATGGTTCGCCGTCGAAGTCGAGCGGGAGCGTCTCGTGGGCTTCGCCGACGTCCGGAGTCTGGGCCGAGACGCGCAGCTCGCCGGCGCTGAAACCAAGACGGAGCGGGGCGTTCTTCTGTGCGAGCAGGCTGATCCGCCGGACTACGTCGGCAAGTTCCTCGCGGGTGAGAAGCAGCTCGTGCTCGGCGCTCTCGGGCAGTAATTGCTGGAAGTTGGGGAACTGGCCGTCGATCAGCCGCGAGGAAAGCATCGCGTCGCTCGCGGCGCCGTCACCGCCGGCGAGCGTGAAGACGATCTGGTTATCCAGGCGCGCTACCGCGATCTGCTCAGCGGCGGTCTGCTGGGCAATGCGCGCAAGCTCCTGAAGGGCTCGCGCTGGTACGTTCGCCTCGAATGGCGTCGCGACCGGCTCGGCCAGCTGCGTCGTCTTGACGCTCAAGCGGTACGAGTCCGTAGCGACCATGCGTAGCGAGGACTCGGATGCGGAGACGAGGATTCCAGTCAGCACGGGGCGCGTGTCGTCGCGCGAAGCCGAGCGCGCGACACGAGCAACGGTGTCGATGAACGCCGCCGCGTCAAGCATCACGCTGACCGCCGGGGACTCCGGGAGATGTGGGAAGTACTCGCTGCGCAGCGTGCGTAGATCGAACACTGCTGTCCCGGAAACGAGCGTGACGGCCTGGGCGGCCGCCCGCAGTTCCAGCGCGACCTGCGCACTCGGGAGGGCGCGCATGATGTCGAGCAGCAACCGCGCCGGTAGCACCGCTGCTCCGGGCGATGTGTCCTCTGCTGGAACGCGGAGACGCAGGCCAACCTCCATGTCCGTCGCCCGCAACTCGAGCATGTCGGTAGACACGTCAAGCTGGACTCCGGACAGCGCCTGCACTGCGCTCCGTGAGCTTGCAACCCGCGCGGCGGTCTGAAGCTCGTTCAGGAAAACGGCAGTTGAGAGAGTGGCTTTCATCCGGCTCTGACTGGCTTTCTCGTAGTTGTAGATCTTGTGCGCTTGTGGACTGGTCGGGCCATGCTCTCACTTTGCGGGGACGATCCCGAATAGGCGCTGTGCATAAGTCCGTCCGCCGCTGTGTGCAACGCTACGACGATAGCTTGGCCGTCAGCGCTTCGACGTCGGCAAGCGCCCGCGCGTTCGTGGTGATCTCGCCTGCTACGCGACGGCAGGCGTGCAGCACCGTCGTGTGGTCGCGATTGGCGAACTCCCGGCCGATCTGTGGCAGCGAGTGGTCGGTCAGCTCGCGCGCCAGGTACATCGCGGCCTGCCGTGCCCAGGCGACATCCGCCGCGCGTGAGCGCGACAGTAGGGCAGAACGTTCTACCCCAAAGTGTGCACACGCAACGGCTTGGATGCGCGGTACGTCGACTTCGGCGTGCGCTTTGGTCGCAAAGCCCTGACGCGCGAGCACGTCGGCCGCGAGGCTCGCGTCGAGTGGGCGACGCTCTAGCGAGCCGAGAGCCACCACGCGGATCAGTGCGCCCTCGAGGGCGCGCACGTTCGTCGTGACGCCGTCAGCGATCACGCCGAGCGCCTCGTCGGTGATGCGGACCCCGTCGTAGGTCGCGCGCTTGCGGAGAATCGCCAGTCGCGTCCCCCGGTCGGGCCGCGTGATGTCGGTGACAAGGCCACCGGCGAAGCGCTCACGCAGTCGCTCCTCGATACCCGCGAGGTCGGCCGGGAGGCGATCTGAGCTGACGACGAGCTGGCTGCCCAATTCGTGCAGCGCGTTGAAGGTGTGGAACAGCTCCTCTTCGCTGCGCGCTTTACGCTCGAGGAACTGGACGTCGTCGATCAAGAGCACGTCGACGCCGCGGAAGCGGGATTTGAAGCGCTCGGTGTCGCGTGAGGCGAGCGCTGCGAGAAACGAGTTCGTGAACTCCTCGGCTGTCGAGCAGCGCACGCTCAGCCCGCCCCCGAAGGCGCGAACATAGTTCGCGATCGCGTGAAGGAGGTGCGTCTTGCCGAGTCCTGGCGGTCCATAGATGAAGAGAGGGTTGTAAGCCTGTCCGGGCAGCTCGGCGACCGCAAGCGCCGCGGCGTGTGCGAGGTGGTTGGACTCCCCGATCACAAACTGCTCAAAGGTGTATTTGGGGTTTGGGTCGCTTGCCGCGGTGGGCAGCTCGGGAGGCGCTTGCGCCGGAGCGAGCCGATTCGCGGCTCGCTCCGTGTCCGCCTCGACCGCGACGGTCACCTCGCGGCCCAGCACGGCGGCACTCGCCTCACGCAGTGCGCCGCCGTAGCGCGACGAGGCCCAGGCCGAGATCTCGACCGGCCCGGCCAGCACGAGCGTGTCACCGTCGAGCCCGACGCACCGCAGCGGCGCAAGCCAGAGACCGTAGGTCCGCTCACCAACGCGGTCGCGGAGCGCGACCTGGATGTCCTGCCACGACTGTTCGATGTTGGACGCCACGCCGCGCGCGTACCTCCCACGGAGGGTTGGCTTCGAAGCTTCGGAGGGGGAATCGACGATCCCCGGAGCGGGCGAATATAGCAACGCAACTTTGGTGAGCCGGCAGGCCAAAACGCATTTGGCGAGAAAAACGGTGGATGGCGCAACGGGCAGAAGTGGGTGGTTCGCCCGCTATACTCGCAAGCGGTTGCGGCACGCGCTCGAGCGCCCGCGCCGTCAGGCAATGAAGCGCACCTACCAGCCGAAGAAGCGCAAGCGCGCCCGTACGCATGGGTTCCGTAGCCGCATGCGCACGCGCGCCGGACAGCTGACGCTGAAGCGCCGCCGCGCCAAGGGGCGCAAGCAGCTCACAGTCTAGTGACCGAGGCTAGGCACGCCGGTGCCGCGCGCCGCCCCAGGCGGCTTTCGCGGAGCGCCGAGTTCGATCGCGTTTACCGCTCGGGTCGCTCGGTGGCGAACCGTTTCCTCGTGCTTTACTCATTCCCGCGCGAGGGTGGTGAGCCTGCTCGCGTCGGTCTCTCCGTGGGACGCAAGGTCGGCGGCGCCTTAGAGCGAAACCAGGTCAAGCGCCTACTGCGTGAGGCATGTGCACTGCACTCCGCGCGGCTACCCACCGGACACGATGTCGTGCTCGTCGCGCGACCCGATGCCCAGGAACTCGCG
>Ga0224544_1000027_pt1 | contig 17475 bp, 20 predicted proteins | sample 714P11014metaG_FD_179904 | JGI IMG/M metagenome (GOLD analysis project Ga0224544, IMG submission 179904) | Peat soil microbial communities from Stordalen Mire, Sweden - 717 P1 10-14 | ecosystem: Environmental > Terrestrial > Soil > Wetlands > Peat | place: Sweden: Norrbotten County, Stordalen...
GCGTGGCGCACGCGGTAGTAGCCGAGCGCGATCTCGCCGTGCAGTCGGCCGGCATCGGTCATGTCGATCGCAGTCGAACGAGCCTCGTAGGCGTCGAGCTTGCCGAGGTCGTGCAGTAGCGCGCCGGCGACGGCGATGTCGCGGTCGATGCCCGGAAACGTCGACGACAGCGCGCTGACCGCCTCGGCGACGCTGAGACTGTGCTCGAGTAGCCCGTGCCGATAGGCCTGGTGGTAGAACTTCGCCGCCGGCGCCAGGCGGTAGCGCTGCCACAGCTCGCCGTGCTCGCCGAGCAGCCGCTCGAGGAGGGCGCGGACATGGGGGTTCTGGACCGTCGCGATCAGCTCACGCAAAGCGGCCTCCATCTGGGCGACCTCGCGCGTCGGACCGGGCATCAGATCGTCCGGGTCGAAGCTTCCGAGCGCCGCCGCGCGGAGCGCGCGCAGGTTGAGCTGCGGTCCGTAACGGGGGTGGACGCTGTAGCGCCCGCTAATCCAGACCGGCTCGCCGGAACGCAGCAACGGCTTGAGGTCGGCGATCGCCTCCCAGACCATCGCCGCGAGCTGGCCGCTGCGGTCGGCAAAGGTGACTCGCAGGTACTCGCTGCCGTCGCGTTTGAGGCGCGTCTCGACCTCGCGCACGAGCAACGCCTGGTCGACTTCGTCGCCGTCGGTGAGCTCGCGAATCAGCATTTGCTTCACGGTAGAGGCGCTCGCGGACGGTAGGCTGAGAACGTGACCGGGAGCGTGGTTGTGACTGGCGGTACGGGTGGCCTTGGCAGCGCCGTGACGCAGACGCTGCTCGCCGACGGCTGGCACGTCGTCGTGCCCTACCACGACGAGCGCGAGCTCGAGCGGGTTGCGCAGCACGAACGGCTGGAGCTGGTCGAGGCCGACCTCTTCGAGCCTCTCGCGGCCGCCGCGGTGATCGCCCATGCCGCCGGGCGCGTTGACGCGCTCGTCAACCTGGTCGGCGGCTACGAGGCCGCCGGGCGCATTCACGAGACGCCGATCGAGGACTTCGAGCGACAGTTCCGCCTGAATCTGCGGCCCACCTACCTGATGTGCCACGCGGCGCTGCCGCGGATGCTCGATCAGGGCGCCGGCTCGATCGTCTGTGTCTCGACGCGAGCCGTGCTGCGACCGTTTGCCGGTGCGGCTGGCTACATCGCCTCGAAGACCGCGGTGCTCGCCTTTGTCGACTCACTCGCCGTCGAATACACGAAAGACGGCGTGCGCACGAACGCCATCCTTCCGAGCGTGATCGACACGCCCGCCAACCGGGCCGGGCAGCCGGATGCCGACCACTCTCGCTGGGTTAAACCTGACGAGATCGCCGCCGTGATCCGCTTTCTCTGCTCGGATGACTCGGCGCCGACGAGCGGCGCCCACATCCCCGTGTACGGCCGCGCCTGAGTGCGCGGGCCGGCGCTCACAGCGGACGTCGTGCTGCTCGCCGGCGAGCCCGCGAGCAGCGTGCTTCTGATCGAGCGCGGCAGCGAGCCGTTCAAGGGCAGTTGGGCGCTGCCTGGCGGATTCGTCGAAACCGGCGAGCGCGTTCACGACGCCGCGCTCCGCGAGCTCGCCGAGGAGACGGGCATCTCGCTCGAGGCCGAGCTGGCGCTGCTCGGCGTCTACGACACGCCGGGGCGTGACCCACGCGGGCCGACGGTGTCCGTCAGCTACGTCAGCCGCGCCACGACCCAGCTCCCCGCGACGGGCGGCGACGACGCAGCGCGCGCAGGGTGGTTCGCCCTCGACTCGCTGCCGCCGCTCGCCTTCGATCACGACCTGATCGTCGCCGACGCGACACGCTGGTCGGCCGGGCAGCGCTACAGCTAGAGCGCGTCGTCTTCGGCCAGCTTGCGCGTATCAACGGCCCGGTCAACCGCCGCGAGGACCCGCTTGGGAGCCGCGACGCCGACGAACGCGAACACCGAGTCATCGCTTGCCGCGGTGTCGAAGTCAACGGTGCCGATGTGCAGCAGGCGCTCGAACAACGTCTGCTTGGCCTCGACGTTCTGCACCCGGTCCAGTGTCGTGTGCTGCTCCTTGCGGGTGAGGAGGCCGTTACGGATGTAGAGGCGCCGATCGCTGATCGTGTAGCTGATCGCCGCGCGGCGCACGAAGCCGACGAGCAGCGAGATCAGGAAGATTCCCAGGAACACTGCGATCGCAATGCCCCAGCTCGCCGCGAGCTTGCCGATCACGCCGCCGAGCACCGCGAGGCCGATCCCGCCGAGGTGGAAGTCGAGCATCGAGCGCCACGACGGATGGCCCGAGTAGATGACCGTCTCGGTAGGAGGCGTGCTCACGTCGCGCGAAGCCTATCCAGGGACCAGCAGCTCGCGGAGGCTCGGAAACTACGCCCAGGACGGCTCGCGGCCATCGCGTCGCGCGTGAAAGCCCTCGGCCGCGTCTTGCGAGTACTCCTGGAGGTAGCGGATCAGCTCGCGGCGTTCCTGCTCGACGCCGGTCGGCGTGTCGACACCGAGACCGCGGTTGATCTGGCGCTTCGCGGTTGCCAGGGCCGAACGCGGCTTGTTGGTGAACGTGGCCACCAGCGCTGTGACCGCAGCTTCCAGCTCAGCCGCCGGCACCGACTTGAGCACCAGACCGATCGCAGCGGCCTCGCCACCGCTCAGCAGGCGACCGGAGTAGATCAGCTCGCGTGCCTGCTGCACGCCGATGGCGCGCGGCAGGCGGATGCTCGCCCCACCGCCCGGGACGATTCCGGCCGCTACCTGGCCGTCCCCGATCAAAGCCTCGTCAGCCGCAACGATCATGTCGCAGGCGAGCGCGAGCTCGAATCCGGCGCCGAATGCCTTACCTTCGACTTGCGCGACCACTGGAACGTCGAGCGACTCGATCGAAAGGCAGGCTGCGGCGAGTCGGGTCAGCACGTTCTCGAAGTACTCGGGATCGCCGTAGGCCTTGTCGAGCAGCTCATCGTCGAGCCCGACCGAGAACGCCTCGCTCGAGCCGCTGATCACCAGCGCCCGCACGCCGATGTCAGCCTGGACGTTGCGAACCACGTCGCCGAGGTCATCGAGCGCCTCCTCGGAGAGGCTGTTGAGCCGCTCGGGACGCGCAAAAACCGCATGCGCTACGCGCTCCTGCGTCGAATAGTCGAGCGTTGCGTGGCTCGTTGGGCCGGCCATACCTCACACCTCTCGTTAGACCTGCACGACATGCGCCACCCGCCGTCCGTGTACGGAGGGTCGGGCAAATGTTAGCCGCGCGCCCACGGGCTCCGGAATCGGGCGTGAACGAACGCTCGCCGTCGATCTGGCGCCAGGCACCGTGAGATCAGCCGGCACGCGCGACGCCGGCCAGGACCTCCACCACCAGCTCTCGCTCGGCGGCACGAACCCGCTCGCCGAGCGAGCTGACGTCGTCGCCGGCCAGCACGGGCACCACGACCTGCCGCATGATCTCCCCGGCGTCGTAGTCGTCGCTAACGCGGTGCACTGTCGCGCCGCTCCGCGCGGCGCCGGACGCGAGGACGGCTTCGTGCACGCGATCGCCGTACATCCCCTGCCCACCAAATGCCGGCAGCAGGGCCGGGTGGCTATTGAACACCCGCCCGTCGAAAGCACGAACGGTCAGCGGCCCGAGCTTCTTCATGTAGCCGGCCAGCAGGATGTGCGTGGCGCCCGCACCACGGACGGCCTCGAGCACCGCTCGGTCGAGCTCGACTGTGTCAGGGTGGGTGCGAGAGTTGACGACGACCGTGGGTATTCCGGCCGCGGCGGCGCGCGTGAGCACCTCGGCGCCGGGGTTGTTGGCGATCAGCAACACGGCGGTCCCGTCAATCAGTTGATCGCGCAGGGCATCGATCACCGCTTGGGCAGTGCTACCAGTATGAGAGGCAAGGATGGCGAGGCGGATCGGCACGCGCGGAGCGTAGCTGGGGCGGCTGGGGGCGGCTGCGGGAGCCGCCTTGCGGCGGCTCCTCGCCGGGCACCACTGCCCAACCGCGACGTTCCTTCTTGGGCCGCACGGTCGGGATGCTTGCTAGCGCAAGCATAATGCGGTAGACTTTGACCATGGCTGAAAACGCTGTTCTGTCAGGGGAAGCGCGACCGGGGGCGGTGCTCTCGGATGCGACTCGGCTTGGCGGCGTCGAACTCACGGTCACGGACCTCGAGCGCTCGATCGCGTTCTATGCGGGCGTGCTCGGGCTGCAGGTGCAGCGGCGCGAGCCAGGCGTCGTCGCGCTCGGTGCCGGCGGTGAGGCTCTCGTCACGCTGCACGAGAACGCGAGTGCGCAGCGACCTGGGCGCGAGTCTGGTGTCTACCATTTTGCGCTGCTGTTCCCGACGCGCGAGGACCTCGCGCGCGTCGTGGTGCGGCTTGCTGGCGCGCGCACACCGATTGACGGCGCCTCCGACCACGGCGTGAGCGAGGCGATCTATCTTTCCGACCCCGACGGGATCGGCGTCGAGCTCGCCGCCGATCGCCCGCAGGCCCAGTGGGCCCAACGTGCGGCTGAGGAGTTCCAACGCGGCGGGCCGGCCCCGCTCGACGTCCGCAACCTGCTCGACAGCGTCGCCGGCGAGGACCCGACACAACTCGCGCCGGCAGCTCTCAAACTCGGGCACGTCCACCTCCACGTCGGCTCGCTCGACGAGGGCCTCCGCTTCTACCGCGACGCGATCGGCTTCGAGGTCCAGATGGAGTTGCCGACCGCACTGTTCGTCTCAGCCGGCGGCTACCACCACCACGTCGCCTTCAACGTGTGGCGCGGACGGGGGGTGCCGGCGGCCCGCGCCGGCGTCGTCGGTCTGCGTCACTGGACGCTGATCTTGGACGGCGAGCAGGAGCTGAGCGCGGTGCGCAGCCGTCTCACCGCGCTCGGGTTCGAGCTGGAGGAAAGCGAGGACGGGTTGATCGCGCGCGATTCGGCGAACATCGCCGTGCGAATACGAGTCTAAGACTCGTTACCCGGGGCAGGTCGCCGCGGCGTCGGGTGCGAAGCGCGCGAAGACGGCTGCGAGCGTCTGTACTTCCGCCGGGCTGAGCCGATCGAAGAATGAGGTCTGTGCCGCGGAGCGGTGCGTGGTCTCTGCCTCGCGCAGCAGGACCGCACCGGCGTCGGTGAGGTGGGCATTGATCGCGCGTGCGTCAGAGGGGCAATGCCGGCGTTCGACGAGGCCGCGCTCCTCGAGTACGTCGACGATTCGCGACACTCGGCTCAGGCTGAGCCCGGTCTGCGTGGCGACCGTCGAGAGCCGAAGCCAGCGCTCGGGTGCCGCGGCGAGGCGGGCGAGCAGCTCCAAGCCGCTCAGAGTGAGACCGTGCTCGGCCTCCAGGCGCGCGTCGAGCTCCCGTGTCAACTGGCGATGGGTCTGGAGCAGCCCGATCCACGCGCCGGCGTAGCTCGGGTTCCATTGGGCCGAGCCGTCTGGCCCGTTGACCTGGCAGCCGACGGTCGTTGTATCAGTCTGTGTGGAAGTCTGTGGGGACATTTGTTTGCTCTAGCAAGTTTAGCGTGCGCCGCAACTACCCGATGCTATGTCAGGTGTGATGACTAGCCAAGGGCAACGTAGTAGGGGTGTGAAGCAGAGGATCGCGAGACGGCAGTGATCGCGGCCGTCGCAAGGGACGCCGACGCAGCACCGGGCGGGGAGTCTTTCGACGCCCTTTATCGCTCGTGCGCAGACGACCTGTTCGCCTACGTGGCCTCGCTGCTGCGCGACCGAAGCGCGGCTGAGGACGTGACCGCACTGGCATTCGAGCGCGCCTACCGTCGCCGGGCGCTGTTCGACCTGCGTCGGGGCACCGCGCGCTCCTGGCTCTTTGCGATCGCGCGGAACGCCGCCCTCGACGAGCTGCGGCGGCGGCGGCGCACACAGTCCTTGGTCGTCGAGCTGGCTGACGAGCGCACGGAAGACGATGGTGACGACGAGCTCGCCGAGCGCAGGGTGCTCGTCCGCGACGGCCTCGCTTCGCTCGACCCGCGCGAGCGCGAGGTGATCCTGCTCAAGTTCGTCGGGCGGCTCAGCAACGGCGAGCTCGCCCGCGTCCTCGGCTGCAGTGAGACCGCAGCCGGTACCCGCCTACACCGCGCGGTTTCGCGCCTTCGGGAGGTCTGCCATGTCCCGCAGTGATCTGAGTCCGCAAGCGAGCGCCGAGCTCGCCGCGCTCGACGCGATCCTCGACGGCGAGCCGGTCGGCGATGAGCACCTCGAGCTGGCGGCGCTGATTGCTTCCGTCAGGGGGATGAGCCCGGCCTTGGACGAACCGGGTCGTGCGCGGCTGGACGCGCGGATCGGACGCCTTCGCTCGCCGCGCCGACGTCATCCCCAGCGGTTTCGGCCAGGACGCCTCGCGCTGGCGGGTGGGCCACTCGTGGCGGCGCTGGTGGCAGTCGCCGTTGTCCTTGGCAGCGGTGTGCTGAACGGATCAAAGCCGGCTCCCAAGCTGCGGCCCACGGTCCTAAGCCCCGCCCTGCACGCACGCAGCACGCTACCGAAGGCCACGCCAACGGTCGGCGGTCTGGCCACCAATCGCGGCCCAGCCAGCGGCCCGACCTCAGCGACCAGCACCGTACTCTCACCAGCAGCTGGCGCCAGCGCAACCGCGCCGGCCACACCGGGCAGCACCAACTTCGCAGGCAACAACGTGAATCCCAGCAACCGCCTCGTAGCGCGAGGCGCTTCGTTGACGCTTGCCTCGACGCCGACGCAGATACAGACGGTGGCGAACGAGGTCGTCTCGAGCACACAGCGGCTGGGCGGGATCGTCGAGAGCTCGAACGTGAGCGTGCGCGGGATTGCGAGTTATGCGAGCTTCAGCCTGAGCGTGCCCTCGACGCGACTGGCGCAACTGATCGGAGCGCTCTCGAGCCTCACGGCGGTGCGCTCGCTCGAGCAGTCGGGGAGCGACATCACCGACAGCTACGACCGGGCGAGCACGCAGCTCGCGGACGAGAAGACGCAGCGCCGGACCCTGGTCAAGGCACTGGCGCAGGCGAGCACGCTGGCGCAGGCGCAGGCGCTCCAGCAGAAGATCGCCCACGTCGACAACGCGATCGCAGCTGCGACGAACCGTGTCGGGACGTTGCTTACAGAGGGACGCAACGCTCGCATGTCGGTCCAGATCATCGCCACATCGGCGGGCGGCGGAGTCGGCGGGTCGGGCCCGGTGAAGCGAGCGCTCAATGATGCTCTCGCGGTGCTCGACGTCGCCCTCGCGATCGCGCTAGTGGCGCTCGCGATCGTGCTCCCAGTCGGCCTCGTGGCGCTGCTGCTCTTCTGGGGCACGTCCTCGGTTCGCCAGCGTTCGCGTGAGCGCGCGCTGGCAGCCTCGGCGCCGCACTGATCAGGCGCTGATCGTTACATGCCCCGGCTGGTCTGCGACGCGTGCGAGCCATTCACGAACGGCCGGGTAGCGCTCGAGGTCGAAGCCACCCTCGCCGGCGACGTGTGTGTATGCGTAGAGCGCGATGTCGGCGATCGTGTAATCGCCACCGACAAAGAATCGCTGTCGGCTCAGCACGCGCTCCATCGCGTCCAGCGCGAGGTAGCCGGTCGCGCGCCGCGCCTCGATCTCCTGCGATGACGGCGGGCTGGGCGCGAATGCGACCCAGAAGCGAACCACCGCAACATACGGCTCGTGGCTGTATTGCTCGAAGAACAGCCACTGCAGCACCTTCGCGCGTTCATAGAGATCGTGCGGCAGGTACGGCGTGCCGCTCGCGAAGTAGTAGATGATCGCGTTCGACTCGGCGATCGCCCGGCCGTCGTCCAGCACGATCGTCGGCACGCGCAGCCCCGGGTTCAGCTCGCCGAGCAGCTGCGCGCGGTTCGAGCGGTCGACGACGCTGAGCTCGTGACGCTCGTAGCCGATGCCCAGCTGCGCGAGCAGCAGTCGCACCTTGTAGCAATTGCCCGACACCTGGGAGTTGTAGAGCAGCATCGCGCCCGGAAGCGTAGTCGTGAGGCCTGACGCGTGGCAGCCGCTGCGTATTAAGACGCAGGGTCGGCGAAGCGCTCAGCCACGCTCGTCATGATCATGCCAATCGCAGCGGCCGCAGGCGTCAGCCGTGAGCCCTCGGGGGTCGCAGCGATCACGTTGCGGACCGGGCTGGAGGGCGAGAGCGCGCGGATCGCGACGTCCTCGCGCGCGCTCGCGACCGCGAGCTTGGGGATCAGCGCGACGCCGACGCCGGCCGCGACGAGCCCCTGCACCGTCTGGTAGTCGTCACTTTCGAACGACACGATCGGCTCGAAGCCGGCGACGTGGCAGCAGCGCACGACATGCCGGGCGCACGCGCTCGAGGAAGACGTCTGCACCCAGGCTTCGGCGCGCAGGTCGGCGAGGCGCAGCGTCCGCCGGCGGGACAGCGGGTGGTCCGCGGGTAGCGCCAGGAACATCGGGTCCTCGAACAGCGGCTGGCGCACGAGATCGGCAACGAGCGACTCGCTCGTGCCCTCGAACTCGAACAGTAGAGCGAGATCGAACTCGCCGGCGTAGAGGCGGGGAGCGATCTCCTCAGGTTCGCCCTCGGCGAGTGTCAGCTCGACCTCCGGGTGCTGCGCCCGGAACATCGCGATCGCGAGCGGCATCAACGTGGCGCCGGCGGTCGGAAAAGAGGCCATGCGCAGTTGCCCGCCCCGCAGCCCGGCGATCGCCTCGAGATCGGCTTCGGCTGCAGCCAGCCGACCGAGGATCCCCTCAGCGTGCGCGAGCAACGTGCTTCCGGCGGTCGTCAGGCGGACGCCGCGCGGTAGGCGCTCGATCAGCGTCACGCCGGTCTCGGCTTCGAGGGCGGCGATCTGCTGTGAGACGGCGGACTGCGTGTAGGAGAGCTCCTCGGCGGCAGCTGAGATCGAGCCTTGCTTGGCGACCTCGACGAAAACCTTCAGACGACTGACTTGAAGCATTAGGTGGCCTAATGGATTAGATAAAGAATATTACTTGAGCTGATGGGTAAAAAGTGCGATAACTAAGGCAGCCTCCAAAGATTTGCGTGGGTCCGCCAAGGACTCGCGACCGAAAGGACAGACAAAAAATGGCAGCAAACATCATCATCTCATTCGACGGTTCCGAGAACGATCACGACGCCCTGGCACTCGGGCGCCTGCTCTCAGACGGTGGTTCGGGCGTTTCAATCGCCTACGTACGCCACAGCCGCGAGAGCGATCAGGGCCGTGAGCAGCGGGCCCAGGGCGACGCCCAACGGATCGTCGATCGCGGCGCCGCGTGGTTCGCTGAGAACGGGCACCAGGACGTCGAGCGCCACGTCGTCGTTCACGCCTCGACCGGTGAGGGCCTCCGCGCGCTCGCCGAGGAGCAGCACGCTGACGTCATCGTGTTCGGCTCGGACTGGCACACGACACCCGGTCACGTGCAGCCCGGCCAGTCCGCGCTGCGCCTGATGGACGGCGGCCCGTCGGCGATCGCAATCGCCGCCGCAGGCCTGCGCGACCGCACTGACGCGCGGATCGCCAACGTCGCCCTGCCAGGCGGCGAGGTCGACCCCGCCGCACGCGAGACCGCCGAGGCATTTGCCACGCGCAGCAGCACGCCGCTCGCGCTGCCGACGCAGGCGAACGTGGACCTGCTCGTCGTCGGCTCGCGCCCTGGCGCGACCGAGGGCCAGGTCAGCCTGAGCGCCGCGGCCGAGTACCTCGTCGAGACGACCAACGCCTCGGTGCTGGTCCTCCCGCGCGGCACAGCGTTTGGCGTCTCCCATTCCCCGACCGCTCAGCACCAGAGCGTCGGCCAGAGCGCCAGCAGCACCAACGAGGCCTAGCAGCACAGCCAACCGCCGCACTCGCGCGCGACTCAGTGCGCGAATGCGGCGTCGTGCTGCCCGCCGTCCTGTATCGGCTGTGTCAGCCCGCTCAGCACCTTGGTCCGGTCGCGCAGGTCGTTGAGGAATAGATCGGCCATGTCGTGCGTCATGCCGGCCCGGACGACGAGTCGCAGGACGGAGAGGTCCTGCCTGTTCTCGGGAAAGCTGTAGGCCGGCACCTGCCAGCCGCGCCCGCGCAGACTCGCCGAGACGTCGAAGACGGTGTAGTTCTCGACCTCCGGGCTGAGCGTGAATGCGAACACAGGCAGCTCTGAGCCGTCGCTGATCAACTCGTAAGGGCCGATCTGAGCGATCTCCGCGGCGAGGTACTGTGCGACGTCGGATGACCGTTGCTGGATCCGGCGGTAGCCCTCATGCCCGAGCGAGGTGAACATGAAGTACTGGGCGATCACCTCACTGCCGGGCCGCGAGAAGTTCAGCGCGAACGTCGGCATGTGGCCGCCGAGGTAGTTGACGTCGAAGATCAGCTCCTTCGGCAGCGCCGCCTCGTCACGCCAGACCGCCCAGCCCACGCCGGGGTAGACGAGGCCGTACTTGTGTCCGGATGCGTTGATCGACTGCACCCGCGGGATGCGAAAGTCCCATTCGATCTCGGGCTGGATGAACGGCGCGACGAACCCGCCCGAAGCCGCGTCGACGTGGAGCGGCACGTCGATACCGCTGTCGCGCTCGAACTCATCCAGCGCCGTCGCGATCTCCGCCACCGGCTCGTAGCTGCCATCGAAGGTCGAGCCGAGCACCGCGGCGACGCCGATCGTGTTCTCGTCGCAGTGCTTGACCGCCTGCTCGGCGTCGAGGTGGTAGCGCGATCCCTCCATCGGCACGAGCCGGGGCTCGACATCCCAATAACGGCAGAACTTCTCCCAGCAGACCTGCACGTTGGCGCCGGTCACGAGGTTCGGTCTGTCGGTCGCCTTGCCGGCGGCCCGCATCCGCTCGCGCCAGCGCCACTTGAGCGCGAGCGCGCCGAGCATCACGGCCTCGCTCGAACCGGTGGTCGAGCAACCCGTCGCACCCTGCTCCGGGGGGGCGTTCCAGAGGTGGGCGATGATGTTGACACAGCGCGCCTCGATCTCCGCCGTCTGCGGGTACTCGTCCTTGTCGATCATGTTCTTGTCGGCGGTCTGGGCCATCAACTCCCCGGCGAGGCTGGGCATCCATGTGGTGACGAACGTGGCCAGATTAAGTCGCGCGCTGCCGTCCAGCAGCAGCTCGTTCGAGATCAGCTCGTAGGCGGTCTGCTGACCCAGGCCGTGCTCGTAGAGCGAGTGGCGTGGGCACAACTCCCCCTGGTCAACCCGCGCTGACCGTTTGCTGTGGCGCTGCCTTGCCAGACCCATCCTGTCCTCCTCGCTCGCGTGCTTCGGGCGATCCTACGGCTCGCCGCCTGAGGATGGTCTACTTAGAACTGCGCGGCGCCCGGCGGAGGGGCGGGTTTGCCGATCACGAACGGAAGGAGTTGTCGCGATGGAGACCTGGGACGCGATTCGGGCCAGGCGCAATGTGCGCTCGTTCACCGATCAACCGCTTGCAGACACACAGCTGGACCGCATCCTTGAGGCCGCGCGGCGGACTCCCTCGGCTCGCAATCGGCAGCCTTGGGACTTCGTGCTGGTGACCGACCGCCCGCAACTCCAAGCGCTCTCGAAGGTCTGGGTTGGTGCGGCGCACGTAGCCACGTCGGCAGCGACGATCGCATTGATCGCTCCAAGCTTCGACGACGCGCGCGAGCAGTCGATCGAGCAGTACGACCTCGGCCAGGCAACGATGAGCATCCTCATCGCAGCGGCGGACCTCGGGCTCGGCACAGGGCACGCGGCGGTGGGAGACCAGGATCTCGCGCGCGAGCTGCTCGGCTTCCCGGAGGACCGATTCTGCGCCTACCTGATCGCGATCGGCCACCCAAGCGAGCGGCCGCTCGCGCCGCTCACGAAGATCAACCGGCGGGCGTTTGACGACGTTGTCCACCGCGGTCGCTGGTAGGGGCCGGGCCGTTCCGCTGCCGGCGCCCGCTATCGTTCCCCCGATGGGCGACCTGCAGAAGCGTCCCAGCTACACCCCGCGCCGCGTGCGCGAGCGGCGCGCCTACCGGCTGGCGGTTGGTGGCGGCGTCCTCGGGCTCGCCGGCGTCGTCGGGGTCGTCTTGGCCGTTGCCGGCGTGATCGGTGCGACGCTGCCCATTCTGGCGCTCGTGCTGGCCGCCGTCAGCGCGTTTCTGTTCCGGCGCACAGTCGCCAGCTGAGCCTCGCCACAGGTTTCGCCGGCAGCTTCAGATCCCAGCGCGCTCGCCGCCGACGGCACGATTCGCTACTCCGGACGCCAGGACCTCGAGCGCGTCAGGATCGCAACCACTTCGCGGCAACGGCTCGGCGACCCGGAGCGGCAGGCGGCTCGATCCAAAAGACGGCGAGAAGGAGCGATGCGACGACGGCGACGCTGGCCCAAACCGGCCAGCCGACGGGCGGGCTCCACTGAGCCACACCAAGAAACCAGGTGGGCCCGCCGGCGCCGACGGCGTAGCGCTGCGCGTTCGTCCACCACGCGATCAGCTGCACCGCCCCGGCGATCACCGCGACGGCTGCGAGGAGAGCTGCCGGCAGCGTCGCTGGAAGGCGAGCCCGTCCGCGCCGCAGAGCCTCTGCGGCGACGAGCGGAATGACGACCGCCACCGGCAGCGTGTAGCGACCCTGTAGTCCGAAGCCGGTGAAGCGAAGCGACGCCGCGAACAGGTAGATGGGAAACGCCACCGCGATGAGGGCGGCGACGGCGATTGCGACGCGCGCGCCAGCTCGCCCGACGGCAAGCGCTAGACCGAGCAGCACGGCGGCCGCGAGCGCCCAGAGCCACTCCAGGCTCGGGCTGAGCGGCACGTTCAGATAGCCGAAGTTGCCGATGAACTCGCCGAGGATGCTGTGCAGGTCCTGAGCACCGGCGCTCAACACGTCAAGTGCCGGAAACGGGGTGAAGACGACATGCGGCTCGTATTTCGCCTCCCAGTAGCGGTTGAGCGCGATCGCGACAAAGACCGCGACGGCGCTCGCGAGGGCGGGCCGTCCGCCGCGGCTTACCAACGCCCACGCCGCGCGCGGTCCGACAAGAGCCACCGAGATCGCGAGGTCGAACGCAATCCAGACTGGGCCGAGCGGACGGCTCAGCGCGAGCACTACGCCGCACGCCCCGGCGAGCCCCCAGACACCCCGCGACGCTACGTGTTCGCTGTCGCGTCCGATCCGCAGTAGAACTGCGAAGAACGCGAGCGAGGCCATGATCTCGGTGCTCGAATCGCTCATGCTGGCGCCGAGGTAGACGACCATTGGCGTGAGCGCGAGAATGATCCCGACAAGCGACGGAGCGCCGAAGCTCTCGTCCCAGAGCGCCCAGATGGCGACCGCGAGCAGCGCGAGCCAGATCGCGAGCGTTGCCAACCGGGCCAGTCGCAGCGAGCCGCCGGCATGATCGTCCGCCCGCAGGACGAGCGCAGGGAGCAGGAACGGCAAGGGCTGGTAAGTGCCGACGTAAGTGAATTCGCGCACGCTCGCCGTGTTCTCCGCCGCGTTCTCGGTGCAAGCCGCAGAGATATCCGGGTCGAGCAGCTCGCACGAATAAGCATCCGGCGAGAGGCCGGAGGGCACGATCACTCCGCGTGAGGTGCTGGCCATGGCCTGCTGGCGCAGCGGCACAGCGCTGACGGGTTGGCCGTGCCCGGGGGCACCGATCAGTGCACCATCGCTGATCCCCACCGCACGCAGAAACTGGGCGGCCTCATCTGGTCCGGTGAACGGCGGGTCGCTGAACACCCACGCCAGCCCGAGCGCTGCGTATGTGACCAGCAGCAGCCAGCGCGCCGAGCCGGCGCGCAGCCACCGCGAGCCCGGCCCTGCCGCTGTCGGGTCGTGCGCGGATCGGTGCATCAGCCGTGGGGCAGGATGCTAACGGGAGCGCCGGGCCTGTTTCGCTCCTCCCGCCCACCTAGCGGCCAAGACGGCCGCCGCGGCGAGGCCGTGACAGGTACCGCCTACACTGGCGCCAAAGGGTTTTCGACACCGCGAGAGGGAGCGTTGAATGACGACGAAGGCCGACTTCACAGCGCAGGAGTGGGAGCTGATTCTCGAGGGACCGCCGAGCGCGGGCATGATCGTGATCACGGCACAGCGAGGCGGGATGCTGCGCGAGACGGTCTCAATGGCGAAGGCCTACGTCGAGGCACGCCAACACCACGGTCAAAGCGAGTTACTCGACGAGATCGTCGCAGTGAAGCCGAAGCTCGATCACACGCGCTACCACTCCATCGAGGAGCTCGAGGAGCACTCGCTGGGCCATCTTCGCGACGCGGTTGCCCTGCTCGAGAGCAAAGCGACTCCTGAGGAGCTGGCGCAGTACAAACGTTTCATCGTCGACCTCGCGGACAAGGTCGCGCACGCACACCGAGAGCATGGCGGCGGCGCAGACGGAGTCAGCGACGCCGAGCGCGCGGCGACTGCCGCGATAGCACAAGCCCTCGGCTAGCATCGGTCGCGACCGGTCGGTCAGACCTCTGCGCTCCGATAGACTCGGGAGGTAGCTCCACGGCTGAGTGTTGTGCTCTCGCATTTCCCTGTGGCTAGATCACCCCGGAGAGTGCAAGGAGTGGAACTAGATGGCGAAAGAGCCTTCGGAGGAGCAGCCTGGCGGGCGTTCGACGTCCGCGACGACGTACAGCGATCTCCTGCTTGAGATCGCCGCGCGTAACGAGCAGGCGCACAAGGAAGCGCGCGAGCTTCGAGCCACACGTGAGCGCGAGGAGCTCGGAATCGTCGCGCGTCATCGATTCGACCTCGACCGGTGATCGCGCGAAGCCAGGCCGGTGGTCGCGCCTAGCTGGCGGCCACAACCTCCTGGCGAAAGCGGGCCATGACGTCGGGAAGACCCGCAGCGAGAATGAGATGGCGCAAGCCGATCCGCTCGACACGTTCGGCAAGTTGCGCCCGCATACGCTCGGCTGAACCCAGGAACACATAGGGACAGTCCGCGAGCGACTGGCGGTCGATTCCTGCGTCCTTGCAGAGTTCGGCCTCGACGACCTCTAGCTCCCTCTCAGAGCAGAAGCGGACCGCGTTGACGATGACAGAGAACTCCACGGCGTTCGGGTGTCGTCCCGCCGCTCTGGCGCTTTCCTGAACGCGCCGTACTGACTCCTCCAGATCGTCGACCGTCGTGGTGAATCGGCGTGCCAGGTCCCTCAGGGCAGGATGAGGGCCCCCGAGCTTGAGACGGCGCGACGAGCCGTTGAGATCGAGCACGTCGGCATGTCGTCCGGCGATCTCGAGGAGACGATCGGAGCCACCACCGAGCAGGAGGCGAGGCGGAGGCGAGGGCGGTGGGCCAAGCGACAGCTCGCGCACGGGGACGTACTCGCCTCCGAGCTCGGCAAAGCCGTCGTCGAAGAGCGCTCGAGCCAGCAACGCCGCGTCCTCGAGGCGGTCCATCCGCCGGGCCAGGGGCGGGAACTCCATGCCAAGCGCATCGAACTCCTCGCGGTTCCAGCCGGCACCAATTCCAGCAAGGACCCGCTCGCCGCCGAACTGCGTCGCCAGCTCGATAAACGATCGCAGAGCCAGCGCGGGGTGTGCCAGTCCGATGTTGACGACGCTCGTGCCCAAAATGAGTTGGTCCGACATGGTGCCGGCCAGCGCGAGCTTGACGAAGGGATCGCCGCCGCCGATCGCTTCGCGTCGAGACCTGCCATGGCTGATGAACAGGTGGTCGGCCAGAAACATGCCGTCCAACCCGGCGTCCTCGATCGACCGGACCTGCTCTCTGAGTCCGGTCGGGGCCGTAACGCCCATTGCGTGGACCTTGATCACGACGATTTGGTCTTACGCGGTCGGCGTCGGCTCTGTGCACTGCATGCCGACGAGTCTAGGCCAAGCCCTCATCTCGACATCATCACCATCGTCGTGACGTTGCGGCGCCCCTCCGCGCTTACGGTAGGCGCCAGGTTCCGTCTTCGGCGAGTACCTCGACGTCGCGTCCGTCGCGCGTGCGGCCGCTGACACGGACACCCGGCCCGCCGATCATGAAGTCGGTGTGCACCGCGCTTGTGTTGATCCGGCCGGCTGACTGCGGGTCCTCGGAGAGAAAGCCAAAGCCGCGGCCGATCGCGATGTGACTCGCCGCGTTCTCGTCGAGCAGGGTGTGACGGAACACGGTGTCGAGCGGCCCGATCCGGCCACTCCCATCGACGAGCGCGACCTCGCCAAGACGGGCGGCACCATCGTCGCGTGAAGCGAGCTCGCGCAACAGCTCGGCACCGCTGTCAGCCTCGATCTCGACCGCACGCCCGCGCTCGAAGCGCATCCGCAGCCCGGTGACGGCTCGGCCGTTGACGAGCAGCGGCTTGGTCGAGCGCACGACGCCCTCGGTTCGCTCAGGATCGGGGCTTGTGAACACCTCCTCGGTCGGGATGTTCGGCAAGTGCTCACGGCCCCACACCGTGGTCAAGCCGCCACCCAGCCACCCTACGCCTGGCAAGAGCCCGACGTGCAAGTCCGTCCCCTCGCCCTCGAAATGCAGCGTGTCAAGCTGCGCCAGGGTCAGCCGCTCGGCCGCGCCGGCAAGATCGGCGGTCCGCTTGCGCCACGCCGCGCCCGGGTCAGGCTCGTCGAGCCGGCAGACACGCTCGATCTGTGACCACAGCCGCTCGAGCGCCGCGTCACCGTCGAGATCGGGGTGGACCAGGCCGGCCCACCCGCGGCTCGGCGAGGGCACGATCCCCCAGTTGACGGTCCGCTCCCCAACCACCACACCCCACTCCGGGACCGGGACGGTGTCGCGCCCCAGGCGCCCCGCATCAATGTCGTCGTAAAGCCCGGGCGCCGGATCACCGGCGCCCGTGATCGCCGAACCACGCAGCCCCGCGAGCTGGGTCGGGAGCTCGTGCACCCATGGAGAGACCCAGCCGAGCGCACCGTCAGCCGCCTCCTCGAGGCGGATCTTCCGCACGAGCGGGTCGTTCCACTCGACGTCCACCTGATGGGCGCCCCGGCGGTAGGCCGCACGAACGATGGCGCGCACAAGCGGCGCGTCTACGAGATGGGCCCGCACGATCACGGTCTGCCCGTCGGCCACGTTCGCTGAGACCTCAACGGCGAGCGCACCAAGCCGCTCGATGCGCGCGGCCTGATCGTCAGCCATAACCCAAGCCTATCGCGACCCGTGCCGCGATTCGAAACCGCCGCGATCGTCGAAGCGCCCGCGATTGCTGGTGATCACGGGCCCCAAAGCCCGATGTCGCTTCGCGAAGCACCCCGATCATCGGCTGTTTGACCCGCGCCCCGGCGGCTGGGCTCAACGCAGTCAGAAACGAGTGAGCGACAGCGAAGAAACCTCGTCATTTGCGGGCTTTCTTCGAATGGCGAGACCCAGACTCGAACTGGGGACACCACGATTTTCAGTCGTGTGCTCTACCAACTGAGCTATCTCGCCGAACGGTTGCCGATGGTACCGGCTCGACCTTGGAGCTTGGTCGGCGCTCTGCTAGGGATTCCGCGGCAGCGGGCCAGCTGGCCCGCGGGTCGGGCAGTGGTGTGAGCCGGGATTCGATCTCCGCTCGGCGCGGCTCGAGCCAAGGCGGCAGTACGACTTGGCGTCCGAGCTCGCTGACCGGCAGAT
>Ga0224544_1000029_pt1 | contig 17029 bp, 17 predicted proteins | sample 714P11014metaG_FD_179904 | JGI IMG/M metagenome (GOLD analysis project Ga0224544, IMG submission 179904) | Peat soil microbial communities from Stordalen Mire, Sweden - 717 P1 10-14 | ecosystem: Environmental > Terrestrial > Soil > Wetlands > Peat | place: Sweden: Norrbotten County, Stordalen...
GGTTTGACAAATGACGCGACCAATCATGTTCCCAACGCTACGTCTTGGGCCAATTTCGTTCCACCTGCGGCGGGAGGTACTTACACAGATTCAGGCTATTGCACGGTGACGCGCGTTACGAATTTCAAAGGCAGTGCGAATGCCGGGTGCCACTACTACGCGACGGAAAGTCCGCTCGACATTTCTGACGCGTACCTGATGCTTTATGACTGCACTTCGGGAGGCTGGTTCGTAGATGCAGGCCCGACGAACTCGGCGTACTCCATCGGCACGACAATTCTTAGTGAAAGTGCCCTGAATGGATTGTGGTCAAACGTTAGCGAGCCAACATGGGATCGCACAACTCCGGGAAAGTTCTGGGTAACGCTCAACAATTCGATTGAGAGCTGCACTGTAAATAACTCCGCGAAGTCTGTTAGCTGCTCGATCAACCATACATTTTCAGAGTATGCCGGCTACCGAATCAGCTTCATGGATGAAACGGACATGACGCCGGATGGTTGGCTTGTAACGGTTGGACAGAATGCTCAGGGCGGTCATATTGATGTGTTCTTGTTTAATCCTGCAACCCAGACCAAGTCGCCGGTGTATACGACGCAATGCTCAGCGGATGTAAACAGCGCGAACAACGGCTGTATCCACAAGCTGATCGCCACTCCGAACAACGGCGTCGTGATTCAATTTGAAAGCAGCACCAACCCGGAGAACGGAAATGAACTCTGGGAGTCGCCGTGGGCAGCGCTCTCGCCCGTTGAGCTGAACAGCGGAGGAACTGGCCCGGGTGGCACAGGTGGAACCGACCATTTGGATACTGGTAAGGACGCGAACGGGATCGAGAACGCCGTCTATGAGGATTACCAGAACAATCCAGGCCCTTGGGGAGCCTGTCCGGATGGTTGGAGACCGACCAGCACCACGTTGCCTGTTGCCGGTGACCCGGCCTGCTTGTTTGACAACCGTCCGAATAATCCTGGATGGCATGTGAGCTGGCGCGGCTATCCCAATACACAATTCGTCGTCTATTCAGCGCAGGCGAACGAAAGTGCGGCGGAAGCTTTCAACAATGGTTCTGGTTACGCGGCGCCGAGTTCGAGTAACTGGAATGTTTACACGAACGAAATCGTGATGATCCTGTTTGGGGCCAACAACGACGCGGCAAACATCTACCGCCTGGCTCTCTCACACACGCGCGGGAATCCCGGATACTTCTGGAGCGATCCTCGTGCGGCCGAGGGATACAGCGGAAATTACGTCGTATTCGACAGCAACTCAGCGTGGGGTGCGACTGGCTGTGGATCTGACGGGGGCGGTGACTGCAGTGATGTATACATCATTAAGGTTCACTAATCGGTGCTGCGGATAGACTTGCTCCGGGCCGGGAGATACTCGCGCCCGGTTCAACGGCCACGCGACATCGCGGAACTTTGAAGCGCCCGTCGAGAAATATTCTGGCAATGCCGAACTGCGAGAGCCCAGATTAGAGCTTTGCAGTCTCATGTACCTCGTTTTATACCTACCAGTACCGTAATCTTCCCTGCGGGAGGATTTTACAAAGATTTCACTTCTTTACTCCAAGAGCTATGTAAGACTCTTGCCACAGGTGAGAGTTGTCGCGAAGGCTCGCGTATCTCCGAATTTGTCGAATGGCGTCACATCCAAGCACCAATACAGTATTCGCCATTGTCGCCCTATATGGGGTTGGCATCCTGGCGGGTTGCGGTTCAGCCAGCCAATCTTATAAAACGCCGACGCCGCCCGGTCCCGCTCCCACTGCTGGTGCTGCGCTGTCAGCGAGCCCAACGAGCCTGAGTTTCGTAAACGTCCTGGTCGGCAAAGTTGGCAGCCAAGTCGTGTCGGTCACGAATACCGGAAACGCGAATGCCACGATTTCCAGCGTGTCGACATCGGGCGCCGGATTCAGTGTTGACGGCATGTCCTCCGGAATGATCCTCGAGCCCGATCAAGTTGCCTCGCTTACTGTATCGTTCTCTCCTACTGCATTGGGGAGCGCCACCGGCACTGCAACAATCACGAGCGACGCCGCAGATTCGCCGGCAACGGTTACTTTGTCCGGGTTCGGCACAAGTTCAACTTCCCCGGATTTGACCCCTCCGGACTGTGGATTGTCGAATGACACGACGAATCACATTCCGGCCGCATCGGCGTGGACAAATTTTACGCCTCCAGCGCTCGGCTCGACCTACACCGATTCCGTGTACGGCTGCGCCGTGAAGCGACTCACCAATTCCATAGCGTTTGGGCAAGCGCAACATCACTATTACGCGACCATCGAACCCATGAGCGCCGGGGATACGAAAATTCTCGTTTACGACGAAGACGGCTTCTTTCACATCATTGATCTCGATGGAAACGTCGTCGTTACAGAAGCCAATATGCCGGCTACTAACGGTTTGGTTTTGTGGGATCGCAGCGACGACAACGTGTTTTGGCAGGCGCAGAAGGACACCCTTCAAAAGTGCACGGTTTCGGGAAGCACCACGAGCTGTGTAACCAATCACACCTTCACGGAATACAGCGGGTACGTGGTCAATTTTATGGATTCCACCGACATGACCCCCGATGGCTGGCTGCCTATGGTCGGACAAAATATACAGGGAGAACATATTGATGTCTTCCTCTGGAATCCAGCCACGCTGACGAAATCTGCGGCCTACACAACAACGTGCACCGCCGATGCGCGCACAGCGAACAATAGCTGTCTGCACAAACTCATCAGCACGCCCAACGATGGAATTATCGTTGAGTTCACCACCGACGGCCCCGGACTCGAGCAAGGCAATCGCCTCTGGGAATCTCCGTGGACCACGCCGCTGCCCTACGTTCAAAACCTAACGGGGCATCTTGACTCCGGAAGAGATCTGAGCGGCAACGAGGTGTATGCCACCGAAGATCCTCTCGACCATCCCGGGCCGTTCGGCACTTGCGTGAATGGCTTTCGTCCTACGTTGCTGATAGTCGGGGCCACAACGCCTGACGGTCCGAGTTGCATGTTTGACGCTCCGCTCAATCCCGGATGGCATGTTAGCTACCGCGACTGGCCTCTGTCCGCGTGGATTGCCTTTTCGGCGCAAGGGGATAACGCCGCGGAACGATTCAACAACGACCCAAGCTATATCGCGCCGAGTGCGATCACCTGGAGCACATACGACAATGAAGTCGTTCTTGTAAGGGTTGACGTCAACAATAACCCCACTTACATCTACCGGCTAACTCTGGCGCACACCAGAAACGTCAATTCAAACAGCTATTGGTCTGATCCGCACGCGGTCCTGAGTTTTGACGGAAAATATATAGTCTTCGACAGCAACGCGGCCTGGGATGCTACTGGCTGCGGCTCATTTACGGACTGCGCCGATCTCTACCTTATAAAGATTCACTGATCGAACCGCGCCGCGCAAACTCAGTCCACACAAATCGCCGCCATAGCAATGGCCGCACGAGCGGCCAGCATCCGGAAGATTTATGCGCTTTTGTAGTTAGACGAGGGAGATGAAGTGGGAATTATTTCGCGGTAGGAACTTTACCCATTTGGAGCTTCAATTCTCTCGCAAGGATGTCGGAATTCGGAGCTTTCAGTAAATCCATGTGATCGCCCGGAATTACTTTTACTTCGCTCCCTCCTGCAGAGAGCTTGCACCAGTACAGCCGGGGATCCAACGAACGAACCACCCCGCTGTACTTCCAAGATTCTTCACCGATTATTACGACAGTTTTTCCAGGATAAATCGTGGGGTGATAACGATACACATTGCGCCACGCTCGGGCGTCAACTTCATCCATTAATTCGATAGGCAAAGGCGTAGCTTGATTCTCAGGCTTGACTGCGCCAGCTCGATTTGAAATCAGGCCCACGCGTTCTCCTGCCCATCGCGCGACACCTTTCGGACCCCGCTTTATGAAGTTCCGAATGCGCCAAACTGCCCGCTGAGCGCCGTATGACATCCCTCTCCACCACGTTCTCGGGTGTTGAGGGTCGGCGCATTCTATGATGCCGAGAAAAGCGACTTCTTGCCCTGCTGCGACAAGCTTTTGCGCCATCTCAAATGCAACATATCCGCCGCCGCACCAGCCGAGGAGGTAGTACGGCCCGTTTGGTTGTCTCGCGCGCATCTCATCGACGAATCGAGCCGCTCTCATGGGAATCGGCTCCATCTCTTCTTCGTTGGGCGCCGGCATCTGGGCTTCGAGACCGTAAACCGGCTGGTCGGGGCCGAGGAGCAGTGAAACTTCGCGGAATGGAAGGACTGTGGTGCCATATCCTCCGGGGATTAAATAAAGCGGCGGACGCGATCCGCTCGGCTGAATGGGCACGACTGGGGACCACGGCTCGGGTTCAGTACTGAAAGGCTTGCTCGCCAGGGTGATAACTTCAGCCATCTGTCTGATTGTCCGGGCATCGAATAGTGTTGAAAGACCAAGATCGACGCCATACGTTTGCTTGATTCTGCTGAAGAGCTGCACACCGATCAGCGAGTGGCCACCGAGGTCGAAGAAGTCTTCGTCCAATCCAACCGAGTCAATCCCCAGCAGATCTTGCCACCAGCGGGTCAGGACTGCTTCAATATCGTTAGAAGGCTTCGTGCCAGAAGACGTTCTTTCCGCGGGACTCGTTGCCGTGGACGACGGACGAGGCGGCTCCGCAAGCCCAACGGCGCTCGGTTTGTGTCCCAATGGCGTTTCAGGTCGATCACTCATAATTGCCTTCGCTCGCGGGCTTGTGACTCTGCGCCTAGCAGCTATTGTCACGCAGAATGAACCAGTTTTTCGTCGAAGCCAAGCTCCAAATCCGGCTTTAGTAATATATTTATAACTTGCCGATTTGATGTTCGCGCTCGCGAAGAGTCCGCTGCCATTCGCGTAAATTTCGTTCTAGCTGTACCCGTACCCATATCCATAGCTCTGGTAATACGTCGAGCCGTAGGCGTGCGAGTCCTCTACAGCATTGAGCACCACACCGAGAATATTCCGCCCTTTAAGCTCTTGAAACGCCCTCTGCGCAACCGCTCCGGGTGTCGATCCCGCTCTCACCACGAAGAGAATGCCGTCGCAGGAATCGGCGATCACCGTGGCGTCCGCAACAGGGAGGCAGGGCGGGGCGTCGATGAGAACCCAATCGAAAGCGTGTGCGACGCGTTTGAGCAGAACGTTGAGGCGGCCGTTCGAAAGCAGTTCGCTAGGGTTTGACACCTTTGTACCGCCGCCGATGAAGAATAGGTTTCCTTCGGCGCCGCTCTGAATGACGGACATTTCATCGGCATCGCCGCGCAGATAATCCGTGAGGCCCGGAGTTTGCGGCGCGCCAAGCGCCTGGTGCAGACGAGGGCAGCGCATGTCGCCATCAATGATCAGAGCGTGACGATCGGGCTGGCGAACGATTGACTGAGCCAGATTGGATGTGACGAAGGTCTTGCCCTCGGCCGGGACTGAACTCGTTACGAGCACGACGGAGAGCGGTTGAGCTGACCGGATCTGATAGAGCCGCGAACGCAGCGTGCGGAATTGCTCCGCGCCTCGACCACTGCCCTCCGAATTGACGAAGACATTTACATCCGGGTCGACATGCCATGCTGGACGCGCGCAGTGCAACCGCAGATCGTCAAAGCGCAGCGCACCGTCGGGCGGCGGGGGCAGTACAGTTGGGTTCGGAAGCCTGTTTTCAGGCACCACGACTGCGGCGCTAGGCATGCGCACGGTGGAGTGACGGGGCGGTTCGGCCGGCACAACCGTCGCCGGATGCTGCGATTGTGAGGTCGCACGCTCCTGCTCGGCCTTCTTTAATGCTTCATGGATACGGCTCATGGCTTCCTTTCGCGTGTCGGTACGACAGCGGATTGGCGCAACCGCTCGAGGATCTGGTCCAAATCTTTTAGCAGCGACTGCGTGTTGGCAGCCTGCTCTGCGCGAAATAGAGCGCCCACAGGTACGGTCGGCGCAATCTCGTCGAGCTGAAATTCTCGCGCGACGTCTTCAACAAGCTGGGCCGGCACAGGACGCACACCATCCACATAAGCGTTGATCAACGAATGCTCGCACAAGGAATTCACGACGCGGGGAATCCCGCGAGAATAGTTGTGCACGGCGTGAACGGCTTCTTTCGAGAAAATTGGCTCGCCGTTTGCGCCGCCGATGCGCAGGCGTTCGCCGATGTACTTGAAAGTTTCATCGAGCGTGAGCGGTGACGTGTGGCAGCGCAGCGTGATGCGCTGGCGCAACTGCCGCAATTGGGGCTGCCGAAGTTTTTCCTCCAGCTCCGGCTGACCGCAAAGCACAATCTGGAGAAGTTTTTCAGTCGAGGTTTCGAGGTTCGTCAGCAGGCGAATCTCCTCGAGCACGTCGGTGGAAAGATTTTGCGCTTCGTCTATGATTAGGACGGCCGTTCCGCCGGTTCGATAGCGCTCCAAAAGCCAATGGTTGAGCCGCAGCAGTACCTGGCTTTTCTCGCGCGACTCGCACGGGATTTCAAAATCGGCCATGATGAAATCAAACAGTTGGTTGACCTCGAGCCGCGAATTGAAAATGAACGCAGTTGACATTCGCTGGGCGCGCAACCAATCGAGAAGCTGATTGATCAGCGTCGTTTTCCCGGTACCAACCTCGCCGGTCAGCAGGATGAAACCCTTCCGGTTTTGAATTCCGTAGGTCAGGCCCGCGAGCGCCTCCTGCGTCTGCTTGGTCATGTAGAGATAGCGCGGGTCAGGATTTACGTTGAACGGGCTTTCTCGAAGCCCAAAAAATTTCTGGTACATGATCTCCTCAAGCCCGCAATCCGGCGCTTATTCCTGCGCCAGCCGACGTTGAATTTGCGTCCAACTGGGTCCGTTTGCCATCCGCGCTCTTGATTGCCGGAACCATCGCCAATACGGGCAGGTGCAGGGTGAATTCGACGTCGCCCTCGGTCTTCAATGACGTGTCACGCACTTCAATCAAGAAGGCCAATCCGAAGCCCAGTGCCATTCCCCCAACAAATCCGCCCAACGCAAATAGCCGGCGATTCGGGAAGGTGGGCTTGTCAGGTAGATTAGCAGGATCGAGGATACGGAACTGCTCGCCCTGCTGTTGGTGTTCCAAATCGGTCGCCATAGCGGATTGATCTCGCTTTTTCAGCAGGTCGTTGTAGAAATCGCTCGCTGTCTGATAGTCCCGCGTGAGCTCTTTGTACTGTTGCTCGATTGCCGGACTGGATTGAACGCGAGCCTGATAAACAGCTATCTGCTGTTTGATCTGGTCCTGTTCGGCCTGTTTCGCCGCGATGGCTTGTTCGTGAGCGTGAATCTGCGCGCGCAACTGCTGAATTTGCGCTGGCTCAATCGAGGTCGTGGCGTTCGTGTCGTCCGAATTGCTTCTCGGATTATTTGTCTCTGCGATCTGTTTTTTCAGCGCCGCGATATCGTTCTTGGCCTTGATCACGTCCGGATAATCGTCCGTGTACCTCGCTCGAAGATTCGTGAGCTGAGTCTCAAGAGCCGCCAGTTGCTGCTGAAGAGTATTCGGATTCCGGCCTGCCTGCGTCGTTTTCCATTCCTCAAGCTGCGGCGCCAGCAAGGATTCAGCGAAGCTCTTGTCCTGCTGCGCCCGAGCGAGCGCCTGGGTGGCGGCGTCAAGTTGGGTCGTCAAATTATTCAACAGATTTAGATTCGTCTGCTCCTCATCGGGCAGCGCATTCAGATGTTGACTCTTGAACGCGGCGAGCTTGGTGTCCTGTTCATCGAGCTTAGCTTTTGCGTCCGCGAGCTGTTGGCTCAGAAACGTAGTTGTGTCTTCGGAGCGTTGCTCGCGCAGATGAACGCTTTCCTGGATGAACATGGAAGTGATCGTAGCGCAGACGGCTTGGGCCGTCTTCCCGTTATCTAACGTCACGCTCACGTGAAAGCCGGGCAATTCCTGCGAACGCGTCTCTGCCATCGCTTCGATGGGGGTGACTTCAACGTCCTTGCGCAGCCTCGCCACGAGTTCTTCCATAGGCTTCAAGTTGACGTCTTTCGGATACAGACCGAACTGGCGGATGATCGGCTCGAGGCGCGTCCGACTCAGGATCTGTTCTTGCATGCTCGCAAGGCGCTGGTTGAGGTCGGCGGTAATGACCGGCCGCACGACCTCCGACGGAACTGTTGGCGCATCCACGAGCACGAGAGTCTGCGATTTGTACCGGTTCGGCAGCAACTTCGAAACTCCATAGGCAAGCGGACCGCCCACTAACGTCAGGACGGCGATCAATACCCATCGACGGCGAAGCATCGCCACGTAATCGGCGGGTGTCAGTTGGCGCTGTGACATTCTGACCTCGTTTCTTTCACAAACTTAACCTCGATCAATCAATTGGGAATGGCCGTGTGTGCATGTTCAATCCGAGCGATATTTGCTGTCGCAGGATGGTGTTTCCGCACACGGTCCCGACGCAATATGTTCCATCTACGTGCTGGTACTGAGAAAGGTAGCTGAGAGACAACGTAACCGAATGTCCGAAAGGATGGCTGATTCCTGCAGTTCCATAATAATAGTCAAAGATCGGGTTTGCTGTCGCCGTCGTGGCGCCGACGGACAAGGGTTCATTCCGGGCATATCCAACCGACAGGTCGCCGCGGAACGTGCGCGACAATTGTGACGTAATGGAACCCGTTACGGTGTCGGCGATCGATCCGGAGAGTACGCCCGAACCGCCTGCAATCCCGTGATCGTAGCTCAAGCCCAGGGATGTATGGCGCAAGTCGTACGTGAGCGAAGCGTCGCCGACCCAATATATGTTCGTCGTTGACGTTGTGCCCATTGCTGTGGTGCTCGGAACCCTGAAGATTGCGTATTCAGGTCCGGCGCCGATCTCGAATGCTAACCTCCCCGTGATTCGGCGGGCGTAAGTGAGCTCAGCGATGTTACCGAGAAGAGTCGCGTCGGCAGTAGTGAATCGGAAACTGTTGTAGCGGTAGACGATGGCGATGGCATCCTGCCGCGACACTTGATAGCTGAAACCCGCCTGGCCGATCGTGTTATCGAAATCAAAAACGCTGTTGTTGAAATCGTGAAGGAACGCGTAACCGCCCGCGACTGTGAATGTCGCGCGCGGAGTCAAAAGCGCGTCGAACTCGACGAGCGATGAATTGAGAAGGCGCTGCCCGCGAGCAGATAAAATCGTTTCCGATGGAACGAGCGAAGGCTGCAAGCCAAGCGCGCCGCCACCAGGCAGCGACAATGCACTAAGTCCGCCGTAGCCGAAAGAGGTCTCCGGAATGTAGGCCACCTGGTCGAGCAGCGAAAACGTAGCGCGACGCCCCTTGATTCGCTCGCCTACTTGCATCTCCTGAACAACTGCATTCTGCACGCTAGCGTCGTTCGAGATGGATCCGCCGCCGACGTAATCCATCGAGAATTCCGAATGGTTTGAATTCGCTCGAACGGTGAGCGCTCCGAGCAGCGTAGTCCAGGTTGTCCATGAAGTCGTGCTTGGAGTGAGCAGCGGATTGGAGTCGCCCGCAACGGTCACAAAAAATGACGGCTGCCAGTAACTGCGCTCGAGCGCCGGGACGCCAAGAGACACGGTCTGCACGCCGGCCAGTGAGCGCGTGTCGGGATTCAATCTTTGCCCGTTGATGTCCGTCGGCTCGGTTTCATCCGGACTCGGCGATCCGTTAGGCTGAGCGGCTTGACTCGGCGGCGCCGATTGATCTGGCGGCTGCTGCTGAGCTTGAGCCATCGGGACGGCCAAGAAGGCCGCGCACAGGACTGTCAGCAGGTTGAGGTGGAATAGTCGTATCATTTTTCTTCTAGAGTCCTCTCAGGATCCTCTTAGGGCACCACGATCTGGTCGCCGGCTTTCAGCAAAAAGTTCTGATCCACCTGTTTTCCATTAATTGCGGCTTTATAATTGAACGAATGCTTGGTTTGCTTTCCGTCCTCATTCCGCAAGACGTAAATCTTGCCCAGCGAAGCGAATTGCGTGAACCCGCCGGCGCTCGAGAGCGCTTGCAGGACGGTCATGCCGGGGAGAAGCGGAAACGCGCCCGGCCGAAGCACTTCGCCGATGATAAAAACTCGTTGGCTGTTGATCGCCGTGACGATCACTGTGACCTGCGGCGCTGTCACGAACTTCTTTAGGCTCGCGGTGATCTGCGCTGCAAGCTCAGCAGGCGTCAGTCCGGCCGCCTGAACATCATTCAGCAATGGCAGCGAAATCTTGCCGTCCGGCCGGACCGGCACACTCCGCGTCAATTCGGGCTCTTTCCAGACGCTGACATCGAGAACGTCCTGCGGTCCGATTGTGTAATTCGGATCCGCCGTCGCCGGCTTATGGGCTATGGCCGCTGAAGTGTCGGGAGTCTGCGTCTGCGGATCGGCCTTTTGTTTGTCTTGATTCTGCGCCCGCGCCGGCACCGCAAAAGCCATGAAGCCGAGAGCCAGGCAAATCATTGATTGCTTAAACATCCGCGTCTCCTGCCTTGCTAAGCTGCACCTGAATCGTCCAAACCGATCTGTTTCAACTTGTAGAGCAGCGATTTGTAACTGATCTGCAATTCCTGAGCCGCGCGCTTACGATTCCAACGAGTCCGCGCAAGAGCTTTCAAAATCAACTCGCGCTCGGCTTCGCGCGATGCAGCGCGAGAAGCGGCCTTCAACGAATGGGATTGTATGTCTGCCGGCGCCGGAATGGCGGCTACTTCGACGCGCTCTGAAAGCGCGAAATGCTCGTCGCCGAGAGCCACCACTTTCTTCACCACGTTCTCGAGTTCGCGGATGTTGCCGGGCCACGAGTGTTCCATGAATGTCTGGAAGGTCGGCGCGGTCACCAGAGGACGCGAACGGCCCAACTGCGCGGCGTGCTTCGTCAGGAAAAATTCAACAAGTTCGGGGATATCTTCTTTCCGTTCGCGGAGTGGCGGCACGCGAAGGCAGACGCCGTTGATGCGGTAGTAAAGTTCGCTGCGGAACCGGCCTGCGTGCATTTCTTCATCGAGGTTGCGGCTCGTTGCCGAAATCACCCGCATGGATAGCGTGCCCGGCCGTGTGGCTGAATCGCCATCCGGCAAAGAGCACAGCAGGCTGCGTTGGCATGCAGCGTCGAGCTCACTGATCTCGTCGAAGAACACAGTTCCACGCGCAGCGTGCAGCGCGTCGCCGTTTCCATTTCCAGTGCCGTTCAGCCCGAGTTCCGCACCGAGTGATTCGGCATTGATCGAGGCGCAAGAAATCTTGACGAACGGTTCTTCTCGCCGGGCCGACATCTGATGAATCCTGCGCGCAAAAATCTGCTTGCCTGTGCCGCTCTCTCCAACCAGAAGAATCGGAATGTTCGTAGGAGCGAGCTCTGCGATGACGTTCACTAGCGTACGAATTACCGGGCTTATTCCGCTCGCGTAGCTGCCGCTCTCGCCCCCGCCTCGAGCTGTCTGACCCACATTTTTCGTTTGCGTCGTCGCCATTATCTTGAGATCCGTCGTCAGTTTAGGCGCAGGAGAAGTGGAGCCTACCCAGCTATTTGGAAGCAATGCGACTGCCAGTATAGACAGTGTTGCGGGAAAATATTGGCCGTTCTCATGTCCTTTATTTTCTGGCTGTTACAGACATACCGCGTTTCCTAGCTCGAGATCGAAACGTACGGTAGTAGGCCGCCGCGCGACCTCCATCTCACGCCCGAAGAACACTTCGTAAGTAACTGATAATGCATATCTTATTCGTCTCACTACAATTCTCAATTCTCGGCGGATTCGGGATTTCGAGAGAGCCACCTGCCACATAAGGTAAAAAAGTTTCCATTTATTGAGGCTCAAAGCCAACAAGGAGCAGATTGGCGACAACTGATCGGCACATCGTTTGCGCCGGTGAAGCGCTCGAGCGGCTCGTATATCTCGCGACGCGCAGCTCAGATCGAACGTCGCACTTTGCCTCGAACACGGCAATAGGCCATTCGTCTAATTGATAGGGTTACCACTCGAAACAATTGCGAAAGAATCTTCTCCGCGTTGCCGATAAAGGCTTGTACGATTTCAATGGCGTCGGAGTTCTCCACGTGAACCGCTTCGCGCGGGAAGGTGTGAGCCTCGGCACAAGGGTTCGCCGAATACGCCGAATATTTTCGCCGGCAGGTGCGTAACATTCGAACGACTAGCGCTCAAATCGTACGACCTAATAGTGGTCCGATGGCAAAACCATCCAAGAATAAGAATCTTTCCGTGTGTCTGATGTCAGCGCACCCTCTCGTACTCGGGGAATTCGAAAAGCTCCTCGCGCGTCCGGGATTTCAAATCGTTACGAAGCAGCTGGAATCGAATCTGGCACCGGAACTTCGACGAGTGGTGCTTCCAAAAGCCAACATCTACGTTTTTGACGCGCACACATCGCAGCAGGCGGCGGCATCACTTATTTCAAATATTCTCGAACAATCGCCGGGAGCACGGTTGATCGTCGTCGGCGAGAAGTTCTCGGAAGCGCATAGCTATTCTCTGCTGCGAATGGGAGCAAAAGGCCTGCTGACGTATTCGGAAGCTCGCGAGCAGCTTCCTGAGGCGTTGCCATTGGTGGCAGCCGGCGGCTTCTGGGTTCCACGCGTCCTGCTCTCGAATTTCGTGGATTCGATTCTCAATGGCGCGCATGGCCGGCAATTCAAGAATGCCGCCGCCGCCGATCTCAGCCACCGCGAGCAAGAAACGCTCGAATCGTTGCTCGAAAATCTCTCGAACAAAGAGATCGCAAGCAAGCTCAACATCTCCGAGCGCACGGTGAAATTTCACGTTTCGAATTTGCTGAGCAAATTCGGTGTGCGCCGCCGCGCCGACCTTATCCTTCTTTGCTACCAGAAGCGCGAAATCGGAGTTTGAATCGAGTCTTCGTGCGTCGCCTCCAAGGTCATTTCATTCGGGGTGCCAGCCTGCGGCGAACCCTCTGGAGCGGGTTCTTGCTGGATTGACTTCCGGTTGGGCGCTATGCTACTCATGCTCCTCGATTCCAGCGAGAAAATTCGGCCCAGGAATGGCGCCCCAAACCAAACGGATTGAAGTGACGCTCGAAAGCGTGCTCGAAAGCGTAGATCTCGCAGAGAGCATCGTGATGCGTGTATCAGGCGCCGCCGGTTTCGGCGAGGACGATTGCCACAGAATCGGTATGTCCATACGCGAAGGCGTCATCAACGCGTATAATTACGGAAACCAAAAGGATCGCAGAAAGAAGATTTTTTTCACGATAGTGTTTGAGCCAGAGAAGATGGTGGTGCGAATTTTGGATCAGGGGACGGGATTCGAGCTTTCGGCAGTTCCGGATCCGCTCGCCGAGGAAAATCTGTTGCGAACGTCCGGCCGGGGAATTTTTCTTATGCGTGCGTTCATGGATGAGTTCATCGTCAGGCACGGTTCCGAGGGCGGCGCGGAACTCATCATGGCCAAGCGACTTCCGGCTTCACGCCATGACAACGGCGGTTCCGCATCTTCCCGGGACAAGGAGTCGTAGGGCTGTGACACTTCACGCTACGTGCCGCGATAACAGCGACGTCGCGGTTGTCGATTTCAGCGGCCGGATCACCCTCGGTGAAGGAAGCGCGCTGCTTCGCGATACAATCCGCAACCTCACGAGCATCGGGAAAAAGAAAATCCTTTTGAATCTCGCCGACGTGGATTACATCGACAGCGCGGGAATCGGCGAGCTGGTGGGCGCCTATACGACGGTGGCCAACGCGTCGGGCGAGCTAAAACTCTTGAACCTTACCAGGCGGGTGCACGATTTGCTGCAGATCACGAAACTGGTCACCGTGTTCGACGTGCAGAATGAAGAGTGGACGGCGATTCATAGCTTCAAGTGATTCGGCGATTGGCGATGGGTCGCGACGATTGCCATTGCGTTTTCTGATCCAGATTCTCTCTGATGTCTTCGCACTTCCATTCGCCGCGCCCTCAAGTTCGCCATACATCTTCTGTGATAACATTCCAAGTTTGGAGTTCACGCAAGGAGCGGCGCAGTGCCTGAGCACATTTCGCGTAAGGACCTGAAGAAGGACGAATTCCGGGACACGCTGGCGGTGTGCGCCTAGGCGGTTCTGTCACACCAGAAACTCGTCATCTATATCGGAGTGGTTGTTGTCGTGATTTTAGGCGCATTTTTCGGCTGGCGGCTCTACGCGGAGCGGCAGACGGTAAAGGCTGCTGCGGCATACGACGATGCGATGAAGGTGTTCAACGCGCGGGTTCGAACCGCGGGCGAGCCCTCCGATCCCGGCGAAATCACGTACACGGACGAGAACGTCAAATTCGACGCCGCCGCCAAGAAATTCGAAGCGGTGGCGCAGCAATATCCGAGAACGCGGCCAGGGCAAATCGCGGCTTACTACGCGGGCTTGTCACTCGAGCGCCTAAAGAAAAGCGATGAAGCTGCCAAATGGTTCGAGCGAGTGACTCACAGCGGTGAAGATGACTTCACTTCACTTGCCCGACTCGAGTTGGCGCAACTCGATGATGAAACCGGCAAGCAAGCCGACGCCGAAAAGATTTTCAAGGATCTGATCGCGCATCCGACGGTTTTTGTTCCGAAACCTGTCGCGATGTTGGGCCTGGCGAATCATTATCGGGGCACGAATAACATCACCGAGGCCTCGAAGCTCTACGGCCAGATCAAAACCGAATTTCCGGATTCGCCTATCGCGCAACAAGCGAGCCAGATTGCCGCATTGCTGCCGGGGCAGTCCTAGTCTGATCGTTCGGTTTACCCTCCGAAGAGTTCGAAAACGTTCGGATGCCATGCCGCCGTTTTTCTCTGCTCTAACAATGCCCGTCCCCGACACAGCAGCCTGATAAAATAGCCGCATGGAACTTGCTCCCTATGCGATGGATGTGCGGAAGTCTCGCGGACGCCGCTACCCGGAGGCGGCGCATCCTTACCGCAACGACTATGCCCGCGACCGCGATCGCGTAATTCATTCGCGTGCATTTCGACGTCTCGAAGCGAAGACGCAGGTGTTCACCACGCGATTCTCGGATCACTTTCGCAACCGGCTGACGCATACGATTGAAGTCGCGCAGATCGCGCGGACTGTGGCGGGCGCGATGTCGCTCGACGCCGATCTCGCTGAGGCGCTCGCGCTCGTTCACGATATCGGCCACCCGCCGTTCGGCCACGCGGGCGAAAAAAAGCTCGATGCGCGAATGCGCGAATATGGCGAGCGATTCGATCACAATTTGCATGCGTTACGGATCGTCGAGCAATTCGAGCAGCGCTATCTCGATTTTCCAGGCCTGAACCTTACCTTCGAAGTCCGCGAGGGAATCATCAAGCATTCACGCGGCTACGCCGAGGCAGATTATCCGGAATTGGCAGAATATCTTCTCGATCAACAGCCGCCGCTGGAAGCGCAGCTCATCGACCTTGTGGATGAAATCGCCTACAACACCGCCGATCTCGACGACGGCTACGAGGCGCATTTGGTTGAAATCGAACGCGTGCGCCGATCGGTGCCGGTGTTTGACGCGATGTACTCGGAAGTCGAACGCAATCATCCAACGGGCCGCCCGAAACTGATTTTCAACGAGGCGCTCAAGCGAGTTCTGGATTTGCTCGCGACCGATCTAATCAACGAAACGCAACGGCAAGTGCAACAGGCGGGTGCCCGGACGGCCGAGGACATTCGACGTCACGGCACAAGGTTGGCGTCGTTTTCAAAAGGTGTCGCGCAATCGAACACCGAGCTGAAGCATTTTCTGCTCGCAAATCTTTACGCGCTTCCGGCCATTGATGAGGATCGCGAGCAATCGGTCCAAGCGCTCGACGAGCTTTTTCAGTTTTATCTGGATCATCCTGATGCTATGCCTGACTTTTATCGGGAACAGGCGAATCGCGGGCCGCTCGCCCGGGTAATCTGCGACTACATTGCGGGCATGACGGATCAATACTTGCTGCGACAGCATCAGAAAAACGTTCGTCCAACGGCGGTTAAGACAATTGATGAAGCGTGAGCCGGCGGCCGCGCTGGTGGAAACGCCAACATGCGGCAAACAGGAGCGATATTCCGCCGAGAACCGGGTTTCTTGGACGGATTTCGGCCGTTATTCGTTTGGTGTCAGATCGGGGCAGGGCCGAGCGCGGTTTCTTGACATCGAAGAGGCGCGCTCTATAATGGCCTTTCAGGCGCGTTAATGCGGGGAAAACGATGTTTCTAGATGTTCATGAACTCGCGCTCCACAAGGCCCGCATCCGCAGGACCTACGCCCCAGGAACGCTCGATTTGCATTCCTCGGAAATGCGTCAGGTGGAACCGCTCGAGATCCGGGCCACTGCGGAGTTGATTGAAGGGCAGATTCGCATAACCGGCGAATTCCACACCCGGCTGGAATTGGTGTGCGCGCGGTGTCTCGATACGGTCGTTGAAGAAGTCGGCCGCGATTTCGACCTCTTTTACCGTTCGGTCACTTCGGTCCCCGATGATGACGAAGCGCAACTGAATCTGGACGAAACTGACATCGGGTTCTTCGAAGGCGATGGGATGTTCCTCGCGGACATTCTCGCCGAGCAAGTGAACCTCGCGATCCCCATGAAAGTGATTTGCCGCAGCGATTGCCGCGGGCTTTGCCCGCACTGCGGCGTGAATTTGAATCACGAGGAATGCCGCTGCGAGAAGCATCAAACCGACGCCAGGCTCGCACCACTGGCCCGCCTCAAGCAGGACTGGTCTAAAAAGCAATAGACAGCTACACTGTTAACTTCGATTTCGGGCGGATTCCGCCCGTTTCTTTGATGAGGAGTTTCGATGCCAAATCCCAAGCGACGCCATTCCAAAGCGCGCACGAGCAAGCGGCGCGCGCATGACTTCCTAACGGCGCCTACCCTGGGCGAATGCCCGAATTGCCACGAGCGGAAGCTCCCACACAATGCTTGTCCGCATTGCGGTTTTTACAAGGGACGCGAAGTTATTGACACGAAGGCCTGATCGGCCTAACTTTTCCCCGCCACTCGAATCGGTGCAGAAATGATCACCATCGCCCTTGACGCAATGGGGGGAGATAACGCTCCTCGTGCCGAAGTGGAAGGAGCGGTCCTCGCGGCA
>Ga0224544_1000030_pt1 | contig 16784 bp, 17 predicted proteins | sample 714P11014metaG_FD_179904 | JGI IMG/M metagenome (GOLD analysis project Ga0224544, IMG submission 179904) | Peat soil microbial communities from Stordalen Mire, Sweden - 717 P1 10-14 | ecosystem: Environmental > Terrestrial > Soil > Wetlands > Peat | place: Sweden: Norrbotten County, Stordalen...
AGCACACGCGCTATCTCGGTCCGACTGTCGCTCACATCGCGCGCGAGAAGCTCGCCGTCGTCCGGCCGGGCGCGACGTTGATCATCGGCCCTCAGCTCCACCCTGATGCGCTCGCGCTCGCCCGGCAGACGGTCGCCGAGCAGGCGGCGACGCTCGTCGTGGCCGCCGATGACGCAGCCGCCGGAGTCAGCCTGCGAGCACGCGGCGCCTACCAACGGCGCAACTTCGCCGTGGCCTGCGCCGCCGCGCGCGCGCTGCTCGGCCATGAACTGGACGGCGCCGCGGTTGCCGACGCCGCCGCGACGGTGAGCGTCCCAGGACGGTTTGAGGTTCGCGAGGGAGCGCCGGCGATGATCCTCGATACTGCCCACAATCCGGGTGCGATCGAGGCGCTCGTCGAGTCGCTGCCGGAGGTTGTTGGCGCGCGCAAGCTCGTGACGATGGTTTCGATACTTGACGACAAGGACGCCGGAACGATGCTGGCCCTGCTGGCGGCCCATTCCGACGCGCTCGTCTGCACGGCGTGCACGAGCCGGCGCGCACTTCCGCCGGCAACGCTCAGCTCGCTCGCCGAGCAGGTTGGCGGTGAGAGTTCGATCGTCGAGCCCGATCCACGCAAAGCGCTCGCGTCAGCGCAACGGCTTGCGGGCAAGGACGGCGTTGTTCTCGTCACCGGGTCGACCTACCTGCTGGCCGATCTGCTGCGCGATCGGAGCCGCGGCCGGGGGTCCGAGCTCTGATGTGGGACGAGACGCCATCGCTGCTCGCGATGGTTGCGGTGGTGGCCGTCGTCGTGATCGTCGTGATCCTCGTGTTTGCCGCAATCGGGTACGCGTTCGGTCGCCTGATTCTGTGAGACCGGCCGATACACTCGCTTAAGAATGCCTGCACCGCTTGCATATTTCGGTATCAGCAGCAGCGGGGTGAACCTGTTCATAAACCTGCTGCTGCTGTTTGTCGCGATCGTGTGGTTGGCGCTCATCTACTGGACGCGGGTCGACGCTCGCCGTCGCATCGACGATCCGCTGCTCGTCCTGTGCGCGACCGCCGCGGCGCTCGTGCCATTCATCGGGACGCTCGTGTACATGATCGTTCGCCCGCCCGAGTACCTCGAGGACGTGCACGAGCGCGACCTCGAGGTGCAGGCAGCGGAGGCCCGCATCGCACAGCTCTCCTACCTCGCCTGTCCCTACTGTCACCAGGAGGTCGAAAAGGACTTCCTGCTTTGTCCGAGCTGTCACACGCGGCTGCGCGACCCGTGCGTGCACTGCCAGCGCCCGCTCGATCTGACGTGGAGCATCTGCCCCTACTGCGAGGCGGTCGTCTCGGATGCGGTCGCGACCAGCCGCCGTCGCGATAGCCTCGCGCGCGAAGCCCCGCCCCACTGACGGCGTCCCGCGCCGTCGCTGCGACGTTCGCACCCATCCGACTCCCAAGGAGAACGCCTCGATGACCGAGCGCACGCTCATTCTTGTCAAGCCCGACGCCTACGCGCGCAACCTGAGCGGGGAGATCATCGCGCGCTTCGAGCGCAAGGGCCTGCGCCCGGTCGCGCTGCGTGTCCTCACGGTTACACCCGAACTCGCGAAGCGTCACTACGCCGAGCATGCCGAGCGCCCCTTCTTCGGCGAGCTCGTCGAGTTCATCACCTCGGGCCCGCTCGTAGCGATGGTATTGGAGGGCGAATCGGCGATTCAGGCGGCGCGTCAGCTGATCGGCGCGACCAACCCGCTGGACGCTGCTCCCGGATCGATCCGCGGCGATCTCGCGACGCAGACCGGCGAGAACCTCGTGCACGGCTCCGACGGGCCGGACTCGGCGGCGCGCGAGATCGGGATCTTCTTCCCCGACCTTTCGTGAGGCTGGTGCTTGCCTCGCGCTCGCCGCAGCGCCGCGCGATCCTCGAGCGGCTCGGCGTCGATTTCGTCGTGCGCCCAGGCGATGTCGACGAGCTCGCGCACGGCGACCCGGACACGGTCGCGCGCGAGAACGCGTTGCGCAAGGCTGCTGCGGCGGCGCCCGGGGAAGGCGAGGTGGTGCTCGCGGTCGACACGATCGTCGCTCTTGACGGCGAGCTGTACGGAAAGCCGCAGAGCGCCGCTGACGCACGTCGAACGCTCGGCGCGCTTTCGGGTCGGACTCACACCGTGATCAGCGGTGTCGTACTGCTCGAGGGCGGTGGCGAGCCGCTCGTTCACAGCGCCGCGACCGCGGTGAGCTTCCGCGAGATCGATCAGCGGCTGCTCGAGTGGTACGTCGCGACCGGCGAGTGGCAGGAGCGCTCCGGCGGCTATGCCGTGCAACAGGCGGGCGGGGCGCTCGTGCGTCAGATCGAGGGGGATTACACGAACGTCGTCGGCCTGCCGCTCGCGCTGCTGCTCGATGTCTGGCCGTCGCTGCTGGACGCCGTGCCGAGCTCTCCGGCGGTGCGCTAGCCCCAGGTTTTGCAGCCATTCTTGCGTGCGTGGGCAGGTTGGACAAGCGCTGAGGCGAAAAGGGGGGTCAGTACAATCAGCTGAAGGTGGGGAACCCCCCTCCGCGATGGCTCGCCCGCACACGGGGGCCCGGAACGCGGCGCACCCGCCATGTTCAGCGCCTCCACGATGGGCATCTTTAGCCACATGACCGGTTTGGGCGGCCGCGATCTCGCGGTCGATCTGGGCACGGCCAACACGCTCGTCTACATGCGCGGACGCGGCATCGTGCTGTCAGAGCCGAGTGTCGTCGCGATCGACTCGCGCACCGGTGAGGTGCACGCCGTCGGCATCGAGGCCAAGCGGATGCTCGGACGCACGCCCGGCACGATCACCGCGATCCGCCCGCTCAAGGACGGCGTGATCGCGGACTTCGACGTGACCGAGGAGATGCTGCGCCACTTCATCCAGAAGGTCCACCAGAGTCGCTTTGCCCACCCGCGCGTCGTCGTCTGCGTTCCCTCCGGCGTGACCGGCGTCGAGAAGCGAGCGGTCGAAGAGGCCTGCCTGTCGGCCGGCGCGCGAGAGGCCTACCTGATCGAGGAGCCGATGGCCGCGGCGATCGGAGCCGGCTTGCCGGTCGGCGAGCCGACCGGCTCGATGATCGTCGATATCGGCGGCGGCACCTCCGAGGTGGCCGTGATCTCGCTCGGCGGCATCGTCGTCTCGGAGTCGATTCGCGTTGCCGGGGACGAGCTCGACAACGCGATCATCAACTACGCCAAGCGTGAGTACAAGGTGCTGATCGGCCAGCAGACCGCGGAGGAGCTGAAGCTCGAGATCGGCTCGGCCTATCCGCTCCCCGAGGAGCTCCAGGCCGAGATCCGCGGGCGCGACATCGTCACGGGGCTGCCGAAGACCGTTGTCCTGACAAGCGAGGAGATCCGCATCGCGCTGGACGAGCCGCTGCAGCAGATCATCGGCGCGGTCAAGGTGACGCTGGACCGCACGCCGCCCGAGCTCGCCTCCGACATCATGGACCGCGGCATGATGCTCGCCGGCGGCGGCTCGCTGCTGCACGGCCTCGACGCGCGGATGCGCGACGAGACGAACATGCCGACGCACATCGCCGAGTCGCCGCTTACCTGCGTGGCCGTCGGATCGGGTCGCTCGCTCGAGGAGTTCGAGGTCATCCAGCGCACGAACCGCTCCGGACGCAAGCGGACCCGCCGACGTTAGGAGCTGGTTTCGGAATGATGGTGCACGTCGCCTGTCGTTGCGATGCGCCCGGCCACCGGCTGCGTAACCTGTAACGCGGACGGCCTTCATCGTGCACCGAAAGCAAGTTCGTCGTCGCCGCGCAGTGCTTGCGCTGCTCGTGACGCTCTCAGTGATTCTGCTGAGCGCCTCGCTCGGCTCGTCCTCGGGCGGCCCGCTCGGCGCGGTCCAGTCGGGGTTCCTCGACGTGTTCGCGCCGATCCAGGAGGGGGTCAGCACGCTGCTGACGCCCGCGCGCGATGTCGTGAACGGCATCGACGATGTTGTCAACGCAGTCGGCCAGCGCAACCGCTACGACGCCGAGAACCAGCGGCTGCTGGCTCAAAACGCGCAGCTCCAAGCCGACCGCCGCCAATACATCGCGCTGAGCAAGCTGTTTACGCTCGACGCCGAGCTCGGCGTGTCGAGCTACGAGCAGGTGACCGCCCAGATCGCTGACGAGTCGCCGAGCATCTGGTACTCGCACGTCATGATCGACGCCGGATCCGGCGCGGGCGTAGGGGTCGGCGACGTCGTGATCGACGGCGACGGCCTGGTCGGCCGGGTGAGCACCGTCGCTGGCGACGCCGCCGAGGTGACGCTGCTGACCGACGCGAACTCGGCGGTCGCGGCACGCGACGCGAGAACCGGCACATGGGGCATCGTCGAGCCCGCCGCCGGAAGCACGAGCCAGCTGCTGTTCGAGTTTCCCAGCAGCACGAGCCTTGCGCCGGGCGACCTCCTCGTCACCGCCGGTACGAGCAGCCGCGGAAGCTCCGAGTTCCCCCCCGACATCCCGATCGGCCGCATCACGAAGATCGACAGCGCCGCCGCGACGATCTCGCTCGAGACGAACGCCAACGTGAGGCAGCTGGAGGACGTCCAGGTGCTGACGAGCCTCAAGCCACTCGCGCACGTCGCGGGCGCCAACGTCGCGAAGCAGGGAGCGGGCTGATGCGATTCCGTTTCCGGCGTCGCAAGCCTGCGCGAGCGTCCAACCCGCAGGCCGCGCACATTCCCTCGCGACTCACGTTCCGCCGGCGCCCGCGCACCAAGCAGGCAGGCGCGCCATCCGACCGGCGCTCCTCGCATCTGAGCTTCCGGCGCTCGCGCGCCCTCAAGGAGACGGCCGCCGCGGCGGGAGGAATGCCACGCGGACTCAGCTTCCGCCGCCATTCGACGCCGGCGACTGGCGGCGCCGATCGCCGCGCGAAGGGCTTGACGTTCCGGCGCGGGCGCGCCAAGCGGGTCGCCGCACCGCTGGACCGGCTGCCACGCTGGCTTACGTTCCGCCGGCCGCGCGCGAGCGCGCCGGCAGCAGCGTCTGATCGCCCGCCACGCAGACTGTGGCTGCGGCGGCGCAAACGCGCGCCAGCGCCGGGACCGCCGAAGCGACGAACATCGCCCGACGCGCTCGGACTGGCCCTTCGCCTCGCCGCACTCGGCTTCGCCGCCTGCATGCTGCAGCTCTTGGTCGTCTCGCAGATCTCGATCCTCGGGGTGAGCGCCGACGTCACGCCGCTCGTCGTCGTCGCCGCCGGCTTCCTCTGCGGTTCGCTACCAGGCGCTATATTCGGCTTCGCGGTCGGTCTGTTCATCGACCTAGCCTTCGTGCAGGTGCTCGGCGTCTCGTCGCTGCTGTTCACCGTGATCGGCTACGGCGCCGGCCGGCTGCGCGAGCTGCGAGCCCCGGCTGCCCCGCTCATGCCGCTCGCGCTCGGCGCCGGCGCGAGTGCCCTCGCGCTCACCGGCTATGGCGCGATCGAGTTCATGCTCGGCGTCAACACGCCGGTCAGCTACAGGCTCGCCGGCGCGATCGTCGAGACGACGCTGCTCAACTCGCTGATCGCCATCCCGGTCTACGCGCTGACGCGGCGCTCGCTGCTTGGCGCGCTGCCGACCAGTGAGCGCGCGGCGAACAGCACGCCGGCTACCAAGGGCGGGCTCAGCCCGCTCTCGCGCGTATGATCGAGCGTCCGCTCGAGCGCCGCGCGCCCCTACCGGCGGTCCTCGGCCGGCGCGTCGAACTGCTCGGTGTGCTCGCCTGCGTGTTGCTCGCGGTCATCGCCTTCCGGCTCTGGTACCTGCAGGTCTTGACCGGTCGCAGGGATGTCGCGCTGGCAAACGCCAACGTCATCCGCAAGATCGCCATCCCGGCTCCGCGCGGCCTGATCCTCGACCGCAACGGGCAGGTGCTCGCGGGGGTGCGCTCGGCCGCCGTTGCAGCGATCGCCTGCAACGAGCTACCCGGCTCCTCGAGCGGCCGCGCACGGCTCTACAGCCGGCTCGCTGCGGCACTGAACCTGGCGGTCAAGCAGATCACCAAGACCGTGACGCCGTGCGACAGCGTGGCGCCCGTCACGATCGAGGCCGACATCCCGAGCTCAGCGCTGATCTACCTTGCCGAGCACAAGGCGAACTTTCCCGGCGTGATCGAGGAGCAGACGGAGGTCCGCGAATACCCGCATGGCTCGATGGCCGCACAGGCCCTCGGTTATGTCGGCGAGCTCAGCACGCAGGACCTCGCGACCGGCAACTTCAAGGGCGTGCCGGCCGGCACTATCGTCGGGCAGGACGGGCTCGAGTACCAATACGACCGCTACCTGCTCGGCACCGACGGGATCCAGCGAGTCCAGGTCAACGCCGCCGGCGAGCCGACCGGCAAGAGCCTCCGCGCGATCGAGCCCGTCGCCGGCGAGAACCTCGAGACGTCGCTCGACCTCGGCCTCGAGCAGGAAGGCATGACGGCGCTAGAGGAAGGCATGAACCTTGCCCACCACTACGGCTACCCGGGCACCGCCGCCGCGTTCGTCGCGCTCGATCCCCGCAACGGCCAGGTCCTCGGGCTCGGCTCGCTGCCGTCCTACAACCCGAACGTGCTATCGCAGCCATTCATCTCGACGAGCGAGTACGGCGCGCAGGAGGCCGGCGACTCGTTCGTCGACCGCGCCACCGCGGCGGCCTTCCCGACCGGCTCGACGTTCAAGCCGATCGCGGCGCTCGCAGGTCTCGAGTCGGGCCTGATTACGCCCTCGACGCTGCTCGGCCAGACGCCGGCAAGCGGCTGCCTCACCATCTCGGCGCAGCAGTTCTGCAACTCGGGTGACGCTGATTACGGCGCGAACGACCTCGAGACGGCGCTTGAGATCTCCGAGGACACCTACTTTTACGACCTGGGGGCGCAGGCAAACGCGCGCGGAGACCTGATCCAGAAGGTGGCCAAACAGCTCGGTCTCGGAGCGCAGACCGGGATCGACCTGCCCGGGGAGACCAGCGGCGACGTGCCGGACGCAGCGTGGGTCAGCCAGCAGGACGCCGCATACCGCGCGGCGAATTGCGGGCAGCGCAAGCACGGCGCGTTCTGCCCGACCGGGCCCTATGAGCCGTGGACGATCGGCCAGAACGTCCAACTGGCGACCGGCCAGGGCTACCTCCTGGCAACGCCGCTGCAGATGGCGGTCGCCTACTCAGCGCTCGCCAACGGCGGCTACGTCGTCACGCCGCGCATCGGCCTCGCCGTCGAGACTCCGAGCGGGAAGCTGCTCCAGCGCCTCCCGGCGACGCAGAGGCGCGCGCTTCCCGCCGCCTATGACAAGTACCTGACGACGATCCTCGACGGACTGCACCTCGCCGCACAGGGATCCAGCGGAACGTCCGACGACGTCTTCGCCAGCTTCCCGCGCCAGGTGTATGGCAAGACGGGCACGGCGCAGACGAACACCAATCCAAAGGACGACCAGTCGTGGTACGTCGCCTACGCTCCCGACGCGAAGCGACCGATCGTCGTCGCTGTGACCGTCGAGCAGGGCGGCTTTGGCGACGAGGCTGCCGCTCCGGCGGCGCGTCTGATCCTTTCGAAGTGGTTCGGCCTGCCAGAGCGGGTCGTCCGCGGTACCTCGACCTCCCTGTGATGAGCGTACGCACACTCCAACCCTCGGCTCGCGCGCTGGGCCGCCAGGATCGCGCCATCTCGTTGCGGGCTCGGCTACTTACGTTCGACCCCCTGCTCGCACTCGCCGCCGCCGGTCTCGGCGCCTGTTCGCTCGTCGCGATCCATGGCGTCGCGCCCCAGTACGCGACCCGCCAGGCCGCCTACCTCGGCCTCGGCTTCGTCGTGATGCTCGCCGCGTCTCGCCTCGACTACTGGCGGCTGCGAGCGTTGAAATGGCCGATCTATGGCGCGCTGATCGTCGCGATCCTGCTCGTGATCGCCCTTGGGAGCCGCGTGAACGGCGCAAGTCGGGCGATCAGCCTCGGCGGCGTCTCCTTCCAGGCATCGGAGTTCGGCAAGGTCGCGCTGATCGTGTTCCTCGCCGCGCTTGTCGCTGATAGCCCACGGCGGCAGTCGGCGAGGGCGACGACCGTGCGCGTCCTCGGCCTCGCGCTGTTGCCCGCGCTGCTCGTGATCAAGGAGCCGGATCTTGGCTCGGGGCTCGTTTACCTGGTGATCGCCTTCGCTGTCCTCTACATCGCCGGCGTCTCGGCCCGTCAGCTCGCCGCGATCGCGGGAGCCGGCGTCGTGGCGCTGCTGCTCGCGCTCGTCGTCGCTCCGGCGATCGGCGTGCACGTCCTCGAGCACTACGAGGAGCAACGTCTGACAGGGTTTCTCAGCCCGTCGCAGAACCCCAATTCGTATGCCTACCAGCAGGTCCAGTCCGTCATCGCGATCGGCTCAGGCGAGAAGACCGGTCGCGGCGCGGGCGCCACGCAGACCTCGCTCGGCTTGGTCGGCAGCGAGGCGCCAACGGACTTCGTCTTCACAGTCGTCGGCGAGCGTCTAGGCTTTGTTGGTGCTGCAATCGTCATGTCGCTCTACGCGCTGATGATCTGGCGGGCGCTACGCATCGTCGCAAACGCCAAGAATCTTTTCGCCGCCCTCATCGCCGGGGGTGCCGTCGCAATGATCATGTGCCAGGTGTTCGTGAACGTCGGAATGGCGGTCGGCATCATGCCGATCACCGGCGTCACCCTGCCGCTGATGAGCTACGGCGGTTCCTCGGTCTTGACCACATTCCTTACCCTTGGCCTGCTGCAGTCGATCTACGGGCGGGCCCGCGCAGGAAACGCGTCCGGGGGACGCGAGCTGCGCTTCTAATAGAAATGGATAATTTCAGTGAAAAAACAACTCTTAGTGAGCGTCGCTCGCGGCGAGACGCGCGTTGCGCTGCTCGAAGCGACCGGCTCGCCCGGCGCATCCAAGCGACGCAGCGGCGCGAGCGTCGACCGCGCACGCGGATATCGCGTAGCTGAGCTCTACCTCGAGCGGCGCGGTGCGCGTTCGATCGTCGGCAACATCTACAAGGGCGTCGTCGACAACGTCCTCGTCGGCCTGGAGGCCGCGTTCGTCGACATCGGCCTCGACAAGAACGGCTTCCTGCACGTCGATGAGATCGTCCTGCCGGGCGTCGAGGCGCCGCGCCGCGGCCGCGGCAACGGCAAGGACGCGCAGGACATCTCCGAACTGCTGAAGCCGGGCCAGGAGGTCGTCGTCCAGGTCGTCAAGGACCCGCTAAAGACGAAGGGCGCACGCCTCTCGATGGATCTCACGATCGCCGGGCGCTACATGGTGTACACGCCGACCGGCGAGGGAATCGGCGTGTCACGCCGGCTCGAGGACCGCGAGCGTGAGCGGCTGCGCCGCGAGACCGCGGGCCTCGCCCTCCGTGGTGGCGGCGCGATCGTCCGCACCGCCGCGCACGGCGCCACTCGCGCCGATTTCGAGCGCGAGTTGCTCTACCTGTTCAAGTTGCACGAGGTGCTCGAGAAGCGCGTCAGTGAAGCGAAGGCCCCGGCCCTCGTCTTCCAGGAGGCGGATCTTTCGGTGCGCGTCGTGCGCGACATCTTCTCCGAGCATTTCGAGCGTGCGGTCGTCGACGACGCCGAGCAACATCACCGCCTTGTTTCGTTCTTCAGCCGCACTGCGCCAGAGCTCGTCGATCGCGTCGAGCTCTACGATGGCAGCGTCCCGCTGCTCGACGCCTACCGCGTTACCCCCGTGATCGAGACGATGATCGGGCGTCGCGTCGATCTGCCAAGTGGCGGCTATCTGATGATCGACTACGCCGAGGCGCTTACGGTGATCGACGTCAATACCGGGTCGTTCATCGGGCGCGGCAAGGGCGCGCGGTTGGAGGACACGATTACGAAGACGAACCTCGAGGCGGCTGACGAGGTGGTCAACCAGCTGCGCCTGCGCGACATCGGCGGGATCATCGTCATCGACTTCATCGATATGGCGCGGGCGCGCAACCGTGACGCGGTGATGAAGACGCTGCGCAAGGCACTCGACGAAGACCGCACGAAGACGTTCACGGCCGAGATCTCCAAGCTCGGCTTGGTCGAGATGACGCGACAGAACGTGACCGAGGGGATCCGCGAGATCATGACTCGGCCCTGTCCGACGTGCCACGGCGATGGCGTGATCCGCTCGGAGGAGACGATCTCGATCGAGTTCGAGCGTCGCCTGCGCGAGGTTGCTATCGCAGCGCCGCCTGAGGTCGCGGCCTTTCTCGTGCAGATGAACCCGCGCGTCAGCGCCCAGTTCACAGGGCACGGAGCGCGCGTGCTGCACGCGCTCGAGGAGAGCACCGCCAAGCGCTTCCATTTCGAGGGCTCCGAGGGGCTCGCGCTGGACCACTTCGCCGTCACCTTCGAGGGCACGAGCGAGGAGGTTCTCGAGCGCGCGGTGCCCTTCCGCGTCGGCGACGAGGTGCTGGTCGAGATAGTCGAGCCGCACATGTACGACGCCGACGACGGCGTCGCCAAGATCGACGGCTACATCATCTCGGTACGCGGAGCCTCGCGCCAGGTCGGCCAGAAGCTGATGGTCCGGATCGAGGACGTTGGGCGCACAGCGGCGCGAGCACAGCCGCTGGATGAGCTGCCGACTAACGGCGACGCCGACGAGGATGACGTACAATCAGCGGCTCGGCGCCGCGGCCGCAGAGGCGGACGGCGCCGTTCGGCTGAGAAGGAGCCGGCCAGCGACCAGGCTTGAGCTGCGCTGACCAACACGACCATGTACGCGATCGTCAAGACAGGTGGCAAGCAGTACCGCGTCGAGCAAGGACAGACCCTGCTCGTCGAGCGGCTGCCGGACGCCGAGGGCGCGACGGTGGCGCTCATGCCGCTGCTCTACCGCTCGGACGAAACGGTGTTCGACGCCCAGGGCCTCGCGGGCGTGGAGGTCTCGGCGAAGATTCTCGGCCACGTGCGCGGCAAGAAGCTGCGCATCTTCAAGTTCAAGCCGAAGCGTGGCTATAAGCGCCGCACCGGCCACCGCCAGGAGCTGACCCGAATCGAGGTCACGAAGATCGGCGTCCGCGGCGCCCGCGCCGGCGCCGCAAAGGCCTCGGCCAAGGCGGGGTCAGATGGCGCATAAGAAGGGACTAGGTTCGAGCCGCAACGGCCGCGACTCGAACGCCCAGCGCCTTGGCGTGAAGACGTTCGCCGGTCAGACCGTGACCGGCGGCGAGATCATCGTGCGCCAGCGCGGCAGCCGCTTCAAGGCCGGCGAGGGCGTCGGCATGGGCAAGGACGACACGCTTTACGCCCGCGCCGCCGGCAAGGTCCGATTCTCGGTCGGGCGCCGCGGTCGGGTCGTCTCGATCGACCCGGCGGACTAGCGTCCGCCGGTCTCCCCGGTGGCCACGATCGCCTTGTCGAGAGAGCCACAGCAGGACGTCATCACGGGGATCCCGCGGGAGGAGTTGACCGCCCGGCGCGAGCGGCTGCTGGCGCACATTCGCGATCAGAAGCTGACCGGCTATGTGCTGTTCGACGAGCAGTACATCCAGTATTTCACGAGCTTCAGTTTTCTGGCAACCGAGCGCCCGGTCGCGTTCGCCGCGAACGCCTCAGGCGAGACGGCGGTGTTCGTGCCCGGGTTCGAGGTGGAGCGGGTGCGTGAGGAAACCGAATTTGAACGCGTCGAGTCCTACCCCGAGTATCCGGGGGTCGAGCATCCGATGCTGATCCTCGGACGGGTGCTGAGCGACATGGGCATCACGGGCGCTGTCGCCGCGGACAGCGACGGCTATCCCGGCATCCTGGGCTACGCCGGTCCTTCGCTGAGCGAAGTGATGGGCGGCGCGGCGACAGCCCTCTCGCCGTTCATCGAGAGCCTGATGGTGCTCAAGAGTGAAGCGGAGATCGCGCTGATCCGCGAGAGCGCCCGGTGGTGTGAGAGCGGTCACCGGCTGCTGGCGCTGTACTCGCGGCCGGGTGCCACCGAGGCACAAGCAAGCCTTCGAGCCGGACAGGAGGCCACGCTGCAGATGCTGGAGGCCCTCGGCTCGTCTTTCGGTGGGCAGCACGCGTCCTCCGACGGGGTGTCGGTCGGATATCGGGGCCAGATCGGGCGACGCAGTGCCTGGGCGCACGCGATTGCGCACAACATCGAGTTTCAGCCCGGGGATGTGCTTGTGAGCGAAACCAGCGCACCGATCTGGGGCTACAACGCGGAGCTCGAGCGGACGCTGATCGTCGGTCCTCCCAGCGACGAGGCACGGCGCCTGTTCGACCACATGGTGGCCGCCCAGAAGGTGGCGCTGGATTGCCTGCGGCCGGGGATCACCTGCGCCGATGTGGATCGCGCCGTGCTTGACTATTTCGCAGCGAACGACCTGATGCCCTACTGGCGCCAGCACGTCGGCCACGCGATCGGGCTGCGTGACCATGAGCCGCCGTTTCTCGACGTCGGCGATCGCACCCGGGTGGAGGCGGGCATGGTGTTCACGATCGAACCTGGCCTGTATTCCCCGATGGTCGGCGGCTTTCGCCACTCCGACACGGTGGTGGTGACGCCAGACGGGATCGAGGTCCTCACCGATTATCCGAAGGACATCGAGAGCCTGACGATCGAGTTGTGAGGCCGGTGGGTTGGGCACCCAGTCGCGGTCAGGCGCTGGCTGTGACTTCCCAGTCGATGTCGGAGAGCCGGGCCAGCGCGAGAACCAGCGCTTGGGTGCCTTTGCGGCCGTAGCCCTGGGCGCTGAGAGCGACGTATAGCTGCTCGGCCAGCGCGAGCCCGGGCACCGACAGCCGCATCCGCCGCGCTTCGGACAGGGCGATGCCCATGTCCTTGATGAAGTGGTCGACGGCGAAGCCCGGCTCGAAATCACCGGCGAGCATCCGCGGGGAGTAGTTGGACAGCGACCACGAGCCGGCCGCCCCCGAAGCAACCGACTCGAGCACCGTGTCCAGATCGAGGCCGGCCCGGTGGGCATACAGCAGCGCTTCACAGACGCCCACCATCGTGCTGGCGATCAGGATTTGGTTTACCAGCTTGGCGTGCTGGCCGGCTCCGGCCGTGCCCTGGTGCACGATCGTCTTGCCGAGTAATCCGAGTAACGGGCGTACCCGCTCGACTGTTGCCGGGTCGCCGCCAACCATGATCGACAGCGTCGCGTTGCGCGCGCCCGCGTCACCGCCAGACACCGGCGCATCCAGCGCCGTGAGGCCCTTCGCAGCGGCGGCGTCGGCGATCTCCACCGCGAGCTGCGGTTCGCTAGTCGTCATGTCGATCAGCACGGTGCCCGACGCCGCGCCGGCCAGCGCACCATGGGCTCCCAGGAAGACCTCGCGGACATCCGCGGGGAAACCGACGATCGCGAAGATCACGTCGGCCGAGTGGGCGACTTCGGTCGGTGTGTCGGCCCAGATAGCGCCGCGATTGATGAGCGGTTCGGCAGTTGCGCGTGTGCGCGTATGGACCGTCACGGAATAGCCGGCGTCGAGGATGTGGCCGCACATCGAAGTGCCCATGACGCCGAGGCCGATCCAACCGATGCGGGTCTGCGAGGAGCTGCCGTTCATCGCCGATAAACGTACCTGACGACTCCCGCTGACCCGCAGAGCGGGCTCGCCGACCGTCCCGCTCAGCGCTACGCCCGCGTCGAGGCCGCGTGGAGTAGGTCGTCGGCGTTCCCGAGTCCGGTGCGGAGAGGCCCGTGGCGCCCGAATCGAACGAGGCCGTTGCCCGGCCCACCGGCCGGCCTGCGCGCTTCTGCTACAAGCAGAGTATGGCTGGCGCGACACAGCGGCTCGACCCCGAGGTGACCACGGCCCAGCTTTCTGACGCGCTGGACGAGATCGGACGCCGCAACCAGGTCATGGATGGCGCGATTGCCCCACTGACGACGGGGACGCGGGCGGTCGGGCGTGCCGCCACCGTGCAGTTCGCGCCGGTCGAACATGACACGGACGAGCCATACGACGCTGCGATCCCCTTCGTTGACGGACTCGAGCCCGGGGCGGTGGCAGTGATCTCGTCGGCCGGCTCGACTCGTGCCGCCTTCTGGGGTGAGCTGTTCTCCGCCGCCGCGATTGGACGCGGTGCCGCAGGCGTCGTCTGCGATGGCTACGTCCGCGACACCTCGAAGGTGCGGGCGCTCGGCTTTCCCGTCTTCGCGCTTGGAGCACGGCCGATCGATTTTCGCGCGCGAATGGAGATCACTGGCGCCGGTCGACCGGTGGTCTGTGGGGGCGTGCTCGTCAATCCCGGCGACCTCGTGCTTGCGGACGACGATGGCGTCGTCGTCGTGCCCGGCGACGTTGAGGCGGCGGCGATGGAGCGCGCAAACGAACGCTCGAGGCGCGAAACGACCGTCCTTGACGAGCTGCGGCGCGGGGCGACGCTCCGGTCGGTGTGGACCACCTACCGGGTACTGTGAGGGATTGTGGTTGCGAACTCTGACACCCCGCCTGAGGGTTCGGCTCCCTATGTACGGCTGGCTCCTGGCGACAACGTCGTCGTGCTGACCCGTCACGTGGAGGGCGCGGAGCGCATCCCAGGCCTGTCCGGAGACGTCTGGTTGGTCGCGGCTCATCTGGAGGCCGGCAACAAGCTGGCTGCGGTGCCGATCGCGGCTGGCGATCGTGTCTTCAAGGTCGGTGTCCCGATCGGGACCGCGACGAAAGCGATCGTTCCGGGTGAGCACGTGCACACACACAACCTGCGCAGCGATTACATTCCGATCGAAGCTGAGGGGACGCACGGTGCTGGCGAACACTGAGTGGCCCGCCTACGAACGGGCCGACGGACGCAAGGGAATTCGCAACGTCGTCGCGGTCGTGTACCTCGTCGAGTGCGCGCACCACGTGGCGCGCGAGATCGCGGCACCATACGGCGAGCAGGGCGTCCACGTCGTCGGGTTCCCCGGCTGCTACTCGAACGATTACGCGTTTCGCATGCTGTCGCGGCTCTGCACGCACCCGAACGTCGGCGCGGTGCTGCTCGTGTCGCTCGGCTGTGAATCGTTCTCTCGGCAGGAGCTGCAAGCGGTTGTTGCCGAGAGCGGCCGCCCGGTGCAGACACTCGTCATCCAGGATCGCGGTGGCACGCGCAGCACGGTCGCGCTCGGGCGGTCGTGGGTCGAGACTCAGCTTGCGTCGTTGGCCGCGGCCGAGCGTACAACCATGTCGATTGGCGAGCTGACTGTCGGGACGATCTGTGGTGGCAGCGATGGGACGAGCGGTCTCACCGCCAATCCGGCGGTTGGACGGTCGTTCGACCTGCTTGTCGGTGCTGGTGCCACCTGCGTCTTCGAGGAGACGCTCGAGATGGTCGGCTGCGAAGCGTACCTCGCCGAGCGAGCCGCGACTCCGGAGCTGGCCGGCGAGTTGTGCGCGGCGGTCGCCAAAGCAGCGCGCTACAGCGTTGCCATGGGGTATCCGAGTTTTGCTGCGGGCAACGCGACCGGTGGGTTGACGACGATCGAGGAGAAGTCGCTGGGCGCCTACAGCAAGAGCGGACGCGGGCCGGTGAGCGGATTGCTCAAGCCCGGCGACGTGCCCGACGTCAGCGGCCTCTACCTGCTCGACGTTGTACCCGATGGAGACGCTCGCTGGGGGTTCCCGAACATCAACGACAGCGTCGAGATCGCTGAGCTGATCAGCTGCGGATCGCACGTGGTTCTCTTTACGACCGGTCGCGGGTCGGTCGTCGGATCGGCGATCGCCCCCGTGATTAAGGTCTGCGCAAATCCGGAGACGTATGCGCGGTTGAGCGAGGACATGGATGTCGACGCGGGACGGATCCTGACCGGCGGCGCCTCGCTCGATGACGTAGCCGAGGAGATCTGCGATCTCGTCGTCGAGGTGGCCGGCGGTAGGCTCAGCGCCTCCGAGAGCCTAGGTCACCGCGAGTTCGTGCTCGGCTACAAATCGTTTGAGCCGATCGGTCCGGCATGTCATCCGGCGCCGCTCGCGATGGCTCGCGGCTAGCGCTGCCGCGTACTTTCGTCGGAATATGCGCGGGCGCCTGCCGCGATGGCCCTGCGGGCCTCCGTTGGCAGTGAGCGACGACCGCGCAAACGGCAAACATCGGGTCAAAGCAGCCGGCCAGGCCTAATCTGCCAAGCATTTTGCGGTTGTAGTTTGACAAACATGGGGTCATTGATATAGAACTGCCGCGCAGCATCGTGCGGTCCGGATGGTCCGCAAACAGCCATTGAGGGGAGAGCAATGCGAGTTCCTAACCGGCTTAGCCGGCTTGGCGTCGTCGCGGCCGCCGTGGTAGCCGCCGCAGTGGTTGTGGCGCCAGCCACAGCCGCTGCGAAGACGACCAAAACAATCAAGATCGGCGTCGACCTGACGTACAACAACACCGCCTTCTGGACGGCGTACATCAGCTACGAGCAGCAGTACGCGAAGCAGTACCACGTCAAGCTGCTCGGCCCGCTGCTCGCGCAAGCGAACGCCAGCCTGCAGAACACGCAGATCGAGGATCTGGTGAACGAAGGCGCAAAGGCCGTGATCATCAACCCCGAGACGGCGACGAGCCTGGTTCCGGCGATCAACTACGCCGCCAAGCACCACGTGCAGCTGATCTCAGTCGATACGATCGTCGGCAAGGGTCACGTCTACATGGTGGTCCGCGCGTCGAACCTTATCTACGGTGAGGATGCGTGCGCGTACTTCGCTAAGAACATCACGTCGGGCTATGTGATTGACCTGGAGGGTGACCTCACGTCGTCCAACGGTGCCGATCGCACCAACGGCTTCAACCAGTGCATGCAGGAGAACGCCCCGAAGATCACGGTCCTGTCGGATCCGACCGTGTGGGTGGCCGCAACGGCGACGAGCGATACGCAGACGGCGCTCGACGCCTAC
>Ga0224544_1000031_pt1 | contig 16691 bp, 11 predicted proteins | sample 714P11014metaG_FD_179904 | JGI IMG/M metagenome (GOLD analysis project Ga0224544, IMG submission 179904) | Peat soil microbial communities from Stordalen Mire, Sweden - 717 P1 10-14 | ecosystem: Environmental > Terrestrial > Soil > Wetlands > Peat | place: Sweden: Norrbotten County, Stordalen...
ATCTGGGCGCGCGCTGCTGAAGCGTAGCGAACGAGGGTCTCGCCGAAGCACATGTTCCAGATCGTCTCGCGGAAGCTCTGCTCCCAGCGTTCGGCGTCGCGAACGCTGAGCACCACCTTTGCGTTGGGGTAGGTGCTCGCCAGCTCCGCGTAGAAGAAGCCACCTGGCCAGTCGACAGTCGATTGGAAGCCGTCGAAGATCTCGTCCCAGTGCTCCTCACCGTCCAGCGCCCGGTCCCACTGCGGCACGCGGCCCTCGAGGTCGGCGATCACGTCAACCCAGTGGTAGCACGGCCCGAAGCCGAGCTTTTCGAACGCCAACTTCTGACTCAGCGTGCCGGTGCGGGGCAGACCGGCGCCGATCACGGTGAGCTCCGCCATGCGCCGCGTTCTAGCACTCCGAGGCCGTAGGCGAGTTGTTACTGAGTTGTTACCAGGCCGCGGAGCGGTGCCGGTCGAGTGAGCCTCCTAGACTTCACGTTGTGATGAAAGTCGTCGGAGCCGGCTACACCCGTACCGGCACGCTCTCGCTGAAGGCGGCGCTCGAGACATTGGGCTTTGAGCGCTGCCTGCATCCGCTGAGCGTGCCTGAGGACGACTCCGTGCTCGAGCTGGCACGCAGCGACGCGGACCCACGGAGCTGGGGCGCGGCACTCGCGGACTGGCATGCGGCGCTCGGCTGGGTCGGCGCGCGCCATTACCGAGAGCTGATGGACGTGTTCCCCGACGCCGTCGTGCTGTTGAGCGTGCGCGACCCGGACGACTGGTACAGCAGCTACGCGAGTTGCCTGCGCGCGACGCGTGAGCTCGCGCTCGCGGGCGGCGAGCAACTCGCCGCCGCGGAAACCGCCGCGTCCGGCGCGCTGATGATGCTCGAGGGGCCCGTCTGGAAGGGGGTGCTCGACGGCAGTCTGGCCCAGCGTGAGGAAGCGCTGCAACGCTTCGAGCGCCACAACGACGAGGTGCGCCAAGCCGTGCCCTCCAACCGACTGCTCGTGCACAACGTCGAAGAGGGCTGGGCGCCGCTGTGCGAGTTCTTTGACCTACCGGTTCCGGACGCGCCCTTCCCGCATCTCAACGACCGCCGGGAGTTCCGCAACCGCTTCGTGCGCAGGCCCGCAGCCGCGCGTCGCCCGACGCCGCGCTACACGCGCCAGCCGCGGATCAGCGCGCTTGCGCTCGCCGATCCGCCCCGTGCGTACTCCCAGGACGAGGTGCTCACCGCCCTCGGGATGGACGGGGACCCCTTTGCCGAGCGGATCTTCGCGAGCTGCGGCGTCAAGCGGCGCCACCTTACGCAGCTCGACTTCGCGCGCACGCAAACCATCCAGGGGCGGACCACCAAGGCCGACGCCGACCTGCTCGAGCGATCGATACGTGCGATCGACGCCCTCGACATCGACCTCGGCGAGATCGACACGATCATCACCTCGACGCTCTACGCGCTCGGCGCGCCGACGCTCGCCCATCGCATCGTCGAGCACTACGAGCTGAGTCCCGCGACCGACAAGTACCACGTCGCCGGCGTGGGCTGTGCGAGCGCCGTGCCGCTGATCCGCTTGATGAGTCAGACGCTCGGCAACGACCCTTCGCGCAAAGGGCTGATCGTCGCCGCCGAGAGCATGAGCGGCCTGCTCACCTACGCCACCCCGGACGACCCGCGCGCAAAGATCATTGGGGCGGCGATCTTTGGCGATGGCTGCGCCGCCGCCACCATCGACACCGCTGACGCCTCGCCCGGCCCGACGATCGTGGCCTCGACCGTCCACCAGATCCCCGACACGCTTGACGTCGTGCACATGGAGCTCGAGAACGACGACGGCCACCTGCATCTTGCACGCGAGCTGCCCGACATCGCCGCCGAAGGACTCGCGACGCTGGTCGACAGCTTCCTACGACCGCTCGGCCTCACCCGCTATGCGATCGACCACTGGATCCTCCACCCCGGAGGTCGGCGCATACTCGAGTGCATGCAGCGCGCGCTCGAGCTGCCAGCTCAGGAGGTGGCCGCCAGCTACGCCATGCTCGCCACCCACGGCAACGTCGGCACCCCCTCGATTTTCTATGTCCTCGCCGAGACGATCAGAAGCCGGAAACCCAGTCCCGGCGACCGCGGCCTGATGGTCACCGTCGGACCGGGCGTCACGGTCGGGCTGATGTTGCTGAGCTGGTAGCGGGCGCAAATGCCGGCATCGCGGACGCGCTTGCGCTGCGGTGCCGTAGAAGCCGGGCGCCATCACCAATCGTGCATCGACCCGTCGCGCAGCCGGTTGACGGGCAGGTAGGCGGCCGCGTAGGGGTGCGCCTGAGCGATCGCGTCGTCGTACTCGACGCCCAAGCCGGGACCCTCGCCCGGCACCAGCATGCCGTCGGCAAACGCATAGGACGGGCGGAAGAGCTCGTGGGTCTCCGTGCTGTGGCGCATGTACTCCTGAATGCCAAAGTTGGGAATCGCGAGCCCCATGTGGATCGCCGCGGCAAGACCAACCGGCGACACGTCCGTCGGACCGTGGACGCCGGATTTGATCTGGTAAACGGCGGCGTAGTCGAAGATCCGGCGGAGCGCCGTTATCCCGCCAGCGTGCGTGACTGCGGAGCGGACGTAGTCGATGAGCTGCTCCTCGAAGAGCTGGCGATAGTCCCAGATCGTGTTGAACACCTCGCCGATCGCCAACGGCGTCGTGGTGTGCTCGCGAACGCGACGGAGCGCGGCACTGTTCTCGGCGGGGGTCACATCCTCGAGCCAGAAGAGGTCGTAGGGCTCGAGTGACTTGCCGAGCTTGGCCGCCTGGATCGGAGTCAGCCGGTGGTGCACGTCATGCAGCAGAACCAGCTCGGGCCCGAACTCACTCCGCACCGCTTCGAGCACAGCGGGCACGTGGCGCAGGTAGGCCCGGGTGTCCCAGGCCTCTTCCACGGGGCCGGCGCCGCGGCGAGCCGGCTCATGGTCGTAGCGAGGATCGCCGTCTCCGACGCCCGCGTTCCTGCTCGAGGCGACCCCGTACACCGACGGTAGGCCGGGGATCCCGCTCTGTACACGGATCGCTGTGTAGCCCGCCTCGAGGTGCTCGCGGATCGACGCGTAGAGCTCGGGCAGGTCCATCCCGCTCGCGTGGCCGTAGGCCAGCAGACCTCTGCGACTCGCGCCGCCGAGGAGCTGGTAGAGCGGCAGCCCGGCGACCTTTGCCTTGATGTCCCACAGGGCCGTGTCAACCGCGGCGATCGCCGCCATCGTGACGGGACCCCCGCGCCAGTACGCGCCGCGGTACAGGTACTGCCAGGTGTCCTCGATCTGGTGCGCGTCGCGACCGATGAGCAGCGGAACGACATGCTCACCGAGATAGCTGGCGACGGCGAGCTCGCGGCCGTTGAGCGTGGCGTCGCCGAGGCCGACGAATCCATCGTCGGTGGTGAGCCGCAGCGTGACGAAGTTACGGCCTGGACTGGCCACTAGCACTTCGGCCTTGGCGATCTGCACGGCGCCTCCTCGCTGCTCGGAGAGTTGGGAATCTAGGGCATCGCCGCCGCGGAGCCCGATTCCGCGGCGAGCCGGCCGATCGCGTGCATGACCGAGGCGTCCGCGCGCAGCCGCGGCTCGATGAGGGCGATCAGCTCATCGATCGCGCGCACGGGCGGCTGGTTGCGCGCCGCTTCTACCGCAGCGGCCTCGGTATCCGGGAACTCGGCGCCGGCGAGGACGAGGGCAGCCCAGCTGGCGAGCGGCCGGATGCTCGCGGTGGCACCACGCCCGGCGGCGCGCTCGGCGAGCACGAGGGGCGCGACGCGGACGCGAAGCTTCGCGACCCCGTCCGCAGCGATCTGACGTAGCGGGTAGGCAATCCGCGGGTTCGCGAAGCGATCCAGAACCGCCGCCCGGTAGGCGGCGAGGTCAAGCCCACGGGACGGCAACTGCCTGGCCGCCTCGTCCCAGAGATCGTTGACGAAACGCAGGCAATGCGGATCAGCCAGCGCTTCGGCCACGGTCTCGTACCCGGCGCGCAGGCCGGTGTAGGCGAGCAGGCTGTGGGCGCCGTTGAGAAGCCAGAGCTTGCGCCGCTCGAACGGCCCGATCTCGTCCACGAATCGCGCGCCGGCGCTCTCCCACGCGGGCCTGCCGGCGGGAAACTCGCCGCTGAGGATCCAGTCCTTGAAGGGCTCGGTGACGACCGGCACCCGGTCCTCCCAGCCCGTGAGAGTCGCGGCGGTGACGAGGTCCTCAGGCATCGTCTTTGGCGTGATCCTGTCGACTGACGTCGAGACGAAGGACACGTTGCCGTCGATCCAGCTGGCAAGCTCGGCATTCACGGCGCCTGCCATCGACTTCAGCCCACGGGCCAGGAACCTGCCGTTGTCGGGCACATTGTCACACGGGACGATCGCGATCGGGCCGCCTGCGGCGCGACGTCGCGCCTCGAGCCCGAGCAGCAGCCTGCCGGGGGTTGTTTGGGGTCCGCCGGCCTCGAGCAGGACGCTCTCGGCGTGCGCCGCCGAACTCCATTCGAGGTCCGCAGCAAGGACTCGGTCATCCGCGCTCGGTTGCCCCGACGGATCTAGCCGGTAGCCGGCTTCGGTGACGGTGAGCGTCACGATCGCCGTCGACGGCGCCGACATCAGTGCAACAAAGCGCTCGAGGTCCGCTCCATCAGCCGCCTCGACGATGCTCGCGATCACCGAGGCGCTGTCGCCGTCGGCGGCGCGCTCAATCAGCGTGAAAAGGCCGTCCTGCGCAGCGAGCGCCAGCGCTGATCGCGGACTGCGGCCGGTGAACGCGGCTATCCCCCACTCGCCGGCGTCGTCTGCACGGTCAGTGAACCACGCCTGATGGGCCCGGTGAAAGTTGCCCAGGCCGATGTGGACAATGCGCGCGGGTGGGACCTGCCGGCGAGTGCTGTCGGCGTCGGCAAGTGCCGCCCTATTGAGCGCCCGTGCCGAGCTGGCGCCGGCCATCACAGCTTGAACGCCCGCCGCGGCAGCAGGTCGACGAGATCGATGGCAATTCGCTCGGCCGCCGCCAGCGCGAGGCGTCCCTCGCCGACGAGTCGAGCAAGGAAAACGGAATCGAGACGGCGAGACATGTCGTGGCGCACGGGAATCGAGAGGAATGCGCGTGTGTCGTCGACGAACCCGGCGCCGCGGTAGAAGCCCGCGGTCTCGCTGACCGCGGCGCGGAAGCGCAGGACCGCGTCGGGCGCGTCGAGGAACCACCACGGCGCCCCGATGTAGACGCTGGGGTAGAAGCCCGCAAGCGGCGCGATCTCGCGTGAGAAGCTCGCCTCGTCAACGCTGAACAGGATGAGGTGAAAGCCCGGGTTCGTGCCGAACCTCTCCAGCAGCGGGCGCAGGTTCTCGACGTAATTGGTCGCCAGCGGGATGTCGTGCCCGCTGTCAGGCCCAAACCGGCGAGACGTGTCGCTGCTGTGGTTCCGGTGGACGCCGGGATGCACGGTCATCACAAGACCATCCTCGACGCTCATCCGCGCCATCTCGAGCAGCATGTGCCCGGCGAAGGCCGTAGCCTCGGCGGCGGTGATCTCTCCTGCGAGCGCGCGCGCGAACAGCGCCGCGGCCTCCGATGCGGTCATCTCGACGGTCAGAGGCTGCCTCACGCCGTGGTCCGCCGCGGTGGCGCCGTGCTCGATGAAATAGCCCCGGCGAGCGGCCAGTGCTTCGAGGTATCCCGCGTAGCTGGAGCTCGCGGAGCCGTTCCATTCGGCGAGCGTCGCGACACGCTCGACCCATCCGGGAGTTAGGGGATCGAGGTAGGAGTCGGGCCGAAAGGTCGGGATCACGCGACCGCGGAAATCCGGGTCGGCAGCGAGCGCGTCGTGCGCCCGTAGATCAGCCATCGGGTCGTCCGTCGTGGCGAGCACCTCGATGCGAAACCGCTCGAAGAGCGCGCGCGGGCGAAACTCGTCCGTCGCGAGGATCGCCTGAATCTCGTCGAATAGCTCATCGGCGTTGCCAGCGTGTGGTTCCTGATCGATCCCGAAAAGCTCAGCGAGTGAGGTATGGAGCCAGTACCCGGACGCCGTTCCGGCGAAGAGGTACCAGTGCGTACAGAACGTCCGCCACACCTCGCGCGGGGTGGGGGTTGCCGCGCTCCCCGAGCGGTCCGTGAGACCGAGCTGTTCGAGCGGCACTCCCGCCGCGTGAATCAGCCGGGTCACATAGTGGTCGCGGCGAATGAACAGCTCGGCAGGGTCGGGAAACGGCTGGTCGTCCACGAGCAGCGAGGGATCGACGTGGCCGTGCGGAGAGATGATCGGCAGCGCCGCGACCTGCTCGTAGAGATCGCGGGCGACCTTGCGCGTCTCAGGATCCGCCGGAAACAGCCGGTCAGGATCGAGAGGCACGGTCCGGCCGATCACTCAATTCACGGGCCACCCCGCCGCCAACGCTCATGTGCGCCATCCTTCCATAGCAGCGACCGCACACCGGGCTTGCGCGTGGCCAAGAGCGCCGAGGACGATCGTTTGCTTAGCTTTACCCGGGCCGGTCGAGTGGGACGACCTTTGTTCCCGAGGCGAGCGAGCGCACGTTGACCGTCGAGGTTCGCGACAACGCAGACGAGGCGCGTTACGAAATCCGTGAGGACGGGCAGCTCGCGGGCTTTGCCGAGTACAGACTCAGCAAGGGGCGCATGACGCTCACCCATACCGAGATCGAGACAGCGCGTGCGGGCCGCGGCCTCGCAGGCCAGCTCGCACGCGCAGCGCTCGAAGACGCGAAGACGCGTGGGCTGAAGGTCGTGCCGCGGTGCGCGTTCATGGCTGGCTTCGTCCGGAGGCACGCTGACGAATATCTGCCTCTCATCGTGCCGTCGCTGAGAAAGCGCCTGATGGAGACTGATGGACGCGAATAGCGCGGCGTTGTGAGCAGGCCAATCGCGATCGGCCCGAAGGAGGCAAGCGGCTAGTGCCTTAACGGCGGACGCCGGTCGCGGGACAGTAACGGCCACGTGAGAGCCATCAGATAGGATCGCCGCCCACCCGAGACGGAGATAGAGGTCCGGTCGGGGCTAGAAGCCAATCTCGGGGACAGGGTTGTCCAATGCGGCCAGATTGCATCACCCCGACATGACAAGAACGCCGCCGCCACCCGCGCCGAGTCGTTTCGCCACGCCGGATGGCGGTTGCTGATGCGCCAGGGCCCACTCGCCGGCCGATATCCCGCGGTCGCGCTCATGGTGATGTTGGCGCTGATCCCCTACCTGGCGCTGTCTGCCGCGCTGAGCCCGCTGACGCCGATCATCGCCAAGCAGCTGCACATGAGCCTGCAGACGATGAGCGTGAGCTCAGGCCTCGCCAATGCCGCCTACGCGGTCGGCACGGTGCTGGCGGTCCAGTTCGCCCAGCACCTGCCGCAGCGAAGGATGCTGGTCGGCTACGCCACGCTGCTTGTGACCGGGTCCGTGCTGGCCGCAGCGGCGCAGGATCCAGGCATGTACATAGTCGGCCACATACTCCAGGGCCTTTGCACGAGCCTCCTGCTCATTGCTGCGGTGCCGCCCCTGGCGATCGGCTTCCCGGCCAGCAAGCTCCGCGTCACCGCGGTGATCATGAACCTCTGCATCTTCGGGGCGGTTGCGCTCGGCCCGACCATCGGCGGGCTGCAGGCGGAGTCTGATGCCTGGCGGCCGCTGTTTTGGATCGTCGTCGCGATCGCGGCCGGCGCGCTGATCCTGGCCGTGTTGACGTTCGAGGACGCGCCGCCTGCCAATCCCGACTCGCCGCGTGATCTTCCGGCGATCGGGCTGGCGGCCGTCGGCTGCGTGGCCGCGTTCTTCGGCGCCTCCGAGCTGCTTACCCACCGCTTCATCGACGGCGAGACCATCGTGCCGCTGCTGGGCGGTCTGGCAACGATCGTCGCCCTGATCGTCTACCAGTTCCGCGCGAAGCAGCCGCTCTTGACGATCCGCGCGATGCTGACAAGCACGATGCCGGTCGCGGGAATCGTGGTGGCGCTGTGCGCAGCGGCCGCGGCGGTGTCAGCGACCGCGCTCACCGCAGGCGCGCTGGCCGGACGCTACGGGCCGCTTCACCTCGGTCTGCTCTATCTGCCGGAGGTCGCCGGCGCGGTCATCACCGCGATCGTGCTTGGCGCGGTCCTCAGGACGCGTCGAATCCATTACCTCCCCTTGGCCGGCATGGTGTCCCTCGCGGCCGGGATCGCGGTCTTCCGCATCTCGGTGCCGTCGAGCCAGGCGCTCACGCTGGTCGGCTCGGGGCTGACCGGCATCGGTCTCGGCGCGACGGTCGCGCCCGCGCTCTTCGTCGCCGGCTTCTCGCTGCCGGCCGCCAACCTCCAGCGCGTGTTCGCGATCGTGGAGCTGATGCGGGCGGTGGCGGCGTTTATGATCGCGCCGATCTTCGCCCACTTCGCCGCAACCGTTGGTGGCAACCTCGATGCCGGCACTGGCGATGCGCTTTGGATAGGCCTCGGGATCGCGGTCGGCGGCGCCTTACTCGGCGTCGCGATCTACGCGCTCGGCGGCGCACGCCCACAGGCGCCAGACATCGACCGCTTCCTGTCGGGAGCGGCCCCTGCGTGGTACTCACCGCCGCTGCTCGCGAGAGTTCGCCCGGGCTCGACCCCAGCACGCCCTGCGACCGAAAGCGCCAGCTGACATTGCGTCGGCCGACCGCGACGCCGTAACGGCAACAGCGCCGACAGGCCCGGTGCTGTTTGCCTATGACGGCTCCGAGCTCGCGAAACTCGCGATCGAGGAGGCCGGCAAGCAGCTCGCATCTGGGCGCGACGCGCTTATCGTCTGCGTGTGGCAGCCGGCAGACGTCGGATTTCTGCCTACCAATCCGCGGCAGTTCGACGCGCAGGCGGCCGGCGAGGTACGGAAGGCCGCGGAGGAAACTGCCGCTTACGGAGCATCGCTGGCGGAGAAGGCGGGTTTCCAGTCGCAGAGCATGGCGATCGAGGCAGCACCGACCTGGAAAGGGATCATCGAGGTCGCCGCGGCGCGCGAAGCCAGCCTCATCGTGCTCGGCTCCCACCGCCGTACCGGGCTCGTGGGGCATCTGCTCGGCAGCGTCGCCGCCGCGGTGGTGGCTCACTCAGCATCCTCCGTGCTGATCGTGCCTCAGCGATCCTGAGGTCGCCACCGCGGGTAGAGCGGCTTCACAGAATCGACCACAAAGTGGGCGTCGGGGTTGCATATCATCACGGCTCCTGACCAAGACTGAGATCGAGGGGGCCGTGGATGTCGAGCGTTGAGTCGCACGAGGCGCTGTACGCGCTGCTCGGGCGGGCTGGGAAGTCCGTGCCGTTCGCGACTGGCGCGGTTGTGTTCGAGAAGGGTGACCGCGGCGAGGCGATGTTCGTCGTCGTGAGCGGGAGGGTCGTGCTCAAGGATGGCGACCAAACGTATGACACCGTGGAGGCACCCGGGCTGTTCGGAGAGATGGCGCTGATCGAGTCCAAGCCGCGGGCGCTCACTGCCGTCGCAGACGGTGACGTCGAGTTGGTCGAGATCCCCACGCGGACCTTCTGGGTCCTCGTTCACGAGACGCCCTATTTCGCGCAGCTGGTTATGGCAGTCATGGCGGACCGGCTCCGTCGCGCGAGCGGAACAATCTGAGACTGGCTGGCATCGCGACACGGCGCGAGACGCGGCCGGAGTCGCCCTGGCGACCGGGATGCGCGAGCCGGACAAGCCCGGCTCGCAGCGGCTACTGCGTCTGGCTCGAGCCCGCCCAGTTGAGGTAGTTGGTCGCGATCTCCTGAGCGGCCTCGTGGCTCTCGCGCAGGCCCGTGACCGCGGTCAGGAACCGGTCGCGGTCGAGCGCCAGCAGGCGCGTCGGGGCGACCGTCCGGACCGTGGCTGTGCGGGGCACGTCACGCAGCAGCGCAATCTCGCCGAAGCTCTCGCCTCGGCCGAGCCGTTGTTGAAACACGCCGTCCTTGACGACCTCGACCTCGCCGTCGGCGATCAGGAACCACAGGTCCCCCGGGTCGCCCTGGCGAATGACAACTTGACCGGTCGGGACGGCGGTTTCGCGGAGCGCGCGGGTCAGCGACTCGGTGACGCCGATCGGCATGGGGGCAAAGATGGGATTGGCACGCAATAGCTGGAAGCTTGGGCCTGGCACTGGAACGCCGGCCTCGAGATTGCGCAGCGACCGTCCGCTCAGTATCGCGATCAGCGGCAGGAAGACACCGGAGGCGATCAGCGCGCCCTTCGTTCCGAGGGCCGACACCAGCGCCGGGGCGACGATTGCGCCGATACCGATGCCAGCAACGAAGGTCGTCTCCAACACTCCGAGCACGCGCGAGAGCACCCGATCCTCTGTCAGCCGTTGCAGCAGCGTCAGGGCGGTCCCCTTGACCAACGCGTAGCCGAGCCCGACTGCGGCCCACGCGATCAGCGCCGTGGCCGGGACGGGCACGATGCCAACCAAGACCAGCGGGAGGCACAACGCGCATGCTCCCACGAGCACGGCCACAACCGGGGTCGACCGCTTCTCCAGTAACGCGATTGCGACGACACCGGCGAGCACCCCGCCCGCACCGTACGCAGCGCTTAGATACCCCACGCCCGCGGCTCCGGCGCGCAGCAGGCTGATCGCGGTGACGACGACCAATACGTTGGCCAGCCCGGCCGTCACCGAGAGGCTTGCCAGCAGCAGCACGAGCAGACGAAGCTGATGCTGCGCGCCGACGGTGTGAAACCCCGTGGTGATCTCGCGAGCCAATCCCAGCTTGGTGCGGCGGCTCGTTGGCCGAGCGTCGTGTGGTAGCGAGCCGATCATCCACAGGCTGGTCAGGTAGGCGAGTGCGCAGGCGGCGACCACCGCCTGGGTGCTCGTGGCAGCAAGCATCACGCCGCCGGCCCCAGCGCCGACCAGAAAGCCGGCGTTGTCGAGCGAGCTCACGACGGCGTTGGCGCTGGACGCCTCGCTCGGAACACGAGAGAGCGCCGGGATCAGCGCCGCGCGCGCCGGCTGGTTCGCGGTCGAGACAACGCTGTACAACACCGCCAAGGCAAACACCACGGCGGGGGGAGCGTGCGCCCACATCGCCCCGGCAGCTCCCGCCAGCATGGCGGTGCGGGCCGCGTTAGTGACGAGCAGGACTCGCTTGCGCGAGTGGCGATCTCCCAGCCAGGCGAGGATTGGCGCTGCAATTGCCGACGGAAGCGCCTGCAGGAGCAGCACGACGCCAACGAGCGTGGCGCCTCCGGCGCGATACGCGTAGACAGCCAGCGCGACGCCGAAGCCCCATTTGCCAACCGATGTCGCACCAGTCGACACGACGAGCAGGCGTAGCCCCCGATTCGCCATGACAGCGCGGACCGACTCGCCCACGGTTGTCGCGGAGCCAGCCGCAGATGGCGTGTTGGAGTCACTCGGCCGTCCAGGCATTGCAGGGAGGTACGCCGGCGCGGCGGAGGAGCCTTTCCCGGCGGACGCCTTCCGAGCGGAGGATCGCTTCCGCGACCTAGGTAGTGGCGAGGAGGGCAACGCCGAAGAGAGCCAGAACATGGAAGGACTGATCCACCATCACGAACAGGCGATCCCCGGCCGTCGCTGGAGAGCGCTTGACGACGCGGATGTAGCGGATCAGCAGACGGCCATCGTCCTGGAGTACATGGGGGACCACGATCAGCGCAGCCAGACCGATTGACCAAGCGCCCGGTCGTCCGTCGACCCCCAGCCACACGACCGCGGGAACGAACGCCACGAGATAACTCGCCCCATGTGCCAGCAGCGCCGACGGCTTTCCTCCGCCGCCGAGCGCCCCGAACTTGTTCTGCGCCTGCCAACCGGTCTGGAACAGGAAGTCACCAACGAGATGCGACACCACGAATACCAGAAAAACATCGGACCAGCGCATGATTAGTGGAGCCACCTAGGCACCGTCCGGGTGTCAGTGTCCACGGCTCGTTCCGTGGTGGTTCGCGCGAGAGTCACAGGGCATGTGTCAGTTGGCGGGCGACGCATGGCGCCTGCGGCACTGTACCTACGAGTGCGCGGCTGAGTCCAGCACCCCAGTCCCTGACTGGGGGTGGTGTGACATGCCGGTTCGTCGGCCGCCGCGTTCATCGCCCTCGCCACCGCCCGATCCTGCCTGTAGGAGACCGATCCGACGCGCCCGGCGGGTCGCCCGACGGGTCGCCCGACGGATGCCGCGCCGTTGCGCGCGGCACATCGGTATTGGGAAGCGTGTAGACCGCCATCTTCGCGACGCGCCCGCGGATCTCCAGGTCGTTGACGAACACCAGGTCGTCGGGTACGGCGTGCATGTACTCGCGCGTCGTCTCGGCAACGAACAGCATGTGCGGCGTGTCCTTGGTCAGGCCCTCGAGCCGCGACGCGGTGTTGACGGGGTCGCCGATCACCGTGTATTCCACGCGCTCCGCGGAGCCGACATTGCCCACCATGACGGTGCCGCTGTTGAGGCCGATCCCCATGCGAAAACCCCGCTCGTAGCCCTGCTCGCGCAGCCAGTCGTTAAAGCGAGTGAGCCGCGGGCCAAGCATCTCGCGGGCCGCGACGAGCGCGCGATCGGCGTGGTCGGGCTGGTCGATCGGCGCGCCGAAGAGCGCCAGGATACCGTCGCCGATGTAGGAGATCAGGGTGCCACCAGCGTCGAGGACAGCCTCCGTCATCTCGTTCAGGTAGACGTTGATCACCTCGATCACCTTCGCCGCGGGCTGGGACTCCGAGAAGCTCGTGAACCCGCGAAGGTCGGTGAACAACACCGTGCAGTCGCGTTCCACGCCGCCGAGCCGGAAGTCATCGTCGGTGCGCGCGAGTACGTCGTCGACAACGTCGGGCGGGACGAAGCGGGCGAAGATGTCACGCGCATGTTGGCGCTCGAACGCTTCGCCCAGAAGCACGACGGTGAGCGTGGCAATGATCGCCAGCACAAGCGTGAGCAGCGGGTAGGTGTAGGAGATGATCGTGCCGTCGTCGAACGCGATTTGCGTTGCGAGCGTGAAGAGCGCGGCGAGCGCGAGCGACACGAGCAACGCGTACCACACGCGAATACGTAGGCTCGACAGCGGCGCAACCAAGCCAAACAGCCCGATCAGGACTACGTTCAGCCAGGTAGGTCCGTCGCGCAGCGGGATGCCGGCGAGCGCGGTCGCGGCAATGTTGGCCTGAACCTCGGGACCATCCATCTCCTGCGAGCCGGAGGTCGGAGTGGAGTGGATGTCCTGGAGTCGACTGGCCTGGGCACCAACGATCACGATCTTGCCCCTGACCTCGGCGGCGGGGAACTTGTCGGCATAGACCCGCCAGTAGGGGATCGCGGCCACGGTGCCCGGTGGCCCGGCGTAGTCGATCGGAACCGGGCGCTCCGCGCCGCCGAACAGCTCGGGGCTGATCTCGTGGCCGGCTGCGTTCGAGGCAATCGCAATGCCGAACGTGTCGATCCCCTGGTAGGAGTGCCGCATGTCGCGGAGCACGCCTGCCGAGTCGTTGATCACCGTCGAGTTGCCGGCGCGCGCGCCGGCCTGCCGGAGCACGGCGTTGCCACCGAGCACGTCCGTCTGGCCGCCCGCGGCAACGGCGTCCGTCGCGAGCACCATGTTGTGGGCGCGAGCGATCGCGTCGATCAGGGCGTTGTCATCGGCGGGGTCGGTTGGCTCGGTGAACTGGACGTCGAAGGCGATCAGCCGGGCGCCGGCGGCGAGCAGGTGATCGATCACGATGGCGTGGTAGCGGCGCGGGAACGGCCACTGGTATTGGACGCTCGGGTTCTTGGCGTGAAGGTTGCCGAAGTAGTCGAACGTGGTCTCGCCGACTGCGACAACGACGAAGTCCTTGACGAGCGATGGCCGCGCCCCGCGGACGGCGAAGCGAGCATCGACCGACTGAGCCTCGAGCGGGTAAAGCACGTCGGTCGCGTAGGCGAGAACTCCCAGCCCGACCGTTGCCACGGTCACGGCAGCCAAGAGCAGCCGCTTCCGTCTCAACCAGGCGCGTCGCCGCATCGCCGGCGCGATGCTAGTCGGACCGGTCGATTCGCGCCCGCTACCGGGTCACGTCGACGCCGAGACCGGTCGCGTCGTGCCGCGCGAGGACAGGGTGTGTGTATTTGTTGTAATCAGTTTGCAAGCACTGCATTACAGTGCTGGTAATCGATTTGTAACTTCTTTGTGTATGACTTAGGGCAGCGCGAAAGATCCTGAGCTGCGCTTTTCTCACCTCCTGACGTGGTGCTTTTTTCACCTCCCTAGGCTATCGCCCGCCCCGTCAGTGAGCGGCAATGATCGGTAGGCTGTCGCACGCGACGGTCCAAGAGTCGGGTGAGGACGGGTCGAAGGTCAAAATGAGTCACGCGCCAACGTCGGTCGATGCGAGATCCAGATGCCGCCTGCGGCATCGGTGCCCTGTGGTAGGCCAGCCTTGGTAGTGATGACGAACGGCTCGCGGGCATGAGCACCGGTTCGGAGTCGGTTTGCCACGAACGCCGACTGTCGTGCGTCGGCAGCGCTGCTGACGGCCGGGAAAGGGCATGTCGCGCCCCAGGACATCGCTTTGCGTAAGCGTCGCCGCACGGTCGCTTCGCTGGTCGCGTTCGGCGCCGCGGTTGCAATCGTCGGACTGCTCTTCTCCGAGGTCACGCAGGCGGCGCCGCCAGATCCGATCACGGTTGGGGCCGACACCGTCAGCAACATCGAGCTCAATGGCGTCCCGGGCACAACGCTCACGGTTGCGCCGGGCGCCGACGTGTCGATCAGCGCCAACTGGTCCGACGCGGGCGATAGCTCCTGCCCTACCTGCATCGACTTTCTGGACGTCGGATTGGCCGGACACGCCGCGCCCGCCGCGTGCCTTGAAAACGACGTCATCGACGACGGCACGACGCAGAGCGGGTCCGGCACCGTGGACTTGGGAGGTGCGCCCACGGCTCCGGGCACGTACGACATCTGGGCCGAATACGAACAGGAGTACTACTGCGGCGAGGATTGGTCCCCGAGCGGAGCCGGCGCCGTTGTGATCGCTGAGGTCACGGTGTCAGCGCCGCCAACGGCGGTGATCAATTCGCCGGCTGACGATCAGACCTACAACCTTGGCGAGCACGCCACGACGAGCTTCGGCTGCGTTGACGCGGCAAGTGGGCCGGGGATCGCGAGCTGCCGTGACTCGAACGGGAGCTCGAGTCCGGGCGTGCTCGACACGAGTACTGCTGGCACGTTCCCTTACACCGTGACCGCGACCAGCATCGACGGCCAAACCGGGATGGCGACAATCCACTACACGGTTGTGGGACCGCCCTCGGCGGTGATCAATTCGCCGGCTGACGATCAGACCTATGCGCCTGGCCAGCACGTGACGACGAGTTTCGCCTGTGCTGACGCGACGAATGGGCCGGGGATCGCGAGCTGCCTTGACTCCAACGAGAGCACCAGCCCCGGCACACTCGACACGAGTGCTACGGGCACGTTCGCCTACACGGTGACCGCGACCGGCAAGGACGGGCAGATTGGGACCGCGACGATCAACTACACGGTCGCTGACCCGCCGACGGCAGCGATCAAGTCGCCGGCCGGCGACCAGACCTACAACCTCGGTCAGCAAGTCGGGACGACCTTCTCCTGCCAGGAGTCCGCGACGGGGCCGGGGATCGCGAGCTGCCGTGACTCGAACGGGAGCGGGAGTCCCGGCACGCTCGACACGAGCGCGGCCGGGACGTTCGCTTACAGCGCTACAGCGACGAGCAAAGATGGGCAGACCGCGACCGCGACGATCCACTACACGGTTGTGGGGCCACCGTCGGCGACGATCGCTTCGCCGGCTGACGCTCAGACGTATGCGCTTGGCCAGCACGTCGCGACGGGCTTCTCCTGCGCTGAGGCGACGAATGGGCCGGGGATCGCTACCTGTGTCGACTCGAACGACAGCACCAGTCCGGGCACGCTCGACACGAGCACCTTGGGCACGTTCGCCTACAGCGTGACCGCGACCAGCACTGATGGGCAGACCGGGACCGCGACGATCCACTACACGGTCGCCGAGCCGCCGACGGCGACGATCAACGCGCCAGCTGACGATCAGACCTACAACCTTGGCCAGCACGTTACGACCAGTTTCGCCTGCGTTGACGGGACGGATGGGCCGGGGATCGCGACCTGTGTCGATTCGAATGGGAGCGCGAGTCCTGGCGTGCTCGATACGAGCACTGCCGGCGCATTCGCTTACAGCGCGACCGCGACGAGCAAGGATGGGCAGACCGGGACCGCGACGATCCACTACACGGTTGTGGGGCCGCCGACGGCGACGATCAACGCGCCGGGCGACGATCGGACGTATGCGCTTGGCGAGCACGTGCCGACGGGCTTTACGTGTGCGGATGCGACGAACGGGCCGGGGATCGCGACCTGTGTCGACTCCAACGGGAGCGCGAGTCCGGGCGTGCTCGATACGAGTGCTACGGGCACCTTCGCCTACTCGGTGACGGCGACCAGCACCGACGGCCAGACCGGGACCGCGACGATCCACTACAAGGTTGCAGGGCCGCCGACGGCGACTATCACCGCGCCGGCTGACGGGGCGACCTACAACCTTGGCCAGCATGCGACGACAGCGTTTGCTTGCGCAGACCCGACCGGCCCCGGGATCGCTACCTGCCTCGACTCCAACGGGAGCGCGAGTCCGGGCGTGCTCGATACGAGTGCTACGGGCACCTTCGCCTACTCGGTGACCGCGACCAGCACCGACGACCAAG
>Ga0224544_1000032_pt1 | contig 16680 bp, 17 predicted proteins | sample 714P11014metaG_FD_179904 | JGI IMG/M metagenome (GOLD analysis project Ga0224544, IMG submission 179904) | Peat soil microbial communities from Stordalen Mire, Sweden - 717 P1 10-14 | ecosystem: Environmental > Terrestrial > Soil > Wetlands > Peat | place: Sweden: Norrbotten County, Stordalen...
CAGCACCGGGCCATTCTCGCGCAACCAGGCCGCGGGATCGCGCCATCCGGGAAAGCGACGCTCAAGCAGTGCCCAGAATTGCGCCGAGTGGTCCGCGATCTCGAGATGGCAGACCTCATGCCAGACGACGTAGTCGAGCACGCGCTCGGGGGCCAGCAGCAGACGCCAGTTGAAGCTCATTGCCCCGTCGCGTGCGCAGCTCGCCCAGCGCGTGCGCTGGTTGCGAATCGCGAGCACGCGGTAACGCGTGCCGGCGGCGGCGGTGGCCGCGTCGAGACGCGCGCCGATCTCGTCGCGCGCTGCGCGCCGGTACCAGCGCTCGATCGCTCCGCGGGCATGCTCGCCGGCCGGGATCAGCAGCACGCCGCCCTGACGATGGGCGCGCCGGCGCTCGGGCTCGCTGACAAGCGTCAGACGGTCGTCGAGGTACGGCAGCCATGAGCCGTCGCGCGCGACTCGTGCGCGAACGCGCGCCAGCTCGGCGAGGCGGCGCTCGATCCACGGCGAGAGCTCGGCGACCGCGGCCGCCGCCGCCCGCTCAGGCGCCCGCGGCGGCAGTACCACCTCGACGCCACGCTCGGGATCGACCCGTACGCGGACTTGTCGCGCGCGCGGCGCGCGACGGACGCTGTAGCTGAACTTCTCGGGCATCGGCGGGGACGCTACCCGGATCGCGCGACACGCCTCAGGATCGCGCTGTCTCCCAGGGGCGCAGGAGCCGCAGCGCGGAGAGGATCGCGCGCGTGGCCGGCGAGCGGTTCAGCGTATAGAAGTGGATTCCGGGCGCGCCCGCCGCCAGCAGCTCCGCGCACTGCAACGTTGCGTAGGCAACGCCGAGGTCGGCCACCGCTTCGAGGTCATCGCCGCGGGCGTCCAGCTCGCGCAGCAGATTCGGCGGAATCGTGATGCCCCCGATTGCGGTGAACCGCTTGATCTGATCCGCCCGCGTGATCGGCATGATCCCGGGAACTATCGGCACCGTGATGCCGGCGCCGCGCGCACGGCGCTCGAAGTCGAAGAAGGCCGCGTTTGAGAAGAACAGGTTCGTGATCAGCACGCTGACGCCGGCCTCTACCTTGCGGCAGAGATGAGCGAGATCGCTCTCGGCGTCGGGAGCCTCCGGGTGCGTCTCCGGGTAGCACGCGGCAACCGTGCAGAGGTCGTAGTCCGAGCGGATCATCTCGACCAGGTCGCTGGCGTGGGCAAAGCCACCATCGAGCGCGGCGAATGCCTCGCCGCTTGGCGGATCTCCGCGCAGGGCGAGGACATTCTCGAGACCGCTGTTGCGCAGCAGGTCAAGCGCCGTGCGCAGCTCGGTGCGCGTCGCGCCGGCGCATGTGAAATGGGCGGCGGCCTCAAAGTCGTTGTCAGCCCGGATCCGTCGTACCAGCTCGATCGTCTCGGCCTGGGTCGAGGCACCGGTCTTGGTAACGGACACAAACGCCGGCTCGAGGGCGCGCAGTGCCCTGACAGCGGCGTCGAGGTTACGCGCGCCCTGCTCCGTCTTTGGCGGGAAGAATTCGAACGAGAACACCGGCTCCGTCCGCGTGGCAAGCATCTGGTCGATTCGCACAGCAGCAATTATCCAGAGGCGGCCGCCGGCACGACATAGACTGGCCGCGATGGGGCGCCGTCAGCGACAGCGTGGCCACGCCGCAGTGCAAGCCGAGTCGGCCGAGTACCGCGACACGTCGGGCAACACGCTCGTGCTGCGCGGAGCCCTGACGGCGTCGACGCGTGCGAGCTATGCCCGCGTCGCGCGCGGCTCGGACCTGCCACCCGGCGCAAGTCGCGAAGACGCTTGGCAGCGGGCGGTGGAGTTCCTCTTCGAGCGCCTGGCGGTCAGCTGGACGATCGCCGGCGCACCGGCCCTGAGCGCTCAACGCGAATTGCTCGGGCGTCTGCGCGCGGCAAGTCCCGAGGAGCGAAGCTGGGTACGGAATTGCTTGCGCGAGCACTGCGCCGAGCACTTTCCCGACGTCGACGCGCCCTAGTCACGCCCCGCTCAGCGCTTGTTGCGTCGGCCAGGCCGCGCTATCGCTACTGTGCGCCTCGCAATGCGCCGCACGAAGATAGTCGCCACGATCGGTCCCGCCTCCCGGGAGCCTGAGGTTCTGCTCCAGCTCGTCGAGGCGGGTATGGACGTGGCGCGCCTCAACTACTCCCACGGATCGCTCGACGAGCACGCGGAGACGGCGCAGCGCGTGCGCGACGCGTCCAGCCGGGCTGGACACCCGGTCGCGATCCTGCAGGACCTACCGGGGCCGAAGCTGCGGATCGGAGCGCTCAAGGACGGCGTCGCCGAGCTGAACCCTGGCGACAGCGTGACCTTCGACTGCGGCTCCGAAACCGTCGGCGACGCCTCGCGCATGTCGGTCACGTGGAAGGGCCTGGCTGACGCGCTCGAGCCCAACGAGATCCTCTACCTCGCGGACGGCTCGATTCGCCTGCGCGTGCGCGCCACCCGGCCGGGAGACCACGAGCTCGACGCGGTGGTCGAGGTCGGCGGGCTCGTGGCGTCGCGACAGGGGCTGAACATCCCCGGTCCGGCGGTTGGTCTGCCGGCGGTCCCCGAGGAGGACCTTGCGCTGCTCGCCCACGGCGAATCGATCGGCGTCGACCTGGTCGCGCTGTCGTTCGTGCGTTCCGCGAGCGACATCGAGTTCGTGCGCGAGTACACCCGCCTGCCGTTGATCGCGAAGGTCGAGAAGCCGCAGGCCGTCGACAACGCCTACGAGGTGATCCGCGCGGCCGACTGCGTGATGGTGGCGCGCGGCGACCTCGGCATCGAGCTGCCGATCGAGCAGGTCCCGCTCGTGCAGAAGCGCCTGCTAGCGCTCGCCGGCGAGCTTGCGCGGCCCTCGATCACCGCGACGCAGATGCTCGAATCGATGGTGCGCTCGAGCCGCCCGACACGGGCCGAGGTCGCCGATGTCGCCAACGCGATCCTTGACGGCACGGACGCGGTCATGCTGTCGCAGGAGACCGCCGTCGGCGCCTACCCTGTAGGCGCCGTGTCGATGATGTCCGCGGTCGCCGAGGTGACGGAGAAGACCGCCGACTACCGCGCCTGGAACGAGCAGCGCGTGCGCCGCACGGCGAAGGACCCCGCCTACACTGTTGCCTACGCCGCCTGTGCCGCGGCGCGTGAGCTCTCGCTCGACGCGATCATCGTCCCGACGCTCTCCGGACGTTCGGCGCGCCTAGTTTCCGCGCATCGCCCGGAGGTCCCGATCTACGCCCTGTCACCGGGCCGCGAGACGGTCCGTCGGTGCGGCCTGATGTGGGGCGTCCAGGCGAGCTGGATCCGCCGCCACGAGGTGACCGAGGAGTTGATTCTCGACGCCGCCGCGACCGTCGTGAGCCTCGGCTGGTGCCAGGCCGGCGAGCGGGTGGCTATAACCGCCGGCCTCCCAAGCGGGTCGCCGGGTACGACCAGTCTGCTGCAGATTCAAGTGCTCTGAGCGGCATTTGCGGCGGCTGTACCGCCGCAAATGCCGCTCAGCGCTGGCTTTGTGGCGCGCAGGGATCGCACCGGCTCCGGGCATGGAGACGAGCGGTCGGTACCGAGGCGGGCGATTCGGGGTAGTCGTCGCTCAGCCGCCGGCGGTGCGGTAGAACTCAGCCTCCTGGCGTCCGAGATCGGTCGCCGGCGGAGCGCCGAAGATCCACTCGCGCGCGATCCGGTGCCAGTTGCCGCGAGCACGGAGCTGCGACATCACGGCGAGCGTGAGGGTCTCGGTGCGGCGGCCGAAGAGGTGGTCCGCCGGCAGGTTCTCGTGGCGCATCTGCTGGTAGTGGCGAGAGCGCGGATCAGACATGTCGATCACGATCTGCGTCGCGATCTCGGGCGTCAGCGCGACCTCGGCATCGCGCGTGTACCACCAGGTGACATCGAAGAGCTGCTGGACGATCTGCTCCGGCGGGTAGCGCTCCGGGTCGCGCAGGAAGCCGCCGCGGTGAAGGTGCTCCGTCAACCCGACGGCGTCGCCCGCGATCCCCAGCCGGGCGACATCGAGCTCGAACTCGGCAACCGCAGGATCGATCCGCTTGAAGAGGCCGAAGTCGAGAAACGCGACGCGGCCATCCTCAAGCACGAGGAAGTTGCCCGGATGCGGGTCGCCTGAGAACTGGTGGTGACGGTACATGCAGCCGAAGTAGAAACGGAAGATGATCTCGGCCACGCGGTTGCGCTCCTCAGCCGACCGCTGCTTGAGATCCTCGAAGCCGGTGCCCGCGACGAAGTCGGTGACCAGCACCCGCTCGCTGGAAAGGCTGCCGACGACATCGGGCACGAAGATGAACGGGTGACCGCGATGCAGGCGGGCGATCGCGCGCTGGTTGGCCGCCTCGAGCTCGTAGTCGAGCTCCTCGCTGATCCGCTCCCGCACCTCATTGGCGAGCGCCTGCACGTCGAGCTCCGGCGCAAGACGGCCCATCAGCCGCACGATCATCCCGAAGTTCTGGAGGTCGGCGCGCACCGCCGCTGCCGCCCCCGGGTACTGCACCTTGACGGCCACAGCGCGACCCTCGTGGGTCCGCGCCCGGTAGACCTGGCCGATCGAAGCGGCGGCGATCGGCTCGCGATCGAACTCAGCGAAGGTCTCCTCGAGCGGCTCGTCGCGCTCGGATTCGATCACCTTGCGCATCTCGGCGAACGAGACTATGGGGGCGCTGTCGCGCAACTCGGCGAGCTTGCGTTGAAACTCCTCGCGGTAAGCCTCGTCGACGAAGCCGACGTCAAGGAACGACATCACCTGACCGAGCTTCATCGCGGCGCCCTTCATCGTCCCGAGCACGGCAACGATCTGCTCAGCCGTCTCAACGTGGCGGCGGGCCAGCGCCTCGTGGCTGGCCTCCTCGCCACGCGCGACGTTCGCGGCGCGCGTGGCAAGCCGCTTGGCAGCGGTTTCGGCCGCCAACCGTCCGATCGTCGCCGAGCGGCCCAGGCGCGAGGTCGGTATGTCCTCGCGGGCCACGCGGTCTACCCCAACCTCGCCTCAGCCCGCGCGCTTCACGCGCGAGCCCGGCACGATGTCATCGGTTCCGTCGGGCCAGCGCACCCAGGCCTTGTGCCCGCCGTCGTAGTCGGTGGCCAGCAGAATCAACGTCGCCGGCTCGCCCAGCGCCACGCAGGGCTCGCTGCCCTCGCGGTCGAGTCCGCGCCAGATGCGGATGAACGGATTGTGCGCCCACTCACGCGAGATGGTCGTTGTCTCACTGTGTCCGGGCCGGACCTCGACCTCGTTGTCGAGCTCCATCAGCGTGCCCATGATCGAATCCTTCAGTGACTGGTAGCTGTCGTGTCCTGGCGAACGAACGCCCCCCACGGAGTCGCGGAAGAGTGTGTCGCCGGTGAAGACCGCCCTCGATCCCCGGTGTTCGACGAGGAACGAAAGCATCCCCTTGGTGTGACCTGGGGTGTGGAGGGGTCGTATCACCAGCTCGCCCACCTCGAGGCGCTCGCCCGCCTCAATCGGGGCGTCGACGTTCGCAACGAGATCCCGCTCGAGCGGGTGGATCAGGACTCGCGCCAGCGGCCAGCACGCCTTGAGCGTCGCCAGGCCGCCGACATGGTCGTGATGGTGGTGCGTCAGAAGCACGTACTCAGGCACCACCTGGTGTCGCTCGGCGACTGCCAGCAAGCGCTCGACCGGCTCCCCCGCGTCGATTACGACAGCCGCCACACCGGGCAGATCCGCAACCAGGTAGCAGTTCGAGAAGTCGGCCCCATTCATCGACCGCTCGATGATCACGCGACCCATCCTTGCAGGCTCGACGCGCACGACGCGCGTTCGCTGGGGCCACCGCGGCATAGACTCCCTACGCGTGGCGTTCCTGCACACCTGTTACAGGATCACCGACATCGACCGCTCAGTCGCGTTCTATAGCGCGCTCGGCTTCGAAGAGATCCGCCGCGCGCCGATCCGCGACGAGGCGATCAACGTCTTCATGAACCAGCCGGGTGACGGCGACGAGCCTCGTCTCGAGCTGACCTACAACTTTGGCGTGTCGAGCTACGAGCTCGGCACCGCATACGGGCACATCGCGATAAGAGCCAGCGACCTCGACGCGATGCTTGCCGGGCTCGCCGAGCTAGGCATCGCGCCCGAGCGCCCGCCTTACACGATCCGCGAAGGCAGCTCGCGCATCTGCTTCGTGCGCGATCCCGACGGCTACCGTTGTGAATTGATAGAACGGCCGGCGAGGTAATTCCTCGTCTAGGCGGACGCCGGCTCCGGGTCGGGGCGCACGATGACCGCGTCGGCAACCGCAATGATCTCGTCCACGGGCAGGTCTGCCCGTGAGGCGTGATCGCGGATCGCGTCCGGACTGCTCGCCTGGTAGATACATACCGTCCCTACAGACCCGCCGTCCTCCTCGAGCACGTAGCTGCGAATCCAACGAATGTCATCGGGCATCTCGTCTCCGACCTTGGTAGAGCGCTCGGCCGCCGCCTGCAGATCCTCGAGCGACCGCCAGCCGCTGCGGCGGAGTATCACGTAGGTATTCATTGTTCCCCCTCGTGGGCGCGGTTTGCACCTCTTCTATTCCAACAGGAGTCCGCGGTCAAGGGCATCAGCCGTGGACGCTCCTCCGTCGCCCCGAGCCGGCCGGTACATGACCGACGGAGTAGAGATGAGAGATCCCGACGGCTATCGAATCGAGATAGTTGAACGATCCGGCGAAGGCGGCCGCTAAGCCCCGCGGTCGTAGCGAAAATCACACGCGGGCGCGCGACTCGGGTTATGCTCGCCACCGAGCGGCCTACGCCGCCGTACCACAACGTTCCGAGGGGGCACGCATGTCGGCAGAGGAAAACGTCCAGACGGCGAAAGACGGCTACGCGGCGTTTGGTCGCGGAGACCTGCCCGGGATTCTCGAGTTGCTCACAGATGACATCGAATGGGTCAACCCGGGCCCACCCGACGTCATCCCCGGCGCTGGAACGCATCGTGGCAAGGACGCGGTGGCCGGGTTCTTCGGCACCCTCGCACAGAGCACGGATTTTCAGGCGTTCGAGCCGCGGGAGTTCATCGCCCAGGGAGACAATGTCGTGGCGCTGATCCACAGCGAAGCCACCGCGCGCAGCACGGGCCGGAAGTTCGTCGATCATGAGGCGCACGTCTGGATCTTCAGGGACGGCAAGGTCGCCCATTTCCAGGTCTTCCAGGACACGGCGGCGCTGGTGGCTGCCTTTGGCGAAGGCTAGACGACGGCCCCGATCCCGAGCGGGATCCGGCGACGGCGCTGATTGACATGCCGACCCCGACAGATATCGAATCGAGCTGATCGAGCGCCGCGAGCCCTAGCCCGATGGCGTGGCGAAAAATGCCGCTTTCGGAATCGGTTAGGCTCGCGCGAACGCAGCTTTAAGCAGCGTCAGACAACACGGAAAGGGCGGGGGATTGAATGGCCGTAGGCCTCTACATCACAAACCACGGGTTTACTCCGGAGAAGTACGCCGAAGCGCTCAGACGGCTCGAGGCAGCCGGCGCCGGCGCGCCCGATGGGCGCACCTTGCATGTTGCCCTCGAGACGAACGGCAACATCGACGTCTTCGACATCTGGGAGTCGCAAGCGGCATTCGAAGCGTTTGGCGCCACCCTGATGCCGATCCTGGCCGAACTCGGCATCGAGCCGCACGAGCCAATGGTCGCCCAGGTGCACAACACGATCGAAGGCTGAGATTGCGTCGTCTTGACGCGTAGCACGGGCTTCGCTAGCTAGTAATGCCAGGCGCGGCGGAAGCCGGCTGGAGCTTGCGCGCGCGGACGGCCGTGCCGTAGGCGCAGATCTCGGTCCACATCGAGCCCAGCTCGGAGGTGTCGAAGCGAAAGGCGATGATCGCGTTGGCGCCCTTCGCCTCCGCCTCCTCGACGAGCCTGTCAGTCGCATCCTTGCGGCCGGATGCCAGCATCTTCGTCATGCCACGCAGCTCGCCGCCGACGAGCGACTTCAGGACTGCACCGATCTGCGAGCCGAGGTTGCGTGAGCGGACGGTCAGCCCGAAGACCTCGCCGAAGACCTCCTCGATCTCGTAGCCGGGGAGATCGTTCATCGTCGAGATGATCACGCTTGCAAAGCTAACGCAGCGCGGGCGCGCGATGCAAGGCGACCGTCGCCAACCCCGCTAGACGCGATCGATCGGCTCGCCTGGGCGCGCGGTCCCGGGATAGGCCGGAACGACAAGCGGCTCGGGAGCTCGCACCTCCTGCTCCAGCTCGTCTTCGATTCCAAACGCTGAGCCGCCGCAATCGATGCGAAAGCGCTTCGGCGCCACGCGATCATCGGGCAAGACAGGGACCCCCCACAGCTCGTCCCACCCGAACAGCTCGAAGTTACCCGGGTTGAGAAGGATCGCCCGCGGCGCCAGCGGACAGGTGCTCGCGTGGTGGTCCAGGCCACGGCGGATGAAGGCGAGCATCTCGGCTTGGAGCGAGGCCATGGGGCTCAATTTACTCGTCGCGGATTCCCGGTGTTGCTATCCGCGAGCCATGTGCGAATGCGTTCGAGGCACGCCCGGCTGCGTCAGTTCAGGCGTTCGGTTGCCTTGTCGTGCGAGACGAGCGTGGCGTAGTAGCCGGCTTGCTCGATCAGCTCGTCGTGCGTTCCGCGCTCGACGATCCGGCCGTGGTCGAGGACCACTATCTGATCGGCGTCACGGACCGTCGAGAGCCTGTGGGCGATCGTGAGCGTCGTGCGGCCCTCCGCGAGCTCGTCGAGCGCCTGCTGGACCGCGTACTCGGTCTGCGTGTCGAGCGAGCTGGTCGCCTCGTCGAGGACGAGGACCGGTGGGTTGCGAAGAATCGTGCGCGCGATCGCCATGCGCTGCTTCTCGCCACCCGAGAAGCGGTAGCCGCGCTCGCCGACGACCGTGTCATATCCCTCCGATAGTGAGGAGACCAGGTCATGGATGCGCGCGGTCTGCGCTGCGGCTTCGATCTCCTCGTCGGTTGCCTCAGGCCTGGCGAAGCGGAGGTTCTCGCGAACCGAGGCGTGGAACAGGTAGGTCTCCTGCGATACGACGCCGACTGTCGCGGCGAGGGAGGCAAAGGTCGCGTCGCGGACGTCGACACCGTCGATCGTGACGCGACCTTCCTGGGGCTCGTAGAGCCGTGCGACGAGATACCCGAGCGTCGTCTTGCCAGCGCCGGTCTCGCCGACGATCGCGGTCCGGGTGCCGGCCGGAACGACCAGGTTGATGTCCTGGAGAGTCCATGCCGCGTCCTTGTCGTAGCGGAAGGCCATGTCCTCGAGACGGACCTCGCCGAGCAACTCTTCAGGGCGCAGCTCGATCGCGCCCGGCTTCTCCTCGATGTCGACCGGCAGATCGAGGTATTCGAAGATCCGGTCGAACAGTGCCAGCGAGGCCTCGACGTCGGCGCCGACCGAGAGCAGCTGGGCCATCGGGAACAGCAGCCTGGTCTGGAGCGTCGTGAACGCGACGATTGTGCCGAGCGTGATCGCGGCACCGCCGACGTGCTCACCAGCGAGCCAATAGACGATCGCTGGCTGAATCGAGAAGACCATGTTGATCGTCGACATGAGCCAGCGGCCAGCCATCCGGGAGTGGACCTCGAGGCCGGCGACCTCGTCTGACTCGGCGGTGAACCGCTGTGCGAGATCCTCGCCGCGGCCCATGGTCTTGCCGAGCATCATCCCCGAGACCGACAACGACTCGGCGACGAGCGCCGAGATGTCGGCGAGCCCGATCTGGAGGCGGCCCGTGATCGCTCGGCGCTCGCGGCCCACGCGCCGCGTCATCCAGACAAACAGCGGCAAGAGACCGAGCGAGATCGCAGCGAGCTGCCAACTGAGCAGCGCCATCGCGACCGTCGTGGCGATGACCGTCGTCGCATTCTGCGCGATCGTCGTCGCCGTGCTGGTCGCAACGTTGTCGATTCCGCCAATGTCATTGGCAATCCGCGACTGGACCTCGCCGGCGCGCGTGCGCGTGAAGAACGCCATCGACATGCGCTGGAGGTGGCGGTATACGGCGACGCGCAGGTCGTGCATCACCCGCTGGCCGACCTCGGTCGAGACGTAGGTCTGCACGACGCTCAGCGCAGCGGTGGCGATCGCGATCGCGATCATCCCGCCGACCAGCTCGCTCAACAGCGTCGTGTCGTGGTGAAGAATGCCCTCGTCGAGCACGGCGCGCAGCAGGAATGGCGAGATCATGCTGAGACCCGAGGAGAAGACGATCAGCGCGAGCACCCAGGCCAGGCGCCAGCGATAGGGCGAGAAGAGACGCACGATGCGGTGCGTGTCGCGCTCCCGATTCGGATCCAGCAGCGGCGGCGGGGTCTCGCTCGATCCGAGCACGCGGCGCCCTCCACGCGCCCCTCCGCCACCGCCGCGCGCCCCTCCGCCGAGGCCGTGGCCGCCCATGCCGTACCCGCCGGAACCGGGAAAGAGACTCATCGGCTGTCCTCGATGAGGCGCTCGAGCAGCCCGAGCGCACGGTCGAGTGCGGCGAGCTCGTCCGGCTCGAGCGCGCTCAGGGCGCGGCCGAGATAGGCGTCGCGTCGCGTGCGGCTGTCTGCCAGCAGCGCCCTGCCGGCATGCGTGACCGCCACCCGGTGAGAGCGCCCATCGCAGGGATCCGCAGCGCGCTCGACCAGATTGCGGCGCTCGAGGATCGCGATCAGACGAGTCGCGGTGGGGCGTTTCACGTCCTCGATGTCGGCCAGCTCGCTCGGCGTGAGCGGACCGCGGCGCCCGATCAACCCGAGCGCCGACTCGAGCGAAGGCGACAGCCCGCTTGCGGCGTGGCGGCGCAGGCGACGCGACAGGCGGACGACGGTGCGGCGCAGGCGCACCGCCAACTCAGTGGCGGTGGTGGTGTTTGTGAGCGTGCTCATCTAGTTAGCTTTGCTAACTATATCGACTGTGGCACTTCTCCCCAGCGCGTAGCCTGTGCGCTCAATGTCGTTCTCCCCGGGCATCCTGGCGCGCGGACCATGGCAGCCGGCCCTGGTCCACAGCCACTGGATCGAGGAGCCGTACAGCCCGTCGCCCGAAGCGGCGCGCGCAGCCGACAGCGCGATCGCAGCGCTCGCAGCGCGCGGCTCGCCTTCCCACGATGGAGTGAGCGCGCGGCTCGCGAGCTTCGAAGCGCGCCCTGCCGCGCTCTCGCTCGAGTTGCAGCCGACGCGCTGGGCTCTGCGGCTCAGCCCAGCGGACGCGTCGCAGAGCCTCGCGGCGATGTGCGTGGTCCGCGCGGCCGACGGTCGCTGGCTGGCCGGGCGGCGGGCGAGTTGGCTCGCGTCATGGCCCGGGCGCTGGGCGCTTGGCGCAGGCGGATCCGTTGATCTCGGCGAGAGCCCGGTTGAGACGCTGGCGCGTGAGCTCGAGGAGGAGTGGTCGGTATCCGCGGAGCGCCTGAGCATCGAGATGCTTCAGTGCCTGCCGCAGCGACTCGTCATGTTCGTCGGAATGGCCTGGCTGGCGGACGGCGCGAGCGTGGTCCCCGAAGCCGAGCACGACGACTTTGCCTGGTGGCCTCGCGACCCGCAGCGCTGGCCGGCGGAAGCCGGCGGCGAGGTTCGCCAGACCGGTGCAATGCTCGCGTCGTGATCACGTTCAGGCGCTTGGAGTGCGTTTCAATCGTGCACTCGCTGATTTACTTCTGCCTGCTCTTTTCCTGGCTTGGGCTGCACAACCGCCAGCCGGAGACGGTGATCCTTGGCTACACCCATGGTTGTCTCTGGATCATCATGGCGCTGGCCTGCCTCTACGCCGCGCGGATGCGCATCATCCCGCTGCGAGTGGCCGTTGCGGTCGCGGTGCTCGGTGGGATCGGTCCGTTCTTCGGAACCGTCGAGTTCATCCGCGAGGAGCGGCGCCGCTCACGAGTTGACAGCGAGCCTGCCAGTTCCGCGTAGTGCCCGCGCTAGAGTGCAATCAATGGCCGTCGACACGACGATCCAGGTAGTCATGCCGCGGATGGGCGACTCCGTCGCCGAGGGGACCGTACTCGAATGGCGCAAAGGCGAGGGCGAGACGGTCAGCGCCGACGAGACGATCGTCGAGATCTCAACCGATAAGGTCGACGCCGAGGTCGCCGCCCCGGCCGCCGGCACGCTGGTCAAGATCCTTGCCGCCGAGGGCGAGACGGTGACCGCCGGCAGCGTGCTGGCCGAGATTGCCGCAAACGGCTCGCCGGCTGCTGAGGCGCCGGCTGCGCCGACCGACGGAGCCGAAGCGCCGTTGAATGGCACGGTCGAGACGATCGACATCGTCACCCCAAGTGCCGGCGAGTCGGTGACCGAAGGCACGATTCTTGAGTGGACCGTGAAGGTCGGCGACGTCGTCAAGCAAGGCGACACCGTCGTCGAGATCTCGACCGACAAGGTGGATGTCGAGCTTCCGGCCCCGGCGAGCGGAGCGATCAGCGAGCTGCTGGTGGTCGAGGGGGACACGGTCACCGTCGGGCAGGTGATCGGCCGAATGCTGGCCGGCGGCGCCTCGACTTCGGCGCCGGCGCCGGCTGAGAAGGGGGCCGGCGGCGCGGCGCCTTCGGCGACGACGTCGGCGGCGGAGACGGGGGCTGATGCGCGTGGCGTGGACGCTGCGGCCGGCTCCGCAGGCAATGGCTCTCACGCTTCGCCGGTGGCTAGGCGCGCGGCCGGTGCTTTGGCCGTTGATCTTGGCGCCGTCGAGGGTTCAGGTCCCGGTGGGCGGATTCTCAAGGCGGATGTCCTCGACGCTGCCGCTCGGCCCGCGGCTGCGCCGTCCGCCGCGGCTCCGGCGGCTCCGGCGGCTCCGGCGGCTCCGGCGGCTCCGACGGCTCCGACGGCTCCGACGGCCACTCTGATCAAGGGCGGTGCGGCGATGCTCGCTCGCTACATGGACGAGAGCCGCTCGATCCCCACGGCAACGAGCTTCCGCACGATCACCGTCGGCGTACTCGATGCACGTCGGCGCCAGCTGAAGGACGCCGGACTTCGCGTTTCCTACACGCAGCTCATCGCCTACGCGATCGCGCGCGCCGCGAGCGATCTGCCGGTGATGGCCCAGCACTTCAGCGAGATCGACGGCAAGCCGCACCGTGTCGATGACGGCGCCGTCCAACTCGGGCTCGCAGTGGACGTCGAGAAGAAGGACGGCTCACACACGCTGATGGTGCCGGTGCTGCGCGACGCCGGCCGAGAGCCGTTCGACTCGTTCCTCGCCGCCTACGACGCACTCGTCGAGAAGGCGCGAACCAACACTCTTGGCGCCGATGACCTCGTCGGCGCCAACATCACGCTGACCAACCCGGGCGGGCTCGGGACTGTCGCCTCCGTGCCGCGCCTGATGACCGGACAGGGAACGATCGTCGCGACTGGCTCGATCGCCTACCCCGTCGGGCTGGCCGACGTCGCCGAGCAGATCGGCGCCGAGAAGGTGATGACGCTCACCTCGACCTACGACCACCGGATCATCCAGGGCGCCGAGTCAGGACGCTTCCTCGCACTCGTCGACTCGCTCCTCGCGGGCGAGCGGGATTTCTACGAAAACGTCTTTGCGGCGCTCACCGTCGCCCTCACGCCGCTGCCCGCACGCGCTGTCGCTGTCGCACCGCCGGTCGCAGCGCCGGTCGAAGCCGCGCCCCCAAGCGAGGAGCTGCTGGCCGCCGTGCAGGCCGCCGACTCGCTCGTCCGTGCGCACCGCACACACGGGCACCTCGCGGCGCGACTCGATCCACTCGGCTCGGAGCCGGTCGGAGATCCCGCGCTCGACCCGCGACCGCTCGGGCTGACGGACGCCCTGATGGGGCAGATCCCCGCAAAGATCCTGCGGATCCATGTGCCGGGCAAGACACTCGCCGAGGCGCTCCCACACCTGCGGGAGACCTACTGCGGCACGATCGCCTATCAGATCGAGCACATCGGCTCTCACCGCCAGCGCGTCTGGTTGCGCGAGAAGATCGAGAGCGGCGCCTTCCGTATGCCGCTCGCGCCAGAGGAACAGCGCGCGCTGCTGCAACGCCTCGTCGAGGTCGATGCCCTCGAGCGTTTCATGCACAGGGCCTACCTCGGCCAGCATCAGTTCTCGATCGAAGGCCTCGACATGACGGTGCCGATGCTCGACGAGATGATCCGACTGTCAGCCGGTGGCGGCGCCGAGGAGGTTGTGATCGGCATGGCCCACCGAGGCCGGCTCAACGTACTCGCGCACAACCTCGAGCGTAGCTACGGCTCGATCTTCGCCGAGTTCGAGGGCGCCTCGACGCTCGAGGCGGTCACGACGAAACCACAGGGCGGAACCGGCGACGTCAAGTACCACCATGGAGCGCAGGGCTCCAAGCGTCTGTTCACGGGGCAACTGGTCCGCGTCAACCTCGAGTCCAACCCCTCGCACCTCGAGTTCGTGGCTCCGGTCGTGATGGGCGCGACGCGGGCTGCGCAATCGGGACGCGACGGAGCGCGCCTGACGCAGGACGTGCGACTTGCCGTGCCGATCGCGATCCACGGCGACGCTGCCTTCCCGGGTCAGGGCGTTGTCGCGGAGACGCTCAATCTGCAGGCGCTCGACGGCTACCAGGTCGGCGGCACGCTGCACCTGATCACAAACAACCAGATCGGCTTCACCACCGATCCCGACGATGGTCGCTCGACGCGCTGGGCCTCCGACCTCGCCAAGGGCTTCGACGTGCCGATCATCCACGTCAATGCCGACGACGTGGAGGCGTGCATGGCGGCCGTGAGGCTGGCGTTCGCCTTCCGCTCGGAGTTCGGCCACGACGTGCTGATCGACCTGATCGGCTACCGCCGCTTCGGCCACAACGAGTCCGATGAGCCCGCCTATACGCAACCCGAGATGTACTCGAAGATCAAGGCCCACAAGCGTGTCGCCGAGCTCTGGGCCGAGCGGTTGATCGACCGCGGCGTGGTCACGCGCGAGGAGGTCGACCGTCAGCAACAGGAAGTCTGGGACGGCATGACGGCCGCACACCAGGAGCTGCGGGCGAAGATCGACGCAGCACGCGCGGACGGCGTCGACGAGCACCCGACCGGTGAGTACCAGCTCGATCGCTCGCCATCGCCCGAGGTCGAGACAGCCGTCGCCGCAGACGTGCTGGGCACGCTGAACGAGGAGCTGTTGCGCGTCGGCGAAGGGTTCACGGTCCATCCCAAGCTCGTGCGCCAGCTCGAGCGCCGGCGCGAGGCGCTCGCCGAGGGAACCGGGATCGACTGGGCGCACGCCGAGTCGCTCGCGTTCGCCTCGCTGCTGCGCGACGGAAGCCCGATCCGCCTGACGTGACAGGACACAGAGCGCGGGACCTTCAGCCAGCGTCACCTCGTGCTGCACGATGCTAAGAACGGACAGACGATCTGTCCGATCCAGAACCTGCCGAGCGCTGCGGCACCTTTCGAGCTACACAACAGCCCGTTGTCGGAGGTGGGCTGCCTTGGCTTCGAATACGGCTACAGCCAGGAGGCGCCGGAGACCCTCGTGCTGTGGGAGGCCCAGTTCGGCGACTTCGTCAACGCGGCACAGGTGATCGTCGACCAGTTCATCGCGTCTGGTCTTGCCAAATGGGGACAGACCTCGCGGCTCGTGCTGCTGCTGCCCCACGGCTACGAAGGATCGGGGCCCGAGCACTCCTCCGCCCGTCTCGAGCGCTTCCTCCAGCTCGCCGCCGAGGGGAACCTCCGCGTCGCGAACCTGACGACTCCGGCGCAGTACTTTCACCTGCTGCGCCGCCAGGCGTTGGTCGTCAAGCAGAGGCCGCTGATCTTGATGACGCCGAAGTCGCTGCTGCGGCTGCCGCAGGCGACGAGCACGGTGGCCGAGCTCAGCGAGGGCGAGCTGCGCCCGGTCCTCGCCGAGCCCGGCATCGACGAACAGAAGGTCACGCGTTTGATCCTCTGTACGGGGAAGATCTACTACGACCTCGTTGGTCACACCGACCGAGCCGGCGGCGACCAGGTCGCGGTCGGGCGCGTCGAGATGCTCTACCCGTTCCCGGAGCGCGATGTGCGCGCGCTGCTCGAGCGCTATCCGAACCTCAGCGAGCTCGTCTGGGCGCAGGAGGAGCCGCGGAACATGGGCGCGCGAGCCTACATGTCCCAGCGCCTACGCCAGATCATGAGCGGCACCTCGCTGCAGTTCGGCTACATCGGCCGGCCCGAACGTGCGAGCCCGGGCGAGGGCTATCCCGCAGCCCACGCACAGGAGCAGAGCCGCATCGTGCGTACCGCACTCGACACGTCGGTTCGAGTGTCGCAGTACCCGACGAAGACACCGGGCCAACGCTGACTCCGAGCGGGCGGCGCTCGCCGCTCCCACGTCTGCCTTCATAGGAATCGGCCAGCAGCGATCAGGTCGCGAACAGGGTCAGGTCGGGCTCGCGGGAACCGCGTAGCTCCTCGAGGGAGACTTCGACACAGGCGATGCCGCGCGAGTCGGCGAGGACGCGTGCCTGCGGCTTGATCTGCTGTGCGGCGAGCACGCCGCGGCAGTCTGCCATCGCGGGGTCGCGGCGTATGCGCTCGAGGTAGCGCGCCAGCTGCTCGACCGCCTCGATCGTGCCGATCCGCTTGATCTCCACGGCGACCCAGCCGTCACCCGGCTCGCGACACATCAGGTCCACCGGGCCAATGTCGGTCGGCCACTCGCGGCGAACGAGGCGGAAGCCCTCGCCACAGTGCGCCGGGCGAGCTGCGAGCAGCTCCTGGAGGTCTC
>Ga0224544_1000033_pt1 | contig 16634 bp, 12 predicted proteins | sample 714P11014metaG_FD_179904 | JGI IMG/M metagenome (GOLD analysis project Ga0224544, IMG submission 179904) | Peat soil microbial communities from Stordalen Mire, Sweden - 717 P1 10-14 | ecosystem: Environmental > Terrestrial > Soil > Wetlands > Peat | place: Sweden: Norrbotten County, Stordalen...
AACTTTGGTCTGGATAAGCCCCTGCGGCGTCTGCGCCTGCAAGCGATCCATGGGCGCGTAGAATGCGCGAAAGACGTAGCCCATCGCGTCAATCAGAAACAGCCGGGGACTGGAAGAGGGACTCATCGCAGATCGAGTGGAATTCCAGTATAGCAGAACGGAAATGGGCGGCGGCGCTAGCGCTGCGCGACCGCGCCAGCGAACTCAGACAAAACCAGTTGGCCGGTCCTGAGTTCTGAATCCGACGACCCCACGGGTCCGACTGACGAAGGAGAAGCATCGAGTTGACCGGCCTTTGCCGGAGCGGGTGCAACTCTGATCTGATTAATCTCCTGCAGCGCGCGCGACCACTGCTTCGAATGTTTTTTCGTTGCGAACGGCGCATTCGTGTCGGCGTAGTAGTCGAGAATATTCGCGCGTAACTCCGGCGAGATATCGCGGAACTGATTCTTATCGAGGCGATCGAGTAAATCGGCATAAGTCTCGTCAGCGAGTGGGTATTTACCCGGCTGTACGGGCCCGCCCGTATCCAAATTCGCGTTTGGGATATTCAGGCCGGACGGAACGGCTTTAAGCTCGCGAGTGTAATCATCGACTGCGGCGTTGAAGCTTGCCATAAACATGTTTTCAGCTTGCGGCGTCGGGGTCTTGAAATCGAGAATCTTGAGCGGGCCAATCTTGGGAATGATGCGGAATAGAAACGCCAGGAATCTTGTCCCTAAGCCAGGCTTCTGGTACGTCCTGCCCCAATTTTTCTCAAAACTTGAGCGGGACATGTGAAAGACGAACTCTCTTCTTGTCGCGGTCGGAAGCTCTTTCTGAATGTCATTCTTCTTGATCTGCCAGGCCAGACGCGTCGCCTTCGGAATCAGCGTGCTGACGTCGTACCGATACGAGTTGACAGATTTGTCGAAATCCCCGAACACAGACTCGAGCTCAATGGAATATGTTTCGCGGAACGCTCGCTCCAAAAGCGGTTTTGCGACTTCAAAGCCTACGAAATCGTGATAGGCATCCGAGGCATAGTGTTGACGCGCGACTTCCAATACATCGAAGCCGAATTCCGTTTTCAAGTGCGCCTCGGGATTCTCGTCGTAAGTGACGACGTCCCCGTATTTGCGCCGGAGTTTGGGATATAGCATGGGCACCGCGCGATTCACAGCGATTCGGTGGCCGTCATTATCCGCGCAGTAGTGAGCGAGCGCGCCGAGGGCGAAAGCGTATTCATCGAGATCTTTCGAGTCTCGGAGCAGCGCTTCGACGAAGTCGGCGCTTCGAACGTAGTGAACCAGGTCGCTGAAGAGATGGCTGCCGTGCGGGTAATAACCGAGATCTTGAATGATTGCTCCGCCGTAGGCATACCCATGGGCCTGCCTGAGCTCATCATGCGTTGCCCCGGGAAAGCGCTGAAGCAGGAGCGGGCGGATTCCGGACACCCAGGATGAATCAATGATCGCTTCGTGAGCCAGGACCGCGTAGGCGCCGATGCCTGGCGAACAGCCCCCGGACAAGACTAAAAGAGCGCAAACGCCAGACAGGAATCTCCGAATCATCGATCCAGCATTCCGGTTGACGGTTTGACGTGGAGTCGTTTCATTGAGGTGAAAACGTCGCGCAGCTTGCATCGGTCCTTGGTCGGGGGAACCCAGTATAGCAGAGGCTCAATAGCCGCCACGTCGCAGGGCAACTGCCGAGTGCTTTCCAGTTACTCGCCGCTGCGAATTCGATTGCTCTGAGCGAAATAGATAGCTTGACGCAAACGTAGCTGGGGATTGAAGATGTTACCCATTTGGGGCAGGCCAGCGGCGCGAAATTGCCGCTGGCGGGGTGATTTTCGTTGGCACAACTCACCCGGATAATTGTCTCGCAATACTTTAAGGAGAGGCTGATGAGTAATCTGAGGCTGAGGTCTGCTCATATTGCTATTGTGATTTGTTCGGTTTTGATGCTGGTGGCGCTCGCCGCGCTTCCCGCCGGGGCGCAAACCTTCCGCGGAACGATCCTTGGAACCGTCACGGACGCCTCAGGCGCCGCCATCGCGGGCGCCACGGTGACGGCGAAGAACCAGGACACTGGCGTGATCCGCAGCAGCGTCTCCACCTCGGATGGCACATACCGCGTTCCGGAACTGCCCATCGGTATGTACTCCGTATCGATTTCGATCGCTAATTTTGAGACCTCGGTCACAAGTAACGTAAAGGTGGACGTGGCCGGCGAAAGCCGCGTAGATGTTTCGCTGAAGCCGGGCGCCATGACTCAGCAAGTGCACGTTCAGGGGGAAACGCTGCCTGAAATCGAGTCCACGTCGGACACCATCGGCGGCACGCTCGAGGCGAAGACCGTCACCGATTTGCCAGTCAATGGCCGCGACTACACCAAACTCATCTACCTAGTTCCCGGTGTTGCGGGTTCACCCGATCAAATTTCGGATTCGCCGGGATCGTATGGGACATTCTCTCTTAACGGTGCGCGCGGCCGGGCAAACAATTTTTTGCTCGATGGCACGGACATGAACGACGGCTTCCGAAACGATCCAGCGATCAACGAGGCGGGCGTGTTCGGAACGCCAGCGACGATTCTGCCTGTCGAAGCGGTGCAGGAATTGCGTGTGCTTTCGAACTACGAGGCCGAATATGGACGGAATGCCGGCGCTGTCATTAATATCGTCACAAAGAGCGGATCGAATGCCTTCCATGGTTCGGGCCTAGAGTTTTTCCGTGACGCCGCCACGGGCGCGAGGAACTACTTCAATTTCGACAATACGCCAAAGGCTCCATTCTCGAACAACCAGTACGGCGGCTCGCTCGGCGGGCCGATCGTCAAGGACAAGACGTTTTTCTTCGCCGACTACGAAGGACAGCACGAAAACGTGGGCTCTGTGAGCGAGGCGTGCGTCCCGGATCCCGCCCAAATCGCAGCGGATGGCGGCGCAACGAATTCCGTGATTGCAGCTCTTCTGGCGCGTAATCCGTGGCCCGCGCCAAACATCTCCGGCATCACCTCGGACGATACCGGCTGCCCGAACGGCCCCAACTCTTCGACGGTCAGCCCGTCTTATAACCATCTTTCGAGCGCCATCGCGAAGATCGATCACAATTTCAACGCCAATAACATCCTGACCGGGCGTTATTATTTCGGCGACAGCGTTCAGAGCTTCCCATTGGCGCTGACCGGCGGCGGGATCCTGCCGGGCTTCAACACGTACACACCGACGCGCGTTCAACTTGTCTCGATCTCCTACGTCCGTGTGGTATCACCAACTCAGACGAACGAAGCGCGTCTGGGCTGGAATCGATTTGCTGAAGGATTTTTTCCGGCGGACCAGAGCTTTCAGCCCAGCAGCATCGGCCTCGACACTGGCACCGGCCGGGCGAATATGGGCCTGCCCGTGATTGACGTCGGCGATTTTTCGCAACTCGGTGCAAGCCATTCCGATCCGCGCCAGCGCGTCGATACCAACTGGCATTTCATTGATAACTATTCCTGGACTTTAAGAAAGCACGATTTGAAGTTCGGCTACGAATTTCGCCGGACGTCCATCTCGCAATTCCTCGGGATCAGTTTCCGCGGCGAACTTGACTTTAACGATTTGTCGGACTTCCTTGCGGGCAACGTGACGGACGGCGGAAGCCAGACCGCCGGCAACGCGACGAGAAACAGCGCGCAGAATTCCCACGGTCTTTATGTCCAGGACAGCTTCCACCTAAGCAGCCGGTTCACGGTCAACGCAGGCGTTCGCTGGGATTACATGGGCATCTACCACGAGAAGAACGATCTCCTCAGCAACTTTGATGCGTTCAACAATCTCGTCCAGGTGGGATCGCCGACGCTTCCGCGTCTCTACAATCCTGATTACAAGAATTTCGCTCCGCGCCTAAGTGTTGCGTGGGATCCGCTTGGCACCGGGAAGACCGCGCTCCGTGCCGGATACGGCATCTTTTTCGACTCATTCTCGCAGGACATTTTCATGGACCACCTGCCGTACAACAGCGTTTTCGATCCAGGACCCGCCTACAATCCGGTCGGGCCGGCCACGATTTCTTCCGGCAGTGCAGTCGCAACAATTGTTTCCGGTCAGCCGGTATTTCCGGCCAGCGGTTTTGCGCCGACGACTGACGCATTCGGCGTTGATCGCAACATCCGCACACCTTACATGGAAAATTTCAATTTAAATATTCAGCAAGAGGTCGTGAAGAAGGTCGTCGTGCAGCTCGGATATGTCGGCTCGGAAGGCCACAGGCTCTTCCGCTTCCTGGACGTCAACCAGCCGTCACAAGCGCAGGTGTACGCGTCGGATCTGGCGAACAATATTACGCTGGAATCCGAGGGCTTCTCGCCGAGCAACCCTTGCATCCCGGATGTGTCAATGATCGCCGGCTCGCCGGTTACATGCGTCGCCGGCGTCGCGCGGGTAAATCCATTGTATTTCTATATCAACCAGGAACAGGCTTCCGCCAATTCCAACTACCATTCGCTTCAGTCCAGCATTCACGTAAATAACTGGCACAACTTGGATACGTCGTTCAGCTACGTCTGGTCGCACTCGATTGATAACGCCAGCGACAGCGAAGACTTCGAACCGAATGCCTCGCAACCCAACGACAGCACCCACACGGATCTTGAGAGAGCAAATTCGAATTTCGATATCCGTAACCGGTTCGTATGGAACTTCGTCTACCGGTTTCCCACCACGCAGGGAAGCTGGCAGCGCCTGCGCAATGGGTGGGGAATCAATGGGATTATGAACCTGCAGACGGGCCAGCCTTTCCAGTTGAACTACAACTTTGAGGGTGACTACAGTGGGAGCGGCGAATTTTTCGATCGTCCGGACGTGGTGGGTCCGATCAAGTACAACTACCGCGACCCGAACAATTTCCTCGATCTCACTTCGTTCGCTGTGCCGTGCACGGCTCTTCCCATGACGCCGAACGGGACAAGCCTCATCGTCAACGAAACGGGAGACACATCGGAGCAAATGTGCACGCCCGGAACGCGGCACTTTGGAAGCGAAGGCCGGGACTCGCTGCGCGCGGCCCCGTTCAAGCAGTTTGACTTCTCGATTTTCAAAGACACAAAAATCACCGAGCGCGTGAATCTCCAGTTGCGGCTCGAAACTTACAATCTTTTCAATCACCCCAACTTCGCAAATCCGTTCTTGCCGGAATTTATAGCCGATGCGGCTCAGGGTGGTACCGATCCAGCAACGGGCCTCAGCCAGGGCCACTACGCTTTGGGAGCAACCGGCGATGTCGGAATCGGCAATCCGTTCCTCGGCAGCGGCGGCCCTCGCGGAATGCAGATCGGCGCTAAGGTGTCGTTCTAACTTAGCGGAACTGGTTTCAACGACACGGCGGCTCGGGTCAGATGGCCCTGGCCGCCATGACCTTTCAGGACCGCTTTTACTCTTCGTCTGAGTTTGCTAGCCTCGTCCCTCGGCGGGGATAACCCTCGGAAACCTATGTGCCCGCTTGAAATATTCCACACCCCCAATACGTAGAAGATTATGGAGCGACGGAAATCACCCGAAGGCATGAGCGCAACGGACTTAGCGGCCTTGCTGTCCCAAGTCCGCGAGGGGAATCCGGACGCCTGGGGCGATATTTACCGCGATTATGCCCCGGCGATTTTCCGATTCTGCCGGCGGGCCTTGCCTTCGCGTGAGGATGCTGAGGACGCCACAACCGAGATCTTCATGAAGGTGCGGCAAAAAATCGGCCAGTATGACGCCTCCCGGCCATTTACAGCCTGGCTCTACAGGGTAGCTGCGAACCATTGCTGGGACCTACTCCGGCGACGTCGTATCCGCCAGGATCTCGAAACGGGAGAAATTGAGAATCTGCCTCTCGAGCATCCCGATCCAAGCCAGCTTCAACGGCTGCTCGAAGAGCACAGCGGCAAGGAAGTCCGCTTGGCGCTCGATGAGTTGCCGCCGCGGGCGCGAATGGCGCTCGTGCTCCGCTATTACTCGGATATGAGTTACGAAGAAATAGCCGATTCGCTCGGCGTTCGACGAGCGTTCGTCGGCGTACTCCTATTGCGCGCACGCCATCAGCTACGTGACGTTCTTGGCGGTCACGAAACGATGGCTCGCGCTGCTGCGCAAAGAGGATAGGACCAATGGCTGAACATTTCGACGAGATGACTTGCCTGCTCTACCTCGAAGGCCAGCTCGAACCAGAAAGAGCGCAAGAGCTTTCAGCGCACGTGAATACATGCACTCCTTGCGGCAGGCTTCTGCGGGCTCTTGAGGGAGAGGGCGCTTGGCTGCGCGAATCACTCGAAGGCGATGACGAATCCGTGCCCGCGCGTCTCCTCGAGCCGCCAAAACGCGCGCCCGCTCCGTGGGGCTGGCTGATGACGCTCGGATTCGGCGCGGCAGGCGTTTACGGGCTTTGGAGCGGCGTAGTCGAGCCGTGGCAACGGCAGTTCAGCCAGGCCGGGTTCACACAGGGAAATTTCATGGCCATGATTTTCTTTTCGAGTGCGTTCTGGAAAGGATGGGGAGAAATGCGAAGTCTTATCGAAATTCTTGCGACCCTAAGTCTTATGGGGGTCATCGGTTTTCTGTTCCGCCACTCATGGAAGCGCTGGGCCGCGTTCGGACTGGTGATGGGCGCGCTCGGATTCTCGCTCGCCTTATCCCCGGCAGCCGCGGCTGGAGAAACCCACCACGGTGATCCCAATTACGTTCTCCCCGCAGGCCAGACCGTAAACACGGACCTCTTTGTCACCGCGCAGGCGACTCGAATTGATGGAGATGTCAACGGAGATCTCTACTCGTGGGGCCAGACGCTCACGATAAATGGCCACATAACGGGTGATGTAATTTCATGGGCCCAGGATGTCCGTATCAATGGGCGAGTGGATGGCAACATCCGCAATTGGAGCCAGACTCTTTCGATCACCGGGACCGTTTCAAAGAACATCACGCTATTTGGCCAAAGAGTCGAAGTGGATCCCAAGGGCTCCGTTGGCGGCAGCATTACTGCGTGGGCTCAGGAAATTCAGCTTGATGGCCCGGTAGGCCGCGACTTAATGTGCCAGGCCGCGTCCGTCGAGTTAAACAGCACTCTCGGTGGAAACATCATGGCGAGCAGCCACGACGTTGAGGTTGGTGCGGGCGCGGACCTTAAAGGCCAGCTGGTTTACCGCGGCGATCGAGCGCCCGAGATAGCGCAAGGAGCGAAAGTCGTCGGTCCGGTCCGCGCGGAATATGAAGAGCGCGTGTCCAAGTATAAGAATCCGCATACGTATATTCACAAGGCGCTTCTTTGGGCCGCGACTCTTGTGTTCGGTCTGGTTTTAATGCTGGTCGTACCAGGCTTTTTCGGAGATGTTGTCCGCACCACCAACCGCGCGTGGTCATCGTGCGGAATCGGAATGCTTGTCCTTCCTGGAGTTGTTCTCGCGGCCGTGCTCGCGTGCGTCACGATCGTCGGACTCGCAGTCGGCGTCGTCACTCTCTTGCTATATTTAATTGCGATCTTTAGCGCACAAATTTTCGTTGGCGCATGGATTGGCGACAAGATTCTTGGAGATGGACTGAGCACGGGAGCGATGCTGGGACGCATGGCTATCGGGCTTCTAATTATTGATCTGCTGCGTCTAATTCCGTGGGTAGGCGGCTTCGTGGGCTATGTCGTCATCATCTGGGGTTTGGGCGCGATTTCGATCACGATCTACAGGCGGCTTCGCCCGGTCCTCACCGCTGCGGCAACGGCGTAGCCCGGGGGCTACGCTGTCCGCTAGCGCAAGCGGGATTTCGCGCGCCGCGCGATCGCCGGCTGGAAATTCGGCGCGCCCTGAACGATTGATACCACATCGCTCGGAGAGCTCACAGGATTCACTATGTTGCTGAATATCAAGCCTTTCACAGTCTCCGAAGTGCCCGGCGTTAACGTGGTTAGGGTTGAATTAACAAAGACTGTCTCCGCCGACGTAACCACGTAGAAATTCGTGATCGCATTCGGCGCGATATCCGTGAAGAGATTCGGAAGTGAAGTCAGTGTAAATGCTCCCGTGCCAGAGGTTGTCGCCAAGCCGACGTTCGCGGTCCATTGCGATTGGCGCAAAATAAGCTGATCCGTTGAGATCGTTATGATGCTCGGCTGATTGGTCACGGGCGTAACATTAATTGTATTCGCGCGAACGAGCACCTCTTGCCCCACCACCAAATCCGATGTGCTCGCAAACGTGTATCCCGACGGGATCGGTAAATCATCCGCATCAATCAAGTATGTCGTTGGATTTTGAAGCGAGACGATCGCCACATTGTCCGGAAAAACCCCGCTCGTGGCCGGCGCCTGGCCGTGAATCACGAGCGTGAACTGCGGCGGGTTGAGTGTGGTGTTGGTTGCGGCGATCGTTCCGAGAATCCCGGGCTCGCCGGAACTATCCTCGAATATGACGTCGTTCGCCTGGAACGATCCGCTCCCCAAAACGTTGAGATCCGTCGAAATAAACTGACCATTCGCGAGGCAACCGAAGTCGTTTGCGCTGCAGACCGTGGATGGAAACGAATATTGCGTACTGGACGTCGTCCCAATTGTGAGGCTTAGCCCGTTGGTCGTAGTTATCGCAAACTGATTCGTGCCAATATTCGTGATGACGCCGGCGACGTTATTGAGCGGCAACAGTATCGCGCTGCTGGCCACGCTCGGGAGGTCTAGGAATGTCAGCCCTTGGCTCGGATCAAATGACAGGTCGGGTTGCAAGGAATCGTTGACGCTCAACTCGAGCTCGACCCCAGCCGGAGTATTTGCCGTGAGTGTAAGCGCGGGAGAAAGCGTCACGCTCGAAACCGCCAATGCCGGCTGAACTTCGCAAATCGTCCCAACCGTGCAACTCGCCACGCTTCCTGCGCCGTTGTAGATCGTCATGTCCGGATTGGCGAATGTAATATCGAGGCTCGTGTAATTTGCCGTCGGGACATTGGTTGTCCCGATTATTGCGTTGTCAGTTTGAAGCTGCGTCAGTTCGATCGTCTGTGGCGAGGAAATCAAAGACACGTTGCCCGGTTGCAGGACCGCGCCCGTAATCATGATGCGAAATGAAATGACAGTGATTCCGGAAGGCACGTTGTTGACGGTCCCAATCGTAAAGGGCGAAGAGATCGCCAGTGTGAACGGTGCCGCGCTGCCGGAACCTATTCCGCCGCCACTGCCGAGCGGCCGCGTGCCGCATGCGCCGAGCACGAGGAGCCCGCACAGCGCAATTGCCAGAAACGCGCTTTCGATTCGCACTAAGAAGTTGGTTCGCATCGACGATTTCCTCAGCAACAAGTGTACCGCGCCAATCGGGGACGCCGCGGGTGCGCTTGCCCATAAGGTCACTGCTGACGCCTTGAACACGCCAAATCCGCTACGCTGAAAACCTACCATCAAACGATAGCGAGCTTCTTGCCAACCCGTTCGAGGATTTCGAGCGCCCGTTCGAGGTCGGCGCGTTTGTGAGTTGCTGTGACAATCGCCCGCAGACGCGCCTTGCCTTCCGCGACGGTTGGATAGCCAATTGCATGCGCGAATACGCCCTCGGCAAAAAGTTCGCGCCCAAATTCGAAGGCTTTCGCGGCCTCGCCGACAAGAATCGGCGTGATCGGCGTCTCACTGGGGCCGGTTTTGAACCCGAGTTTTTTTAGCTTACGTTTGAAAAACTTCGTGTTGGCCCAGAGTTTCTTGACGAGCTTCGCCCCGGTTTCGGAGTCTAGTAATTCAAACGCTGCCTGGCACGACGCGACAACGGATGGCGGGTGCGAGGTCGAGAAAATGAAGGGTCGCGCGCGGTGGTAGAGATAATCGATCAGTTCGCGTGATCCGCAGACGTAGCCGCCGAGCACTCCGATTGCCTTGCTCAACGTCCCGACTTGAATATCCACGCGGCCGTGGCAATTCTGGTGATCCACCGTTCCGCGGCCATTTCGGCCCAGTACGCCTGACGAATGCGCGTCGTCAACCATCGTGATGCAGTTATACCGTTCGGCAAGCGTGCAAAGTCCTGGCAGATCGGCGATATCGCCGTCCATCGAGAAGACGCCGTCTGTGACGAGCAGCTTTTTACCGTTCCAGTTTTCAGTTTCTTTCAGGACGCGCTCGCAATCGTTCAGGTCCTTGTGCTTGAAAACTTTGATCGTGGCTTTCGAGAGCCGGCAGCCATCGATGATAGAAGCATGGTTCAACTCATCCGAGATGATGAGATCTTCCTTGCCGAGGACCGCGGAGACCGTGCCGGCGTTTGCCGCGAATCCGGATTGAAACACCACGCAAGATTCAGTGTTTTTGAACCGCGCGATCTGCTCCTCGAGTTCCATATGAATCTTCATCGTCCCGGCGATGCTGCGGACAGCGCCCGAGCCCACGCCATATTTTCGGACAGCCTCAATCGCCGCGCGACGCATTTTTGGATGGGTCGTGAGTCCGAGATAATTGTTGGACGCGAGGTTGATCACCTCTTGTCCGTCCACCATGCAGACCGGCTTTTGCTCGCCATCGAGAACGCGCAAGTGAGTGTAGAGATGCTTCGCTTTTAAGTCCTCCAGAGCTGCGTGCAGGTAATCAAGCTGTGGGCGTGCTGCGCTTGCCATAAACCCTCCCAAGGAAAGAGAAATCAAACCTCATTATAGGTCAAGGAGCGCGCTTAGGCGGGGACGCCATTCGGATAGAAGAGAATCTTTCCTGCCTGGCCTTTTTCGAGAAGCGAGAAAGCATCGGAGAAACTTTCGAGCGGCATGCGCTCGTTGAATAGCGGATCGAGATTGAGTTTGCCAGATTTCAGAAGTTCCGTCATTTGTACCCAAGTCTCGAACATCTTGCGGCCATAAATGCCGTAAACCGTCGCGCCCTTGAATATGATGTCCGCCACCAGATCGAACTCAACAGGCTGCGATGTAATGCCGAGCAATGAGGCACGTCCACCCGGCCTCAGCATCTCAAATCCCTGCTGGATCGCCGATTCGTTGCCGCTCATTTCGAGCAGCACGTCCACTCCCTCGCCGTCGGTGGCTTCGCGCACCCGCTTGACAGGATCCACGGCCGCGGGATCGATGACTTCATCCGCGCCCATCGTCTTGGCAAGTTCGCGCCGGCGAGGATTGACCTCCAACGCAAAAATTGGCGTCGCGCCGCATGCCCGCGCGACGTTGATCGCCATCAGCCCAATTGGGCCTGCGCCCGTAACCGCAACACTCTGTCCGGAAATTGGGCCGGAGAGCACCGTATGTACGGCATTCCCAAGGGGATCGAGAATCGCCGCGTAATGCTCGGGAATCGACGGGTCCACCTTCCAGATATTTTGCGCAGGGATGCGAACGAATTCAGCGAAGCATCCATCCGCGTCAATGCCGATGATTTTCACGTTCCGACAAAGATGCGCCTGGCCGACGCGGCAAGGACGGCAGACGCCATCCGCGATGTGCATCTCGGCGCTGACAAAATCCCCTGGCGCCACGCCCGTGACGTCCGCGCCGATCTTTTCCACCACGCCGCAAAATTCATGTCCAAAGGTCAGCGGCGGACGAAGTCTGGAAGCCGACCAGCGGTCCCAGTGATAGATATGAAGGTCCGTCCCGCAAATCGAAGCAGCGCGCACACGAACGAGAACATCGCTCGCCCCGATCTCGGGTATCGGGACGGATTCGACTTGCGCACCCGGCGCGGGACGCGGCTTACGCAAGGCTTTCATCGTTGCAGAGGGCATTGGGAAGAGCCGCCGGCGTAGGCTTCATCCGCCGAATTAGCAATCGTAGCACACGGGGATGTGCGGTAAAACTTCGCTCGGTGTCCTCGTTTACTTCCGCTACAATCACCGCCGCAGCCCGGGACGCTCGACCCGGTTGCTGCCTGAAAATGCCGGGGGACACCATTTGAGCTTCGGCCAACGCTTGAAGGAAATCCGCGAAGGGTTCGAGCGTTCCTTCTGGATCGCCAATTTCACCGAAATTTTCGAGCGTGTCGCATATTACGCCACCACCGCCGTCCTCGCAGTCTATCTCAGCGAACAATTGCATTTTTCGAACGAGCTGACGGGCTGGCTCGTCGGCACTTTTGGTCTCGTCGTCTGGTTCCTGCCGATACTCGGCGGGACGTTGGCGGACTGGTTCGGATTTCGCCGCGCGCTGATGTTTGCTTACCTGGTGATGACGGTCGGCTACTTCCTTCTCGGCTCGCTTTCAGCGCCCTGGATGGAAGGGTTGCGGCACGCCATGACGGACAAGTGGCTCGTGCTCGCCATTCTCATGATTCCCGCGCTCGGGCCGGGCGTGGTGAAGCCGTGCGTGGCAGGCACAACGGCACGTGCCTCCGCCGAAAATGTACGCTCCATCGGTTATTCGATTTACTACACACTGGTGAATATCGGCGGCGCGCTCGGCCCGATCATGGCGTTTGTCGTGCGGAAGCAGCTTGGCCTCGGAATCGCAAGCGTTTTTCGTTTTGCGGCATTGAGCGTATTTCTGATGTTTTGGGTGACGCTATTTTTCTATCGCGAACCGGCGCGCTCAGGCGAACAGGCCGTGTCAAGCGTTGGCGCTGCGATCAAGAATATGTTCGTTGTCCTGGGCAATCTCAGGTTTGTGTTGTTCCTTCTGATCTTTTCCGGCTTCTTCGTCATTTTTTGGCAACAGTATATTTCCGTGCCGTTGTTTATCCGGCGTTACGTGAATCCCGACGCCAATTTCGATCTCCTTCTCTCCATTGATCCTATTGTTGTCATCTGTTGCCAAATTCTCGTCACTTACCTCACGAGAAAAATGCGTGCATTCACGGTGATGACGCTCGGGTTCCTCATCACCAGTCTCGCTTGGATTCTGCTGGCGATTCATCCGTCCATCGGAATGCTGGTTGCGACGCTCATATGTGTAGCGATCGGCGAAATCACGCAGACGTCGCGCTATTACGAGTATGTCTCGCGCCTCGCGCCCCCGGGCCAGCAGGGACTTTATATGGGTTATGCATTTCTTCCGATTGCTCTGGGTTACTTCTTCGGTGGCGCCCTCGGCGGCTATCTGCTGCACCATTACGGAGAAGTCGTTCAGCGTCCTCAGCAGATGTGGTGGTGGATCGCGGGAATAGGAATTTTTGCGACTCTTCTCATGCACGCGTACGATCTGGTTTTCAAGCTCGGCACTCCGGCCGCGTCTAAATGACGAAGTTTATTCGCGTTTTGGTTGCCGGCATCCTCGTCGTGATTGGTTCAGCAGCACTCACTGCGCAAAATCACAAGCCCGAAATGCGCTCAACCGATAGCAAGGAATCGATCGCGCAGGGCGAGTCCGTCTACAAAAGCCATTGCGCAATATGTCATTTTGCCGCGAGCACGGAAAAGAAAATCGGCCCCGGACTTAAAGGGCTTTCTAAACGAGCGAAATTTGCAGATGGCACGAGGAACGACAATCAAAACCTCGTGAAAATGATTGTAAACGGTGGCAAGAATATGCCCCCGTCGCGCGAGAATATCAACGACGCTCAGCTTCGCGACTTGCTCGGTTATTTGAGAACGCTCTGAGAGCGCAACAAGCTACGCAACAAGCGCAAGCGCCTCGTCGGTCGAAATCAGATCAGCTCCCAGCGCTTTCAGTTCGTCGAGCATGGCACTCCCCGCCTTCACATCCAGCATCTCAATCGCATCCTTTACGATCGAAACGCGATGTCCGCGATGCAGAAGCCCTTTCGCCGCAAGCCCGACGCAATATTCCGTCACTACTCCAAATACGACGTAGCGGACATCACCAAGTTTTTCGACAAGCGCGCCCGCCTGCAAATTTGAAAATACGTCGAGCCGCTGCTTTTCAAATATGACTTGCTGGATTAAATCGATACCTGGCGGCCAATCGAAATTCGGCTCATTCGGAACGCGCAGAAAGTTATCCGCGAGTCCATCGGAAACAATTCGCGCTCCGGGCGTATTTCGTATGCAATGCGGCCCAAACGTCTCGAATTCCGGATCGTCAGGCGCGTGGTGGCACGCGCTCGATACGAGAAACACACGGCCCGACCGCGCCACATCCACGAGCCGCTTCAGATTTGGAAGTGTTTTCTCCGCGCCCGGGACGTAGAGCGCACCACCCGGTAGCATGAAATCCGCCTGTGTATCCACTTCCCAGAAGACGACGGACTTTGAGGCCATCCTGATAACCTTTCGGAACCGCAATCAATTTGGCTATATCGATTTGGCGCGGTGCACGAGGCGCTTCACTGTTTCGAGGAGCGCCTTCAGCCGCGTGCTATATCGTACCGGATACGAAACATCGCGCCGCAACTGCCGGTAGCGGTCAGGCAACCGCGTCATGCTCGTAAGGCAACGTTTCCGAGCCTGCAGCGTCGTCTCTGGCTTTGCCACCCGTTTTCCACCCGCCATTACTTGCACGAGCAACGGCTCAGCGTTTCTTTCTGGCTCCTCACTCAACGCAATTTCATCGCCGGAATATTTTCCCACGGCGTCGGAGAAGCGAAAAACTTGCTTTGCTCCCGGATATGTCACTTTCGCAGTCGTCAGCTTGGCAGCTCCGCGCACATTTCCATCGCGCTCCACTTCAACGAGCTTGTAAACGAGACTCAAATGAGGAGAGTCGCCGGGAGTGGCGAGCGCCGTTCCCACGCCGAATGCATCAATCGACGCGCCCGCTTTCATCAGCGCCGCCATTTTGTCTTCATCGAGATCGCCGGACGCAAATATTTTCACGTCGTTCCAACCAGCGCGGACAAGTTCGCGGCGAATCCAGCGGCTATCCTTCACAAGATCGCCGCTATCGAGACGAACTCCAGCGGGCTTGCGTCCCATCGCAAGAATTTCGCGCAATGCGTTGTGAACGTCGTAAGTATCGAGCAACAGCACGGCGTGATCGGGAAACGCGTCGAGAAAGTGCCGAAACGCCAGCGCCTCGTTCTCGTGCGCCATCACCCATGAGTGCGCCTGAGTGCCATACGTCTCCATGCCGAAACGCTGGCCGGCAAGAACGTTTGAAGTCCCCTGGCAGCCGCCAATCGACGCCGCGCGCGCCGCGAGCAAGCTGGCCTGTGCGCCGTGTGCGCGACGAGCCCCGAACTCCACCACGGGACGTCCCTGGGCCGCCGTCACCACGCGCGCTGCCTTGCTCGCGATCATCGTTTGAAAACTGATCGTCGCGAGCAGGTAGGTCTCCATGATCTGGCCTTCGATGATCGGAGCAGACACACGCAGAATCGGCTCGCCAGCAAAAACCAGCGTGCCCTCTGGCATCGCCCAAACATCTCCAGTGAATCGAAACTTTGCCAGATAGTCGAAAAATTCATCGCGAATATTTCGAAACACAGGATGTCGCCGCAAAAAATCAATTTCCGGCGCGGTGAAATTCACATTCTCGAGAAAATCGAGGCATTGCTCGAGCCCGGCGGCCACAAGATAATTGCGGCGCTTGGGAAGACTGCGAACGAACAATTCAAATGTCGCGCGCGCGTCGAAGCCAGTTTGCAAATAACCCGCAGCCATCGTCAATTCGTACAAATCCGTCAAAAGACCGGAATGCTCGCGAGTTGAGAGTTCAGGCTCCATGTGGATACGAAGTCACCTTTCAATAAGCCGTTAGCCGCGATCGCGCCGAATTGTCAATCCTCCGTCAACGACGAGCACTTGTCCCGTTGCATATTGCCCCGGTTCAAGGAAAAAGCGAACAGCGCGGGCGATATCTTCAGGACGCCCGAATCGCGAGATCGCGCCGCTCGAAATGTGGCGATCGTACTTGCCCGCGCTTACACTCGATTCGGCCATCCCTGCGACGGTGGCCCCCGGCGCGACTACATTCACCGAAACTTTATTCCATTGCAATGCGAGAACGCGCGCAGCATGCACCAGCGCCGCCTTTGGCCCGGCGTATGCCAAGCTCGACGCAAATGGAGCCACGGCTTGCATCGTCGCGAGGAGCACCAGATTGCCTCCCGCACCAGAGGCTTTCCCCCAGCCTTCCATGGCCGCGCCGAGATCTCTCGCGAGCAGCACCGGCCCTGCATAATTGGATTCAAGTGAGGCGGTAATCGTCTCGCGGCTGAGCGATTCGAACGGCACTCGCGCCGGATCGCCCGGGAAAATCGCAGCGCCGGCAAGTGGCGCACCGTCAGCTTTCACCGCGTCCAGGTAAGCCTTGCGGACTGCCGGATCCAGTATGTCTCCCGCAACCAAGTGCAGCTTCGCGCCGAATTGTGCTTCGATCACCTGCTGCAACTTCTCGGCACGCTCGCGATTCGATCGGTAGCCTACGATCACTCGCGCGCCTTCTCGCACAAGTAAAGCCACCAGTGCACTCCCGAGTCCACCCGTACCTCCAGCAACGATCACAGCACGGCCCGCCAGCGGTTTTTCGGGGAAATCGTAATGGAAACGACGATATCGCTCGGCCAGGGACTCGTCCCAGTATGCTGAAGGCATGGCTCCCTGAGCCTCGCTCGGAGTCAGAAGTCCGGCAGAATTGTTGGACGTACCGTGTCGAAATCAGAAAATAGCAGGCCGCTGAATTGCGGCATTAAGTTGAGGTTAAAGACGAAACCCCCAAGCTGGCGTCCCGCAGCGCGGGCTGAGCCATGCCTTGGGGGTTCGTCTCGAAATCTCCGCGCCGGGTGGACCCTACTTCAGTACGGCGTCTTTGAAAGCCTTGGATGCGCGCAGCCGCA
>Ga0224544_1000034_pt1 | contig 16470 bp, 13 predicted proteins | sample 714P11014metaG_FD_179904 | JGI IMG/M metagenome (GOLD analysis project Ga0224544, IMG submission 179904) | Peat soil microbial communities from Stordalen Mire, Sweden - 717 P1 10-14 | ecosystem: Environmental > Terrestrial > Soil > Wetlands > Peat | place: Sweden: Norrbotten County, Stordalen...
TGTCGCTGATCGCGAACGGCCAAGCAGTGGGCGTCTTCAGCCTCGCCTTTCGGATCCTGAGCGTCGTCAACGGCATCCCGCTGCTGCTGGTCGGCTCGGCCTTCCCGATCCTGCTGCGAGCGGCGCGCGACGACCGCAGCCGTTTGCGCTACGCGCTCCAGCGGCTGCTCGAGGGCAACCTGCTGCTCGGGGGCTGGTTCTCGCTACTGGTGGTGACGGGTGCCCCGTTTGCGGTGCGCGTGATGGGCGGCGGCGGCTACAGCGGCAGCGCCACGGTCCTGGGCATCCTCGGCGCCGGCGTGACCGCGACGTTCCTTGCCGCCGTGTTTGCGTTCGCGCTACTCGCCGTGCGCATGTACCGCGCGCTGATCGTGCTCAACGCCGGCGTGGTTGCGCTGGCGATCGTGCTGTGCGCGGCGCTGATCCCGGCGTATGGAGCGCGTGGTGCCGCGATCGCAAGCCTAACCCTCGAGGTCGTACTCGCCACTGCCTACGCCCTGACACTGCTGAGCACCCATCCCGAGCTGCGCCCGACACTCGGCGTGACGGCACGAACCCTGGTTGCGCTAGCGGTTGCGTTCGTTGTGGCGCTCGTCCTTCCCGTCTCCTCGGCGCTATCGGCCGTCATCGGCTCGACGGTGCTGGCGATCGCAATCGTTGCGCTGAGAGTGGTTCCGCGGGAGTTGCTGGACATCGTGCGGCTGCGGGCCAACGCCGAGCCCACGGCGTAGGTTCACGCCTTCGGATGGCCGTCGCGCCGCTTCGCAGACCCAACGCCGTGGTGATCGGGTCGTGAATGCAGCACGAGATCGTCGATTCCGATGACGATGCCCCGTGGGTGTGCGCCGGCGAGACCGAGCTCGATGCGGTTGAGCCCCCAGCCGACATGGATCGGCAGAAACACCAAGCCCGGCTGCACGGGCATGGTGATCGCGCGACGTCCCGGCGATCGCACCACGATCCGGAGCGGCGCGCTCGCCGGTAGGACTGACCCGCGGACCACTGTGGCCTCGAGCGCGAGGCTCTCGGCGCCGGGCGCCAGCACGACGAGCGTCACAGGGCCCTCGCCAAGCGAGGTGCTCGATCGACCCTCGCCAAAGGTCGTGTAGTTGGTCGGCGCGTAGGCAACCGGCGCGGGGCTCTGGACGCGCGCGAGCACCGGGTGGCCGAGCAGCATCGTCGGAAGCGTCGCCAACGGACCCGTGAGATCCTCGAGGTCGGCGAACAGCCCGGGATGGAGCACGTCGAGCAGGTTGTAGTAACCGGTGAAGCTGACCGCCACGCCTGTGAAGCAACTCCAGATGATCGCGGCGACACCGCAGATCGTCGCGAGGCGCCGTCGCAGGCGCCCGCGGAGCGTTGGCAGCAAGCCGATCCAGCCGAGCACCCCGGCCAGGATCAAGAACAGGTCGAAATCCACTTCAAAGCGCTCGGTCGTCCCCCAGATCGTGAACGCGAGGCCGACCATGACACCCACAGCCAACAGCCAGAGTGCCGCAACGATCAGCGGTAGCTCGCCGCCCAGCTGCTTACGTCGACGCCAGAACAGCGGCGCAGCCGCTGCGAATAGCACGATCGGGGCCATTGGCAGGATCCCACCGGTCGGTTCGATGAAGGTGTAGTCGGACGGCAACGTGCCCGGGTAGGCCGGCGGCGGCGGGAGAAATACGTGAGGAAACGTCAGCGCGAGCCGCGGCGGGTCAAGCAAATAGTTGTAGAGCCCCGGCTCGATGAAGGACAGCTGGAAGGTCGGCTGCGTGTATTGATCGAAGCTTCCGTTCAACTGGTATTTGGAGCCGAACTGGGTCGGCGAGCCAAAGCGCTGGGTGTTGTAGGCCGCGAGCAGGATGACGCACAGGACCCATGGTCCAAGCAGCGCCGTGGCGATCCGTCGCCGCGCCGATCGCGGGGTGCCTCGCTGTCTGCCAACGAAGACCGCCGCGGTAACGAGTAGAGGCCCGAGGAGCAGCAACGGCGGACGCGACGCTGCGAGTCCGGCGAGCAGACTCGCGCCGGCGAGTAACCCAGTTCGCGGTCGCGCGCGGTCGAACAGACCGCGCGCGAGCAGGTAAAGCGCCGCCATTGCGAAGCACGCCCCGCTCGAGATGTCCGCCTCGTAGATCGCCGGGCGGCGCAGCACGAATGGAATCGCCGTGGCAAACGCCAACGCGCAGGCGCCGACCACCACCGTCCAGCCGCGGGCCGTTGGCACGAATCGGCGCACGAGGAACCGCAGCAGCAGGACGCTGAACAGGAGCGCGAGGATCGAAAAGACCGCAACCGCGTTCGCATCAGTCAGCTGGATGCCGAGCAAGCGAAGCGGGAGATAGAGCGCGATCGCCGGCACCGGTCCCCAAGGCGAATAGAAGTGACCGTGGTAGTAGGCGAGATCGTGTAGCCGGCCGCCTACGAACGGCCCGTTCGCAGCCGTGTTGTAGGGGTCCGCGAGCGCTGCCAGGCCGGCCGGCACGTGGAGCGGCAGATATGTATGGAGGTGAAGCAGCGCCCCAGCGAGCAGGTAGTACACCGACGTCAGCGAAGGCCCCGAAACCGAGGTTTGCGCGGTCCATTCGTAGAACACGCCGGCGAACGCGACGACAATGGCCAGCGCGATATCCGTGGCGTTCAGACGGGCTGCGACACCCGCAAACGGACGCCGCGCAGCGAGCGCAGCCCGCGTTTCTCGGCTGCGCCTGGCGATGAAGGAAGACGCCCGTCTAACGTCAGCATTCAACCGCAGCGGCCGCATCAAAGCGCCCACCCTAACGCAGGCATCCGAGGGTATAAGCACGGACGCGTTCTCACCGGCTTGGTTACACTCCCGCGATGTCGCGCCACCGTACGATCATGAGCCGCGGACTTTCGATCATGAGCCGCGGACTTGCATTCCTCCGCTGCCGAGGAGCGGCGAGCGGGCCGCGATGCCTCGACCGAGCGAGCGGCGCGCGGTAGGCACCGGAGTGGGTAACGTCGCTTGCAGAATCTGCGGCGGCGCAGCTGCGTTGCGCTACGCAGGCGCCCCTGGCACGCTCGCTCCGGACGACCTCTCGCCGACGAGTCACCCGCTGGGCACCCACGCAGACATCCTGCGTTGCCGCGAGTGTGGGGGCTTGCAGCAGCCCGCGCTAGCGGAGCGCACAGATCTCACTGACCTCTATCGAGATATGCGCGACGAGGCCTATCTGAGCGAGAACCTCGGTCGTCGCAGAACGGCCGAGCGTCTGCTCGATCTGGTCGGCGCGCAGATGCCGGGCGGCCGGCTTCTCGATGTGGGCGCCGGACACGGTCTGATGCTGGACGAAGCCCGCAGACGCGGCTATGAGACGATCGGCCTCGAAGTCTCAATGGCCGCCGCGGCGTTCGCGCGGGACAGCCTCGGCCTCGACGTTCGGGAGACGACGATCGAGGCGCTCGACGACGCCGAGCGGTTTGATGTCATCACGCTCGTTGACGTGCTCGAGCACCTTCCTGACCCGCCCGCCACGATCGCGCGCTGTCGGGACCTGCTCGGGCCCGGCGGGCTGTTGTGTGTCGTCACACCAGACCCCTCGTCGCTCACCGCGCGAATGCTCGGCAGGCGCTGGTGGGCGCTGGTGCCGGCGCACACCTACCTGATACCGCGCCGAACGCTGCTCGAGCTGCTGGCAGGGAGCGGCCTCGCGGTGGTGACTGACGTTCCCTACGTCCGGACGTTCTCAGTCGGCTACTGGTTCGCCGGACTGGCCGAGCGCAGCCGCCGGCTCGCCCGCCCGGGAGGCGCACTCGCAAGGGCCATCGGTGAACGAGTGTCCCTATCACTGCCGCTGGGCGATGAGCGGGTCATCCTCGCGACTCGAGTTCAGAGGCTGACACCCGCTCGGCCCCTCGTGAAGGACCGCGGCGGCGCAGCCAAGGTGCACGTCGTGCTGCCCGCCTACAACGCCGCCAAGACGATCCCGGAGGTCGCGCGGAGACTGCCAACCGGCGCGGCCGACCGGGCTCTGCTGGTTGATGACGCAAGTACCGACGAAACCTCGAGCGTCGCGTTGCGTGAGGGATTCGAGGTGATCCGTCACCCGTCAAACCGCGGTTACGGCGCGAACCAGAAGACCTGCTACGTGCGGGCGGCGCTCGACGGCGCGGACGTCGTCGTGATGGTGCACGCGGACAGCCAGTACGACCCGGCGCTGATCGGAGAGATGGCTCAGCCGATCGTTGACGGTCACGCCGATGTGGTCATCGGCTCGCGTCTGCTCGAGGACAACGCGATCATTGGTGGGATGCCCCGCTGGAAGTGGCTTGGCAATCGACTGCTCACCGCCGTCGAGAACCGCGTGTTTCGACGTGACTACTCGGAATACCACACCGGATACCGTGCCTACTCTGTCGAGTTTCTTCGCACGGTGGCATTTCTGCGCAACAGCGACGGGTTCGTGTTTGACCAGGAGATTTTTGCTCAAATTGTGCACAGTGGCGCGCGCGTGACCGAGCTTCCCATCCCGACCAAATATTTCCTGGAGGCATCCAGCGTCTCCTTCGCGGTAAGTGTGGACTATGGGCTGCGGACGCTTTGGGTGCTGGCCCGCTTTCGCGCACATCGGCGGCTGCGTTGCTGGGCTCTACTGCGAGCGCCCGCGGCCCACCTTGAACCCGAGCGCGACGCGCAACGCCAGATGGCAGGCGATCCTGCGCCGCGCTGAGCGCCGGTTGCGGTCGCGACACTCGCCGGCCCGGTCGCGAGCCGACGCGAGACATGCGCGCGTTAAGGGGCTGCGCGCGAAGGCCGCGCGCACCCGGTAGCTTCAGCCGCCGTGCCGATTCCGCTGTTCGATACCGCGACGCCGCTCGCACCCTTGCAGGCGGAGCTGCGCGAAGCGATCGAGCGCGTGCTTGCGCGCGGCCGCTACATCCTCGGACCAGAGGTGCAAGCGTTCGAGCAAGAATTCGCCGACTACGTTGGCGCCGCGCATACGATCGGCGTCGCCAACGGCACGGACGCGTTGACGATCGCGTTGCGCGCGATGGGTGTTGGCCCAGGCGACGAGGTCGTGGTGCCGTCGTTCTCGTTCTACGCGAGCGCCGAGGCGATCCCGCCCACCGGCGCCACACCTGTGTTTTGCGACATCGACCCGGAGACGTTCTGCGTCACCGCCGCGACGGTGGCTTCGGTGCTCACGCCGCGCACCAAGGCAGTGATAGCGGTGCATCTGTTCGGCAACGTCGCCCCGGTCGTGGAGATCGAGGCGCTCGGCGTGCCGGTGCTCGAGGATGCGGCCCAGGCAGCCGGATCGCTCGGGCCGAACGGTCGGCCGGGAGCGCTGGGCACGGCGGCAACGTTCAGCTTCTACCCGTCGAAGAACCTCGGTGCATTCGGCGACGCCGGCGCGATCACGACGAACGACACCACGATCGCCGATCGCGCGCGCTGGCTGCGTTTCCACGGCTCGCGCGACAAGGAGACCTTCGAACAGCTCGGTTACAACTCGCGCCTCGATGAGCTCCAGGCGGCGATCCTACGGGTTCAGCTCCCCCACCTCGACGCCTGGTCGGACGGCCGGCGCGCGGCGGCACGCAGCTACGCGTCGGCCCGACTCGACGAGGTCGTCTCGCTCCCGCTCGCAACCGTCGGCTCGGAGCCCGCGTGGCATCTGTATGTCATTCGCAGCGAACGGGCAGACCAGCTGAAGCTGGCACTCAGCGCTGCCGGGATCGAAAGCCGCGGCTACTACCGCACACCGATCCACCGCCAGCCGGCGCTGCGTGCGGCGCTCACCCTGCCCGGGACCGACGCCGCAGCGCGCACGAATCTCGCGCTGCCGATCGGCCCGCTGCTGAGTGTCGCGCGGGTTGCGGAGATCGCCGAGGTCGTGCGCGCGGCCTTGTAAGCGTCCGGCCGATCGGAGGCCGACCGTGGAAAGCACTCCCCGCCGTTCGATAGGTTTCGCGCGTGGCCGAGCCTCGAGGCGCTACTGGATCCGCTGGGGCCGCACCTGGAGCGTGGTGGCGCCCGATCCTTCGTAGCCCGTTGACGTGGTACTTCGCCCTGGTATCGGTAGAGGCGCTCGTGATTCTCGTCGGATTTGGCGTGGACACCACTCCGATGACTGGCGGCGACGGACCGGACTACAACCACCTGGCCCACAACCTCCTTTTCCATGGCGTGTACTCGACAGCGCCTTCGCCGCCGCTTTTGGAGAACATCACAAGGGCACCCGGGTATCCGGCAGTCCTCGTGGTCTTTGACTTTCTGGCGATTCACCTAGGCATCGGCCAGGTATTGATGTTGCGCATCTGCCAATTCGCCATGGTCGCCGTGATCGCTTGGTTGGTGCACGGCATCGGACGCGAGCTCGTCGGCGAATTGGTCGGACGCGTAGCGGGCGTTTTGACGGCTACCTACCTCCCTCTTCTCGGACTCGCCTGGTACACCCTCACCGAGATCACAACGTGCTTACTGGTCACACTCGCTTTGCTGCTACTTGTTCGCTTGCTGCGGCGGACTCCCAACTCGCGGCTGACGGTCTGTGGACTGGGCCTTACCATCGCGGCGTTGACGTACGTGCGCCCAGACTTTGCTCCGCTTCTGGTCATCGCCGCCGTCGCGCTGTTCCTAGGTGGTGCAGGCAGCCTCCGATCGCGCGAACGTTGGATCCGCCCGGGAATCGTTGTCGGAATTTTTGTCGTTGCGCTGTTACCGTGGACCATCCGCAACCATGACCTGACAGGAAAGCTCGTTCCCGTCTCGGCCGACTCGGGGGCCAGCCTCCTGGCCTCGGCAGATCAGTACGCAGGAACTATTTCTGATGCCATGACCAGCACTGACTTCGACACGCTTCTGCACCAGCTTACGGTCATCGACAAATCGGTTCACGCCAAACCCGGAGCAAAGGAAGCCGTCGCCGCCGACGCCGCTTATACGCGTGCCGCCGAAAAGATCTTCGACCGCCTGTCCGCGGCTCGGATCATCGAGAGCATTCCCAAGCGTGAGCTTTACCTCTGGCAGCCCACCGTCTTCCCGCCGAATGAAGGTCACAAGATCATCAATGTCCTCGGCTGGGCACAGTACGTGATGCTTATCGCGTTAGGCCTCATTGGCGCGTTAGAGAGCCGTCGGCGTCACATGCTGCTTCGTAGCTGGCCGCTATGGGTGGTAGCTCTGTATCTGTCACTATTACACCTCGTCTTTCACATCGAAGGTCGCTACTCGATCGAGGCGCGTCCGATGCTCATCATTTTCGCCGCGATCGGCACGGTTGCATGTGGACGGGTCCTCAGACCGCGCTTCGGTAGCGCGGGCACTCGAGGTGCGGCTCCCACATGAGCGAGCTCATCAAGGTCCCGCCAGGCAGCGAGCGGCTTCCGCGCTACGACCGCGGCTGGGTTCAGGAAGATGGCTCCTGCACTCCGTTCCTCTCATACGTGGACGACGAAACCTCGGTGAACTGGTCTGACGATCTCGAGGTTTTCCACGAAGAGAGCGGCCGCGAGCATTTCCTCGAGGCCTGGACCCGAGACGCGATCGTGGCGCGCATTGGGAGGCTTGGACCAGAGGCAACCGTTGTCGACGTGGGGGCGTCGACCGGATATTTGCTCGAGGACCTCGCGGCAAGCTTTCCAGCGGCGAGACTGGTCGGCATAGATCTCGTGCCGTCCGGCCTGCGCAAGGCGCACGAGGTGCTACCGAGCGCGCGCCTCCTGCGCGCCGACGCCCGCGACCTGCCGCTCGCCTCCGCCAGCGTGGACGCTCTCGTCAGCGCGAACGTGCTCGAGCACATAGCTGACGATCACAGCGTGCTCGAGGAGTTCGCACGAGTGCTCAAACCGGGCGCGCGCGCCGTGCTCGTCGTCCCCGCCGGTCCGGGAACATATGACTACTACGATCGCTTCCTAGACCACGAGCGCCGCTATGCACGCCATGAGCTGGCGAGGAAAGGCCGTGATGCCGGCCTTGAAGTCCTTGAAGACACCTACCTGGCTGGACTTGTGTATCCGGCGTTCTGGCTCGTGAAGCGCTACAACAGGCTTCGCTACGGCAAGCTCGAAGGGGACGAGCTCGCCCAACGCGTCGCCGACGACATCGCACGCACGGGCGAGTCAGCAATCGCACCACGCCTGAGGCGGCTCGAGGAGCGACTGGGCGAATATGGCGTCAAGCCTCCTTTCGGAATACGGTCCCTGGTCGTGCTACGCGCGACGCGCTCCCGAGCATGACCGAGCTGCTGAGCATCGTCGTACCGACATACAACGAGGAGGGCAATGTTCTTGCTCTCTACAAACGCGTCGCGGCAGTACTCGATGCTCAACCTGACCTCGAATGGGAGCTGATCTTCGCGTTGGACGCTCCGACTGACCGTACCGCCGAGCTGATCGTTCAGCTGCGGGAGCGCGACCTGCGAGTCAAGATGGTGCGCTTGTCGCGGCGCTTCGGGCAGCCGATGGCGACGCTCGCGGGGCTCTCTTATGCCTCTGGCGACGCAACCGTGGTGATGGATTGCGACCTCCAGGATCCGCCGGAGTTGATCCCCGCGTTGATCGAGCGCTGGCACGAGGGTTACGACGTCGTCTCCGCGCGACGATCGAGACGGGCAGGCGAAACTCTCCTCAGACGCGTCGTGGCGTGGGCGGGGTACCGCGTGATCGCGCGGATCTCAGAAGTCGATATCCCGCCCGACACCGGCGACTATCGCCTCCTCAGCCGCCGCGTCGTCGACAACGTGCTCTCACTCACAGAGAGCCACGGCTTCCTGCGAGGCCTCGTCGCGCTCGTCGGGTTCAGTCAGACCACCGTCCCCTACGACCGTGCGCCGCGTGCCAGCGGCCGCAGCAGCTACAGCCGCTTGTACGGATCCTTGCGGATCGGCCTCAACGGAATCGTCGGATTCTCCCGCTACCCGCTGCAGTTGATCTCACTCGCGGGCATCGTTTTCGCGATGCTGGCCTTTCTGCTTGCGGTGGCCTACGCCGTCGCAAAGATCGGCGGAGTCGGATTCCCGATCGGCAACCCGACGGTCGTGATCGTCGTAGCTTTTTTCAGCGGCATCCAGATGCTTTCACTCGGCGTGATCGGCGAATACGTTGGCCGTATCTATGACGAAGCGCGGCACCGACCAAAGTTCATCGTCGAGTCGACGTACGGCTTGGAGTCCCAGCAGCGCGAACCGATCGTTTCCGACGAGCCAGCACGCCTGGCTCGCCCACGCGCCTAGAACCTTGACTCGGTCGCAGCGGTGTTCGCGCCCTGACGTCGTCGGCGGCTACGCCTACATCCCGTTCGACAATTACCGCGTGCGCCGGCCCCGAAGCCAGCGGCCGACGGCCCGCAGCGGAGCGGTCAGGCGCCAGCTCCGGCTCGTCAGATAGATCGTGTGCCAGCTCAGCTCGCGGCTCAGCGAGGCGATGTTGTTGTGCAGCGCCGACCACTCGCGCGGCTCATCGCGCTGCGGTCGCTCGAGCTCGGCGATCGTCAGCGCGCCCGGCCGCTTGCGCATCACAACGACGCCCTGGCCGTAGAGCGGCGGCGAGCCGGACGGCTCGCCGTCGCGCAGCTCGGTGATGTCGAACAGTCGCCCCCAGTGCGCGCGCAGCCACCAGCGCGAATGGAAGATCAGCGGCCCGCCGCCGTCCCACGGCGTGTAGGGCGCAAAGACGTTCATGCCGACGTCGTCCTCTCCAATCGGGAGGCCCATGAAGTCTGTCTGACCCGGGCCAACGACGGTCGCGACCAGGATGCCGTCGTCTTTCAGCAAGCGGTGCAGCTCGACCAGCCAGGCGCTCCACGAGTCGCTCAGGTGGGTGAAGACCGAGTAGGCATAGATCAGGTCGAAGTGGGCGTCGGGCAGCGAGGTCGGCGGCAGCTCGGGGGCGCGGAACACATGCAGCGGCGGCGACGCGTTCTGCTCCAGCCACGCGATGCTGCGCGCATCGATGTCACAGCCCCAGTATTCGCCGGCGGGATCGTGCTCTGCTCCGTTGCGAAGCATCCGGCCGATGCCGCAACCGAAGTCGAGCACGCGCCGGCCGGCGAAGCTCCAGTCTTCCGGCAGCAGTGAGCAGGTGAACTCCCACTGCTCACGCCCGCGCTGCTCGTAGACCTCCTGCGGATCACGCGAGTGGATACTCCAACCAACCCGGCGGATCAGCTCTGCCGGGGGCTGCTGGCTCACCATCGCGGCCCGATTATAGGAGCGGCGCGGCGTCTACCGCGAGAGCGGGCCAGAGCTGCGTGTGGCTAGCGCCAGAGCTCCAGCAGATCCGCGTCGTCGACCTCGCGCACAGGCCTGGCGGGCACACCCATCACGACCGTGCGTGGGGCGACGTCGCGCGTGACGACCGCCCCGGCGGCCACATAGGCCTCCTCCCCGATCTCGACGCCCGGCACGAGGACCGCGCCGCCACCGATCCGGCAGGCCCGGCGTAGCTTCGCGCCGCGCAGTTCGTCGGTGGGGTCGTGACGGGCCATTGTGTCGTCGTTCGTCGTGACGACGCCCGGCCCGACGAAGACGTCCTCCTCGAGCAGCGTGCCGCGCGTCAGATACACGTTCGACTGAACGCGTGAGCGGGCGCCGATGGTTACGTCCGGCTCAACCACGCTGCCGCGACCGACCGTCGCACCGGCGCCGATCCGCGACCGCTCGCGCACGAACGATTGATCCCCGAGTATCACGCGGTCCTCGATCGTCGCTCCAGCGAAGACGACCACTCCTGCGCACACTGTCACCTCGGCACCGAGAGCGAGGCCGGGAAGCGGGCCGCGCACTGCCGTCGAGTGCCGCGCAAGCTGGGGCCGCTTCCCGAGCACCACTCCGTCTTCGATCACGCTGCGCGGGCCGATTATCGTGCCGTCGTGAATCGTGACGCCGGCGCCGAGCAGCACATCGGCGCCAATCGACACGTCGTCGCCGACGTGCAGACCGGGCGCACGCGGATCGGCGCGCAGGCTCATCGGCGCGAGCTGTCGAGCGCCGCCTGCAGCCCTTCCAGAACGCGAACCACCCGCAGGCCGCTCTCGCCGTCGCTGCGCGGCGTCGCGCCGGAGGAAACGCATTTGACGAAGTGCTCGCACTCGAGCCGCAGCGGCTCGGCGTTTGGGATGCGCGGGCTCGTGGCGTCGCCCGAGCGGGTGATGTACTCCCCCCAACTCTCGGCGCTCTCGTCGAATCCCTTGTCGTAGATCGTCAGCTTGCGCTCGAGCTCCATGTCGTCGAACGTGGCCATCCGGCGCGAGCCGACGACCGTCAGGCGCCGCTCCTTGTGCGGGTCGAGCCAGGAGAGGTGGAGGTGCGCGGCAAGGCCGGAGGGGAAGCGCAGGAAAGCGAAAACGACATCCTCGATCCCGGCGCGCATGTAGCACTCACCCCGCGCGTCGAGCTCGTACGGTTCCTCGCCGGCGAGCGCGAGGACAACCGAGACGTCGTGCGCGCCGAGGCTCCAGAGCGCGTTCTCGTCAGCGCGAAGCTGCCCGAGATTGAGGCGGTTGGTGTAGATGTAGTGGACGGTACCCAGCTCCCCGGCGCGCACGAGCTCGGCAAGCCGGCGGATTCCCGGGTGATACTCCAACAGGTGGCCGACCATCAGGACTCGCCCAGCCGAGCGGGCCGCCTGCACTACCCGCTCGGCGTCGAGGACCGAGAGCGCGAGCGGCTTCTCGACGAAGCAGTGCTTGCCGGCCTCCAATACGCGAACGGCGAGCTGCGCGTGCGTGCGAACAGGGGTCGCGAGCAGCACGCCGTCGAGCTCCTGGTCGGCGAGCAGCTCGTCCAGCGAGCCGGTGAACCGCGTGTCCTTGAAGCTCGGCGCAAAGCGGTCGCGCGCCTGGGCGTCGGCATCGCAGCACCAGCTGAGCTGCGCTCCTTGGATCGACTCGACGTTGCGAGCAAGGTTGGGGCCCCAGTATCCGAGCCCGACCACGGCGAGCGATACGCGGCTCACGCTTCGGCCTCGGGTCTGGTGGCGATCATGTGCACAGCTGCACGGCCGTGAACAAATTGCTTGTAGGCAAGGGCGGCGCGCCGCAGCGCCGGGACGTGCCGCACGACATGCACGATAAACACCCATGCGGCACGCCTGATCGTGGTCTCCTCCGGGAGCTCGAAGGCGAAGGGCCCGAACATGCGAACGGTCCACGGGTAGACGACCATCACTCGCAGGCCGGCCCGACGGGCTGCGCGTAGATAGGTTGCCGGCTGGTAGACATGCTCGTGACCCTCGTACTGCGCCACCTCGTGGCCCGGTCTGAGCTTTGGGTGGCGGAGTGAGCGGCACGGCTCGTTGACGACGATCGCCGAGCCGCCTGGCTTCAGCACACGCGACACTTCCCTCATCGTGAGGTACAGGTTCGCGCGGTGGTTGTGATGGAGCACCCCGCAGCACCAGACGAAGTCAAACGTAGCGTTGGCAAAGGGCAGATCGAACATCACGCCGAGGACTCGATCGAAGTAGACGTCATTTTGCTCGAACCACCAGTCCGCGGTGCCGAGCCCCTGCATCTCACCGGCGTTGATGTCGAGAGCGGTCACGTTGAGGCCATGTCCGGCGAGCAGAGCGCTCGCCCAGCATGTATTCGAGCCGACGTCGAGGATCGTCTTGCCCGGCGCCAATCCCAACTCGCGCGTGCGGAGCGTCTGGTCCATCGCCGCCGCCTGGGCATCCCAATATCCGTCGCGATGGTAGGGCAGCTCGAGGACGGTTTCGCGAGTCCAGCCGTCAGCGCGCATCGTTGCCGCGAATCGATCGAGCCCGACAGACTCGGCCCTGACGAACTCAGGGAGGTCGACCGGCATGAGGTCGACTATGCCGGCGGTCACGGAGCGAGCCTCACCGCAGGCTGCGCAGCTCACGCTCCCTTCACGAATCTCACCGCCGCTCAAAACACTCTGCTGCGCGATCACGAGGGACCCATCGGCCTGACAGCGCGGGCAGCGCAAGCGCGGCAGCAGCTCGCTCCGCACGAGCGTCAGTCGCGCTCGCGTGTGCTGATGGGGGAACCGCCGAGCGTCCTCACAGCCGCACCACGTTGGGTGCCGCGCTCGTCACTCCACGCAGATCGAGGACGCAGCTCGCGCGCGACGCGACCGCGTCGTAGTCGATCCCTGAATGAGCCGTGACGATCAACGCCAGCGTGGCGCCGGCGAGCGCCTCCTCGAGCGGGAGCGACTCGAGACCGAACCGCTCGAGGGCCGGGACGTGCTCGTCGTGGTAAACGATCTGGGCGCCGAGCCCGCGCAGCAGGTCGATGATCTTGATCGCCGGCGACTCGCGGATGTCGCCGACGCCGGGCTTGTAACTGACGCAGAGCAGCGCGATCCGCGCGCCTCGCACCGGTAGGCCGCGCTCGTTCAGGACGCGCTGTAGCTTGGCGACGCAGTGGTAGGGCATCTGCTGGTTGATCTTGCCTGCAAGCTCCACGAACTCGGCCGACATGTCGAATTGGCGGGCTCGCCACGCGAGATAGAACGGATCGACAGGCAGGCAGTGGCCGCCCATCCCAGGCCCGGGATCGAAGCGCATGAAGCCGTAGGGCTTGGTCGCGGCGGCGTCCACAACCTCCCAGATATCGATCCCCATGCGGTCGCTGAGGATCGCAAGCTCGTTGACGAGTGCGATGTTCACAGCCCGGAAGATGTTCTCGAGCAGCTTCGTCAGCTCGGCCGCCTCGGGCGTCGAGACGCGGACCACCTCGTCACAGATCAGGCCGTAGAGCTCGACCGCGCGCTGAGCACAGGGCTCAGTCAGGCCTCCGACGACCTTCGGCGTGTTGCGCAGCCCGTAGTCGCGTCGGCCGGGGTCCGCGCGCTCGGGTGAGAAGGCGAGGTTGAAGTCGCTGCCGGCGCGAAGGCCCGAGCGCTCTTCGAGCAGCGGGGCGATGCGCTCCCGCGTGGTCCCGGGATAGGTGGTCGACTCGACGACGACGAGCTGGCCGGCGCGCAGCACCGCGGCGAGATCGGCGGTGCACTCGAGCAGCGGCCCGAGGTCGGGCTCACGGTTCGGGCTGAGCGGCGTCGGCGCGCAGATCACGACTGCGCTGGCGTCGAGGAGCGCGTCGTAATCGGTGGTCGCATTGATTCGCGCCCCCGCCGCGCTCAGCGTCGCGTCGTCGAGACCGTCGATGTAGGAATCGCCGGCAGCGACCGCGTCGACCTTGCGCTGGTCGATATCGATCCCGACGACGTCCACGTCCTGTTGAGCGAACGCGACAGCCAACGGCAGGCCGACATAGCCGAGTCCGATAACGCCGACGCGCATAGGGCTGCGCAGTCTAGAGGGAAACCGGCGATTTGCTGGGGGTTAGCCCCCCACGACCTGCGCTCAGCCAGGTCCCGGCTGGCGGAGCCGCGCCGCCGCCTCGACAGCCTCAGCGCGCGAGTGCACGCCGAGCTTGCGCAGGATGCTCTTCGTGTGGCTGTAGACGGTGTCCTCGGAGAGGAACAGCTTGGCGGAGATGTCGCGCGTCGAGTCGCCGGCACAGATCAGGTCGAGAACCTCCCATTCGCGCGTGGTCAAGGGACTCTTGACCGGGCGCATGCCGCGTCCGTTCTCCGTGGTGTAGCGGAGCTGTTCGATCAGATAGCTCGTCAGCAAGCGCGACACGGCAGCCTCGCCGCTCGCGACCGAGCGCAGCGCGCGGCCGACCGACTCGATGCTCATGCTCTTCGACAGGAAGCCGCTCGCCCCGGCACGGAGCGCTCGCAGCTCGGTCTCCCGCTCGCGCGGCACAGAGAACATCACGACTCGCACGGAGGGCGCGCGCGAGACGATCTGCGCACAGGCGCTGATGCCATCGACCAGCGGCATCGCGACCTCCATCAGCACAAGCTCCGGGCGGTAGTGCAGGGCAAGCTCCACAGCCTCGACCCCGTCCTTTGCCTCAGCCGGGACGACGAACCCGCGCTCGAGCAGCAGAGCGTCGCGGATCGCACGTCGCGCCAGGGGATCGGGGTCGGCGACGATCACGCGCAGCCGCGGAACTGGCTGGCGTGCCGGCTTGCCAGCGTCGCCCGACGCGGCAAGACGCAGGCGCGACTCGCTGGGCGCGCCCTCGACCGCTGCGGCGGCGCGCTCGGAGGCCGGCCGCAACTTGCGGCCGTCGCCTGCACGTCTCGTGGTCATCTCAGTCATCGATCTCCTGCCGCATTGACTCGAGCTAGGAACTTACGCGCGTCTGCGACTTCGCCCGGTGGTCGTTTCTCACCATGACTGGGGGAAGAAGCCGCCTTGCCCGAGCTGCCGGCGAGTGCTGGTATTCCCGGGGTACTGAGGCAGGAACCGCTGGCGGATCTGCTGCTGGGCGATATTCACCATCGCCTCGACGGTTCTTCCCCATCAGCGGCGCGCCGCGCGCCGTAGCATCGCCGCTGGTGGGCACCTCCGACACATCGGCGCTCGAACACGTAGTCGCTACGGCGCTGCGGGGGGACGACGCGTCCAATGATCCCGTGGAAGTGCGGTCGTGGATCGACGGCGCCGCGATCCTGATCGTCGCGCGCTGCGAGCTGGCCCGACTCGACGTTGGGAGTAGCTCGCGCGGAGCGCGCATCGCCAAGCTGGCGCACGAGGTCGCTGAGGCCTTCTATATCAGTACCGGCGAGCTCCTGCGGCCCTGCGGCCAGAGCTCGGACCCGCAGCGGAGCCTGCTGGTGCTCGCGTTCTCGCACGACTTGACGGACACGCTCGAGGCGAGCCGTGGCCGTGGCGGTCACACGCCGCTCGCAGACGCAAGCTGAGCGGAGGGCACCGCCGCGGCGCACCCTCGCCGCAAACGGATAGAACACGCGGATGGGATCTGCGTCGCGCACCGCCGGAGTGCTTACCCCAGCGCGCGGCGAGCTACTCGGAATTCCTCTTGCTCTGTGCGGCTACGACGCGGTCCTGGACTGGATCGACGACTCCGTGCGGCGTCGGGTCCCCAGTCACATGACGGCGGCCGCTGTGCACCTCGTCATGCTCGCCCAAGACGACAGCGCGATCCGCAGCGCGGTTCTGGGGGCTTCGCTCGTCGTGCCGGACGGCCAGCCGCTCGTCTGGGCACTTCGCCTGTATGGCCACCGCGAGATCCGCTCGCGGATCTATGGTCCCGACCTGATGCTTGCCTGCTGTGAGCGGGCGGCGGCTCGCGGTACCCGGATGTACCTCTATGGAGGGCGCAGCGAGGCCGCGCTCGTCGCTCTGACGCTCACGCTGAGGACGCGCTTCCCGGGTCTCCAGATCGTCGGCGCTTACTCGCCACCGCATGTCGGCTCGAGCTCGTCGGCGCCGTTTCGCGAACCGACTCCCGAGGAGGATCTCAGGACGGTTGAGGAGATCGACGGTTCCGGCGCGGAGATCGTCTGGGTCGGCACCGGCCAGCCGCGGCAGGAGCTCTGGATGGAGCGGATGCGGCCCCGGCTTCAGGCGCCGATGCTGATCGGCGTCGGCGCCGCGTTCGACTTCCATGCCGGACTCGTGGCTCAGGCTCCGCCCTGGCTCGGCCGCCACGGCCTCGAGTGGGCGTACCGC
>Ga0224544_1000035_pt1 | contig 15828 bp, 19 predicted proteins | sample 714P11014metaG_FD_179904 | JGI IMG/M metagenome (GOLD analysis project Ga0224544, IMG submission 179904) | Peat soil microbial communities from Stordalen Mire, Sweden - 717 P1 10-14 | ecosystem: Environmental > Terrestrial > Soil > Wetlands > Peat | place: Sweden: Norrbotten County, Stordalen...
CCCAGCCTGACCAAACGGAAACCCGCCCCAACGACCGCTACCCTGGGCCTGCGCACCCGCGCGGCACTGGGCGGTTAGCTCAGCTGGTCAGAGCGCCTGCCTTACAAGCAGGAGGTCGCTGGTTCGAGCCCAGCACCGCCCATCGGCGAAAAAGCCTGGAAATAAGCGCGACAGCGGGCTGTGGCGGAGGCGAGCCGCGGGCGATCCAGTAGCGTTGCCGCCCTTGACATATACCGATATCGGTATATGGTGTTGGGGATGGCACGAGCAGCGACTACCGCCGACGCGTTCAACGCGGTCGCCGAACCGCGACGACGTGAGATTCTTGATCTCCTCGTAGACGGTGAACGGTCGGTCGGCGTGCTCGTTGAGCTGCTCGGGCTCGGTCAGCCGCAGGTCTCCAAGCACCTGCGGGTGCTTCGAGAGGTCGGTGTGGTTGATGTCCGTCCCGAGGGGCGAGAGCGGTTCTATCGACTGAACGGGCCGGCGCTGAAGCCGATCCATGACTGGGTCATGCGCTACGAGCGCGCCTGGACCGATCGGTTCGAGGCGTTGGATGTCGTGTTGGAAGACCTCAAACAGAAGGAGGAAACGTGATGGAAGCGGCAACGAGTAAGGCGGCGGTGAAGGTAACGCTCCCGAGCGATGAGGAGATCTTGATCGAGCGTGAGTTCGACGCGCCCAAGCATTTGGTCTACACGGCCTACACGACACCTGATTTGGTCAAGCGGTGGTTTGCCGGACAGCGCGGCGTGGTCACTGAGTGCGAGATCGATCTGCGCGTCGGCGGCCGGTGGCGCTACGTGATGCTCGCCCACGGTCAGTTCGAGGTCGCCTTCCATGGCGAGTACCGCGAGATCCTGCCGAACGAGCGGATCGTCTCAACCCAGGTCTACGAAGGAGCGCCTGACGCACCGGGACTCGCAACCACCACGTTCAGCGAGGCGGGCGGGCACACGACGCTCGCGATCCTGGTGCGGCACAGCAGCCAGGAGAACCGCGACGCTCACCTCAACTCCGGGATGGAAGCCGGCACAAACGAGTCACTCGACCTTCTCGAACAGATTGCCTTGTCCCTGCAATAGACAGCGCGCGCCGGGTTGACCGGCTGCACGATACGACTTCGTCGCCGATCAACCCGCGGCGCGCGCTCGCTCGCTGTTCGCGCGCAGCAGGCGTGTCTCCTTGCCCGTTCGGCGCGACCGCATTGGGTGGAAGCGGTCACCGGCGGGGTGTGTCGAGTGGCGCTGGTCTGCGACACTGGCGGCGTGTCGAGCGACGTTGGTGTCGGCGCTGTCGATGGGCCGACTTGCCCGCACTGCACGCTGCCGCTGAGGGAGACTCTTCGCAGTGAGGAGATCGAAGGTGTCGACGCGGCGCAGGGTCTTCCGGCTCCTGTGTCGGTCACCTACTGCGGATCGTGTGGATGGACACTCGCTGCTGCTCCGGCGATGCCCGTTCGGCGGCTTCGAATGCGCGGCGAGCTGCAGGTTGTGGACCCGGATGATCCGTCGAGCCTTGCGGGCCAGTTCCAGTTCCGCTGTCGCGAGCTTGTGAAAGACACGATCACGGCAGGGTTCACCCCGGGCGGCTGGATCGGCCTGATCAACCAGATGGGAGCAGTCGAAGCAGCTCGACACCTCCTTTCCACGGGGAACATCCCTCCCGGTCACACCGTGGCTGGTTGAGCACGGGCGGCCGGAGCTCACGACGGAGCGGGAGATCACACAGCAACGCTGGATGGATCTGTTCACCGACGAGGAACGAGCCGCAGCGACACGGCGAATCGATGCCTGACCCGGACTAGCGATGAGCACGGCGGTCCTCCACCGCCGACAGTCGGTGACCGGCTCTCGTCAGGTCGCATCCGGGTGGCGCGAGCCTGGCTGACCGCTCAGGTCAGCCACTTGATCGAGCATCCCACGGGTTGCGTCTCCGTTCGCGCCACCGGTCGCCCGGCGAGCACGTCGTCGAGTGCTTCGCGCAGCCATTCCGCTGCGAGTGACGCGTCGTGGTAGTCGGCGTCGGGGGCGCCGTGGTAGACGAGTTGGCCCTCGGCGTCGAGCACGTACACGTCTGGGGTTACCGCGGCGCCCCAGGTGCGTGCGACCTCTTGGCTTGAGTCGTGCAGGTAGGGGCCGGCGAACTCGCCGGCGTTTACGCGCGCTGCCATCGCGGCCGGTGAGTCGCGCGGGTAGCGTTTGGCGTCGTTGGCGTTGATCTGCAGCATGCGCACGCCACGCGGGAGATAGTCGCGCGCGACCGCTTGCAGGCGCTCATGCCAGGCGAGTGCGTAGGGGCAGTGGTTGCAGGTGAACACGACGGCCGTCGCAGCACTGTCGCGGTCGTGCAGTGGCGTCGGCGTGCCGTCAGTGTCGGGCAGCGTGAACGTCGAAACCGGTGCTCCGATGGCAAGTGACATGCGGTCAGGCCTCCTGGGCAGATCGAGGTAGAAGTCGACGCAGTGCGTCGCGCAAATCTGCGGGGTCGGGCGTTGGGGAGTAGCGGCCGTCACGTAGCCGGTAGATCCGGCAGGTCAGGCTCGGTGGCTCACCCTCCGGTGAGGGTAGCGGATCGACGCCGTCGACTCGCAGGGTCGGGGACCCAACAAAGGCGTACTCCGTCGCCTGCTCCTCGGTAGCGATCTCGACCAGCGCGACCTGGAGCTCTGGGTGCCCGAGCTCATTGAGCGCGGCGCGCAGATCGCAGAGCGCCTCGGGGTGGGACGGGCAACCGTCCCAGTACAGCAGCTCGATAGTGGACACGCTATGCAGCATAGGTCGTGGCTGGGTCGCCGTTTCCGCATCTGCTAGGCGCGAGCGCATCTATCGATTCAGCACGCTGGTGCCCGGGCCGAATGGGGCCGGTAAGTCAACGGCGTGTAGTAGGCGACAAGCTCAGTCGACCCAGCGGTCTTCGACCGTTTCACCGTCTGCCTCGCGATGGGGGCCGAAGGCGATGAACTCGAGCCCCTCCGGGCCGGCCTCGAAGGCCCGAGCCACCTCGGGCGCGACACGAACGGCGTCCAGCGCGCGAACATCGAGGATCTCATCGTCCAGCTTGATCCGGCCGGTCCCACGGAGGACCACGTAGACCTCCTCCGCGCGTTGGTGGCGATGCATGAACGGCGAGCGCTTTCCAGGCCGAAGACGGAAGTGAGTCAAGCCGGTCTGCTCGGCGTCGAGGTCGGCGCGCGCCACGCGTGCCTCCCACCTGTCCCCAAAGCCATTTCCCGGCGCTGCGTCGGCGACGTCGGCCAGGTTGATACGACTGTGTCCGCTCGACATCTCGTCCTCCATTCGCCCTTTCGGCGAGTTTACGAATCCGGCGCGTCCGGAACGCGACCAACGACGGCATCAGCGAGCAGCGCCTCGCGACACGCTACCTCGGCGCGTAGGAACCGGCCCGTCACCGCTGGTCCGGCACCCGCCTCTCGCCCAATGGGGCAGCGCGGCGTTGGGTTGCGCTCGTGGCTGCTCTCGGGATTTGCGACAACGGCTGCGTGCCGGCGGGGCCTGGTGTGCCTCGGAGGCTGGCCTTAGAGCTCGCGGGCTACCACAGGGTGCGATCTCGTCGCCTTTGAATCACCCCAAGGCGCCAAGGGCCGCGATCAACATCAGAGCTCCGGCCATGAGTACAGGCCAGCCGCCAAGGCTTCCGAGCAGCGCGGCGGGCACCATGGCCGCCGCGGGGAACGAAAACTGACAGGGGTATCCGCGGCGGATTCGGCATGCGTAGACGTTAGCCAAGCTCGCCTGGCGCGTCGTGACGCAGGACCGCGCAGTGCGCCAGCGCAAGTGTTGATCCGTGCTACGGTCGGCAGATGCGAGCCCGCGCCGTCGCCCTGGCTGGCGGACTTAGTTGCCTGGGTGTGTTTGCGGTCAGCAGCGTGGCTGCCGCCACGGTTCCGGCTGGACATGTTCAGAGCGCCACGTTGCACCTACCGCGAGGACAGGCGACGAAGCGATTTGCAATCTCGGCCCTGGCTTCGCACACCTACGACGTGACCGTGACCGCTCCGGCTACAGCGGCGGTCGCGGTGACGATGAACACGATCGCTGGGACGCGGTCCACCCTCGGCACGCTTCACGACCAGGGCTGCCGCACGACCGCTGGACAAGCGTTGTGCGTGCTGCATTTCGCCGAGGGCGGCACGCCGGGTGGCGCCTGGACGGTTGTTGTCCGCAAGACCTCGATCCCCGCCGCCCGGGTCAAGGTCAGCGTCGTGTTCAACAAGAACTAACGCTCGGCGACGACCCGGCGCGGTGTCGCAACCGGCGGGTTATCTCAGCGCAGCTGCGTGTCGCGCACTGCGACAGCGTGGGGCGCGGGGACGGTCGCGGGCCCTTTCGCAGAATGCGACCGTCTCGATGCGGCTTGGCGGCTGTCGGGTGCTGGTGAGGGACGCCAACTGTCGCTGTCACTGTCGCGGCCGGCGGCCGCGAGGGCGAGGTGGGACGCGGACTGGACGTCCGCGAAGAGGTGCTTGCCATTGCCGACGATGGCGCGCGAGCCTGACCGCGGGTCAGAAGTGGTCGAGCTACCCAGCGTCGGGGTAGGATCGTCCGTATGACCATGACCACCACACCCATTACCGGCGTCGACTTTGTGATGTTCCCTACGCGAAACCTGGCGGCCGCGGTCGAGTTCTACGGCACCATCCTCGGCCTGCCCTGCTCGGTCCACATGCCCGAGCGCGGGTTCGCCGAGTTCGAGGCTGGCTCGCTGACCCTGAACGTAGCGATGACCGAGAAGTTCCCGATGGGTTATCACCCCAACCCGAACCCGGTGGCCCTGCACGTCGACGATGTCGCGGCCGCCCGCCAGAAGTTGAGCGGGCGCGGCCTCAACTTCGAGGGCGACACGTTCGACACAGGCGTCTGCCACATGGCCTTCTTCTCCGATCCCGACGGCAACGCGCTGATGCTTCATCACCGCTACGCCCAGCGCGCCACGCTGACCTGAGTGCCGGCGGCCGTGACTCCTTTGCCGTAAAGCGATGACGATGCTGGAGGGCAGGCCGAGGTCTAGGCGATCCTCGCGAGCGTGCGGTTGGCGGCGGGGTGGTCCGGTGGTACGCAAACCATCCCTTCGCTGAATCCGGCCGAGCCGATCCTGAAGGCGGCGTTGAAGCGGTCGAGGTTGACGAGCGTCAGGTGTGCGGTGATCTCGACGAGTTGCTGGTCGCTGAAGTGCTCGTGCATTCGGGCGAACAGCTCGTCGGTGACCTCGACCGGCGTGCGCATCACAGCAACCGCGTAGTCGAGCGCCAGCTTCTCGCGGTCGGTGAACAGATCGCTCTGGTGGTAGCGCGGTAGCGCTAGCAGCTCCTCGTCGCTAAGACCGTTGTTGCGGCAGATCTGCGAGCCGAGGTCGACGCAGAACTCGCATCCGATCATCTGCGCGCCCTTCAGCTCGACGAGGTTCTTCAGCCGCTCATCGACGGAGCGCCCCTTGCGCACCGCCTGGTTGAACTTGCCCATTCCCATCATCATCTTCGGCTGGTGGGCCCAGATCTCCATTGGCTCCAGGCCGCTGCCCGCCTGCGGTGCGCGGCCGGTCAGCTTCTTCATCATCCTCGGTCCGAACCGGTAGACCAGCCTGACCATCGGCCCGGCCTTGCTCTTCGATACTCCCTGAATGCGTGCCATCGGGCACCTCCTGTCACATAGGTCGGGATTCACGGGTCTATGGGGTATGACCCGCGAACCCCGGACGGTGTGACAGCGATGGACGACCTCGAGCTGGCCAACCGGTTCGAACGTCAGCGGCCCCAGCTCAGCGCGGTTGCCTACCGGATGCTCGGCTCGTTGACCGAGGCCGACGACGCCGTGCAGGAGTCGTGGCTGCGGCTACAGCGGACCGACGCCGAGCAGATCGACAACCTCGAGCCGTGGCTGACGACTGTCATCGCCCGGATCTGCCTGAACATTCTGCGTTCCCGCCGCACACGCGGCGAGCAGCCGCTCAACAGCTTCCTGCCGGAGCCAATCATCGATAACCCGGTGGCCGGGACCGATCCCGAGCACGAAGCACTGCTAGCGGACGCCGTTGGGATCGCGCTGCAGGTCGTCCTGGACACGCTCAGTCCGGCCGAGCGTCTCGCGTTCGTGCTCCACGACATGTTCGCCGTGCCGTTCGACGAAATCGCTGCGATGGTCGACCGCTCACCCCAAGCGACCCGCCAGCTCGCCAGCCGCGCCCGCCGCCGCGTGCGCGACGCGGCGCCGCCGCCCGACCCGGACATGACTAGACAGCGGGCAGTCGTCAACGCCTACTTCGCCGCTGCCCGCGAGGGCGACCTCGAAGCACTCGTCGCGGTACTCGACCCGAACGTAGTGCTCCGCGCCCACCGCCGCGACGGCGACCCACTCGAGCTACACGGCGCCACGCAAGTCGCGCAAGGCGCAATGAACGCGCGACGGTTCGCGCCGTACGTTCGCCCGGCGCTCGTCAACGGCGCCGCCGGCGCAGTCGCATTCGACGGCGAGCAGCCATTCGCGGTACTCGCATTCACGGTCGTCGGCGACCGCGCGCTAGCGATCGACGTGTTCAACGACCCCGAGCTAGTCCCCAAGCTCGACATCCACGGCATCACCCCCTCCGCGGCACGCTAGACGGCCAGCGAAAGCGACAACGATGGCGGAGTGAGTGCGCGCGGCTATCGCTTACTGCCCGTCCAGACAGTTCCATCTCGCGCGAGGGAGCCGCGTGGCCGGGGTCTTGTGTGGCGCCTCCTTTTTGTTCGAGCGGCGTCTCGCGTTGGCTAACCGTTGAAGGCTTCCGGGTTTTGGAACGCGAGGTGTCGGATTCGCCAGGCGCCATTCGCCGCGCGCGTGAGGCTAACGACGTAGGGCGTGACAGTGAGCGTGGTCGCATGAGTGCCCGCGATGTGCAGGCCGTCTTCGATGGTCACGAGGAGTTGGACGCGCGTCGAGGTCGGTCCGAGAACCGCGCTTGATCTAATCCACGTGCGGGCGTGGTCCCACGCGTCGCCGCTGAGAGCGCGTGCGCGGCGCGCGTCGGTCCTATCGCGGGCAATCCGGCCGGCGAACCAGCGCGCTGCCGCGGGAGCCATGGTGCGTTCGGCAGCATCGACCTCGTGACGCAGCAACGCCGACGTAATGCCGGTCGATAACTGTGCGCGAGCCTCGACGGCGAACGCCGTCAGGACAAGCGATCGAGCCGCGCGCGGGCCTGGCCCGCGGTGCGCGGCTGCAGGCGACGAGTGTGACTCAACGGCAACGACGATCACACCAACGACAACGATCAACACGAGGCCGCCGATCCACGTGCGGGCGGAGAACCCGCCTCCCGTCACCGATCGTCCCGAGCCGCCCAACGCGAGCGAGCATACGACTACGCGCCGCAGCCACGGGCGGAGCTACGCCCACGCCGGCAGTCGCTGTTCGCGCGGAGAGACAATGACGCGGGGACGGGATCGCGTTGTCGCTTCCAGAATTTGCAACTGCGAGCGACGGTCCGATTGGCAGGTTAAGCGCCGTGAGTGCGCCGGGCTCGCGGTGTGTCAGCCCTCAATCCCAGGGCGCGGCGGCCGGACTCCGGGAGCTGGCTGACGACGAGGCCGTAGGAGTCCTCGATCATGTCATCGATCATCTGCGCGGGCAGGGATCCGTCAATGATCACGGTGTTCCAGTGGCGTTTGTTGAGGTGGTATCCGGGAACTACCGACGCGTGCGCATCGCGGAGCGCATCGGCGAGCTGAGGCTCGCACTTGAGGCTGACGCGAAGCGAGTCCGCGCCGAGCTGGGATAGCGCAAACATCTTTCCAGAGACCTTGAAGACGGACGTCTCGGGGCCGAACGGGAACGTCTCCTCGGCGCCGCTATACGAGAGACAGTGATCGCGAAGCTCGGCGGGATTCATCGCTCGCGCCACCGCGATTCATGCGGCCACGATTGGCGATCGCGGCGGTCGGTCCGGTCGCCTGGGTGCTGTGCCATGTAGGCGTCTACGACGTGTCGGTGAGCCGGCGGGTAGCGAAAGCGCTGCATCTCGTCGGCCTGCGGCTGACCGAACGTGATCCAACAGCCCGGCGAAGTGGGCACGTAGGCGTGGACCGGCCCGTCAATGTCGGGCGCCACTGCACGGCACTGCGGACACGCCTTCGATTCGTGCTGGTGCATGCCAGCATGCTGACAGCAGCCCGCTAACGACCGACACGACTCCAAGTCGCGCGAGGCGAGCGCCAGGGGTGGGGTTCGCGGGCGCTCGGTTTTTGTGGGAGCGGTCGCGGGCCGTCGGCTTGGCGCCCGACCTATTGCCTGATGACCGTTGTGTTGCGCCCCCTCGATAGACCCCTATGGCGTTGGTTAGGTAAAGCGTCCTTGACATATGGCGAATGTCAAGGTACCTTTACCTGGTGCGGAATCGAGTTCGGGAGCAGCGGGCCGAGCGGGGATTGTCTCAGGCTGAGCTGGCCGCGGCGCTGGGCGTCTCGCGCCAGACGGTGATCTCGATCGAGGGCGGTCGCTACGCGCCTTCGCTACCGCTGGCGTTTCGGATCGCGCGCATCTTTGCCATGCCTGTAGAGCAACTGTTCGATCCAGAAGAGGAGGAGGTGAGCGGATGCGCCGTGGGCCATGATCACGGGCGCAATCGAGATGTCGATCTCGTCGACGAGGCCGGCGGCCAGGTACTGGTTGACCAATGACGCGCCGCCGGCAAGCCAGATGTCCTGCCCGTGGGCGGCGTCTTTGGCCCGCGCGAGCGCCGGCTCGATCCCGTCTGTCACGAAGTGGAACGTGGTGCCGCCCTTCATCTCGAGCGGCTCGCGCGCGTGGTGGGTGAGCACGAACACCGGATGGTGGTAGGGCGGGTCCTCGCCCCACCAGCCTGGCCACGGATCGTCGCCCCACGGTCCGGTGCCGCCGAACATGTTGCGTCCCATGATCGTGGCGGCGATGTTTGCGCGGCGTTCCTCGACTACCGGGGAGCTGACGTTGGTCTCGCCACCCTGCTCGCCGTGCATCTCGCGGAACTCCTTGAGCGGAAAGAACCACTCGTGCAGCTCCATCCCGCCGACTCCGAGCGGGTTCTCCTCGCTCTGGTCAGGACCCGCGACATAGCCGTCCAGCGACATCGTGATGGTCAGTCTGAGCTTGCTCACCTCAACTCCTCTCTGGCCCTCGAACGACTACAAGATAAGACCGCTGGACGGGGCTGCCCGCCTTCGAGCAGCCACGCGGGAATAGACACGCGCGCCGGCGCGGTAGTCGCACGGCTGGAGGGCCGTGCGAAAACCCCGGCCCTCCACCGTCGTCTCATCCCAGCTCAGATGCTGCTTGCCTGGCCTGCGGAGCTGAACTCCGGCTTGACCTGGGCGAGGCGGATGCTGTTGCCGGATGGATCGTGAAAACCCGAATCCGTGCCGTAGGGATACTCCGTTGGCTCCTCGTAGAACTGGACGCCGCGCGCCTTCAGCGCCTCGTAGTCGGCGTGGATGTCGTTGGTGGACAGAAACAGGCTGCCGGCCTTTCCCTTGGCCACCAGTGCCTTGAGCTGAGCGGCCGTCTCCTCATCGAAGATCGGAGGCGGTGGCACGAGCAGCAGCGCGACCGCTATGCCGGGCTGGGCGGGTGGGCCGACGGTAAGGAAGCGGAACCCGCCGAGCTCGGGGATCACCGCGTCCTGGCGCACCTCCCAGCCCAGCTTCGTTGTGTAGAACTCCTTGGCTACGTCTTGGTTGTGAACCCAAATCTGGGTCATCGCGAGTGAGATCATGGAGCGGAGGCTAGCCCTCGCCGGCTGCGCTGTCTTCTCGATTTGTGCGGTTCCGGCGCCGCGCGTACTCCTGGATCAGGCAGCTAGGAACTATCGCCCAGGTAGCGGCCGGCGGGTTGGACGCCCGATATTGGGTTGGAGTTCGGCCGTAGATGCGCTTGAAGGATGTCGTGAAGGAGCCGACGCTCGCGAGCCCCACCTCGAAGCACACCTCAGCGACGCTGTGGTCAGTGTTGCGCAGTAGCGCCGCCGCCCGTTCAAGTCGGCGGGTCAGCAGGTAAGCGCCCGGGGATTCACCGAAGGCCAGCGTGAACGACCGGCTGAAATGCGCCCTCGAGAGGCCGGCGGCGCTCGCCATGGACCCCACGTCGATCGGGTCGGCATAGCGCGTATCCGCCAAGTCGCGAGCGCGCAGCAAGTGGCGCTCAGGTTCGGGATGGGTCATCGATAGCAACGGGGACATTTGCGGAGTTCGAGACACATCTGGGGACACGGCTTTTGACGCGCCACGGGCCTTGCGTAGAGCGGCCCGTCTTCGGTCGGCCAGTCGCAACAGCCGTAAACAACCGGCCGCTGAGCGAGCTTCGCAGCCGCTTCGCGGCAGTCAGCGAGCGAGTCCCGCGTCCGCCGAGATCTCGTGCGCGGAGGCCGAGCGAGGCCGGCTACGCGGCATTGTTCTTGATGAAGTGGTCATGGATTGCTTCGGTCAGCTCGGTGTTCTCGATGACCAGCTTGTGGGTCGTCACGCCGAGCTGGTGTAGGTGCTCGACCTGCTTGTCCTGGATGTTGCCTTGCGCGTTCTGGGCGACGAGAATCGCGATCATCGCGAGCCACTGCATGATGCCGCCGACGGCTAGCAGCATGAGGTTGAACGGGTAGTGGTCGCCCGCGACGGTGACCCCGAGCCCGGCCATCCAGACGGCGAAGCCGATGATGCTGGCATAGAACATCCACATCGAGCCGACCGTCGTCGCGATGATGTTCGCGACCTTGTCGTTGAGACCGGTACGTGCCGTGGCCAGCTGGGGTGGCTTCGGATGCCTGACTGTCTTTCGATGCTGACGCGGCTGGGGCATCAGGTTTTCTTCGCGGCCGCGATGACGGGTCCTGCCATCGCAGGAGGTCGCTGGTTCGAGCTCGGCACCGCCCACTCAACATAGGCCCGTAAAACACACCGCTTGTCAGTGGGCCATAGGGGCGTAGAGGACAATGGTTCCCGAGCCGTCGTCGCCTCGTTGTCTTGTCGCTCGCAATTCACCGCCACCACTCAAGTGCGCTCATATGACTCGCTCGTTGCCGCCGTCGATAGGGACTTGTGCGCCGGTTGTCTTGGCGAAGACGGGCCCGCACATCGTGGCGGCGAGCTCGGCGACGTCTTTGCTCGCGACTTCCACCCGGAGCACATTCCGGGTTCTATATTCCTGCGGTGTAACGCCGTAGTGCGCAGCCCGTGCACTGATGACCTCGTCGGTCCAGATTCCTGTATCGAACACCGCGTCGGGGTGAATGACGTTTACTCTGATGCCGTTTGCGCCCCATTCAAGCGCGGCGACGCGCGCCAATTGGGTGAGCGCAGCCTTTGATGAGGAGTAGGCTGCCGCACCGGGTCCTGGGGCGGGAACATTCTTCGATGCAACCACGACGACCCGCCCGCCGTTTGGAGCGAGTTCGAGGAACGGGTGCGCCGTGCGCATCAGCAGGAGGTTCGCGTCCGCGTTGACCGCGAAGGTGCGCTGCCAGTCGGCCAGCTCGAGTGTTGCCACGCTACGACTCTGGGGGAAGATGCCGGCGCACAGAACGAGCATGTCGAGACCGCCGAACGACCGTGCGCACTCCTCGAACGCAGCAGCGACCGCTTGTTCCTCCGTGACGTCGCAAACGGCTCCGCGGTATGCCGGCGTGTCACGCGATGCAGTCACATCTGGGTCGATGTCGAGCCCGCAGACGCAAGCTCCGCGTGCGAGGAAGGCATCGACACAGGCGGCTCCGATGCCGGATGCGGCACCGGTGACGATGACTATTTCGCCCGCGAATTCGCTTGGTTTCGGGCGGCGTTTCAGTTTCGCTTGCTCGAGCGACCAGTACTCGACGTCGAAGATGTCCGCTGCAGGAAGCGCCTGCCATCGCTCGAGTGCGCTCGCGCGGAGAATCAGATTGATCGTGCGTCTGTAGATCTCGGCCGCATCGATTGCATCGGAGACGCTGCGACCGGCCGTGCAGAGCCCCAGCTCCCGATCGAGCACGACGCGCGGCGCGGAGTCGAGCATTTGAAGCTCTTCACCGGCTGCGCGTCGACCCTCGTGCGCTTCGAAATAGTCTCGATAGGCTGCCGCGTAGCTGTCGACGTCGCGACCCAGCAGTGGCAGGCGCTTCGTCCGGATCGCGTGATCGGGCGTCGCAGGCCCGGACTGCGAGAGCTCCGCGACGTCGGCGCGGCGTGCGAATGAGAGGCACACCGGATCGGCGTCGTGATGAAGGACCATCGGGACCGTGGCGGCGTGTGAGATCTGCGCTCGCAGCTCCGCCAGCCTCAGGCCGAGTTGCGCTTCTGGGCCCGGTGGAATCGGAGCTGGGATCTCGTATGCGCCATTGGCGGACAGGTACTCCTCCGCGCGTGTGACGAGGGCGATCGTCCGCTCGTAGGACTCGCGGGCACTCGCTCCGAAGGACACGAGGCCGTGGTGAAGCAGGACGAGCCCGATGGTGTTGCCACTCAACTCACTCGCAACCAGCCGAGCACAGAGGTGGCCGAGCGCGTGACCCGGCTTTACATATGGAACGACGATCACCAGATCGCCGTAAGCTCGACGAACGTGCTTCTCCCCGGACGGCGTGTTGGTGAGCGCCAAGACGGCCTCGGCGTGGGTGTGGTCGACGTAGCGGTGGGGGAGGATCGCGTGGAGAAGCGCTTCGACCGAGGCCGCCGGCGCGTCTGGATCCAGCGCAGCCAGGCGGAGCGCTCGCGCCATGTCGCTGTCGGACAACTCCGCGAGCTTGGCGATTGCGATCAGCTGCTTGAGCCGCAGCGCGGTGAAGCCGTGGACTTCGATCGTGCCGAGGTCGTAGCCGCTGCCTTTGACGCAGAGGACCTCGGCGTCGGCGTCGGCGTCTTGGAGGCCGCGCCGGCGCAGCTTCACGGACGTGTTGCCGCCGCCGGATAGAACGAGCGCGCTGTCGCTGCCGAGGAGCCGCGATGAGTAGACGCGCTGGCCGATCTCGTCTTCGAACCGCGCCGCCTCCGCGTCGTCCCAGCGACTCTGCATCAGGCCTCGAGTTGCGCGCAGATGGCGGCCAGGAAGCGCGCTGCCTCCGCGCCGTCGAGCGTGCGGTGGTCGACAGTCAGGGTCAGATCCAGCTGCGTGATCGCGATGATGCCCTGATCAGTGACGGCTGGTCGTTCGACGACTCGGCCGACCGCCAGAATTGCCGTCTGGTCCGGGTCGACGATCGCCTGGAATCGGTCGATCCCGAACATCCCAAGGTTGCTGAGGGTCACAGCCGCCGGCCCGCTGAACACTCCGGCGCGCCGTCCGACACGTCCTTGCTCGACGGCGCGACGCGTCGTTTCTGCCAGCTCTTCGAGACTGAGGCGGTGCGGCTCCGGGATCGTCGCGACGATCAGTGTGTCCTCGGAGGCGATCGCAAGCCCAACGTTGGCGTGCGGGATCTGCCTGAAACGCGGCCCCTCTTCGAGCCAGATCCGGTTGACGCGCGGAGACTGCTCGAGCACAACCGCGATTTCCCGGAGCAGCAGGTGGGTGAGCGTGAGACGGTCTGTCTGTGCGACGCGCAGGAGGGCCTGGCGCGCATCGATCGTCTTCGCGACTGAGAACTGAGGCACATGTGTGGCACGGATCAGGCGTTGTGCGATCGCCTGCCGCGCCCCGGGCACCGAATCACCCTGGGACCCGTCCGTTTGACTTTCGGCCTCGCCGATCGCGCCGAGCACATCGCGGCGTTCGACGCGTCCGCCGGGCCCGCTGCCACGAACCTGAGCAAGGTCGACCCCGTGCTCGCGCGCCAGCGTGCGGGCAACCGGGGTGGCCAACACGCGACCGGTGCGTTCGCGGTGCCCGGTCGCTTCGCCCGGGTCCATCGCAGTCTCCGTCTTCGAGTCTGGCGCTGTGCGCGGCGATCCTGTCGTGTCCGATCGCGCCGCTGACGCTTCGAGTTCGGGGATCTGCTCGCCGGGCTCGCCCATCCACGCGAGGACTGTGCCCACCTCGATCCTTTGGTTGGGCTCGCAGAGGACTCGCAAGAGGGTTCCGGACACTGTCGCTTCGACTTCGTGCGTCGCCTTGTCGGACTCGGCCTCGAACAGCGGCTCGCCCTCGGTGACCTTTTCGCCCTCAGCCTTGAGCCAGGCGATGAGTCGGAGCTCGTCGCTGGTTTGAGCGAGCGCCGGCATGCGAACCGGGCTTGCCATGGCTAGCCGAGCATCTCTTTGACGGTCGCCACGATCGTTTCTACCTGGGGCACGATCGCTTGTTCGAGCACCGGGGCGGCCGGGGCGGGGACGTCGCGGGTCGCGATGCGCTTGATCGGGGCCTCCAGGTAGGCAAGGCAGTCGTCGGCGACGCGTGCAGCGACCTCGGCCCCCCATCCGCCGGTCAAGGTGTCCTCATGGACGATCACGAGCCGGCCGGTTTTCTGCACCGAACCAAAGATCGCTTGCTCGTCCAGGGGGTTCAGCGTAAGGGGGTCGATGACCTCACACTCAATGCCCTCGCTCGCCAGTTGATCTGCGGCGGCGAGCGCCCGGTAGAGCGACACGTGTGTGGCCACTAGCGTCACGTCGATGCCGGACCGCTTGATAATGGCCTTGCCGATAGGCACGGTGTAGTCGTCTGTCGGCACCTCGGCCGTGAGGTCGAAACCGCCGGCGGCCTCCCGGCCCTTGCTGCCGTAAAGCAGCTTGTGCTCGAACACGAGTACCGGATTGTCGTCGCGGATCGCGCTCTTGAGAATGCCTTTTGCGTGGTAGGCGTCGGAGGGCGCGACGACCTTGAGGCCGGGGACGTGTACGAAGTAGCTCTCCGGGCATTGGCCGTGCTGTGCTCCCCGCAGCGTGGTCCCCACGGGCGCGCGCATGACCATGGGCACCGAGAGCTTGCCGCCCGACATGTAGCGGAGCTTGGCGGCCTGGTTGACGAGCTCATCCATGCACTCAAACAGGAAATCCGCGTACTGCATGTCGGCCACCGGCCGCATCCCCAGCACCGCGGCCCCCACCGCCGCCCCGGCAATTGCCTTCTCGCTGATTGGGGTGTCAATGATCCGTTCGTGGCCGAATTCTTCGACAAGTCCCAGGTAGACGCCGAACGCACCGCCGAAGCCGCCCTCGACGCCTACGTCCTCACCGAGCAGGAAAACGTCCTCATCGCGTCGCATTTCCTCGGCGATCGCTTCGCGCAACGCCTCGGCGATCGTCAGTCGACGTGTCTCGACCGTGGTCTCAGGCATAGACCCCGTCCAGTGCCTCGTGTGGCTCGGGCAAGGGAGAGCTCCGCGCGAATTCGACTGCATCGTCGAGCTCTGCTCTGACGCCGGCCTCGAGCTGCTCGATTGCCTCTTGTTCGAGGCGTGCGCCGTGCACCAGCAGCGGATCGCGTGCGGCCCACTCCGCCTCTTCGTCATCCGTGCGGTAATCGCATGCGTCGCTACGGCTGTGGCCGGTGAAGCGATACGTCTTGCACTCGATCAACGTCGGCCCGGCGCCGGTCCGCGCGGAAGCCACGGCCTCGGCGGTCGCCGCGCGCACCGCCAGCACGTCCATCCCGTCGACGATTCGCGCGGGCACGCCGTAGGCCTTCGCGCGCTCGGCGACGTCGGGCACAAGTGAGACGCGGTGGTAAGGAGTCGACGCCCCGTAGAGGTTGTTCTCGCATACGAGCACGATCGGCAGCCGCTCGACTGCGGCGAAGTTGAGTCCTTCGTGAAAGGCTCCTTCGTTGGTCGCTCCCTCGCCGAAGAAGCAGGCCGCGACCTGATCGCTCTTGCGCAGCTTAATCGCGAGGCCGAGTCCAGTCACGACCGTGTTGCCGCCGCCGACGATCGCGATCGCGGGCAACATGCCAACCGATG